>Ga0302325_10003726_pt1 | contig 35657 bp, 33 predicted proteins | sample Palsa_T0_2_FD_201948 | JGI IMG/M metagenome (GOLD analysis project Ga0302325, IMG submission 201948) | Peat permafrost microbial communities from Stordalen Mire near Abisko, Sweden - Palsa_T0_2 | ecosystem: Environmental > Terrestrial > Soil > Palsa > Peat permafrost | place: Sweden: Abisko...
GACAGATCATCCGAAAGGCGTTTGGACTCTCCCGCCCACGTACGCGCTCGGCGACGTCGACCGCGCCAAGTATGAGGCCATCGGGGAGAGCGATCGGATGACGCTGAAGTTCGTGAAGCCGTAGGCAACGGTCGTTCGCCACGATGTCTTCACGAAGGACCATGTCGCCACCACGGCCGGCTTCGTTGTGGGCGAGCCCAGCGTCCTCGGGGTCGAGTCATGCTGAACGGCGATACGCGTCCGTCCCTTTCGAATTCGTCGACGGGTAACGTCCTTGCGCTAGCTGCTGTCCCACGGACGCGGAAGTCAGCCCCGAACCGTACGGACTTTCCGGGCGCTGCCGCTCGGCCGGTGGTTAGTGTCCCCCGGCAGAAGCACCAAGTCGGCCGCTTCCTCTGCATCCCTGAGAAGCGTCCTGCGCGGCGTGCCCATCTTTGCACGTACGGCCAAACCACGGACAAGGTCAGTGACTTGGGTCGCCCGCGCGGCCACAGGAAAGTCAGATCGGATTTCTCCCGCGCTGATCCCGTCCCGGAAACGACGTTCCAGTAGCGCCACGGTGGCAGCCGCTGCGTCTCGTAGGAACTGCCGGACCTCTGCGTCGTCCACGAGCGGCGCGACGCACACGAGAAGACAACCCGCAGCGCAGCCTTCCTCGGTCGCACTTTCGACGGCATACCTTATGAAGTTGGCGAGCGAGTCGCGAAGATGCTGCGGCGAGAGGAGTGCTTTCGCAGCGAGAGCGCCCTTGCTCCCTGCGTACTCCCTTAGAACGCGCAGGAATAGCGTCCGCTTGTCCCCGAAGACGGCATAAAGGCTCGGCCGCCCGACACCCATCCCGGCAACGAGATCGTCGATCGTCACTCCGTCGTAGCCTTTCGACCAGAACACCTGGGTCGCCTTTTCCAACGCTTCCATCTCGTCGAAGCTGCGCGGTCGTCCACGCGACCTAGTCGCATTGTGAATCATTTAGTTCAAAACTCCTTGCGTCTGACCATCTGCCCCATTACTGTACCGAACGGTTCGAAATTGGCAAGGCGACCCTGTCGTCGTGAGGAAACCATCCATGAGACATTCGATCGCTCTCGTCACCGGCACCACCTCCGGGCTCGGTCATGCGGCAGCCCGCATACTCGCTGCCGAGGGCTGCCGCCAGGTCATCGTCACCGGCCGCAGCCTGGCCCGGGTCCAGGAAACAGCCGCTCAGCTCGCGGCTGAGACCAATACCCAGGTCTTCACGCCGCTGGAACTGGATCTTAACGCGCCGACCAGCGTTCAGTCCGCCCTCGCCGAGTTGGTCAAGCGTGGTCGGTCGATCGATTTCCTGCTGCTCAATGCCGGGATGATCGGTGGTAAGGAGCGCGTCCTCACTGCGGCGGGCATCGAGGCGACTCAGGCCCCGCTCATCGGCCATCATCAACTGACCGTCGGGTTGCTCGGCGCGCGCCTGCTTAGCCCCGGCGCGCGGATCGTGATCGCCGGCTCGGAAGCTGCCCGGGGGGACTTTCCCACGTTCAGCTACACCGACGTGGCGGCCCTCGCGGCTAAACACCACCAGGGTGACCGAACCGCCGCTGTTGAAGCCCTGCTGCGCAGCGGGCCGAACGTGAAGTACGAGCCCCACCGGGCGTATGCCGACGCGAAGTGCATCGTCGCATGGTGGGCCGCGGCCCTGGCACGGCGGCTACCCTCCGGCATGGCCGTGTACACCGTCTCGCCCGGTAGCACGCCAGACACCCTGGGGTTGCGGAACGAAGGGGGGGTCTTCAAGTGGCTGCTGCTTCCGATGGTGAAGCTCCTCCCCGGCATGTCCCATACGCCGGAGACCGCGGCCCGCCGGTACCTCCAGGCCTCGGAGTTCGGAACAGACGTGTCGGGCCAATTCTTCGCCTCGGCGCCCAAGAAGGTCACAGGCCCAATGGAGGCGATGCGCTACCCGCACTTTCACGATCGCGCCAACCAGGAAGCCGCGTGGCAGGCCGTCGTCAAGGTCTCCGGCGTCGACTTCTCCCCCGCAGCACCCTTGAGCGCGGTGTCCTGAGGGAGCACGCGATCGCGGCTGAATTGAACGTGGTGACCCAAATGAGGTGGCGAGTCCTGGGTCGCGGTTCCCGCGCTTCGATCTCGTCGAAGCTGCGCGCTCGTCCACGCGGCCTAGCGGTATTTTGGATCATTTAGTTCAAAACTCCTTGCGCGTGACCATCTGCGCGTATTATCGTACCGAACGGTTCTAAATTGGGGCAAGGCGGAGCGCGCGGTTCCGCACGACGCCGTGAATCAGAAGCAAGGCGACTCTTAGGTCGCACGAAGGAGAACGCAACCATGGGACAACACGACGGAAAACGGGTAGTGATCACCGGCGGCACGACCGGCATCGGTCTCGCGACGGCGAAGCTGCTGCTTGATCAGGGAGCGCGCGTGCTGGTGACGGGGCGCACGAAGAAGGCGCTTGACTCAGCTCGCGAGGAGCTTGGGAAGAACGCCATCGTGATGTCGAGTGACGCGACGGTGCTGACGGACATCGACGCTCTCGCCGCTCGCGTGAAGTCGGAGTTCGGAGCGGTCGACTTTCTGTTCCTCAACGCCGGGTACGGAAAGTTCGTGCCGTTCGAGGGCACGTCCGAGGCGGTGTACGACGAGATGTTCAATCTGAACGTGAAAGGGCCGTACTTCGCGGCTCAGAAGCTTGCTCCGCTGATGCCTCGCGGGAGCGCGATCGTACTCACGACATCCGCCGCCAACGTGAAGGGGATACCCATGCTCAGCGCGTACGGGGCCGCCAAAGGCGCGCTTCGCTCACTCGCGCGATCGCTCGCAGCCGAGCTTCTGCCGCGGGGTATCCGCGTCAACGCCATCAGCCCCGGTCCCATCGAGACGCGGATCATGGACAGGGCGGGGGTGTCCAAGGAGCAGATCGAGCAATTCCACAAGCAGATAGTGGAGGTCAATCCGATGAAGCGCTGGGGTCGTCCCGAAGAGATCGCGAAGGCAGCCGTTTTCCTGGCCTTCGACGCGACGTTCACGAACGGACACGAACTCCCCGTGGACGGCGGCATGACCCAGCTCTGAGTCCACGCGGCGATCCTCGCGCCGGTGCTGGCGCCGAGAGGGGCCGTTCGAGCTTCGCGAAGTGGTCGACGCGAAGGGCATCACCGTGGAACTGCTCGTCGACGGCGAGCGCCTGCGTTCTTGCTGCATACGCGACGTGCGGGCGACGCCGAACGCTGACGTGCTCGTAGAGCTGGGGTTTGCGATGAAGTCTCTGGGCACGAGTGGTTGCCTCGTCGGGTACTGTCCTAATTTCAGATCAGGCAACGGCAGCGCGCGCAGCCTGGTTTCTCAAGGCGGAACGAGCAATTGGTTGAAGCCGTGAACTACAGCCCCGTCGTCGCCAGTCGGTTCGACTGGCCGCAGGGCGCTTGAGCGCTGTGTTTCCCGCCACAACGGCAGGAGGTTGTGGCCACCCGGTACGCCCAGCGGCGGGAGCTAGCCCTTCGAATCGGGAGCAAGTCCATCAAGCAGCGGGGTCTGCGGGCGATTCGCTGCAAATCAGCGAGAAAGCGGCGACCCCCCGAGAATTGCTCCGCAACGTGCTCGACGACCTGCCTCGGCTCTCGGCCTTCATTCGCGCGGACTTCTTGCCCTCTTCGGGAATGGCGGGCGTCTACGCGAACCACAGCCGGACAATTACCGAAAAGCCCTCGGAAACGAGTTCGACATCTCGGTGCGCGCTCGACGGACCGCCCCAACCGGTCCAAACGCCGGCACAAGAGCGACGTGTCGCTGGTGCCGTCGAGTCCCGGCGCAATGCCGCTTCGACGACTGCGGTCTCAGTCACGTTCCTCGATGCGCGCACGTACGCGAGGCACAGCGCGATTTCGTCGGAGACACGGGAAACGAGGTGCGCTCGCCCGCGACAGAGTGTTTCGTTCATAGCGGTAGGTCCTTGTTTTCAATCGAAGTGCAATCGCTTTCTTCGGGGTCGTTTTGGCTCGGCGGTGGGTTGGTCGCGGCGGAGAAAAATTCCTCCCAAACGTCTTTGGCGCGACCCATGCTCTCTTGCGAGGACGGCGCGGCAATCTGTTGCATCGGCGGCTCCTCCAACGCGCCCGACGGCTGCGGCTGGTCCCACTTGCTTTGCTGCGCAACCCCGAGTCGTTCCCAGTCGCTCGGGACGCGCGCGAGGAGCTCGTGTGCCTGCTTCTGAGGGCTATCGGGCGGCGGCTTGCCGGCGCGACCCTTGAAGCGACGGTCGAGAAAATAGCGGACCTTGCGCGCGCGGTAAGGGAGAAGGCCCCCGACGAGAAGAATGGCGTCGTCCTGAGGGAGCTGGTTGACCTCCGCCGGCGTCAGCAGGGCCCGCGCGTGTTCTTGCTCGCTCTCGGTCCGGTGGGTCAGAAAAAAGCCGGAGCCCGAGTAGCTTCGATGCAGTTTCTTTTCGGTCGCCTGGCCGAGGAGGTCGGAGATGCGCTTGGCGGTCTTGTCGTCGTTGGCGGCGTACGTGAGGCGAATGTGGCAGTTGTCGAGGATCGAGTTGTGAGGGCCGTACGCCTTCTCGAGCTGGTTGAGCGATTGGGCGATGAGCAGGGCCTTGAGGCCATAGCCGGCAATGAACGCCAATGCGGTCTCGAAGAATTCGAGCCTGCCAAGGCTCGGAAACTCGTCGAGAAGAAGGAGGAGCCGGTGCTTGTAGGCCGTCTTGTCACCGACGGTCATCGACTCGGTCAGACGACGGCCGATCTGATTGAGCAATAGGCGGATGACGGGTCGGGTGCGGGTGAGATCGCTCGGCGGCACAACGAGATACAGGCTTGCCGGGACGTCCGCGTTCATCAGATCCGCGATACGAAAGTCGCTCGACGCGGTGTTTCGCGCAACGACCGGATCGCGGTAGAGGCCCAGGCAAGACATCGCCGTAGAAAAGACGCCGGAGCGCTCGTTTTCGCTTCGGTTGAGCATCTCGCGCGCCGCTTGCGCGACGAGGGGATGGGGCCCCGACGGCAAATGCGAGGTCGTGAGCATCCGCTCGAGGGTGTGAACCTGCGTGCGTTCGGGGTCGGAGAGAAATCCCGCGACTCCCGCCAGGGTCTTGTCGGCCTCGGCGTAGAGCACGTGCAGGATCGCGCCGCAGAGCAGATTGTGGGCTGTGAGCTGCCAGTGGTCCCGACTCTCCTTGTCACCGGTGGGGTCGACGAGGATGTCGGCGACGTTCTGGGTGTCTTTGACCTCGCTCAGGCCCCTTCGGATTTCGAAGAGCGGGTTGAAGCGCACCGAGTCGATGGCGGTGGGCTCGAAACGCCAGACGCGGCTGAACTGCTTTCGCCAGCCGGCGGTCAGAGCCCAGTTTTCCTTCTTGATGTCGTAGACGAGCGCCGAGTGAGGCCAGGAAAGGAGTGTGGGGACGACCAGACCCACGCCCTTGCCGCTCCGGGTAGGCGCGAAGCAGAACACGTGCTCAGGGCCGTCGTGGCGCACGAGGGCTCCCTGGCGCACGACGGCCGTTTTCGCGTCGCCGGCCGCGTCCACCCTCGTGCGAAAGGCAGCGTCGCTTGTCTGGCAGAGCACGACGCCGCCGTCGCGTAGGAGTCCCGCCTTCTTGATCTCTGTGGTGGTCGCCCAGCGGGCGCTGCCGTGCGCACGGCTCGGGCCGGAGGATCTTCGGCGAGCCGCGACGGCGACCGCGATCGCCGCGCCGACGAAAGCGGCGAGCGTCGAAAAGCCGCTCGCAATCTGGAACAACTTCGGCGCACGCGATCCGTAGCGCCGGTCCCAGAGCACCCAGCCCCACGGTGGGTAGGCGCGGAGATCGCCGACCACTGCCCAGGGGGGACCGAGCTCGGACGCATGGTCGAGATGGGCGGCGACGTATTGGGTCGAGCCCCAGAACCCCGCAAGGGATGCAACCAGCAAGGCGAGAGCGGCAAGTCCGCGCATGGATCCTCCTGCACCGTCGAGTTGTGGGCTTCTGCAATCACGCGTTTTGGGACCGGCTCAGCGGCGCGTGCGCGTCGTAGTGGCCTTCAGGATTCGCCCACGCGCCAATGTTCCACGACCAGCCGAGTGGCTCGCGCATGCCGATCGGCATCCGGAGAGTGCGATGCTGACCGGTCCGCGCGGCGGTCTCTAGGGACTCCACAAGAGCATTGGTCGGACAGACGCGGGGTCCTCTTGCCGAGAATCTTCACTTTTGTGCACGGGAGCGATTTGCTGACGTGAGCGCACGGGGCGGGTGACCGTCGAAGGGCGCGAGTCCGCCTTCTCCCCCTGCGCTAACGGGAAATCTCGAGCTGCGCGGGCCTGGCACCCACCCAGGGTGGTCGCATGCCTATAAGCCGCGCGGTCGACGATTTTTGGAAAGTCTTGCCCAGTCGCGTCCGATTAAAGCAGCTCTGAAATTCCCCTGCTCGCCGGCCGTGCGGCGCGTAGCGGCGCATAAATTCGGGCGGCGGGTGGACGATTTCTGGCAAGTCTCGCCCCGCCCAGCCGACTAAAGCGCCCCCGAAATCGCCATTCGCTAGCGTCTCCCTCCTTAAATGGGCCGTATCCGACCGACCGGGCTGCGCGGGCCGTGCAGCGAGCGACCGGCTTCGGGTCGACACCGTGGACGACATCGACTCCCGCCTCGCACCGACGCCCCTTGCGCCGGCAGAAGCGCGAGCCCGTGCGGCGCGAATCTCCGCGTTGCGCTGCGATCGCCGTGTCGGCAGCCACGCTGCGGTCTCGGCCGCAGAACAAATCGACCGGCCGGCTGCTCTTTTTCCGCAAGCCCCCGCCGCCTCCGACCGAGCAAGCGTTGTACATGCCGGCTTGCCCACCGACCTCCGAGAGCCAAACGCGTCGAACCTCCGCACTGAGGAGCGCGCTTGCACCCGTCCTTCCGTACTTGGACGACCCGCGCGTCGTCGAAGTGATGCTCAACGCCGATGGCGTTATCTGGGTCGACAAGCTTGGGCAGGGCATGCTCCGAACGCCCGCCGTGATGCTCGCGCCCGACGCCGAGCGCATGCTGCGGCTTGTAGCCTCCGAGGTGCTGGTCGAGCTCAATGCGCAGAGCCCGTCTCTCTCGGCCAAGTTGCCGGCTCCGTGGGGCGCGCGGCTTCAAGCGGCCATTCCGCCCATCGTCGACGCGCCCGTCTTCGCGCTGCGAATGCCCGCGCGTGTGGTGTTCTCGCTCGATGACTACGTGAGCCAGGGAATTCTCCTGCCCGGGCAGCGCGAGGCGCTCGCACGGGCTGTGCGCGCCCGCGACAACATCCTCATCGGTGGGGGAACGGGGTCAGGCAAGACGACCTTCGCCAACGCGCTCGTGAAGGTCATCGCCGAGGACACGACCGATAGGGTGCACATCGTCGAAGACACGCCGGAGCTTCAGTGCGCGGCGCCGAATCGGTTGCAGGTGCTGGTGCACCCGGGGGTGCACAGCTGGCGCGACGCGATCATGGCCGCGATGCGGTTTCGTCCGGACCGGATTCTCGTGGGCGAAGTACGAGACGGCTCGGCCTTGGAGCTCTTGAAAGCCTGGAATACGGGGCATCCGGGGGGCCTGGCCACCATCCACGCCAACGATACGCGCGCGATGCTCGATCGGCTTTGCCAGCTCATCGAAGAAATCGTGTACCCCGCTCCGCGGGCGCTCGTGGCGCAGACCATTCAGCTCTGCGTGCACATCCAGCGCGACAAAAGCCACCCCGCCGGAAGGCGTGTGTCGGGCATCGACCGCGTCCGGCCGCTCGCAGAGGGCGGCAGCTGGACGCTCGAACGCATTGCCTAACCCGACGCGAAAGGAAAACCGCCCATGCCCATGACTCCCCTGTCCTTCTGCCGGCGCATCGCCACGCGGTGGCGCACGCGCACGGCGCTGCTCCCGCTGGCCTTCTGCTTTCTCCTCCTGCCGACCACGACGGCCCGAGCCGGCAGCTTGGGCGGAGGCCTTAGCGGTGGCATGCCCTGGGAGGGGCCGCTGCAGCAGCTTCTCGATTCGCTCACCGGGCCGGTCTCGCGGGTCGTCGGTGCGGTGGCCATCATCGGTCTCGGCCTCGGCATCGCGTTTTCCGAAGGCGGCTCGATGATGCGCAAGGCGCTCTGGGTCGTGCTCGGTCTTGCGATCGCGTTCAACGCGGTGAGCTGGGGCCTTGGGTTTCTTGGATTCTCGGGAGGCCTGCTCGTATGAGCGCGCAAGGGCGCGAGGGGCTGGAGGTGCCGCTTCATCGCTCGCTGGTCGAGCCGATGCTGCTCGCGGGGCTGCCGAGGACCGTCGCCCTGGTGCTGTGGACGAGCGTCGGCGCGTTCGCGTTTGGCCTGCACCAGATTTGGCTTCTTCCCGTGGGTATCGCCGCGCACGTGGCGGCGGCCGCGGCCACCAAGGCCGACCCGCACATCTTCGACATCATCCTTTTGGCGCTCAAAACCCAAAAGCGCCTGGACCCGTGACTGCAGCGCGAGGAAAGCCATGATGTCGCTTCGTGAATACCGAGAGCCCAAGAGCCGCTTGCCCGACAGGCTTCCGTGGGCGTGTCTGGTTGCACCCGGCGTCGTCCTTCAGAAGGACGCCATCTTTCAGCGAACGCTCGCCTTTCGCGGGCCCGATCTCGCAAGCTCGCTCGATTCGGAGCTGGCTTCCGCGAGCGCGCGGCTCAATAACGCGCTTAGGCGCCTGGGATCCGGCTGGGGCCTCTTCATCGAGGCGCAGCGTTTTTCTTCGAGCGCCTACCCGAGCGCGGCGTGGGCGCATCCGGCGGCCGCGGTCGTCGATCTCGAGCGTCGGCGATCGTTCGAGCAGTCCGGAGCGCACTACGAGTCGAGCTACTACCTCACCTTCACCTGGAAGCTTCCGCCCGACCGGGCCGAGCGCGCGGCCGCCCTCTTCTACGAAGACGTGGGCGACAAGGGCTCGGGCAAGGACGAAAAGAGCGCGCTCGAGCGCGAGCTCGCTCTCTTCCAAAAGAGCGTGGCCGAGATCGCCGACATCCTTCGGGGCGTTTTTCCGGAAGTGGGCCTGCTCAATGACGAGCAGACGCTGTCGTACTTGCACAGCACGATCTCGACGCACCGTCACCCGGTGCGCGCGCCCGAGACGCCCATGTACCTCGACGCGCTTTTGCCGGATATGGCGCTCTCGCCCGGGGAGCTCCCGATGCTGGGCGATCACTTTCTGTGCACGTGCACGGTGTCGGGGTTCCCCGGGTCCACGCAGCCTGGACTTCTGGATGCGCTCAGTCATCTGAGCACCGAGTACCGCTGGGTGACGCGCTACTTGTGTCTGGACAAGGCCGAGGCCAAGGCGCTGCTCGAGAGGTACCGAAAGCAGTGGTGGTCCAAACGTAAAGGCCTCTGGACGATGATCAAGGAGGAAGCGTCCAAGGAGGAAGCGGCCCTGGTCGATAATGCCGCTGCGAGCAAGGCAGCCGACGCCGACGCTGCGCTGCAAGAGCTTGGAGACGACCTCGTTTCCTACGGGTACATGACCACCACGGTCACGGTCTGGGACAGGGACCTCGAATCCGCGCGTCGCAAGAGTCAAAGGGTCAAGGAAGTCATCCAATCGCGCGGCTTTGTCGTGCGAGACGAGACGCTCAACTCCACGCACGCCTGGCTCGGCAGCCTGCCCGGCCACGTCTACGCCAACGTCCGTCGGCCGATCGTTCACTCGATGAACGTGACGCACTTGATGCCGCTCAGCAGCGTCTGGGCCGGCGACGCGACCAATCCGCACCTCGAGGGCGTGTGCGGCGTCGGAACGCCGCATCTTTATTGCAGCACGACGGGCTGTACGCCTTTTCGTTTGCACCTTGCCGTGGGCGATGTCGGCCACACGCTCATCATCGGGCCTACGGGCAGCGGCAAGTCGACGCTCCTTGGGATGCTGGCTCTAGGCTGGCTCAAGTACCCCGGCGCACAGGTCATCGTCTTCGACAAGGACCGAAGCGCGCGCGCGGCGACCTTGGCCGTGGGCGGCATTTGCTACGAGCCCGGTCACGAAGCCGCGCCCGTGGCCTTTCAGCCGCTCGCCGACATCGACAAGCCGGCGGAGCGCGTCTGGGCGGCGCAGTTTGTGGCGACGCTGCTCGCCTCTCAAGGCGTGGCCGTCGATCACCGGACGCAGACTGCCATCGACGAGACGCTGTCGAGTCTCGCCAGCGCACCGCGCCAGCAGCGCACGCTCACGCTTTTCGCGACGCAAATCGGCTCACGGCAAAGAACGCTTCGCGATGCCCTGCGGCCGTACACGCTCGAGGGAAACTACGGGCAGATTTTCGATGCCGACCAGGACGATGTCCGTGCGGACGGCTTCTGGACGATGATCGAGATGGGGCACCTGATGGCCATGGGGCCGGCCGTTGTGCTTCCGGCGCTCGAGTACCTCTTTCACAGGGTCGAGCAGCGATTCGATGGACGGCCGACCTTGCTCATCTTGGACGAAGCGTGGCTCTTTCTCAGTCACGCGGTTTTCGCCACGCGTCTTCAGGGCTGGCTCAAGACGCTGCGTAAGAAGAACGTCTACGTCGTCTTCGCGACGCAGGAAGTGGCCGATGCCACGAGCCGCCCGGAGCTTCTGTCAACGATTCTGTCGGCTTGTCACACGAAGATTTTCCTGCCGGACGAGGAAGCGCGCGCGCCGGCCATGATGCAGGCGTACTTGGCGATCGGTTTGACCACGGCCGAGATCGACATCTTGGCCAAGGCACAGAAAAAGCGCGACTACTACTACCGCTCGGTCAAAGGTCGGCGCCTTTTTGAGCTCGGCCTCGGTCCCGCGGCCCTGGCCTTCGTGGGCGCATCGAGCGAGAAAGACCAGCGTTTCTTCGACGAAATGCTCGGGGCGCAAAAGCCCACGGGCTACGCGCGCGCGATGCTCGAGCGCCGCGGCGTCTCGTGGGCCGCCGCGGAAATGGAGCGGTCGCTGCCGACGCGGGCGACGCTCCCTGCGCCAGCGAGCGAGCCGCCCCCGCCGCCTGACCCGCTCATGACCGACGCCGAGACCATTCGCGTATCGGTTTCCGATTTGAAGGGCCTCGTGGCCGAGACAGGTGATTGCGACGCCGTCACGGTTCGCATTCCGATTCCGCGTCCCCCTCCCCTGCCGCGCCCACAGATGCGGCTCCGAAAGAAGGCGGCGCCGTGAAAGCCCTACCTCGACGAAGGCTCCTGTCGGGCGCCATCGGATGCAGCGCACTTGCGGCGCTCGGCGTGAGCGCCGCGCCCGCCCAAGCCGATCTCTTTGGCGGCGATCTCGCGCTTCTGACCGGCATTCTGACCCAATCGATCGCGCAGGCGAGCAGCCTCGCCAACATGGTCATTCAGACCATCAATGAGGTGCGGATGCTGACGACCCTGCTTCACCAAGTGGCATCGGGATCGTTCCCGGCGCTCATCGCGTTCGTTCAGAACGCTCAGGCCACCTACAGCATGCTCACGGCCGGGGTGCAGTCGATGACGTACCGCATGGCGCGTATCGACGCCGAGTACCAGAAGCTCTTCCCTTCGGGCGCGCCGCCCCAAGGTACGTCGGTCGCCCAGCACAGGGCGCAGTACATGGCGTGGAATCAAGAGGTCGTGGGAGCCGGACAAATCGCATCGCGCCAGCAAACCACGCTCGCGACGCTCGATAGCCAAGCGTCTCAGACCCAGAACATCTTGCAACAGTCCAAGTCCGCGAGCGGCGTCGTCGAGGAGCTTCAGCTCATCGCGCAGATGATCGGCGTCACCAACTCCGAGCTCACGCTGCTCAACCAGACCTTCGCGACCACAAGCCGCGTGCTCACCGACATGGCCGCGAGCGGCGCCTCGGAGCGGCAGCTTTCGCTCGGCAAAAGTGACGACGTGCGGAGCGGATACACCGACAAGGGCGTGGCCGTCCCGGTTCCCCACACGCTTCCATGAGCGGCGCGATGCAATTCAATACGCTGACCCTCACCCTTCAGAACTTCATCACGGCCCTCTCGGGGAGCTACGGCAGGATTCAAGGCGCCGCCAATAGCTTGCTCAGCATTCTGGTCGGCATCGAGGTCGTGCTGCTCGGCCTCTGGACCGCGCTCGGCGGCGGCGACAACGTTGTCGGAATCTTCAAGCGCATCCTTCACATCGGCGCGTGGGTCTGGATCGTCAAAAGCTACCCGACGCTCTGCAAGGCGCTGGTCGACTCGCTCGTGCAAGCGGGACTTCTGGCCGGCGGCGGCACGGGCGACGTCAGCTTGCTCATGGATCCGTCGCGCCTGGCTGGCTACGGGCTGGACGCGACCGCGCCGCTGACCCAGAAGCTTGCGGACCTCGGGATGACGGATCTGTCCGACCTCATCGTGTTCGGGTTTGGCTACCTCGCCATCCTCGCGTGCTTTCTCATCATGGCCATTAACGTCTTTCTGGCCGTGCTCGAGTACTACGTTTTTGCGGCGCTGGCGGGGATCTTTCTGCCCTTTGGGCTGCTCTCGCCGACGAAGTTTCTAGCCGAAAAGGCGATCGGCGCGGTCGTGTCCTCCGCGGTCAAGCTCATGGTCTTGGGCCTGGTGATCTCGGTCATCGATCCGGTCCTGTCATCCATTCACTTTCAGGGGCCGCAGATCACCTTCAACGAGCTCTGGTCGGTCTTTCTGACGGTCTGCGCACTCATGTTTCTTTGCTGGAAGGCGCCGAGCTTGGCCGGGAGCCTTCTCGGCGGATCTCCGCACCTCGGCGTCGATCACCTCATTCAAGCTGTCTCGACGCCCATCGCCACGGGCATGGCCTTGGGAGCTTTCGCAAACCGCGCGGCACAGGGCGTGTCGGCCACGCGCGCCGCGGCGTCGGCTCCGCTGGCTAGTGCGTCCTCGTTCTCGGTTTCTGCGGGGCCTGCCCCGGCGGCACGTGCAGGAGCGAGCCCGAGCGGTGCGCCCGCCTCGCCCGAAGCGCCAGCGGAGCCCGCGGACGCCGCGCGCGGCGCCGACCCGTCGCTCGTCATGAGCGCGATGGGTCAGGCAAAGCCCGAACCCACCCAAGCAAGCGGGAGCGAGTCGTGACGACCAAATGGCAGCCCGACGGGCCGCTCGAGACGCCGTATTTGCGCGCCCGTCAGGAATGGGACCTTCGCATGGGAAGCGCCGTCGTGCAGGCGAAAAACTGGCGCCTGGCGACCTTCGCGTCGCTCGCGTCGGTGCTCGCCAGCGGCCTCGGCATGATCTACCTCGGTGCGCAGCCCAAAGCCGTTCCGCACATCATCGAAGTCGATCGGCTGGGAGCGGCGAGCTACCACGGGCCCGTCGGGCAGAGCGACTACGTTCCGACCGAATCGGTCATCACGTACCACTTGCGGCGGTTTATCGAGGATACCCGCGAGATCTCATCGGACCTCGCGGTGCTCAAGCGCAATTGGCTCGACGCCTACACGCTCTTGACGCCGCGCGGAGGCAACATGCTCTCGGCCTTTGTCCAGAAGCCGGAAAACGATCCCTTCCGACGCGCGCAGGACGAGCGGGTCACGGTGGAGATTCTCTCGGCCGTCCGCGCAGCGGGCGACACGTGGCAAATCGATTGGCGCGAGTCGTCCTGGGACAAGGGGGGCAGTCCCCTGGGCTCACCTGTCATCTGGCGCGCGATGCTTCGCACAGTTGTTGCCGCGCCCAAGACCGCCGAGGCCATGCGGAATAATCCCATCGGCCTCTACATCGACGAGCTTCACTGGGACAAGGTCGGAGGCTGAGCATGATCCGAATGACGCATCCATGGCCGCTGGCTCTACTCTTCGCGGGCGCCTGCGCTCCCGCGCCCATGCCGGCGCTCTATGTCAAGGCGCAGACCGCACCCGAACCTCGAGCGCCCGCAGTCGCTCGGCCGGCCGACGCTGCGGTGGCCATCGCGCCGCCTTCGCAGCTTCGGCGCCTACCGGCACACGCCGCTGCCGCGAGCCCTGCCCAGTCGAAGCCTCCTGCGCGCCAGGTCGCAGCAGACGCCAACCTCAAAGCCTCCCAGGCGCCCGACCGAAGCGACTACTTCAACGCCATCGTCCAGTACGCATATGAGCCGGGCACGCTCTACCAGGTCTATGCCGAGCCCATGCGCATCACCGACATTGCGCTTGAGCCCGGAGAGAAGATCCTCGGACAGCCGGCCTCGGGAGACGTGGTGCGGTGGCTTCTCGCTCTCGGCAAGTCCATGGACCACGGCGTTGAGCAATGGCACGTCTATCTCAAGCCCACGAGGCCCGACCTCGAGACCAATCTCGCGATCAATACCGACCGGCGGAGTTACCTGCTCGAGCTTCATAGCTACGCCGACACGTACATGGCCGCCATCGTGTGGCACTACCCCGAAGACGAACTCGCGCGGCTGCAGGAGCAAGCCTCAGAGGTTGCCGGGCAAGAGAAAACTTCCGCGCCCGTCACCAATCTCGAGAGTCTCAACTTCGGCTACGCGATCGAGGTCATCAAGGGCAAGCCGTCGTGGACACCGCTTCAGGCGTTCGACGACGGGAGGCGCACGTTTATCCGGTTTCCCGCGGCCATGGTGCTTCGGGAAGCGCCCGCACTCTTTGTCCTTCGCGATTCCCAGACGCAGCTCGTCAATTACCGCGTCAAAAACGACACCTACGTGGTCGACCGGCTCGTCGACTCCGCGGAGCTTCGCGTCGGGCAGAAGGATCAGGAGATCGTACGGATTGTCAGAAGCGCGCCCGAGGCAAGGCAGGCAGCTCTTGGAAGCACGCGATGAATGAGCCCTCTGAGCCCCAGCCGCCGCCCGAGCTCGATCCGCATGCGCCCAAGCTTTCGCCCGATGATCCGCGCCTTGCGCTCGCACGCCCTCGGGCGCGCACCCTTCGCACGGGGCCTATTGCCGCGCTCATGGTGTGTCTCTTGGCGGCGGTGATGCTCGCCCTTGCATTGGCTTTCCAGCCGGCTCCGAACAAGAGCAAAACCGCGGCGGAGGCGAGCGGGGCGCCGGCGCCTCCGACCATTCCCGACACGGTCCGAAACGCCGAGCCCGGCCACTCGCAGCCGCCCACTACGAAGGAGGCTGCAAGGCCGGAGCCGAGCGCGCGCGCCGCCGCCCCTGCCGATGATCCCACGCTTCGCGCTGCACGAGAGCTCGACCAAAAGGCGCGAGGCGGCGCGATCTTTTTCGAGTCCCAAGCTGGCGGCAGCGACCGGGATCCTCCCACGACGGCGCCGCGCATGGACTCCGCGGCCTCGGAGGCGCCCGCACCGAGCGGCGCGCCTTCGCTATCCGCCATCGACCCGAACTTGCAGGATCGCAAAAATGCGTTTCTGGGGGGAAAAGGCGCGGGCAAAGGCGATTATCTCGAAGCCACCGTCCAGCATCCCAAGAGCCCTTACGAGATCCAGGCCGGGACGATCCTTCCTGCCGTGCTCATCACGGCGATCAATAGCGACTTGCCTGGGCCTGTCGTCGCGCAGGTCCGCGAGCACGTCTACGATTCGGTGGCGGGCCGGTACCTGCTGGTCCCGCAGGGAAGTCGTTTGCTTGCCCAGTACGACTCGATGGTCGCCTGGGGCCAGGAGCGCGTCCTTGTCTGCTGGAACCGTTTGATCCTGCCCGATGGCGATTCGATCAATCTCGGATGCATGCCCGGAGCGGATCTTCAGGGGGCGGCGGGCTTGTCGGACGAAGTCGACGAGCATTGGTGGCGCATTCTGAAAGGCGCAACCGTCGCGACGCTTCTGTCGGCCACGAGCGCTTTCGCGGCCGGAAACACGACTAGCTACAACCCGACCGTGGGCCAGCTCATGGCGCGCAATGCGTCGGGCGAAGTCAACGACGTCGGCCAGCAGCTCACGCGCAGTAACCTCATGATCCAGCCGACGCTGACCGTCCGGCCGGGGTTCTCGGTCAACGTCATCGTCACCAAAGACATCGTCCTTTCGGCGTACCCCAACCCGCCCGCAGCGCTGGGGCTCGCGCGATGACGCCGCATCGTAGGGTCCGTGGCAGCGCCCTCTTGTGCTGGGTCGCGGCACCCTTGGCCGTGACCGCGCTCCTCTCGGCACTCGCCGCCGCAGTCGCGTCGCATCTTCTCTGGAATTGGACGCCGAGCCTGCCGCTGGGGCTGTATTGGCTCTCCCGAGGACGTCTCGCACGAATCGGTACCCTCGTGGCCTTCCCGGTGCCTTCCCACGTGGAAGGGCTCGTGCGCGAGCGAAGGTACCTTCCGCCGCGCGCGCTTCTCATCAAGCCCGTCGTCGCTACGGCGAACGACCACGTGTGCACGTGCGACGGGGCGCTCCTCGTCAATGGAGCCGTGATGGGCGCCGTGCCCACGGAAGACAGTGCGAAAAGACCCCTGCCCCGCGCGACCGACTGCGGCGCGCTGGCTGAGGGTCTGGTCTTCGTCGCATCGCACTACGCGAAAAGCTTCGACTCGCGCACGTTTGGACCTGTCTCGCTTTCCGAGCTTCGAGGAACGGTGACACCCCTATGGACGTACTAACGACGATCCTCGCCTGCAGTCTCTACGCGTCCGATGATGCGCTGGTCCGCGCCATCGCCGAGGGGTCGTCGGGCAAGAATCCCTACCTCGTGCTCGACGCCGCCCTGGACCCCACGCAAATCGATCCGCCCCCTGCGCCAAGAAGCGAGGCCGAAGCGCTATCGCGAGCCGAGGAGCTTTTGACCAAGGGCGGCAGGCCCCTTCTCGGGCTTCTCGAATTGCCGCCCTCGTGGCTCAGCGCCTTCGGCCGCGAGCTGGCGAGCGCGTTCGACCCGTGCACCAACATCGCCATCGGCTCGGCAATGCTCTCCGAGTTCGATTTCGAGTGCGGAGCGAGCCCCGCCGCGCGCCAGGGCCGCGCGCTTGCCCTGGAGCGCACCAATCGGCGCGCGTGCGTACTTCGAAAGTACGAGGCGGCGATCGGCACCGTCGACTTCGAAGCCGCGATTCTTCTCGAGCTTTCCGTGCAGCGCCCAATGAAAGCCAAAGTCGAAGCGGCGCCCATCTTCGCGCCCGAGAGCGCCCGCACCTGGGGCCCCGATCAGCTTCTTGTGCATCTGCCGATAGCGCTCGCGCCTCCACCTCCTGCGGCTGCCCTCCTTCCTTAGTCCCTCGTCTTTTCGCCAGTCCCAACGTTTACGTCGCCGCGCGCGCGCTCGCGCACCGGCAGAGGAGACCTTTGTCCCATGCGCCTTTTCATCGCCGAAAAGCCGAGCCTCGCGCGGGCCATCGCCGAGGTCTTGCCCGCGCCGCAGCGCCGCTCGCGTACGCATATCGAATGCGGAGCCAGTGATGTCGTCGCCTGGTGTGCCGGGCACATCTTGCAAACGGCGCCGCCCGAATCCTACCGATCCGAGTACAAGACCTGGCGCCTCGAGCAGCTCCCCATCGCCCCCAAGGACTGGAAGCTCGAGGTCTCTTCGCCCGAGCTTTTGGCCGCGATCGAGCGGCTTCTGAAAACCGCCACGCGCGTCGTGCACGCGGGCGATCCCGACCGCGAAGGGCAGCTGCTCGTCGACGAGGTCCTTGCCTTCGCAGGGTACCGGGGGCCGGTCGACCGGATTCTGATTCGCGATCTGAGCCCCGAAGCCGTGCGCAAAGAGCTCGGCGCGCTCGAGCCCAACGAAAGGTTCCGGCCGCTTGGCGATGCGGCGCTCGCGCGGCAGCGCGCCGACTGGCTCTACGGCATGAACATGACCCGCCTCTGCACGCTTCTCGGTCGAGCGGCCGGATACCGCGGCGTTCTGTCGGTCGGCCGCGTGCAAACGCCGCTCCTGGGGCTCATCGTCTCGCGCGATCGAGCCATCGCCGAGTTTCGGTCCGCGCCGTACTACCTCGTCGCCGCCGAGATTCGGGCGGTAGGGGGAAGAAGCCTGCGGGCGTTTTGGGCGCCCCCCGAGGAAACCGCTCTCGACGAGGGCGGGCGCCTTTTGCGGCGCGAGGTCGCGGAGAGCGCATGCGGGCGCGTGCTCGGGCAAGAAGGGCGCGTCGTCCATTCGGTCCAAGACGAGATGACCCAGGCGCCGCCGTTACCCTACGCCCTCGCCGACCTGCAAGTAGACGCCGGAAGGCGCCTGTCCATGAGCGCAAAGGCGGTGCTCGACGCGTGCCAGAGCCTCTACGAGACGTATCGCGCGATCACGTATCCGCGCTCGGACTGCGCGTACTTGCCCGAGGCCCACCAGGCGAGAGCGAGCGAGGTCTTTTCCGCGATCGCCAAGGTCGCGCCGTCGCTCCGCCCCGCCCTGTCGAAGGCGGACCTCACGCGGCGCTCCAAAGCCTGGAACGACAAGAAGATAACGGCCCATCACGCCATCATCCCGACGCCTAGCGGGACCGCCGCCGGCGCGATGACCGGCGCCGAGCGCGCCATCTACGAGCTTGTGGCCTCGCGCTACCTCGCTCAGTTCTACGCGCCACACGAATATCTCCAAGCGAGGCTCGAGCTCGAGATTGCAGGTGAGCGATTCGTCGCGACCGGCCGGCAAGCTCTTTCGCCTGGGTGGAAGGCTCTTTCGGCCGAGCTCGAGAGCGAAGCCGAAGAGGCCGCCGGCGCGGAGGTCGACCCCGAGCGTGCGAGCGCGGCTCCGCTCCCGAAGCTTTCGCCTGGCGAGCGCGTGACCGTCTCGAGCGCCTCGGTCCTCGATAAGCGCACAAGCCCCCCAAAGCGGTTCACCGACGCGTCGCTCATCGCGGCCATGTGCGCCGTCGCCAAGTACGTGACCGATCCCGGCGTCAAAAGGATCCTGACCGAAGCCGACGGCATCGGGACGCCCGCCACGCGCGCCGCGATTGTCGAGACCCTGTTCGAGCGCGGCTACATCGAGCGCCAAAAGAAGATCATCGTCTCGACCCCCACCGGGCGAGCGCTCATCGAGAGCTTGCCCCAAGTCGCCACCACCCCCGACATGACCGCCGTCTGGGAAGCCGCCATGCGCGCCATCCAGGACGGCCGCCACTCGCTCGACGCGTTTCTGGCGCGCGTCGGCGCCGATCTCCAAGAGCTCGTCGACCAGGGCCGCGCGCTCGGCCGCATCACGGTCGCCGAGGGGAAGGCCTGCCCCGCGCACCGCCACGGCGGCCCGAAGGGCCGGACGCGCGACTCACGTCCTGCCCCTCCGCGAAAAATAGCGCCGGGGGCTCGAAGGCGCCCATGAAGCCCTGGGATCGCGTCGTCGGGTGGATCACTAGCACCCGCGCAAGGCGGCTTGGAACCGGCCACGGCTCCCGGCCCAAGCCGCGTTTTCGAGCGCCCGCCGATCGCTTCGGACGATTTTCGGCAAGTCCCCCGATCCATCGACCGATGGATGCATCGCGAGCCCAAAAAGCGCGCCGGCACTGTCCGACCCCAACGCCCCAATCGAGAGGATGCCCCCCCATGACCCAGGCCGAGAGTCCGCGCCCAAACTTGCACGCACCGCTCGCCGATTTTAGGCGCATCACCCGGCGCCTCGGGGATCTCCCGGCCGGCGAGCAAACGCTCCTCCTTGAGCTCGAGCTCTTTCGCGCGCTCACGCGTGCAGCCGCCGCCGAAGATCGGACCCGAGACCTCGAACAGAAGCTCGACGAGGACTGGTCCGCGATGGACAGCTTGGCGCGGCAGGTTCGAGACCTCGCCGGCGCGGGCCGCGAGCTTGGCTCAGTCAAAAGCGCCTACGAGCGGGAACTTCGCACACTGCAAGAGGCCTACGCGGCTGTGAAAGAGCGGTGCACGGCGCTCGAGGAGTATTGCCGCTCACTTCTTCTCACGATCGAGCGAGCCATTTTCACGGGCGACGCCGCCGATCTTCCCGCGCTCAAGCGCGCCTCCGGATGAGGCTTCGCCATGTACGACCACGAGCTCGATTGCTTCAAGCGAGACATTCATCTCGTCGAGTTTGCCGCTGCGCGCTACGGCTACGTGCGCGACCGGCGCGAAAGCAGCCGCGCCTGTCATGTCCTTCGCCATGAGGGCTCCGACGACAAGATCGTCGTCCGCCAAGGAAACGACGGTCACTGGACCTACTTCTCGGTTCGAGACGAGCGCGACAACGGCACCATCCTCGACTTCGTAAAGGCGCGCGGCGCGCGATCGATCCGAGAGGCGTGCGAAGAACTACGTCACTATCTCCACGCGGCTCCGCGCGTAGTGGAGCTGCCCGCGGCGCCAAGCCGTCCCGAGCGCCACGACCTTCGCTCGGCGGCGCAAGCGTTCGCCGACGCCGCCGTCGCCGACAATAGCCCGTACCTCAACGAGCGCGGCATTCGGCCCGAGACGCTTGCCGACGCGCGGTTTCGGGACACCTGGCGCATCGGCTCGCACCAAAACGTGCTCTTCGTCCATCGAGACGAGGCGGAAGTCATCACCGGCTTTGAAATCAAAAACCGCGGTTTCACCGGCTTTGCCACCGGCGGATGCAAAACGGCGTGGCACAGCGCAGCGAGGCGGGGCGACCAGGCCCTGGTCGTCACAGAGAGCGCCGTGGACGCGCTCAGCCACTACCAGCTTCACCCCGAGCGCGCGGCCACCACGCGCTATCTGAGCACCGCCGGAGCGCCCAGCCGCTCCCAGATCGAAGGGCTCGACCGCGTCTTTGCGCGACTGCCGGAGGCGAGCACCGTCGTCGCCGCAGTCGACTCCGACGGCGCCGGCGAAAAGCTCGCCCAGGGCCTGCAAGACCTCACGCGCCGCCACGCGAAGCTCACGTTTCAGCGTGACGCGCCGCCGGGGGCCAAAGACTGGAACGAGCTTCTTCAGCGCGTCGAGCAGGACTACATCCGCTCGCTCAGCGTGCTCCGCGCCTCGCGCGATCGGGGCGGCCCCGAGCGATGAGACGCCTCTTGCGCTCCGAACCTCGTGAGCCCGACCCGGCCTCGCGCTCCCTTGCCCGCGTCCAACCCGGAGCCTCACCATGACAACGCCGTACGACCCCGAGCTCGAACACTTCAAACGCTCTATCGACCTCGCAGAGTACGCCAAGAAGGCTGGCTACGAGCCGAGCCCCATGGACGCGGGCCTTGGCGTGAGGCTCACGCTGCTCGATCATCCGAGCGGCGACCGGGTCGCGGTCGCGCAAACCCGAAGCGGCGACTGGATCTACGCCGCGGTTCCGGGCTACGAGCCGCGCGCCTCCGGCGAGTCGTCGGACCATGCGCTCGCGCGTCTACGCGCGGCCGTCGAGCGCTCGACCGACGAGGGGTCCATCGTGGAGTTCGTGCAGCGTCGCGAGGGCAAAGCGCGCCAGGGCGACCTTTCTCTCGAGCGTATGCGAGAGCATCTTCGCGAGTTTTGCGCGACGCAGCGCGCCGTCGGCTTCGACGGTGCGGGGCTTTCGTCCGCTTCTGCAAGTGCTCGCGACGAGCGCGCGATCCAACAGAGCGAGCGGTCGCAAGCTGACACCGACAAGCAGGCGGGGCCAGGGCCCTCGCCAAATGCCAACCCTGAGCTGAGCCGGCGCCGCGACGGCTGGACGCCGCCGTCAAGTGTTCCGAACGAGTCGGAATTCGAGACGCGACTCGAGCGATGGGGGCGGGCTCAGGCCGCCATCGACCAAGGGAAGAAAGGCGCGCACGCGCTCCAAGACCCGCAGCAAGCGCGCGCGGTTGGGCACGCGGACAGAGCCCCGACGTCCAGTGCGCCGCCAATGCACCCAAGCCGAGACGTCGGGCACAATGGCAACGCCGCGCTCGGTAAGTGCCGAGTCGACTGGAGACCAGCACCCGCCGACCTCGAGGCCCTACATCGAGCGCTGCGTAACCGCTCTCCGGATCGCGGCCGATGAAGACGGCCGTACAACTGCGGCGTTTGCCTGGCGATGACCCGCCGAGAAGCGAGCTTCTTTGTGGCATCCCGTTCTCCATCCTCACCGGCAAGCTCGGTCCGATCGCCCTTTTCGATTCGGAACAGATCGTCGGCTACCGGATCCAGCATCGTCGTCGAACCCGCGCGTTTGTCTTTCGCACCTTGGAAGTCGACGACAGGCTTGCGGCGTCGGTGCCTGGCGTACGGCCGCACGTAGAGCTGCTGCTCGAGGTGCATTCGGCGGGGCGTGCTCGGCTCGTGCGAGGGCTGTTCGCGTACCTCGTTCGTACGAACCGCGAGCCGTCGGCCCTGGCGGATGAGTTCTATCTTCGCGTCGGCGGCGTCCTCGGGGGACGGCTGCCCGCACACAAGATCCTCGTCTCGCTACTGGCCGCGGCCCAGGAGTGAAATGGCTCTCGACTCGGGCAACGGCCCGCGCGTCTTTCGCTTGGCTTCGCAGGAATACGAAACGGCTCAACTCATCAATCACCCGGAGGCGCCCCCATGAAGACCCGATGTTTGCCGCTTTTTTCTACAACGATTCTCATCGCCGGTTGCTCTTCCGGTGCAAATGGGGCGTCGACCCAGTTCACCGGATCCTGGCTTTGCAATTTCACGCTCGTGCAAGACGCTGACGCATCCACGGAATTCATCACGACCTATCCACCTTCGCCCGTGACGACGGTCGTGAGCGGCACGACGCTGAGCATCTACGACGAGGAGCCCGACTCCGAGCCGCAGAGCTGGTACTGCGGGTTCAACTACAACATCGTGGGCGCAGCGGTCGTCCTCTCCGGAACGCCCACGTGCACGTCCGACACGGTTGTGCTGCTTCAGAGCGCTGCGATTTCGCTCGCGCCCGGCGGTGACGAGCTGACTCTGCAAGAGTCGGGGACTGAAGACGATCGTGGCCAAATTCTCCAGTCCACCCTGAGCGGCGTCTGCGCACGAAACGAATGACCGCTCGGCGCCCCGCGCCGTCTGTCAGCCGAAGCGGCGCCCCGGCGGGAACCACCACCCCCTTTGCTCGCGGCTCGAGCTGGTGCGTGCGGCGGCCCGCGAGGGTGCCGAAGCAAGCCATCGCCGCCAACCAAGCCACAACAGCGACTATCGCCGGATCTCTCGTTGACAAGCGCGACCTCGCGCACGCTCTGGGAGTTTCGCCGGCGACCATCGATCGACTCTGTCGAGCCGGTCGCACTACTTTCGTCCGCGTCGGAGACGTCCGGCGCGCCTCGGCCTCCCCAGCTCGCCTGCGACCCATCCAACCTCCGCAGACGCAATGCCCACATCACACAGGCTTCAACATTGGGTGCCCGGGACGCAACGCATGTACCACGATGACGGGGATGAACCCTATTGGCCGGCAGCGGGGAGCGTGCAGGTCAAGGTTGTATAGCCGAGCTGGTCGTAGCCGCCGCTGTTCGGGCCATAGTCTCCGCCGCCGCCATCGGGTCTCACGCTCGCGGCATACGCGGCACTGTTCGGCGCGGGGATACCTTTCAAAACCTGGTAATGATTATAGATCAAATCCCAGACGGGACGCTGGTCCCCCCTGCTATTCGCGGAAATGATCGTTTGAGAGCTCGGCGTACAGCTCTGGGCTGTACCCCATTTATAAGTGGTAAAAGGAACAGTGCCTCCCGCATTATATTTTGCGAAGTATTCACTGGCTGCCAGCACTTTGCTGTTTTCCCATGCGAACATATCGTCGCCTTGATTATAGAACTGCTGACACACGACGCCCCACAGACTGACGTCTAAACCGGAATGCCCCTGGTCACGCCCTTCTTCTTGCCCCTGTCCAAGAGTCGGTGACCCAGAATACGTAAATGGAATCGAATGATCTATCTGGCCGTTTCCAGCGCCAGTTTTGAAATAGCTGAGCGCCTCATCGTACTTTGCGGGATCATCACAAAGGACCCCGATGGCCGCGATGCCCGCAATGTTGCTCAAATCCCAGTTGGCCCAATAGTTGGTGATGCAGGCGCCATTGTGATTGACGAGAAAGTCGTGCTGCAGAGGATAGAAGACATTCTGCATGAGATTTTTGAACTTCGCGAAATCCGCCGAAGACCAGCCGCTATAATCGCGCATGATTTCCGCCGCTTGGCAAAATTCGTAACCGTAAATGCCAGAGGCCAAAAAGCGGTCGGCGTCACCCGTCAACGTGGTCATCGTGGAAGACCAGGCATTCATGATCCGGATGGATTGGTCGGCATAGGCAGGGTCACCACTGATCTTGTATCTCAAGGCCGATTGATAGGCCGCCGCGATGTCTTCATAGAGCGCGCCGTAGTTTTGTCCCGTGCCGCCGCGTATCACGGTCGCAACTGGTTTTGGTGTCCAGGTGGTTTGCGAATGCGCGTTGGCAATCAACTTGTCCCAGCTTCCCACCCAGGGTTGCTTCTGGTAGTTGGCCTGCATCCGCGAGAAGTCCGCCGCCGTGTGCAGCAGGCCGGGGTGAACAAAGGCATTGCCGGCTGCGCCCCCACTTCCCCCCGATTCGGTCGTCCCCCCGGGGCCGGTCCCGCCCGATGCGGCCGTATCGCCCGAATCTTCGACGCCGCCCGATCCGCTCGAGCCGCCCGCAGAGGTCCCGCCCGATCCGGTTGAGACGGCCCCACCGGAGCCTCCGTTGCCTTTTGCGCCGCCCGCGCTTCCCGCACCCGAGCCCGTCGATCCGCCCGTGGCGCTGCCGCTGCTGCCGGTCGCCCCGCCCGAAGCAACCGCACCCGCCTTTCCTATCGAGGGCCCACCTTCGAATTGACCGTTGGCCTCGGGGACGCTGCCCAGGTTAGGCGATCCGGCATAGTCGTTCTGCCCGCAACCAACGGAACCCATAACAAGGGCGACGATGGGGATGAACTTGGTCCGCACGCAAGTGGTCGGGGGTATTCCGGATTGCCGCGAACCCGCGTGTGGCCGCGGGGCGCTAAGGGGACTTCGCAATTCCGAACAGAGCATGGTGCTTTCAGCATCGGTGCGGATGCCGGGCATCGGCATGACGCCTTTGTAGGCGCGGCACGCGCTTCGCTAACAATACCGATACCATCATCCTCAATGTGTCGCGAGCAGCCCTCGCGGAGGCACGGTTGGGGCAAAACGAGCCAAAGCCTGGCGTTCCCGAATGCGTTTGGGGGGAGGACGCACGAGCGTTCACCTCACTGGCCGCCTGAACACGCCTGGGTTCACCCGCGGCCCGCGCGGCGTGGAGCGCGGCCGATGGTCGGGTAGCCCCAGGCGGTCGCGCGCAAAGGGCCCCATGTCCCCCGCGCGCGCTTCGCATCCGCGGGGTCCCGTCGGCTAGGTTCCTCCGCTTCGCCGCTACTGGCACGCGCTCCGAATTCCCCGGTCGCCCCGCGTCGGCTCGCTAGCGGTTCCGTCCTGTCGACGGAGCTCGCGTGGAGGGCCGGCGAACCCGAGTTGCCGGCTGGCGAAAATGCATCACCCGCCTGCTAACCCGCTCAGGCCGCGCTTGAGGTCGCGTGTCTTTGCCTCAAAGGATCACCCTGCCTCATCGCTGAGCGCTGCCTCAAAAGTCGGCGGCGCCGTAACGTCGCGTCGTGCACGAATGGCGCGAATTTCTCAAGTCGATTTATGTCGGTTGGCGCGCTCGAATGAGCCCTGGAGCGGGGATACTCTGCGCGCCCGTCTGCGTTGGCCCTCGAGACACCATCCGTCGAGTCCGGCTATCGGCGGCATTCCACGTGTATTGGTACTTGCTTATGTACCCAAAGGCGCCACTCCCGACGCCACTGCGGACCGTTCCACGCGAGTAGGCGAAGACAGCTCCTCAGGCCGTCGACAATCCCCCTGAGCTCGCATGCGATGCTTGACGGGGACAGCTTCGATGGCGCGCGGCGACCCAACTTGGTCGGTCGAGTGACCGGCTGGTCACCGGCCTGACCGGCTTTCGACAGTACGCAGAGAGGCGCGCCTCGCGTCTGCGCCTCCCGAAGCAGAGGACTTGCGTCGTGCGGAATAGGACGTGCTTCTCGAGCGGGGATGCACCGACCAGCTACCCCTTTCGCGGCGCCAGCACCAAAAAGCGACCGGGGCACATGGACGACCGCGCCCCAACCCCGGGGGCCTCTACCCTGTGGCCCATCGGCGCTAGTCTAGGCGCCCATGCTGCACGAGTTCCTCACCGCGAACAGAGCCGCCATCGTCGCTCGGACACGCGCAAAGGTGGCAGCTCGACCCGCGCCACGCGCGACCGAAGAGGAACTCGCGAATGGCATCCCTCTTTTCTTGGACCAACTCATCAGCACCCTCCGGCTTCCGCATGGTTCCTCCGACGCGATCGAAAAGAGCGCGACCGAACACGGCCGAGCTCTCCTCGGGCGGGGTTTCACCGTCGCCCAGGTTGTCCAAGACTATGGGGGTCTCTGTCAGGCCGTCACCGAGCTGGCCGACGAGACGAAGGCGCCAATCACAGCAGCTGAGTTTCATACGTTCAACCGATGTCTCGACGACGCCATTGCCCAAGCGGTCACCGAGTACGAGCAGCGGCGCGATCAATCGATAAGCGATGCGGGAACCGAGCGTCTGGGCAACCTCGCCCACGAGCTTCGCAACGCGCTCGGCGCTGCGATGTTGTCGTTCCAGACTCTCCAAACGGGAAGCGTCGGAATCGGCGGGAGCACCGCAGCCCTCCTCGACCGCAGCCTGAGGCGCCTGGGCGTGCTCATCGATTCGTCGGTGGCCGAGCTACGCTTCGAAGGGGGTCTCCGAGCGGCAGAACGAGTGTCGCTGGGTGAGTTCATCGAAGAAGTCGAAGTGGGCGCCTCCATGGAGGCTCGCGCACGCGGTCTCACACTGGCCGTCATGCCCGGCGAGCCCGGGGTGGAGGTGAAGGTCGACCGGCAGCTCCTCGCGGCGGCCGTCGCCAACCTGCTGCAGAACGCCTTCAAGTTCACCCGTCCTCATGGCCACATATCGCTGAAGGCCTCTTCGACCAGGGACCACGTTTTCATCGACGTCGAGGACGAATGCGGAGGTCTGCCGCCCGGGAACGCCAATGAATTGTTTCGCCCATTCGAACGGCGAAGCCGCAACCGATCGGGGCTGGGTCTCGGACTCTCAATCAGTCGCAAGAGTGTCGAGGCCGAAGGCGGCGAGATCCACGTGCGCGATAGGCCGGGCATCGGCTGCGTGTTCACAATCGCTCTGCCGCGACTCTCCCCTACGGCTTGAGCAAGGGACCTATTGGCCCTATCTCCCCATCGGGGTCTTGGCGGCCGCGCGACCTGAAATCGCGGTATGATTCACCAATGGGTCGGATCGTTGCGCAAGACGGACCGGATACGTCCCGAGCCAAGCCTTGATGCCGCGGGCGGAGCCGCCCCCGAGACGCTTCGAGACCGGCGAAAGAATCGCAGGCAAATACCGCCTGCGGCGCCGCCTGGCGAGAGGCGGCATGGGCGGCGAAGTATGGCTCGCGCGCAATGTATCGACGGGGGCCGACTTGGCTCTCAAGCTCCTGGCTCGAGGCGGCTCGGAGCTCGAGCGCGAGATGCAGGTCGAGGCGCGCTTTCGCAACGAAGCGTGCATGACTGCGGGCCTTGCGCATCGAAACATCGTCAAGGTCTTCGACCTGGTGGAGGAGAAGGACGGTACGCTCGCCGTCGTGATGGAACGCCTGCGCGGCGAGACCCTTTTTGCCTACCTGCAGCGGCTCGGGCCGCGGCCCCCGCGCGATGCCCTCGCGATCATGCTCCCCATCCTGAACGCACTGAGTGACGCGCACGATCGCGGGATCGTGCACCGAGACGTCACCCCCTCGAACATCTTCCTGGCTGTGGACCGGGACGGACACGTCACACCCAAACTGGTCGACTTCGGGATCGCCAAGAGCCGCTCCTCGCTGCCGGACGAGACGGTGCAGTCCGTGCAAACCATCGACGGTCGCGTGCTGGGTACGCCGATGTATATGGCTCCCGAGAGGATCCGCGGCGCGCAGGATCCGGATCCGAGGTCCGACATCTTTTCGGCGTCCGTCATTCTCTATGAGACGCTCACGGGAGCGTCGCCCTTCGCCGCGACTACTCCTGCGGCCTCTCTGGTCGCCGTGATCGAACGGCAAGTTGATCCTGACCCGCGGATCGAAGCGAGACTGTGGCTCGAGATTCGGCGCGCCATGGCCAAGCAGCCCTACGAGCGCCACGTTACCGCACGCGAGTTTGGCGACGCTCTTTGCGTGGCGCTTGGGCACACGGGCGCAGCGCTTCAGGCCGGCTCGATGAGCGAGCCACCCATGGCTGGCGACGCGCGCGACGAGCGCGACCAAGAGCCCTCCGGGACTCGGGTCGGCGCGCCAGGTCGCAAGGACGTCGCTTCTGCGATCTGGATCACGGCAGCGCTCATCGTCGTTGCTTTGGGTCTAGTCGCGAGCATCCGCACCATCGCCGGGCGCGCACGGGCGGCGACGGGCGACGGGCCACCGGAGGTCTCCGCCGCGCAGGGAGTGACTCCCGCGCAGGCAGCGGCGACGCCCACCTCGGTGCCCGCGGCGACGACCGCGTCCGTCCCGACGCCGCTTGCCGCCTCGGTTGCGACGAGCCTGGCGGCGGGGACGGCACGCGCAAAACGGTCGCCCTCGTCGGATACAGCCCGGGCCAGGCCCGTCGCGACCACACCGGGATTCTGAGCCTCGTTCAGTCGTCTTCGCCGGGCTTTTCGTCCGTCCACGATAGACCGTAAAGGCCGCGCTTTCTCAACAGCTCCCGGAGGTGGTGGCGGACGAGGTCCGATTCGCGCGCGGCAAGCGAGACGTTGCCGCCGCATCGCTTCATGAGAGCGGACAGGTACGCAAACTCGAAGGTGTTGATCGCGCGCTCCTTGGCGCTAACGAACGTTCCCGACAGGTCGAGAGCCTCACGCTCCAAGCGCGTTCCGCGAAACCCGAACCCTTCACCCGCCACGTCCGCGCGACGAATGAGGCCGTCGTGTGCGAGCGCGGCGGCGCGCGCGAGCACATTTCTAAGCTCGCGCACATTTCCGGGCCACGGTTGGGTGCGGAGAAAATCGAGCGCGTCGCCTTCGACGACGACAGAATTGCCGTGGCCGTCCGTCAGAGAGGCGAGCAACGTCTGTTGAAGAGCCGGGATGTCTTCGGGTCGCTCGCGCAGTGGCGGGATGAGGAGCCGCACCTGCGCAAGTCGGTAGTAGAGATCCTCTCGGAACCGCCCGGCTTCAATTTCGTGCCGGAGATCGCGGTGCGTAGCGGCGATCACTCGAAAATCGACCTTGATCGGCTCGTGACCCCCAACCCTTACGACCTCTTGGCGCTCAAGCACCCGCAGAAACTTGGGCTGTAGTGCTTCGGGCAACTCGCCAACCTCGTCAATGAAAACAGTCCCGCCGCTCGCGGCCTCGAAGAATCCCCCGCGCCGTTGGTCGGCTCCCGTGAAAGTCCCCTTCTCGTGTCCGAAGAGAAGGGCTTCGGTCAGTGACTCGGGCAGCGCGGTGGCGTCAATAACGACAAACGGCTTCGCGGCGCGGGGACTTTGAGCGTGCAGCGCGCGAGCCACCTCCTCCTTGCCCGTTCCCGTCTCGCCTTGAATCAGCACGCTTAAGGGTTTGGCCGCAATCCGCTCAAGCGTGGCGAACAGCTCGCGCATGGCTCTAGACTCGCCCACGAGGCGGCCGAAAGAGGTGCGCTGGCTGATCGCTGCCGCCAAAGCTGCGTCGTCACGTTCCACGCGCAGGGTCGTCCCACCGACGACGATCTCGCCACCGTCCGCAAGCTCAATCTCCGTCACCCGGTGCGCCCCGAACCAGGTGCCGTTCGTGCTCCCCGCATCGCGAACACGGACCCGGTCACTCGCGCGTTGAAGCTCGAGATGGACGCCGCTCACACGCGGGTCCGGGAGTACAAGGTCGTTGGTCGGGTGGCGGCCGACAGTCGCCAGCACGCTCGACATGGCCAAGGCACGACCCGCGCCCGGCCCGGCGACCGCGACGACCCGCCGCACCGAGGTGGGTGACCGTGGCCGAATCTCCGGGCTTGCCTCCGTGCCCCCGTGCCGACCGTCGCTCACCATGACCTCACAATGCTACCCGCTTGTCGCGGGTTCTCGAAAGGCGATTGCGGCGCCATCGCAAGAGCCGTTACCGTTGGCTTTCGGATGGGTGCCGTCCCGCATCGAGCGCTCGCCGTCATCGTCTCCATGACCTATGTCGCGCTGCGGGGTGGGCCCGCGATGGCCCAGAGCGAAGAAGCCCTGGCCGCGGCGCGCGCGATGTTTGCCGAGGGCATGGCGGACGAGAACGCGAAGCGCTACGAGACCGCGCTCGAGGAATTCCGGCGGGTCGCTGCCGTCCGGGAGACGGCGAACGTGCGGTATCGGATTGCCTCGTGCCTCGAGGCCCTCGGCCGTCGCGCCGACGCGCTCGCGAGCTATGAGAGCGCCGTGCGCCTCGGCGAGGGTGACGCGCCCGCGGCCGATGCCGTTCGGGAGGCGCGCGAGCGGGCCGCGCAGCTCGATCACCTGGTGGCACGGCTAACGATCACCTTCACCCGCCCCCCACCGGCTGGAGCCGAGGTGCGAGTGGACGAGGCGCTCGTCGATCCGAGGACCCTCGGGGATGCGATTCGGCTCGACCCCGGCCCGCACTCGGTCACGGCAAGCGCGCCTGCCACCGCTTCATTTCGCACGGCCGTGACGTTGCCGGAGGGAAGTAGGCTGAATCTGGCCGTCGACCTGCAACCGGTCTCAGACGCGGAAATACAGTCGCGGGCGCGGGTGTCGCGGTCTGCCCCAGTCGGAGGCTATGTCGCCCTCGGGATCGGAGGAGCACTTGCCGCGGGGTCGGTGGTCTCGTTCGTGCTTCGCGCATCGAGCTTGGCGACGCTGCAGAAGGACTGCGCGGGAGCTGGCAACACGCTATCGTGCCCGGAGTCTCGCTCCGCAGAGGTCAACGGTGCCCGCAACGCGGCGCAAGTCGAAGGCCCGCTCGGTATCGGCCTTGGGCTCGGCGCCGCAATCGCTGTCGGCGTGGGCGTCTGGCGCATCGTGACGGCCTCTCCCGATGGCACCCTCGCCAGTCCTCACCAGAGCGTCCGTCTAGGACCGATGCTCGTTTCGCACGGAGGCGGGATTGTGCTGAGCGACTCACTATGAATCCCGTGAGGGGTTGGCTTCTTGGAGCGGGCATCGTCGCGGCGCTCGGCTGCGGGGTGCCCAACGTCGTCTTCTACAATGACCAGGGGGAGAGCGGTTCTTCGGGCAGTGGCTCAAGCGGCACCGCGAGCCCATGCCTCATGGGAACCCCATATAGCGGCGTCTGCTGCCAGTCCCTGCCATCCCCTATTCAGTGCGTGGGAGCAGCCTGCTCCCCGTCGCTGTGCAACCCGAGCCAATGCGACCAGTGCGTGGGGCAGGTGTGCTGCGCGAAAGCAACGGGCATGACCGTTGGAATCGCTTGTCGCCAGGATACAAAGTGCCCTCAATAAGCGTCCCCCTACCGAGGGACGTAGACAATCCCGCAGCGGCCCGAGGAGCACGCCAGACCACTGCAGCAATCCGCAGACGCTTGGCAGAGCTGCCCGTACATGGAACAAACGGGAGTGCCCGACGAGCCGCTGTACGATCCACTGCTCGTCCCACTCGTATAGCCGATCCCTCCGGTGCTGGCTCCGGTGCTCACGCCGCTCGACCCCGTGCTGGTTCCATTGCTCGCGCCGCTCGATCCCGCGCCGCCACCGCAAGGCCCGCACAGTCCGTGCGAGCTGCCCGACGGCAAGATGCAAGACGAGCCAGGGCAGCAATCCGCGGAGGTCGTGCATGCGCCGCAGCTCGCCACACACTGCTCCGTGTAACACACGAATGGCGGCGCCGCGCCGGCAACCGCGTTGGGCACACAGGGGACCCCATCGCAGCAGTCCGCGCTCGACGAGCAGGCCCCGCCCTTGGCCACGCACGCAGCCGGGGAGCATCGCGGCACGCCCACGTCGTCTTGGTGGCAGGTGTCCTTGGTTTCGCAATTGCCGGCACAGCAATCGCACGACGAGTTGCAGGACATCGTTGCGAGCTTGCACACGTCCCCGTCGGGCTTGCAGCCCATCGGATTACGGCAGATTCCAACCGTGTCGGGGGCCGTGATGACGCATGTGACAGGGTGGCCCGAGCCGTCCGGTAACCCCGAGGATCCGCAGCAGTCGCCATCGGATTTGCACAGATCGCCGACGACGTGACAACCACTCGCCGGCTGGCAAATGAGCACTCCAGTGGGCCCCCACGGGGCGCAGGCACGGCTGCAGCAAGCGCCGCCGCACGTCGGCAGCCCTCCCTCGTAGACCGCGGTGCCGCTCGTTCCCCCCCCGCCGCAGAGCTGACCATCTGCCAGCCCGCAGTTGGCGGGGCCAGACGGTGCGGTCGCAGCGCAGGTTCCGAGAGCCTGGCCGGGGGGAACCGTACAAGTGCCCGTGCAGCAGCCGGTCCCCACCGAGCAAGCGTCTCCCGGTTGCGCACAGAAGGACGACGCCTGGCACGTGCCGCTGGTCGAGCAGTATCCGGAGGCGCATTGGGCGGCGGACGCACAAGGGTTGCCGACCGTTGCTTTGGCCGGGTTGAGCGCAGCGCACTTGCCCCCGACACAGCTTTCGCTGCAGCATTCGCCGTTTGACCCGCACGCCGCCGTGTCCGCGGTACATGTTGGGAAGTTGCACAATCCCCCGACGCAATCGCCGCTGCAACAATCCGCGTCAGAGATGCATGCGGCACTGAGCCCCAGGCAGGCGCCGTTGCCTACAAACACGCCGGCGCCAAGCCCGCCGGAGCCCGCCCCGCGGCTCGTGGTGCCTGGGCCTGCACCCGAGCTGCCTCCAGGACCCTGCCCCGTTCCTGCGCTGCTTCCCGTACCTTGCACCGTCAGTGCGCCCGAGCTGCTGCCCGTGCTTTGGCCCAAAGCGCCCGCGCCTCCCGTCCCGCTCGCAGATCCGGACCCGCCGTCGGGATTGCGTAAGTCACTTGCGGACTGGCCGCACGAGGCCGCGATCGCGACGGCGCATAGGGTGCCGATAGACGCGAGAACGCTGCGAAACGGGGAAGTCGTGCGCATACGTCCTTGCAAGCACAACCCGTTCCGCTCGGTTGGGGGGTGCATCTACACTCTCGCCTGGTCAGTCAAGTGACCATCGATTTCGCCTATGTGTTGCAATCACACCGGGCGGCCGGTGTCAGGGGTCGCGAGTGCGGTCGTCGATTGGCCTCGCTATCCTCGCATCGTCGGCGGCGCCTGTCCGATGCCGTTTCGACCGAGTGGCCGAGCCAATCGCCAAGAAGGCCATCTGTGATCACGCCTTCAAGTGGCAGCCGCTCCGCATGGATCATCTTGGCCATACGAATCAGAAAAACGAGATCTTGCCCCGTGGCCCGCATTCGTTCGCATGCTGGGAGAGGATGCACCCTGAGAACACGCGCCTCCGGGGTAACGAAACGGAACTCGGGCGGTTCCTGGCCGGGCTCGACCTGAATCAGCGCGTCTGGCGTTTCCATCCGAACCAGGGACACCGGAGGGCCTACGAATGGGTCACGTCGGTGGCCAGCCTGGCCAGCGTGGTGACCACCGCAAGGCTCGGGTACGACCCCCGCTCGACGAAGGCGTCGAGAGTTGGTTGGGTCGCTTGTGTCCGCTCGGAGCGCCGCTCACTCGAACGCGATGATTCCCCGATGGTTCAGGTCATGGAGCAGGCGCAGCGCTTCCAACCTGGGCATCCCGCACACGTCCACGATGGCTCGGAGAGTGGCGCAGCCGTCCATAAGCGAAAGGAGAACTGCAACCCGGCCATCGGTTGCCCGCCTGCCGGTCCGCTCGGGCTTTGTGACGACCACGGGAACCCGGTCCAGCGATCCGAGCCCGAGCGCGTAGACATCTTCGAGGGCTGCACGGCTGTGCGCCCGAAACTCAAGCGCGACCGCGTTGTTCGGCTGTACGGCGAGGATCACGTCGACAATTGTGAGGGCCCCCGCATAGTCCCCAAACGAAAAGCACTCGCGCATCGCTGCGATTCGGTCGTCGTTTGGCGAGTCAGTCTTCCTCGGGCCTGCCGCGTGATCGATGGTGCGCAGTAGGGCGGACGCACTGTCGGGCTCGGGTTCCTTGAGCTCGGGGCGACGCCGCGCCGTTGGTTCCGACTGAGGGCGGCGTTCTGATTCCGGCGCGGTTGCCTCGCGCGCGTAGGCTTCGATGTCGAACGGTGGAGGGCCCGTTGGCCGATCGTCGTCAGAGCCGGACTTTGGCGGCGGCGTGTAGAACTTGCGCGTGAGCTTATCCGTCATGATTCTGGGAACCCTTGGAGCAGCACGACGATCCCGCGCAGCCGAAGATCCTTAAGCATACCAAGCGTCTCGTCAGTCGGCATTCGGGGCTCGGCCTTGGTCGGGACCGGGGAACGATGGGGGAGAGCGGCGCGACCGGGGGCTCCGCGACGGGCTCGACGACCTCGACAGGGTCGGTTGGGGCGACCGGATCGGCGACCACGGGAGGATCGATGTCCGGGAGCTCATCTGGAACTACCCGGGTGGGCGGCGCACCCCCGTCGTCCGGGTCTTCCGGCGGTGGATGCTCCGTCTCGCCGCGTCGAGCCCCTTTGGGCCGGCGGGCCTGGCGGGCCTCTTGTTAGCGCGGCTAGTGCGCCGCCGAAGGCGATAGCTCAAATGCATCCGCATCGGATGGCCGCGTTCGCATGCGCGAGCCCAATGCGGGATTTACTGGGACCACGTGGCATGCCCAATGCAGTTGGTTCCGCCACGGAGGTATCGCCATGAAGATTGGCTTCCCGTCGAGTGCGGTCGTGCTCGCTACGAGCGCGTTGACGTTCGGTGCATGCGGGGGCGCAAAGCAGACGCACGCAGCCGCTCCCCCTGGCGCACCACCCAACGCGATCGGTGTCGCGAACATGCAACCCCCTACGACTGTGCCCAACGCGTCGACCGCTTCCAATGTGTCGATCGCAGCAGATATCTTGCGGGCCTGTGACATCGCGGATCGCAACGCATACTTCGCGTTCGACTCGGCCAACCTCGCCGAATTCGATCTCGGGCCGCTTGACGACGTCGCAACCTGCTTTATTCGTGGCCCGATGTCTGGCCGAAAGTTGCAGCTCGTGGGTCACAGCGATGCGCGCGGGGCCGCGGAATACAATATGGCGCTCGGTCAAGCGCGTGCTCAAGCAGTAGCCGACTACCTGGTGTCACAGGGCGTGAGCCCGGCGAATGTACCTTCGACCTCGCGGGGCGCGATGGATGCGACCGGTCGCGACGAGACCGGCTGGGCCCACGACCGGCGCGTCGACGTGTTGCTGGCGAAGTGACGCGAGGAGGCTCGTGCCCGCAGCCTTCCTGAGAGAGGCGTCACACTCAATTGAGAAACGCGGGTGTACGCACGAGCCCAGGAGGATTCAAGGTGCGTAGACATTGAATTCGGCGATGGACCACCAAAAGGCGGCCGTCCCGGTTTGAACGACCTCGATGTACTGCGCGGTCTGCGTCGGGAACGTCACCGTGATGAGCGCAGCCGTGCCCGTCCCGGTTGCGACGGGGTTGCCCCATGTCGATCCGTCGTTCGACACATAGACCGCATAGCCGCGCGCGTAATCGTTCGCGCTGCCCGCGGAGTCCATCGTGATCTCGTTGAACGTCTGAGCCGATTGCATGTTGACTTCGAACCACATGCCATTGGCCATGTCCGCGCCCGTCGTCCACCGCGTGCCCGAGTTGCCATCGAGCGCTGCGCTCGGCGTCGTGCCGGGCACCGACGAAGAAGCCACCCAGTTGGTCCGAGAGAGCGCCGTCTCGCTCGATGTTCCGCTCGAAGCCCCGCTTGTCGATCCGCTGGTGCCGCCCCCGCCCGAGCTATAGACATTGAATTCGGCGATCGACCACCAAAAGGCGGCCGTCCCGGTTTGAACGACCTCGATGTACTGCGCGGTCTGCGTCGGGAACGTCACCGTGA
>Ga0302325_10003728_pt1 | contig 35654 bp, 30 predicted proteins | sample Palsa_T0_2_FD_201948 | JGI IMG/M metagenome (GOLD analysis project Ga0302325, IMG submission 201948) | Peat permafrost microbial communities from Stordalen Mire near Abisko, Sweden - Palsa_T0_2 | ecosystem: Environmental > Terrestrial > Soil > Palsa > Peat permafrost | place: Sweden: Abisko...
AGCCGGATGAAGATGGCCACGAGCAGGGTGGACAGGCCGGGCCGCGCCGCCTCGCCGTCGGCCACCACGAGATTGGTCGTGGCGGTCAGCGCGCCGCAACGAGCGTCCAGCTCGTGGTCGCCGATGCCTTCCCCGGACAGCGACACGGAGGCGACGAATTGGCCCGACGCATCAGCGACGCTCGTCCGGACCGGTCGCGAGCCGATCTCCAGCGCCACCTTTTCGAAATGACGACAGCCGCCCCCTTCGACGGTGGCTTGACCGCCGGGGAGGCTTGACGCCGGCGCCACGGCGAGGGTCAAGACATCGGGGGGAGGAGGCACGATCAGCGTCGGTAGCGGAGCGACCCGAACGGTTGGTGCCACGGTCGTGGTGGTCGTGGTGGTGGTGGCCGCGGGCGTCTTGCTTGGCTTCGACGCCGCGGTTGTCGTCGGCGGGCTGGTGGGTGGCGGCGACGGTGGTGTCGCCGTCGTCGGCGGCGCCTCGGTCGTGGGCGCGATCGTCGTCGGGGCGACCGTGGTCGGCGGTGTCGTCGTCGTGGGCGGGACGGTCGTCGTGGGCGGGACGGTCGTCGTGGTCGTGGTTGTCGGCGCGAGGACGGGGCCGCCCCCCGACGCCCCCACGGGGCCGGCTCCAGCCGACCCGGCGTTGAGAGCCAACAGCAAGGGGCTGGCCGCCATCATGGTCCCGACGCTCAGCGCGGCGAGCCAGTGCCGCCCCGGGCGGGTAGAGCGGGTGTGGCCGCCCATCAGATGTGGAGGGTCCGGTGGAGACCGGTTGCCGTGTTGAGGGGTCGGATGACTCGGCTGATGCGTCCCGCCATGGCCGGCGCCTCCCGCACGTTGGCTGCCGTCGCCCACAGGACCGTCTTGAGTTGGAACGGTCGCAGCTCCGGATGCTTGGACTTGATCAGTGCGGCGATGCCGCTGATGTGTGGCGCCGCGTACGAGTTGCCCGTGCCCGTCATTCGACTCCCGCCGCTCCACGCCAACTCGATGTCGATGCCAGGCGCCAAAAACTCCGTCGGCGGCTCGGGGTTGAAGTGGAAACGGAAAGGGTCCTTGGAGAGGTTGCAGGCGACGCTCGTCACAGAGGCATAGAGCGACGGATAGCTGGCGCTCATCACGTTGTTGGCAGCAGTCACGACGAAGCTGCCGTGGAAGTAGGCCCGGTCGCACAGTTCGTAGAAGCTCAGAGCCCAGTCCCGACGACGAGTGCCGAGCGAAAGATTGATCACGTCGAAGCCGGCGTCGACGGCCCAACTGAGTCCTTTGAAGAACATGTCGGAGGTGGTTGGTGCAGCGCCGCCTAACACTTTGACGCTGGTGATGCGAGCCTCCGGCGCCATCATGTGGATGATCCCGGCGCACGCCGTCCCGTGCCCGAACGAGTCCTCATGAGGACCGCGGACGCAGGAGAGTTGACCTTCGTCGTCGGGGGTGACGGCGACGCCGGCGGCCGCTTCGACGCACCCATCCAGGTCGGGGTGATCGGCCTCGACGCCGCTGTCCACCACGGCCACGCGCACGCCCGCTCCGGTCGACCCGCCCCACGCCCACGCCGGGCTGAGCTCGTCGAGCGAGACGCTGTGATCGAGGCGCAGGACGGCCGACTCGCGGGTCCATGCGGGACGGACCGGCTCATTCATGTCGCCCCTGTCACGAGCCGAGGAGGGCGGCGAGGATGCCGGCCACCGTCGAGAAGCGCGTCGGATCAGCGATGGACAGCGAGTGCAGACCGGCGGCGAGGACGTCGGCCGACGGGTGGTCGGGCCCCGCGTGACGGGCGTCGATGATCGCCGTCGCCGCGATGCCTGCGAGGAGGGCCACGATCTCGAGATCGTCGAAGCTGAAGCGGTCGCCACCCGCCTTGTCGACCAGCTCGATGGCACCGACGATCCGCCCGCCCGCGGAGCATGGCGCGCTCAGGATGCTGGACGGCTGACGCCCGGTCAGGCCCATGACCGCCCGACCGACCTCGTCGGTGTCGCCGTGAGGTGTGAGGGCGACGGGTTGCCCGGAGTCGATGACGAAGCGGGCGCTGCATCCCCGGGCCGGCAGAGACCGACCGACCAGGTCGGTCGCGGCCTCGCCGGCGGCGGCCACGATCGTGAGCTCCGCCTCCAACGCCGAGGCGATCCACCCGTCGAGCGCGCCGCTCGCTTCGACGGCTGCCGTGATGACCGCTTGGAGGACGGAGTCGGGCGCCGTTGCGCCGCCGCCGCTCATCGGCGTGTCCGTCATCGAGGCGGAAGGGCGGCGAACGCCCCTGTCGGACGGGCTCCGGGCACGTCGATCGGGAGAGCCTCGGTGAGGCGCGGGGCGACCGCGATCGGACGGTCGTCGAAGCCGAGCGGCGCCGCCATCGTGAGCTGCGGCAGCCGCTGGGTGCCACGGGGCACCACGACCTGGCCGGGCCCGCTCCCGCCGATCACGGCGGCGACCTGCGGAATGTCGGCGGCAACGGCAGCGAGGCGGGTGGCGTCGAGGCAAAAAAACCGCATCGGCTCGGTCGCCCGCAGGGTCGTCCCCGACTCCTGGCCGAGGATGGCCGACAGCCCGTAGGCATCCCCCGGACCGAGCTCGGCGACCACGCCCCCCCGCCCTCCGATCGAGGACGCCTCTACGACGCCGTGGCCGCTGGCGATGAGCACGAGGCCGGCACCGGCCTCGCCTACCTCGGAGCCGGCCGGGACCAGCGCCTCGCTCATCCGACCGGCGATGTCGGTCAACTGATCCGTCGTGAGGCCGGCGAAGAGCGGAATCGCAGCCAATGCGGCAGGAGCATCGAAGAGCTCGGCGACGCGGACAGCACCACCCGTCTGCTCGGCCCACAATTGCGAATACAGGCCGCCGGCAGCGACCAGCTCAGCGTGGGTGCCCTCTTCGACAAGGCGCCCGGCGTTGACGACGAAGATCCGGTCGTAGTCGGTGACGGACGTCAGTCGATGGGTCACGGCAATCGTGGTTCGACCATGGCTCAGGCGTTCGAGCGTTGCTGCGATCTGCCGCTCCGTCCGGGGATCGAGGGCGGACGTCGCCTCGTCCAGGATGAGCACGGACGGGTTGCGAACGAGCGCTCGGGCGATGGCCACTCGCTGCCGCTGACCGCCGGAGAGTCGCCCCCCTCGTTCGCCTACCAAGGTGTCGAGGCCACGCGGCAGCGACTCCAAGAACTCAGCCATGCCGGCCTGCTCAGCAGCCGCCTCGATCTCTGCGTCGGTGGCGCCTGTGCGCCCCAGGGCAATGTTCTCCCTGATCGTGGTGTCGAACAGGAACGTGTCCTGGAAGACCACGCTGATCTGTCGACGCAGCGATGCCAACGAGACGGAGCGCACGTCGTGGCCGTCGAAGATCACGGCTCCATCGTCGACGTCGTAGTTGCGCTGGATCAGTCCGAGCACCGACGACTTGCCCGCACCCGATGGACCGACAAAGGCGACGCGGGCGCCGGCGGGAATGGTGAGTGTCACATCGTCGAGGGTCTGCCGCTCGGCGTTGTAGGAGAATGCGACCGATGTGAAGCGGATCTCCGACGCCAACGGGGCCAGGGGGGCGCCATCGGGGGGATCGACGACGTCGGACTCGGCATGCAGGATCTCGTTCACGCGCAGCAGGGCCCCCGTGCACTGCTGGAGGGCTTGGCCCATCGAAGTGAGCGAGGTCACCGGAGCGATGACATCACCCATGACGCCGAGGAAGGCCACGAGGCCACCGACCGTCAGGTGGTGATGCAGGATCAGGTAGCCGCCCAGGCCGAGGACGCTGAGACGCAGCAGGGTCACCACGGCGTTGACCGAGAGACCGAAGAGTCCGCCGAAGAGGGCAAGGCGGCGCTGACTGCCGAAGAGGCGGTCCGACGACTTGTCGAAGCGATCCCGCTCGCGGGCCTCGAGGCCGAAGGCTTTGACGACGGGCTGGGCCAAATAGTTTTCGGCCGTCACGCCGATCAGATTGTTGGAGCGTTCCTGTACGGCCAGGCTGCGCGTCTGCGCACCCTTGCCCATGAGTCGATAGATGATGGCGACCATGGGCGCCGAGATGAGAACAATGGCGCCCAACAAAAAGTTGAGCCTCAACAACACAAACCCTTCGGCGATGAGGGTCAGGATTTGGAAGAGGCCCTCGCGGAGGGCCTGCGACAACCCGCTCTCGACGACGGCGACGTCGCTGAACATACGCGAGAGCACGTCTGATTGGTCGCGCGATGCGAACCAGCCCGTCGGCAGCGCCTGCAGGCGGTCGAACATCTCGAGGCGGAGTTGCTTGATGACCGACCCGCTGACGTACGCGGAGAGCTGTGTCTGGCGGAGGCCGGCGAGCAGGGAGATGGCGAAGGCGACCCCGAGGAGGATCAGCAGGTTGAGGACCTCGGAGAAGTGGCCACTGGGGAGGGCGTGGTCGAAGAGCCGCTTGGTCACGAAGGGGAAGATCACGTTGAAGCCGAGGCCGAGCAGCATGTAGAAGCAGATCTCGACCTGGCGCCGCGAGTTGGGTCGCAGATACTTCACGGAGAGGCGGAGGAACTGCCCGCTCTTGATGGCCGGCCCGCCGGCCAGCTTCAGCCGCCACGCCTCCTCCAGGCCGCCGAGCGTGTCGCCGTAGAGATCCTGCATCGTGGCGTCGACGCGATGGGCTTGCGCGCTGCCGAGGGCGCGACGGAAGGTGGTCTCGTCGGCCCGCTCGATGAGGTATCTGACGAAGGACAACGCCATGGTCGCCCGCATGTCACCGGTGGCGGCCGCCAGGGTCGGAAGGGCCTGCCCCCGCAACTCCGGATTGGGATCGGGGAGGCCATCGACGTAGAGGCCGTATCCCTCGAGGAGGACTTGTAGGTCGGCCGCGGCCGGAAGGCTGGCGCCGAAAAACAGGGCGAGGGAGCGTCCGACCGGTTGGGGTGGCGACTCGTTGGTCACGACCATCCAGATGCGCCCGGCTGATTGGTCGAGCAGCGTGCCGCTCGTCAGGACCTGTTGGGGATTGTCGGGGTCGGGGATGGGGTCGATGAGCAGCAGCTCCGGTTGCACACCCCAGGGCTCTGAGCCCAGGCCGGCGAGGCCCTTGCGAGCCTTGCGGAGGGCGCTCAGGACCTGGCCGGCGACCTTCTCACCGGCGGAGCCGGACCGGTAGCGGACAGAGCCGGCGTCGTTGGAGCGGGCCGCCAGGCCGGCGACCTCGGGCCGGGCCGGGACGCGTGCGGGCGTCGGGGTCGGGGTTGGGGTTGGGGTTGGGTCGGGTGTGGGGGCCGCGCTGGCGGTCGGTGTCGGCGCGCTCTCAACAACGCGCAGCGTCGTGGTGCCGAGCTCGATCACCGAGCCGGGAGGGGCCAAGGCCTCCTCGGTCAAGTCCACGCCGTCGAGCGTCGTCCCGTTGGCACTCCCGAGATCTCGGACGAGCAGCCCACCTGCTGTCGGCGTGAGCAGAAGGTGACGGCGGGAGACTTCGAGATCGTTGATGCTCAGAGTGGCGGCGCGGCCGACCTCGATGGGCTCGGAGATCGTGATGAGGCGCGGGGCGCCCTCTGGTTCGTGCAGCTCGATGTCCACGGCAGTCTGACGTGCCAGCCACGCGTGAGTTACAGCGCTCGTTGCTCGGGTGCGGCCGGCCCAACTTGTCTCCCGACGCGCACTCACCCAGGTCCGCCCTCGTGGGCAAACCTGGGTGAGGAGGTACTCAGCCGATGGCGGGCTGCGAACTGCGGGCCGCCCGGCTCGCTAGAGGCTCAGTGCGATCCCCAATTTGGCACTGACGTTGCCGACGGCGGCACCAGCGGCAACGCCACCGGGGCCCGCGGCGACACCGCCGAGACCGGCGACGCCGACGCCCAGTCCACCGGCCGGCGTCGCGTGGATCTTGACCGAGCTCAGAAGGCTGCTCAGTCCGCCCGTGACGTCGGACAGGTCGACACCCACACCCAGGGTGGCGGAAGCACCCACCCCGAAGGTCGTGACCTCGGCGCTGACGTTGGCGCCGCTCACCAAGATGCCCAGGACGGCTTGCTCAGCCGGCTTGAGGGTCGTCATGAAATCCTGCAGCTTGGGGACGAGGCTCTGAACGTCAGCACCCGTCACTTCGATCGTCGCCTGCGCCATTTTGACTCCTTGGAGGATTGATTCGAGCCGCCGGTTTGGCGACCTCAGTGCATCAAGACGAGCGGATCAGCCTTCGGTTACAACGGCGGTCGCCCGTTCCTTTTCTTGGCCGACGTGTATCCCAAACGCCCCTGCTCAGGTGTTGAGATACGTAGTCAGAGTCGAAACAAGAGGCGGGTTGAAGCGGCGAGTTTGGCGCGCTCCGTTGACGTTTCGGCGGGGAGGATTCGGGGAAGCCCGTGCGTACAGCCGCTCAGGTCGACGGGGTCGGGATCGTCAACGGCGTCGGGATCGTGGATTTGGCGATCCGGGCCCGAGCCGGGGACCGGGCCGCCTACGGCGAGCTCTACACCCGTCTCGCTCCCTCCGTCGTCGCCGCCGCCCGTCGGGTCGTCTCGGACCCGGAGGTTGTCGCCGACGTGGTGCAGGACACGTTCGTGAAGGCCCTCGAGCGCTTGGACCAACTGCGAGACGTTGAGCGCTTCGCCGCGTGGTTGGCGGGCATCGCCCGCAACACGGCCATGGACGCCCTCCGGGCTCGGTACCGAACGACGCTCGACGATCGATGTGATCTGGCCTCCCTCGAAGACACGCAGGTGGGACCCGAAGGCTGTGTCGAGAGTCGCCGTAGCCTTGACGCCGTCATGGACGGGGTAGGCCACCTGTCGCCCAACGACGCGCTGGCCCTAACCCTCGTCGCCCACCTCGGTCTCTCGACCCTCGAGTTGGCGGCGGCGCTTGGTATCGCGCCGACCGCCGCCAAGGTGCGCTTGCACCGGGCCCGCCGTCGGCTCTCCGACGTCGTCGCGGAGACCCGCTAGCGGCGGGTCTCACCGATTGGCGGGCGGGCGGCTGGTCGGCTGCCGTCCACTCCCGTAGGTTCGACCGACATGGAGGTATCCCGCGGCGAGCTCTATGACGCCCGCGTCGCCGCGATCGCCGCGACCGGCGCCGCCATGCACGGCGAAGCCGACCTCGTCGAATCTCTCGGCGCCACTTCAGTGCTCGACGCCGGCTGTGGGACGGGACGGGTCGCGATCGAGTTGGCCCGGCGCGGTCTCAAGGTATGCGGCGTCGATCGTGACCCGTCGATGCTCGCCCAAGCCCGGGTCAAGGCGCCCGACCTGCGATGGGTCGAGGCTGACCTCGCCGACCCCGGCTTGGATCTAAAGGAGACGTTTGACGTGGTCGTCGCCGCCGGCAATGTGATGATCTTCGTCACCCGCGGCACGGAGCCGGCCGCGGTCGCGACGTGCGCCCGCCATCTCGTCCCGGGCGGGGCCCTCGTCGCCGGCTTCCAGCTCTGTCCCGATGGGCTCACCGTCGCCGCCTACGACCAAGCGGCGGTGGCGGCGGGACTGGTACGGAGCGATCGGTGGTCGACGTGGGACCGGGCCGTCTGGAATGGCGAGGCGGAGTACGCCGTGTCCGTGCACCGCCGCCGCCCTTAGCTCTTGAATGAGATCGGCGCGTACGCCTCCTGCGACGGGTCGAGGGAAAATTGACTGACGGCGACGACGCATGGTGTCGACGCTGCGCAGCTCACGCCGCCAGAGCCGAAAGGTCCGGCGGTGACCTGCAGGCTCGTGGTCACCGTGCCTTGGCTGTTGGCCGACGCCGACTCGAGGTTGTCGGTGTCGCAGTCGTTCTCGCTTGTGCTCGAGCCGACCAGGACGCACTCGACGATCGCGTAGGTCTTGTTGCCGGCGAAGTGTTGGCCGGTGACCTGGACGCTCTGGCCGCTGACCAGGTTGGTGTCGGGGTTGACGGACACGGAGGGGCTGCCGGCGGCGGCGGTCGTCGTCGTCGTCTTGGTCGCGCTGGCTGCCGTAGTGGCCGTGGACACCTTCGTCGTTGTCGACGGCGACGTGGCGTGAGGCCCGATGGTCGAGGTGGTGGGCTTGGTCGTCGTGGGTTGCGAGCCCGGTGTGACGAGCGCGGCGGACGAGCCGGATGAGGTCGTCACCGTCTCGACCGTGGTGACCGACGATTGCTGGCTCGACGTCGGGTGGGGCGTCGATCTGCTACAACCGGCGAACACGAGCGCGACGGCGACGAGCGTCAGGGTCGCACCGCCGTTGCTGCGTCGCCACCGCCGATGACAGGTCACCATCCCCCTCCTCTCGCCGCCTTGACACCGCCTGCCGCGTTGAAACTTCGGCCTCGCCAGTATGCCCTCAGCGTCAGGCGATCTCCCCCCGGTTGAGGGACCGGGCGGTCAGGGCGATTGCGAGCACGGCCGCCGCCACGGGGACGAGGACGGCGACCGGCATCGACATGGCGTTGCGGGGGAGCTGAGCCTCGTGGGCGATGCGAGCCACGACCGTACGGCTCGTGACCGAGATGGAGACCCGGGCGGCCCCCTTGGCGACGCGGGCGACCGCTTGCTCCCAGATGACCAGATAGGCCAGGCCCCACGCGAGGGCCCGTCGTACGCGCAACCCGAGGCCGGTGAAGACAGCCGTATAGGCGACGGATGCGAGAAGAGCGCCAGCCGCTGCTCCGAGCGCCAGCTGTCCGCTGACCCCGCTGATGAGCGCGGCCGCTACCACCGGCAGGACGGCGAGGGGCACCGAGATGCTGAGGGCCGCGCCGGCAGCTACGAGGGCAAGCTGCCAGCGCGGCAGAGGCCGTAGCCAGAGGTAGACCAGCGTCCCGTCCTCGGCGGGGTCACCCAGCGCCGCCGATGCGAAGACGAGCGAGACGATCGGCACGAGGACCGACATGCCGTACGAGTCGATGAGGTTGAAGGCGGTGTGGGCCCGATTGAGCCCGGCACTTGACCGGACCAGGATCGCCAACAGGATCAGGATGAAGCTGAGCGCGCCCATGGCGAGCAACCGACCCCGTGTCGCGAGGGACTGCACCAGCATCCGATAGAGGGGACCGATGCCTGTCCCTCGCGCCACTTGGCGGGGCTGGTTCATCGTCGCACCAGGTAGGCAAAGACGCTCTCGAGATCGTCGTCGAGGGCCAAGACCTCGGTGAGTCTCGCGTCGGCGTCACGCGCCACCGCCGCCACGGCGCGACGGAAGGCGGGCGCGTCATTGGTCTCGACCTCGACGGTGCCCGCCGTGATGCGAGCGCCCTGGACCACGCCGGCGGAGAGGAGGCCGGCGGCCACCTGGGCCGGCCGGTCCGTCGCCACCCGCATGAGGCGCGGGCGGTCGTCCATGAGATCGCGGATGTCGCGGAAGTTGCCCTCGGCGACCAGTCGCCCCTGCGCGATCACCAAGATGCGCGAACCGAACCGCTCGACCTCGTCGAGCACGTGGCTCGACACGATGACCGTCCGGCCCTGATCGCCCAGGTCCCGGAACAGTTGGATGGCCCGCAGGCGCTGTCGGGGATCGAGACCCTCGAGCGGCTCGTCCAGCACGATCACGTCGGGGTCGTGGACCAACGCCTGGGCCAACTTCACCCGCTGGCGCATCCCCTTGGAGTACGTCCGGAGGGGGCGAGGATCGGCGGCATCCAGGTCGACAGTGTGGATAGCCCGCTGGGCCGCGCCCAAGGCGTCGTCGAGGCGGTGGAGTTGGGCGGCGAGGACGATGAACTCGAGGATCGTCTGCTGCTCGAAAAGGGTTTCCTGTTGAGGGGCGATGCCGATGCGGGCGGTCAAGGCCGCGTTGCCTCGTGGGTCCATTCCCAAGATGCGCACCGTGCCGCGTGACGGGTTGGCCAGGCCGCAGAGGATGCGAAACAACGTGGATTTGCCGGCGCCGTTGGGGCCGAGAAGGGCGGTGACGCCGGGCCGCACGTCAAAGCTCACGCCCGAGAGGGCGACGACAGATCCGAACCATCGACCGACGCCTCGCACCTCGATCGTCGGCGCGACGCCTGTCAGCGCGACGACTGAGGCGTCAGTCACCGACTCACCTCGGTGGCCGTGACCCGCCACACCGTGATGCCAGCCGCGATGACGGTCATCGCTACGGCGGCGAGGATGACCGCGAAGGTCGCGATGGGTTGGCCTGAGGGCGTGGGAAGCCCGTGGCGATCGAAGATCCTCTGCGTGAGCTCAAACGGGATGCGCCCCACGCTGAGGAGCACCCAGCCGTCACCGTCACGCAGGCCGAAGGCCAACACATTCGAGATGGCCGTGCTGCCAAGGATCACGAGGATCCCACCGGCGGAGGCGAATGCCCGCCGGTCGGTCAGGCTCGGGATCACGAGTGAGATCGACGTGAACATCACGGCCAGGCAGGCGCCGGACAAGATTGTTTGGCTGAGCGTCTCGACGAACGCGGTGAAGCCGCGGGGTCCCGCGTTCTGAAGCGCTTCGCCGACCAACAGCAGCAGGGGCGGGCCCATGGTCACCAGCAGGACGGCTGTGGCAACGGCCATCACTTTGGCCACGAGATACGTTCGGCGCGAGAGGGGAGATGCGAGGTAGATGCCCAGCACCCGCGATCGCTTGTCCGGGCACAACGCCTCCGGCGCCGAGAGCGTGGCAAACAGGATGAGGGCGGCCGTGACAAACGGGTAGTAGCCACCGGGGTCGGGCACGACGTTGATGACCCGGCCGGGTGGGATGAGCGCCGTGATGCCGATGAAGGCGATGGCCGGCAGATAGGCGATCAGGATGGTGACGACGGGGAGGATCTTGTAACGAGCGGGCCGCCGCATGCCCATGATCCGCTCAAAGGTGTGCCGCGCCAACGTCCAGACGGCGTGCGCGGTGCCGAGGCGCACGCCGGCGTAGCGGCGGTAGCCGGTTTCGAGGATGCGGGCCGCTCCCTCCGGCGCCACCTCCCCTGCCGCGCCGGCCGGACGACGGGAGCCGACGTGCTGGTCGAAGCTCACCGGGCCGCCCCGCCCGACTCGGTCGGGCCCTCGTTGGCGCCTGCCGCGTCGAGGTAGATGTCCTCCAGGCTGGAGGTGCGCGTCTGGAGGCGCCGCAAGCCGAGCCCGGTGGCGGCAACGGCGTCGCGCACGAGGTCGAAGACGACGGGGCGCTCGAGGGCGACGATGACCCGGGTCGGGCCGGTGGCTGCCGCCGCCACCCCGGCACCGACCAGCTCTCGGACCAAGCGATCGGCGTTGTTGGGGCCAGTCCTCTCTATCCCCAGGTCGTCATCGAGCTCGACGACGAGCTCGTCGCCCACTCCCCGGAGCTCTCGGAGGGAGCCGCCGGCGACGACGACGCCGGCGTCGATGATGATGACCGCGTCGCTGACCCGCTCGACTTCTTCGAGCAGGTGCGAGCTGAGCACGACGTTCATCCCGAGGTCGTGGCCGACGTGGCGGATCAACGCCAACATGTCCTCGCGCTGCGCGGGATCGAGACCGTTGGTCGGCTCGTCGAGCAGGACCAGCGCCGGGTCATGGACGATGGCCTGGGCCAGCTTCACCCGCTGCCGCTGGCCCGTGCTCATGGTGCCCAAGGCCCGGAACCTCTCCTCCCCGAGCCCGACCTCCCAGAGGGCGTCGCTGGCCCGACCCGTCGCCTCCTGCCGCGGCAGCCCGTGAAGCTCGGCCACGTGCCGCACGATGTCGTGGGCGGCGACGTCGGGCGGGAGGGCATCGTATTCCGGTGCATAGCCGAGCCGGGCTCGCACCTTGGGGCCGGCCGTCCAGGGATCGCCGCCGAGGACGGTCAGCGACCCGCTGTCGGGGCGATGCAAGCCCAGCACCATGCTGAGCAGCGTGGTCTTACCGGCACCGTTGGCGCCGAGCAGTCCTGTCACGCCCGTCCCAACCGTGAACGATGCGCCGGCGAGCACTGTCGTCTGACCCCACCGCTTGATCAAGCCGTCGGCGACAACGACGGAATCGCCCACCCCGCCGAGGTTACCGTCGCCGTCCTCGAGTCCGGTTGCCGTCAGGCGAAACCGAGCCCGTTGTCCGCCGTGACCAGCGAGTCGATGACCGACGCGGAAAGACCCAGCCAGCGAGCCACGTCGTCGAGCGACATGCCGGCGGTGAGGGCCTGCTCGACAGCGTCGCGGAGCAACTCCCAACGGCGCCGCAACTCCGCCTCGGCCTGAGCTCGGGCCGCAGCCAGGCTCACCTGCGTGTCCTCGATGGCGCGCCGCCATGCCAGTCGAGCTTGCTCCCCAGCCATCGGTCCGGGCTGTGTCATCCCCACCACACTACGTCTTGCCTGCGGCTAGGTGCGGGCGCTCGCTAGGGTCCCCCTGGGGGCGCGATCGTCGACGGCACCCAGTTGGAGGAGCGACCGATGGAGACCGAAGATCCGGCATCGGTAGGGATGGCGAGCGGGCGGTTGGACCTGATCCAACCGCACTTCAGGTCGCAGTATGTCGAGACAGGAAAGCTGCCGGGCGTGTTGACGCTCGTGGCCCGGCGGGGACAGGTCGTACACCTCGAGATGTCGGGCCAGCGCGACGTGGAGCGGGGTCAGCCGCTCACCGCTGACACGGTCTTCCGCCTCTACTCCATGACCAAGCCGGTCACGTCGGTGGCTCTCATGCAGCTCTACGAGGAGGGTCGATTTCAGCTCGACGACCCGGTCTCGAAGTTCTTGCCCGAACTGGACGGGCTGAGCGTCTGGACGCCAGACGGCCCCATCCCCGCGGCGGGCCCCATCACCGTCCAGCATCTCCTGACCCACACCTCGGGCCTGACCTACGGATTCCTGTTTGAGTCCGAGGTGGACGCCCTCTACCGCAAGGAGGGCGTCGGCGAGTTGCAGGTGACCGGGGACCTGCCGTCGATGATCACCAAGCTGGGAGGGCTGCCTCTCCTTTTCGAGCCCGGCACCCGGTGGAACTACAGCGTTTCCACCGACGTCTGCGGCCGCTTGGTCGAGGTCCTCTCCGGGCAGACGCTCGACGACTACTTCTCCTCCCGCATCTTCGGACCGCTCGGCATGACCGAGACCGGGTTTCATGTCAGAGCGGAGCAGGCCGACCGGTTTGCTGCCTGCTACACGCCGAGTCCCGACGGTGGCCTCCACCTGATCGACGATCCGGCGTCCAGTCCCTACCTGGCACCGCCGTCGTTTTTGTCCGGCGGCGGAGGCCTGGTCGGCACCGCCAGCGACTACCTGCGCTTCTGCACCATGCTGCTCAACCGAGGCTCCCTTGACGGCGTCCGGATCCTCGGCCGCAAGACGGTCGAGTACATGAGTAGCAACCATCTGCCCACAGGCGGCGACCTCACCTCGATGGGTCGGCCCGTGTTCACGGAGACGTCCTATGACGGGATCGGCTTCGGCCTCGGATTCTCGGTGATGTTGGATCCGGCGCGCGCCCACGTCATGGGCTCACCCGGCGAGTTCGCCTGGGGCGGCGCGGCCAGCACCATGTTTTGGATCGACCCTGCCGAGGAACTGATCGGCATGCTCTTGACGCAGCTCGTGCCCTCCTCGACCTATCCCTTGCGCCGCCAAATGCGGGTCATGACCTACCAGGCGCTCACCGACTGACTGGCACCGACTGGCGGACCTGCCGGCCGCGAGGGCGGCCGGCGTCGAGAGCGGCCGGCGTCAGATGAGCCGGGCGTCCAACCTGACCTCGGTCACGCCGCCTCCCGGCGCGGGGTCGACCCGCCACGCCGTCGCATCGGGTCGCTCGGTGACGACATCGACGAGCTCGGAGCCGACGAAGTGCATCGCCGTCCCGTCGTCGGACGCCCACCCCGCCGCGAGCGTCCCATCCCCCACGAGGCGCTGGTAGGTCGGGCGTCGGCGTGACTCTGAGTCGTAGTGCGGCGTGTACGTCCCGGGGAGAAGGCCGAGGCCCTCCCGGAACGGTCGGAGCTCGAGGCCGTAGGAGTCGGTGGTGCCTCCCTCAAACCAACAGATCGCCCCTGCGCTCCCACCGGCCAGGATGACGCCGGCCTCCCACGCCTCGCGCAAGATCACATCGAGACCATGCACCCGCCAGACCGCGGCCAAGTTGGCGACGCTTCCGCCGCCCACCAGGATGACGTCTTGCTCGAGAAGGAGCTTGCGGGGATCGGCGACGCTGGGCATGGGGAAGAGCGCCAAGTGGCTGGTCTCGACGTCCCTACCGGCGAAGGCGCTGTACCAGTTGAGATAGGCGTTGGCGTTGTCCCCATTGGCGGTCTGGATCAAGCAGATACGGGGCCGAGAACGGGTCGTCACCAGGCCCAACATATAGGCCGTCAGCCCGCTCGACTCGTAGGCGCCGGCCTCATCGCGCCGCAGCCCACCGCTCAGTACGACGATGTGTCGTTGACCCTCGTCAACCACGCTCGCTTGCCTCCTCCGGCCGGGGATGGAGCGACATCCTGCCCTATCCTCGTGTCATGGCGAATCCCATGAAGCCGCGCAGTGGTGAGGTCACCGATGGCAAGACGCGGGCGCCCGCTCGGGCCATGCTGCGGGCCGTCGGCATGACCGATGCGGACTGGGACAAGCCCCAGGTAGCGGTGGCCTCGTCCTGGAACGAAGTCACGCCCTGCAACATGCCGCTCGAACGCCTGGCCAAGCGAGCCAAAGAGGGCGTCAGAACTGCCGGCGGGTTCCCGCTCGAGTTCGTGACGATCGCCGTGAGCGACGGAATCTCCATGGGACACGAGGGGATGCGCGCCTCGCTCGTGAGTCGGGAAGTGATCGCCGACTCGGTCGAGTGCATGATGCACGCCGAGCGCTTCGACGCCATGGTCACCTTTGCCGGGTGCGACAAGAGCCTGCCCGGCATGTTGATGGCGGCGGCCCGTCTGGACCTGCCGAGCGTCTTCGTCTACGGCGGCAGCATCATGCCGGGCCACCTGCCGGGTCGGATCGAGCAGGCCGGTGAGGCTCTTGACATCGTGAGTGTGTTCGAGGCCGTCGGCGCCAATGCTGCGGGCACGCTCAGCGACGAGGAGCTCGCCCTGATCGAGACTCACGCGTGCCCGACGGAGGGGAGTTGCGCGGGCATGTTCACCGCCAACACCATGGCGTCGGTCGGCGAGGCCCTCGGCATGAGCTTGCTCGGCAGCGCGTCCCCGCCGGCGATCGACGAGCGGCGCGACATCCTCGCCTTCAGCAGCGGTCAGACGGTCGTGCGCCTGCTCGAGCAGGGGATCCGGCCTCGGCAGATCATGACCAAGGCCGCCTTCGAGAATGCCATCGCCGTCGTCAACGCGCTGGGCGGCTCGACCAACGCCGTCCTGCACCTGCTCGCCATCGCCAACGAGGCCAGGGTCGAGCTCGAGCTCGATGACTTCAACCGGATCGGGCGGCGGGTCGCCCACATCGCCGATATGAAGCCGCACGGCCTCTATCACATGGTCGACCTCGATCGGGTGGGCGGCGTGCCCACCGTGATGAAGGAGTTGCTCGACGCCGGCCTTCTCAACGGGGACGCCCTGACCGTCACCGGCCGCAGTCTCGGCGTGGAGCTCGAGGCGCTCGACCCGCCGTCACCCGACGGCAAGGTCGTGCACCGCCTCACCGTTCCGATCCACACCGGGGGCGGGCTCGCCGTGCTGCGCGGATCGCTGGCCCCGCGAGGCGCCGTCGTCAAGGTGGCCGGGCTGGATACCGTCGCCTTCGACGGCCCGGCCCGGGTGTTTGACGGCGAGGACGCGGCGATGACGGCGATCCTGGGAGGGACCATCGAGGCGGGCACGGTGGTCGTCATCCGCTACGAGGGGCCCAAGGGTGGTCCGGGCATGCGCGAGATGCTGGCGGTGACCGGGGCGATGAAGGGCGCCGGCCGGGGCGGGGACTGCGCCCTCGTGACCGACGGTCGGTTTTCCGGGGGCACGCACGGCTTCTGCATCGGGCACGTCGCGCCGGAGGCCGTCGACGGCGGGCCCATCGCCTTCATCCGCGATGGCGACCGCATCCTGATCGACGTCGAAGAGCGAACCTTGGACCTCGCCGTCGATCCGGCCGAGATCGAGCGGCGCCGCACGGATTGGAAGGCGCCGGCGGCCCGGTACACGACGGGCGTGCTCGCCAAGTACGCCCGCTTGGCGCAGGGCGCCGAGCGCGGGGCGATCACGGAAGCCTGAGCCGCGGCGCGCGCGGTGGCGCCGCGGCGCCGTGGCCGTGGCGGGAGCGCGTCGAACGCCTCCAACGTTGGAGGCAGATATGGGGAATATGTCCCGGTATCTTCCTCCAACGTTGGAGACACTTTTCCGCTTCGTGTCATTTCATGCCATGACCAAGGCGGCGACGCGGGACACGGCCCGGGCCGCGCCGCGCCGGTGCCCGCCCCGCCCAACCCGCTCCGCGACTCAGGGCGAGCGGAGGAGGCCTTCGACCAACTCGGCGACGAGGGCGGCCCGCTCGGGCATGGTCGACACGAGGACGTGCTCGCTCTCGGCGTGGGCGCCGGCGCCGACAGCGCCGAGGCCATCGAGCGTCGGCGTGCCCACGGCGGCGGTGAAGTTGCCGTCGCTTCCCCCGCCGACGGCGATCGAGCCGAGGGGCCCGATGCCGAGGAGCGCGGCGCACGCCTCGGCCCGGGGGAGGAGCTCGACGGCCGTCGACTCGGGCATCGGCGGTCGGTTGGGGCCGCCGAGCACGGTCAGGGTCGTCCCCTCCACGCTGGTCGTGAGCCGACGCATGTCAACGTCGACCCGGTCGGCCTCCTCGGGGACAGCCACGCGCACGTCGATTTCGGCCGAGGCCGCAGCGGGCACGACGTTGGTCGCCGTCCCGGCGTGCGCGACGGTCGGCGTGACCGTGGTGCCCAACTCGGGTCGTCCGAGCTGGCCGGCCGCGAGCACGACCTCGGCCAGGCCGAGTAGGGCGTTGGCCCCTTTCTCGGGCTCGAGCCCGGCGTGGGACGCTCGGCCGGCGACGCTCAGTGTGTACATGCCAGTGCCCTTGCGAGCGATCTTGAGCTTGCCGTCCAGGCTCGGCTCGAGCACCAGCGCGGCGGTTGCCCCACGCGCCAAGTCCTCGATCAACCGGCGCGATGTCAGGGAGCCGACCTCTTCGTCGGAGGTGAGGAGGACGGTGACCCCTTCGAGCGAGTCGAGGGTGGCAAGGGCTTCGAGAAGTTGGACGATCCCCGCTTTCATGTCGAAGCACCCTGGACCGGTCGCCACGCCGTCGGCCACCGCGAAGGGCCGCCGCGCCGCCGTCCCCATGGGCCACACCGTGTCGTAGTGGCCGACGAGCAGGACTCGGGTGGGGCCGCCGCCCGACCACTGAAGATGCGGGCTGCCCGACGGCCGGCTGCCGAGCCGCGCGTCGAAGAGATCGGCGACGACTGCGGCGCACGCCACCAGGGCGTTGGCGTCCTCCGACGGAGACTCGCACGAGACGAGGGTGGCGAGGTCATCCACCATCGACGATTGCCGCTGCCGCAGATGATCGAGGCGCGTGCTCATTGGCCCGACTCCGTCGCTCCGCCGCGCGACGCGAAGGGGCGATCCTTGTCCACGCGTGGCTCCGGCGGCAGACCGAGAACTCGTTCGCCCACGATGTTGCGTTGGATCTCGTCCGTCCCGCCGCGGATGCCGAAGGACGGTCCCGTCAAGAACAGCGTCCGCCACTCGTCGTCGGAGTCGGCACCGGCCGCACCGGCGGCGCCGGCGACACCAGCGGCGCGCTCCATGTCCAACGCCAGGTTGGCGAGACGCTGGAGGACTTGGCTGCTGCGCAGCTTGGCGCCCGACCCCTCAGGGCCCGGGGGTCGCCCCGAACGGGCGGCGGCCTTGGCTCGTAGGTTGGACATGCGCGACACCTCCAGGTCGACGACGACGCGTGCGAGACGGTCCAGCCCGACTGGATCGGCCGAGAAGCCGGTGCGGCGGGCGAGGTCGGACAACTGCGCCGACGTCACCGATCCCCAGCCCGCTCCGATCGACGCCCGCTCGTGGGCCAGGCAGGTGATGGCCACCCCCCACCCTCCTCCGACCGGGCCGATCCTGTCGGTGTCGGCCACCATGACGTCGTCCATGAACACCTCACTGAAGTGGGTGTCGCCGTTCATCTGCCGCAAGGGTCGAACGGTCACGCCCTTCGTCCCGGCCCCCATGGCCATGCCAAAGGCGGTGATCCCCGCATGCTTCGACACGCTCGTGTCGGTGCGGGCGAGCAGGAGGCCCCACTGCGAGTAGTGCGCTCGACTGCTCCACACCTTCGAGCCGGTCACCCGCCACACGTCACCGTCGCGCACCGCCCGAGTTGCCAGGTTGGCGAGGTCCGATCCGGCGTCGGGCTCGGAGAACAACTGGCACCAGATCTCGTCACCGGACCGGATGCCGGTCAGCCAGCGAGCGAGTTGGTCGGGCGTCCCGTGCTCGATCAGCGTCGGTCCGACGAGTCCGATGCCGACCATGAACGGATACAGATCGGCGCCCTCGAATCGCTCCAACTCCTCGGCCACTATCGCCGCTTGGTCGGCGCTCGCGCCCATGCCCCCAAAGTCGACCGGCCATCTGGGGACGGCCAGACCGCCGTCGGCGAGCGACGCCAGGAATCGCCGCCCGGACTCGAGGTCGTCGCTCCCCGCGCCCATGATCCGCAGGTGCTCGCTGGGTCGGCGGGCTTCGAGTCGTGAGGCCAGCGTGGCCCGGATCGACGCTCGGAAGGCGGCCTGCTCCGGCGTGTCCTCGATCTCGTCGGCGCCACTCACGGCCGATAACCTTAGGCCAGGGGAACCGATTCGCTCGTTGGGGCGTCTGATCCATGATGAACCAGATGGGACTCGTCGATCCGCGGCCACCGACCGCCGCCACCGGCTTCGAGGGGTTCTATCGCGCCCAGCATGAGCCGATGCTGCGCCTCGCCTATCTGCTCACCCAGTCCCGCGCCGCCGCCGAGGACCTCGTCCAGGATTCATTCGTCCGGGTGCAGCCGCGGTGGGCCGATCTCGAGTCACCGACGGCCTACCTCCGACGCACGGTCACCAACGCGTGTTACTCCTACCACCGGCGTCGCCGTCGTGAGGAGGCCGTCGCACAGTCGAGGACGACGGCCCGCCCCGACGGCGTTGAGGCCGAGCACGACGAGATGTGGGACGCCCTCGCTCGCCTCGCCCCGCGCCGACGGGCGGCGCTCGTCATGCGGTACTACCTCGACCTTTCGGAGGCCGACATCGCCGCCGCCCTGGGTTGCCGCAAGGGCACCGTCAAATCGCTGACCCATCGAGGTCTGGCCGACCTGAGGAGCGTGCTCGAGCCATGACCGACGACGAGCTCACCCGCCGTCTCTCCGAAACCCTGCGGGAGGAGGCCGTCAAGATCACGTCGTCCCCCGACGCATACGAGCGCTTTGCGCAACGTACGGCGAACGTGCCCCCGTTGCGGCCCAACCCCAATCGCCGTCTCTGGCTCGCCCTCCCGGTAGGAGCCATCGCCCTCGCGGCCGCAGTCGTCCTGGTGGTCGTCCTCGCACCAGGGCGGAGTCGATCAACATCGACCGAAGTCGCCAGCGGCAAGACGGCGGCAGCGAGTGCCCTCAACGGGGCCGGCATACCGGGTGGCGTGTCGAACGTCGGCCCGGCGGCTCGTGCCGCGTCGGCCGCCGGCGCGGGCTCGGCCGGCTCGGCCGGCTCGGCGACGGTCACGCCGTCCGGAGCCGCGGTGCCTGTCGGGTTTGCCCCCGTCTCGGTGACGTTTACGTCGCCCGACGACGGCTGGGTGTTGGGCACGGCGCCGTGCGCGTCTGCTCCGTGTACATCAATCGTGCGGACCACGGACGGCGGCCACACGTGGGTCGGGATACCCGCACCCCGAGCAACACTGACGGACGACGCGCAAGAAACGGCGACGTCGATCAGCGAGCTTCGCTTCGCCGACCCGCTCGATGGGTGGGCCTTTGGACCCGGGATGTGGGCCACACATGACGGGGGAGCAACGTGGCACGCGGTCACATTCCCCGGCATGTCCTCCGACGCAGAGGTGAGCGATGTCGAGGCGTCCGATGGCTTCGTGCAGGCCGCGGTGTTGGACGACGCATCGGTGCGCATCTTGACGAGCCCGGTGTCGAGCGACTCGTGGCGCGGCGCCGCAGTGTCGTTGCAGATCGGGGCCGGCCCCGTGCCGCAGGTCCAGATCGTGTTGCAGGGCTCGGTCGGATGGCTCATCGAGGTCGACCGGGTGGTGGTCGACGGCGCCCGTCTGGTCAGCGGCCAATGGCAGGCGTGGACGCCGCCGTGCGCGAGCGCCGTCGGTCCGGCGGTGATGTCCGCCTTCTCGACGAGCGGGCTCGTCGCGGCCTGCGACGTCGGCCTGTGGTCGACACCGGCTGGCGAACACCTCTACGACTCGTCCGACGGCGGCGCCTCGTTTGTGGAGACCGGGGCCGCGGCACCTGCGCGACCCGGCACGACCGCGGGTGTGGCCACGCCGACCGCCGACTCGGTGGTGCTCGCCGCCGGGTCGGACCTACTCCGGTCGATCAACGCCGGTCACAGTTGGACGACGGTGTTCAGCGGGACTGGCTCCGCGTGGTCCGATCTCGGGTTCACGACCGCAGCCCAAGGGGTGGCCATCGAGGGTGCGCCGGGGACCGGCACCCCCACGCGACTGCTGATGACGTTCGACGGCGGCGCTTCGTGGGCAGCCGTCAGCTTTTGACCGGTTGCCAAGGCCGGCCCTGCCTGTCATAGTTGCGACGTGGTCCTTTTCCGTTTCGCCGCGTCCGCTTCGGACCTCGTACTTATTACGTAGCGCACGCCGCCTCCGCGTCGTGCGCCTCAGCCTCCCCAGACGGGGAGGTTTTTTCGTTCTCCCCCGAGAGATGTAATGGAGATCTTCGTATGAAACTCACCGGTGCCCAGGCCCTTATCAAGAGCCTCGAGATGGAGGGGGTCGACGTCATGTTCGGCCTCCCCGGCGGCTGCATCCTGCCCGCCTACGACCCGCTGCTCGAGTCCAAGATCCGTCACATCCTCGTGCGTCATGAGCAGGGCGCCGGCCACATGGCCGAGGGCTATGCCCATGTGACCGGGCGACCCGGCGTGGCGATGGTGACGTCGGGACCGGCGGCGACCAACATCGTCACCCCGCTCTGTGACGCCTACATGGACTCGATCCCGATCGTCGTGATCACCGGTCAGGTATCGCGTCCCATGATCGGGACCGACGGCTTCCAAGAGTGCGACACCGTCGGCATCACCCGACCGGTGACGAAGCACAACGAGCTGATCCTGGACCCCGACGACATCCCCCGCCTGGTGCACGAGGCCTTCTACATCGCGACGACCGGGCGGCCCGGCCCGGTCCTGCTCGACCTGCCCAAGGACGTGCTGCAAGCCGAGATCGACTGGTACTGGCCCGACTCCATCGACCTTCCCGGCTACAAGCCGACCGTCAAGGGTCATCCCCGCATGATCAAAGAGGCCGCGCGCTTGATCACGGAGAGCCGGCGTCCTGTCCTCTATGTCGGCGGCGGCATCTTGAAGTCGCACGCCGCGGAGGCGTTGCGGGCGCTCGCCGATCTCACCGGCATCCCTGTCGTCACGACGCTCATGGCCCGGGGTGCGTTCCCCGACGATCATCCCCTCTGCTTGGGAATGCCGGGCATGCACGGCAACTTCACCGCCGTCACCTCCATGCAGCACGCCGATCTCCTGATCGCCCTCGGCGCGCGCTTCGATGACCGGGTGACGGGACGGGTCGGCGCGTTCGCGCCGGACGCCCAGATCATCCACGTTGACGTCGACCCCGCCGAGCTCGGCAAGATCAGGCGACCGGACGTGCCGATCGTCGGCGATTGCAAGTCGGTCATCGAGGATCTCGTCGCCGCTCTGGTCGCACTCGGGGGCGCGGAGGTCCAAGCCGATCGGAGCGAGTGGATCGCCCAACTGCACCGTTGGCAAGAGGAGTACCCACTCGTCTACGGCGACGTCGAGGAAGGCGGCGCGCTCAAGCCGCAGATGGTCATCGAGACGCTTCGCGACGCCTGCCCTGACGACACGATCGTCGCCAGTGGCGTCGGCCAACATCAGATGTGGGCCTCGCAGTACTGGAAGTTCAACCACCCCTACACCTGGGTCAACTCGGGCGGTCTCGGCACGATGGGCTTCGCGGTGCCGGCGTCGATCGGGGCCAAGGTCGGGCGGCCCGACAAGATGGTGTGGGCCGTCGACGGCGATGGCTGCTTCCAGATGACGGCACAGGAGCTGGTGACCGCGTCGACGGAGCACATCCCCGTGAAGATCGCCATCCTCAACAACTCCTATCTGGGCATGGTCCGCCAATGGCAGGAGATGTTTTACGAGGAGCGGTATTCGGAGGTGTATCTGTCGCCCGACCTGCCGGATTACGTCAAGTGGGCCGAGGCCATGGGCTGCGCCGGCTTCCGTGTCGACACGCCAGAGGACGTGGCGCCCACCATCGAGAAGGCCAACAGCATCAACGACCGACCGGTCGTCATCGACTTCCGGACCGACTCATCCGAGAAGGTCTTCCCGATGGTCGCCGCCGGAGCGTCCAACGATGACGTCCTCACCGCTCCCGGCGTCCAACCCGGCCTCGAGCTGCGTCGATCGACCAAGGAGCGGTGATGGCCACCCATCCGACGAGGGGACATCACACCCTGACCGTCCTTGTCGAAAACAAAGCGGGTGTCCTGGCCCGTGTCGCCGGCCTCTTCAGCCGCCGGGGGTACAACATCGAGTCCCTTGCCGTCGCGCCGAGCGACGACGAGCGGTTCAGCCGGATCACCATCGTGGTGGACGCCGAGTCGGCGCCCATCGAGCAGATCACCAAGCAGCTGTTCAAGCTCATCAGCGTGGTGAAGATCTCCGAGTTGGAGCCCGGCAACTCCGTCGAGCGCGAGCTCATGCTGGCCACCATCAAGGCCAACGCCGAGACCCGCGGCCGCGTGATCGAGTTGGTCGGCGTTTTTGAGGGCAAGATCATCGACGTCGGCTCCGACGCCCTGACCGTGATGTTGGCCGGTCAGCCGACCAAGCTGGACGACTTCGAGGACCTGCTCCGTCCCTACGGCATCGGCGACATCCAACGCACTGGTCGGGTGGCGCTCGCCCGACTCGAACGCAACACTCCACATCTGCGTGCTGTCAAAGGAAAGGTGGGCTGAAGCCCATGGCCAACGTCTATTACGCCAAGGATGCCGACCCCGGCCTGATCGCCGGTCGCAAGGTGGCGATCGTGGGGTACGGCTCCCAGGGCCACGCCCACGCCCTCAACCTGGCTGACTCGGGGGTCGACGTGCGCGTCGCCCTCCGCGAAGGGTCGTCGTCGCGGGCCAAGGCGGAGGCCGCCGGCCTGCGCGTCGTGTCCGTGGCGGAGGCGGCGCGCGAGGCCGACCTGATCATGATCCTGCTGCCCGACACCGAGCAGGCTGCGGTGTACGCCGCGGAGATCGCGCCCAACCTCAACCCGGGCGATGCCGTCTTCTTCGCTCACGGGTTCAACATCCGCTTCAAGCTGATCGAGCCGGCGTCGGACCTCGACGTCGGCATGGTCGCGCCCAAAGGCCCGGGTCATCTCGTGCGCCGCACCTACACCGAGGGGGGCGGCGTGCCCTCACTCATCGCCGTCGCCCAGGATCCGTCGGGCAAGACCCGGGACCTGGCCCTCTCCTACGCCGATGCCATCGGGGCCACGCGGGCCGGGGTCCTCGAGACGACGTTTTCGGAGGAGACCGAGACCGACCTCTTCGGCGAGCAAGTCGTGCTCTGTGGGGGTGTCACCTCGCTGGTGCAGGCCGGGTTCGAGACGCTCGTCGAGGCGGGCTACCAGCCTGAGAGCGCCTACTTCGAGTGCCTCCATGAGCTCAAGCTGATCGTGGACCTGATGTACGAGCAGGGCATCGCCGGCATGCGGTACTCCATCTCCGACACCGCCGAGTACGGGGACCTCACCCGAGGACCGCGCATCGTCTCGCCGGAGGTCAAAGCCGAGATGCGGCGCATCCTCGACGAGATCCAAGACGGTCGCTTCGCGGCCGAATGGGTCGCCGAAAATCGCAACGGTCGCCCCAACTTCGACCGCCTGCGCGCCGAAGGTAAGACCCACCCCGTCGAGGAGGTCGGTGCCGAGTTGCGGGCGATGATGCCATTCATCAGCGCCGGCAAGCAGCGCGTCGAGGACGCCAGCGGAGGGTGATGTGAAGGTTCACGTGCTCCTGGCCGACAAGGGCACCCAAAACCCGCAAGCGGGCACCCTCAACCTGCTCAACGTCGGTTGGGGAGGCACGGGGGTGAATCCCCAGGGCATGACGCCACCTGCCGCGGTGGCCATGTTCTTCGAGGCGGAGTTCCTCGAGTGCAATCAGCCCGTGAGCGTCGTCCTCGAGCTGCTGGACGAGGACGGCCACGTCGTCAACGTGCCCGGTCCCACCGGGCCCCAGCCGATGCGCGTGCAACAGTCGGTGAGCATCGCCACCCCTGTCGGCGCGCCCGCTGGTGCGCCGGGCAAAGCCAACATCCTCACCGAGGTCCATCCCGGCCTCCCGTTGTCGGCCGGCTCATACAAATGGGTGGTCACCATCGACGGGAGGACGAGCGACGACTGGACCGTGACATTCTTCGTCGTCAGCCCACCCCAGCCGCCTGTCTTCGGTAATCCTCAGCCGTAGCCTCCTCGTGGTCCGGTGGTCGCTCCGGTCGGGCCTCTGGTCGGACTGATCGAGCCGCCATCACCTCGGCCAAGGCGGTGAGGAGTTGGTCGCGTCGTCGGCTGCGCCGGCGCCCCATCACCTGGTGACGCCGCAGCGCGACGGCGACGCCGGCCGCCGCCACGATGAGCACGAGAAGCAGGATCGGGGGCTGCCAACCGCCATGGTGTTTTGTCCCGGCTCTGTCGTCGTTCGAGCGCGCCACCTCAGCGACCCCCACGCCGTCCGCGGTGACCCCCGGGACGACGACGGCGGGGAGGGTGTCACCGATCCCGATGGCCTCGGCTGTCGCCGGCATGGCAAACCCCTGGTTGAGCAGGCTCGTCGCATCGTTCCAAAGGCTCGGCGCGCCCATGACGATGGCGATGAGGGTGCGCCCGTTGCGGCGAGCGGCGGCGATCAGATCTTCGCCCGCCTTGACGGTGTAGCCGGTCTTCATGCCGATGGTGCCCTGGTAGGTCTCGAGCAAGATGTTGTGGTTTCGGAGCTCGTGCTGCACGCCGTCGGGTCCGGTGAAGTCGTACTGCGGTGTGGCCACGACCTGGGCGAGCAGTGGTTCGGCCAGTACGGCGCGCGAGACGATCGCCAGGTCGCGGGCCGACAGAAGATTGCCCCCGTCCACGGCGGTGCCGTCGTCCAAACCGGCGGGGTCGTGCAACACGGGATGGTCCTGGAGGCCGAGCTGTTGTCCGGTCTGGGCCATGAGTTCGGCGAACCCGCTGAGGGATCCACCCACCCGTTCGGCGATGGCGACGGCTGCATCGTTGGCCGAGGCGAGCAGCAACGAATAGAGGGCGTTCTGGAACGTCCAGACTTGTCCGACTTTCATTCCGATCTTGGATGCTGGCTCGGCGGCAGCAATCGGACTCACGGTCATGGTGTCGGTCGGCTGGAGGCGGCCGACGGCGATCAGCGCCGTCAACAGCTTGGTCAAGCTGGCCGGCGGCAAAGGCTGACGATCGTTGCCAGCCGACAGCACCACGCCGGTACTGTCGTCCACCAGGATCCAGGCGCGCGGCTTGGCGGCCGCGTCGGCCGCGGTTTCGGCGGCGGTCTCGGCCGTCTCGGCGGTCGACCGGCGAGGGTGGGCGACGACGGTCGGGGGGGTGTCCGAGATGGGTGGCTTCGTGGTGGCGGTCCTGGCGGCGGTCTCGGCGGTCTCGGCGGTCGCGGCGGTCGCGGCGGCGGTCGCGGCGGTCGAGGCGGCGGTCGCGGCGGTCGAGGCGGCGGGTGCGGTGGATGCGGTTGCAACGCCCGAGCGGCCGACCGCTGGTGACGCGAGCAGGGCGACGCCGATCAAGGCACTGATGGCCACCCATGAGCCCCGCCGTTGACGAGACGTTGGAGAGATCGCATGAGGCTAGCGGCCACCGGCCGATAGCGTGCGGACGACATGGCTTCCAACGCAGCCCGCGCCTCGTCCGATTCGGGCCACGAGTCCGACGACGGCGAAGACCTCGCGCCGGTCATCGCCCTGCGTGAGCTGGCCAAAGCCCGGCGCCGTAATCGCGCCGCTCGAGTCGACGTCTTCGAAGGTTTTTACCAGGCATACCTCACCGCCTTCGGGTGTGGCGTCGCTGTCCTCATCGGCAGTGATGCCATCGGCGACCAACGAGCCACCGTCGCCCAGGTCACCAAGGTGGTCACGCACGGCCCCGGCTTCGTCGGGCTGGCCATCGCCCTCATCTTTGCTGTCGCCGTCCGGTCCGGGTCTCGGGGCGGTCCGTTGGTGTTGCCGGCCGCCGACGTCCGCCACGTGCTCCTTGCCCCGGTGCCTCGCGGCAACGCACTGCGGTCGCCGGCCGTCCACCAGGTCAGGTTCTCGGCTTTCGTCGGGTTGGTCGCCGGCGCGGGGCTGGGTGTGCTCGCCTCCCACCGGCTGCCGGGCGGCGTCACCGAGTGGATCCCCGTCGGGGCGGGCGTAGGGGCCGTCGTTGGCGCCCTGTCTGCCGGACTCGCGCTGTTGACCTGTGGGCGGCGCGTCCGACCGTGGATGGGGATGCTGGTGGCTGTTGCGCTTGTCGCGTGGTCAGGTCTCGACGTCTACCTGGGCCGGGTGACCTCACCGATGGGCCTGCTCGGACAATTGGCGCTCATGCCCATCAGGCTGCACCCAGCCTCCTTCGCCGTCTTGGCCCTCGCCGCGGTCGTGATCCTGGCCGGAGTCTTCGGCCTCGGCGGCATGTCCTTGGAGCAGGCTGAGCGGCGGGCCACCTTGGCCAGCCAGATCCGGTTTGCTCTCACGCTTCAGGATCTACGCACAGTGGTCCTCCTACGGCGCCAGTTGACCCAGGAGCAGTCGCGCCCGACGCCGTGGGTGCAGCTCGGGCCGTTGGCGCCCCACCGGCGCGTGATCTGGCACCGAGACATCAGGGGCCTCACCCGGTGGCCGGGCGTACGGATCATCCGGCTGATCAGCCTCGGCGTCGTTGCTGGGCTGTGCGTCGTCGGGACGTGGGCGGGCACGACGCCACTCATCGCGGTGGGCGCCCTGGCCCTCTTCCTTGCCGGCCTCGACGCTCTCGAACCCTTGGCCCAAGACGTCGATCACCCCGACCTGCCCTCGTCCACGCCGGCAGTACCCGGCGAGTTGCGGGCGGGCCACGCTGTCGTGCCGTTTGGGGTGATGGTGCTCGTCGCCCTCATCGGCTTCGGGACGGCGCTTGCGGCCGCCGCTGTCGGCGTCTTCCCGATGCACCTCGCCCTCTCGGTCGGACCGTTCCTGATCCTTCCCGCCGCTCTTCTGGGCCTGATCGGGGCGGCGACGTCCGTCGTGATGGAGCCACCGGGAGGAGGCAGCGACCTCCTGCCGGCGGAGATCGCCGGTATCAAGATGGTGGCCCGGGCGGTCTGGGCGCCTGCCCTCGTCCTGCTCGGGCTTACGCCCGTCCTCATCGCGCGCAGCGCCGTCCACCGACATATGGATCCAGGTCGCGCCGCCCTGTCTGGCAGCATCTTGCCTTTGATGGTCGGCGTCCTCGGCCTTGGGTGGCTCCGCTACCGCGAGGAAATCCACGAATACTTCAAGCTGGCCAACCCGCCATCACCGGCGCAACCGGCACCGACACCTGAGAGTTCATGACCGACCCTGACGCGCTTGACGACAACGTGGTTGACGACGACGGCGACGACGGCGAGCTGGCGCCCGCGTTGGAAAGCATCGGGCTCACCAAGAGCTACGGGATCCACGCCGCCCTCGAGCCCTTGGACCTCGTCATCGACGCGGGCGAACTCGTCATGCTCGTCGGTCCCAATGGGTCGGGCAAGACCACCCTGCTCCGCATGGCGGCCGGCCTTCTCGAGCCCACGGACGGCTCCGTCAAGATCGACGGCTCTCCCGCCGGCTCCCTGGAGGCTCGGGCGGCGCTGTCCTACCTCTCGGACAACCCTGTGCTCTACGACGATCTGAGCCTGGTCGAGCATCTCCACTTCATCGGCCGCCTCCACGGCGTCGACGGTGACGAGCTCGAGGAGCGCGGTGCGGCGCTCATGGATCGCTTCAACCTGACCCACCGAGCGGACGACCTACCGATCACGTTCAGCCGCGGGTTGCGGCAAAAGACCAGCATCGCCCTCGGCTTGGTGCGCCCCTTCAGCGTCCTGCTCGTCGATGAGCCTTTCGTCGGCCTCGACCAGCCGGGGAAGCGCGCGCTGACCGCGCTCATGGTGGACGCTTACAGCCAGGGCGCCACCGTCATCGTCGCCACCCACGCCCTCGAGTTCACCGAGGTCGCCAAGCGGTGCATCGGGCTGCGCGACGGGGAGTTGGCTTACGACGGCCCCGCCTCCACGGTCGACGTGGAGCGGCTGGTTTCGTGAGCCGCGGCGGTCCGCAGCGGCCGGGGGGCGGATGGGCCGGGCCCGGGCGGGCCCGGGCGGGCCCGGGCGGGGGTGAGAGCCGACGTGCGGAGTGAGGACCTCCGGCGAGCCCTCGCCGAAACGGGGCGAGTCCTTGCGATGATCGGGCTCGCGGCCCTGGTGGTGGCCGCGGCGGACGGGATCGTGATCCTGGTCGTGGGTCTGTTGCACTGACGCGGGGCGGCCGGCGCCGGCGGCCGCCGGTCGTCGTCCGAGCGGTCGTCGTCCGAGCGGTCGTCGTCCGTAGCGGTCGTCGTCCGCAGCTGAGAGGGCTCCTGCCCGCCCAAACCCCTGCTGGTGGCCCACCCCGCGCTACTGGGACGTACGGTTTAAGGGTCGCCGAGGGCTAAACCGTACGTCCCAGTAGCGCTCGAGCGGAGTGATCCGCCGCGCCGCCGGCCCCACGGGCGGCCCGCGCCCGGAGGCGCCCTCTAGACGAGGCGCTCGACGATGTAGTCGATGCAGCGGGTGAGCGCCTCGACATCGGAGGGCTCCACCGCCGGGAACATGCCGACCCTCAACTGGTTGCGCCCCAACTTGCGGTAGGGCTCGGTGTCGACGATGCCGTTGGCCCGCAACACACCGCAGACCGTCTCGTGTGAGACCGACGCGTCGAGGTCGATCGTGCCCACGACCGAGCTGCGCTCCGCGGGCGAGGCCACGAAGGGTGTCGCATACGCGCTTCCCTCCGCCCACTCGTACAGGTGTCCGGCCGACTGGTCGCAGCGTGAGGCGGCCCACTCGAGCCCGCCACCTTTGTTGAGCCACTCGATCTGGTGTCGAAACAGGAAGAGGGTGGCCAGCGCCGGCGTGTTGTACGTCTGGTCCTTCGTCGAATTCTCGAGCGCGATCGTCAGATCGAGCGATGCCGGGATCCACCGACCCGACGCCTTGACGCTGGCGATGCGGGCCAGCGCCGCTGGAGAGCACAGGGCGATCCACAGACCGCCGTCGCTGGCGAAGCACTTTTGGGGGGCGAAGTAGTAGACGTCGTAAGAGGCCGGGTCCACGCGGAGGCCCCCGGCGCCGCTCGTAGCGTCGATGACCATCAGCGCGTCGGGATCGGCGCCCGATGGGCGCTGGGGCGTCAGCGCCACCCCTGTGGAGGTCTCGTTGTGGGGGTGGGCGTAGGTGTCGATGCCGGGGCGGCCCACAAGATTGGGATGGGTGCCTGGGGGCGAGGAGATGATCTCAGGTTCCTCGAGGAACGGCGCCGCCGCTGCCGCCTCCCCCAACTTCGCCGAGAACTCGCCGAACACGAGATGCTGGCTCTTGGTCTCGATCAGCCCGGATGTCGCGATGTCCCAGAAGACGGTGGAGCCGCCGTCGCCGAGCAGGACCTCATAGGCGTCGGGCAGCCCGAAGAGGTAGCGGAGCCCAGCTCGAATATCGCCGACGACCGATTTGACGCCGCTCTGGCGGTGGCTGGTGCCGAGGTAGGAGCGGCCCGTGGCGGCCAGATCGGCCAGGGCCTCGAGGCGTACCTTGGACGGACCGCATCCGAAGCGCCCATCGGCGGGGAGCAGGTCGGTCGGGATGTGGATGTCGGGGAGGGCGGCGGGGGTCACGGGACAATCCTCGCAGGGACGCCGCCCCCCCGAAAGCGACAAACCGGGAAAGCGACAAACCCGGAAAGACGACAAACCCGGAAAACGACAAACCGGGAAACCTGAACCGGACCCCCGCCCGGTGTGCGACCATCGTGGGCGTGAGCCGAATCTCCCGCCGCATCGCCGCGATCGCCGAGTCACCGACCCTTGCCGTGGACGCCAAGGCGAAGGCCCTCCAGGCTGCCGGCGAGCAGGTCGTCAATTTCGGGGCCGGCGAGCCCGATTTCCCCACGCCCGCCCACATTGTCGAGGCGGCCGTGGCCGCTTGTCGTGACCCGCGCAACCACCGCTACACCCCGGCCGCCGGCCTGCCCGAGCTGCGCGAAGCCGTCGCGGCGAAGACCGTCAGGGATTCGGGCTATGCGGTCGATGCCGCGCAGGTCCTGATCACCAACGGCGGCAAGCAGGCAGTCTACGAGGTGTTCGCCACCCTGCTCGATCCCGGTGATGAGGTGCTGGTGCCCGCCCCGTACTGGGTCACCTACCCGGAGGCGATTGCGCTGGCCGGCGGGGTTTCCGTGCCGGTGTTGGCGACGGTCGCCAGCGGCTTTCGCGTGTCGGTCGAGCAGTTGGAGGCGGCCCGTACGGCGCGGACCAAGGTCTTGTTGATGGTCTCGCCTTCCAACCCGACGGGGGCCGTCTACCCCCGCGACGAGCTCGAGGCCATCGGCCGTTGGGCCGACGAGCACGGCCTGTGGGTGATCACCGATGAGATCTACGAGCATCTCGTCTACGGCGACGCCCGCTTCCACTCGCTCCCCGTCCTCGTGCCGTCCCTCGCCGATCGCACGGTCGTGGTTCACGGCGTGGCCAAGACCTATGCCATGACGGGGTGGCGGGTCGGGTGGATGATCGGACCTCGCGACGTCGTGAAGGCCGCGACCAACCTGCAAAGTCATGCCACGTCCAATGTCGCCAACGTGAGCCAGCGGGCGGCGATCGCCGCTCTGACCGGAGATCAGGCGTCGGTGGCCTCTATGCGCGAGGCCTTCGACCGCCGGCGCCGGACCATCGTCAAGTTGCTCGGGGACGTGCCCGGCGTGGCTCTGGCCGAGCCCGAGGGCGCCTTCTATGTCTTCCCCTCGTTCGAAGGTGCGCTTGGGCGTACCATCCGGGGTCGGACGCCGACGACCACGTTGGAGCTTGCCGACCTTTTGCTCGACGAAGTCAAGGTGGCCATCGTCCCCGGCGAGGCGTTCGGGGCGCCCGGCTACGCACGACTGGCCTACGCACTGGGCGATGACGACCTGGTGGAAGGCGTGACGCGGATTGCCAGCCTCTTGAGTGAGTGAGCAGTCCGGGTAGGTGGTCGGGGGCCTGCGGCCGCCGAGCGTCACCGCGCGCGAGGCTCCACAATGGGCGGATGTGTTCGCGCGTCATGGTCGCGGTCGGTGCACTGCTCACCGCCGCCACCATCCTGACCGCCGCTCTGGTTGCCGCGGGCGCGTTGACGGCGACGCCCAACGATCCGCTCTTCGGCGAGCAGTGGGGCCTGACCATGATCGGTGCTCCGCAGGCCTGGGCGACCACCACCGGGGCCAACGTGATCGTCGGCATTGTCGATACCGGCGTTGACCTGACTCATCAGGATCTCGCCGCCCACGTGGTCGCCAGTACCAACTGCATCGGATCGGACGGCGACCCGACCCAGTGCCACGGCAACGGCCAGGATGACAACGGCGAGGGCACCCACGTCGCCGGCATCGTCAATGCCATCACCAACAACGGCGTCGGCGTCGCCGGCACCGCGCCCGACGCCCGCCTCGTTGTCGCCAAGTCGTTGGACAGCGGGGGGACGGGAACGGTCGCCGACGTCGACGCCGGCATCGAGTGGGTTGTCGACCACGGCGCCAAGGTGGTCAATCTCAGCCTCGGCCAGCCCGACGCGCTGACCCCGGGCGTGTTTGGCACCAGCCTCGCCTCGGGCATCGAATACGCCTGGTCCAAAGGGGCCATCCCCGTGCTCGCTACGGGCAAGTCGGTGGTGGCCGGTCTGGGCACGACCAACTACGGCAACCTCGACGCGGTGGTGGTCGGTGCCGTCGCCCGCAACAGTTCGGTCCCCAGCTATTCGAGTCCGACAGGCTCGGCCAAGTGGGCCCTGTTGGCCCCCGGTGGCTCGGACGACGGGGTCCAAGCCGACGACATCGTCTCCACCTACTGGGTGAGCGGAGAGACCAACCAGTACGGCTATCTGGCGGGGACGGCGATGGCGGCGCCGTTCGTCAGCGGCACGCTGGCCCTCCTTTTGTCGCTCGGCCTGACGCCCCAGGCCGCGATCTCGCGACTCCTCGCGACCGTCAACACGTCGGTCGATTGCGGCGCGGCCAGCACCAACTGCCACGGTCTGGTCGATGCGGCGGCGGCCGTTGCCGGTCTGCCGTCGACTAGTGCATCAAGCGCGACGAGCACCACCCTGGCGGGGGCGAGCGGCGCCACGACCACCTCGTCCGAGCTACCGACCACGACGTCGACCACGCCCGCCGGTGCCGGCGCCGCGGGCATCAATCCGCCGGCCACTGTCGCCGCGGCGCCGCCGGCCGTGATGCTGCCGTCGCCGACCACCGGGCCCCGTCGACCGGGCACGACGCTGGCGCCTTCGCGGCCCCGCACCAAACGGCCGACCGTGACGACCCCGAGCGGTCGTGATGCTCTGGGCCCGCCGGCGACGAAGCGGGGTCCCTCGTCGGCCATCGAATGGTTCGCGGCGCTCGCCGCCGTGTTCGTCGTCCTGATCGCGGGTGGGCTTGTCGGCGTTGTTCGCGGTGCCGGCTCCGAGGCCGAGTAGCCGCGGCGCGTCAACGCAGCGGCGGCGCCTTCGTCGTGCGACCCGGCGGGGCGACGCCGTCCGTGGGCGTGTCCTCATAGAGCGACGCCCGCCGGCGCGACGCCGGATCAAACCATCCGCCCCGGTAGGCGAGCACACCCAGATCGACGATGACCATGGCGATGAGCCATCGCTCACGGCGCGTCAGCCCGCCCGTCGAGGCCGCCGAGTGTGCGGGCGTCGCACCGACGGCCGCGCCGGCTGCCGACAGGCTCAACGCCCCGGCAAGGAGCACGGCCATGACGAGACGGCGGGGAATATGACCGCTTCGCCCCCGGCCCGATGCCCGTTGATTCACCGCCGCGCACCCGAGGCCGCTTTGGGCCGCCGTCCCTTCTTGGGGGCGGTGTCGGCCAGCGCACCGGAGCGGGCGATGACCCCCTCATTCGACCCCAGATAGGAGGCGATCACGCGCGGATGATTGATGACCTCCGCGGGCGTGCCTGTCGCGATGACCTGTCCGAGCTCGAGGGCGATCATGGTGTCGGCGATCCGCGTGACGAGTGGCATGTCGTGCTCGATCACGAGCATCGTGCACGCGACCTCGCGTTGGATTCGCTCGAGGAGCGGACCGAGCGCCTCCGTCTCGCGCTGGGCGATGCCCGAGCTCGGCTCGTCGAGGATGAGGACCCGTGGTCGGTGGGCGATGGCCATGGCCAGATCCACGATCCGTCGACTACCGGTGGACAGCTCCCCGACGAACTTGTTGCGGAAGGCGCCGAGGCCGAGCAGCTCGATGAGATCGTGGACCCGCCATGCCACCTCCTCCTCGCTGTCGGAGACGGCGGGAAGGGCGAGGGCGGCGGCGATGGGATCACGGATGTCGAGGTGGCGTTCGAGTCCGACGGCGATGTTTTCGGCGACGGTCAGCGACGGGAAGATCCGCGCGTCCTGGAAGGAGCGACCGAGTCCGGCGGCGCCCCTTCGGTCCGGGGACCAGGTCGTGATGTCCACGCCGTCGAGCCGCACGCGTCCCCTCGCCGGGGGAACGAATCCGGAGATCACGTCGAAGATGGTTGTCTTGCCGGCGCCGTTGGGGCCGATGAGCCCGACGATCTCGCCCTCTCGAGCCGTGATGGTGGCGTCGTCCACTGCCCGCACGCCGCCGAACGAGACGGTGATCTCTTCGACCTCTAGTCGGATCGGCGCATCTTGCGCCGGCGGGTCACGCTTGACGACGAGCGGCGCGTGGCCGTTGGTGACCGAGCCGGCTCCTTCCAGGAAGACCGATCGGAGGACGTCGTGGCGACCGAGGAGCTCCGCGGTCGGCCCCGAGAATCGGATCTCGCCTTTCTCCATGAACACGGCCCGATCGGCAAGGAGCAGCGCCACGTTGACGGATTGCTCGACGAGGATGACCGTCGTCCCTTGGGCGTGGATGGCCCGGACGATGTCGATGAGCTGAGCCACGATGGCCGGAGCCAGACCCAAGGTCAGTTCGTCGATCATGAGAAGTCGTGGCTTGGCGATGAGGCCCATGGCCAGGCCGAGCATCTGCTGCTCGCCGCCCGAGAGGTTGCCTGCGAGTGCGTCGCGGCGAACCGCGAGGACCGGGAAGTACTCCTTCACCTGGGCCCGGGCCGCGGCCACGTGAGCGGCGTCGTGCCTATACAACCAGCCGGCCAGGCGGAGGCACTCGTCGACGGTGAGCGTGGGGAACACGCTGCGCCCACCGGGCATCTGGACGATCCCGAGACCGGCCCGGGTGCGAGCGTCGACGTGGGTGATGTCGCGCCCGTCAAACAGGATGGCGCCGCCCGCGGGCTCCACCAATCCTGAGATGCCGCGGAGCAGGGTTGACTTACCGGCCCCGTTGGTGCCGAGGAGGGCGATGATCTCACCCTCGTGGACCTCGAGGTCCACGCCGAAGAGGACCTGCACCGAGTCGTAGGCGATGTCGACGCCACTGCACAGCAGCAGTGAGCGCTCCTTGGCTTCGAGCCGTTGACTGCGTAGCCGCACGGTCGCGCCGAGCGTGCGCAGGGCGGCCGCGGTGTCGCCCTCCACGTACTTCCCGGCCGACGCCAACACCGCCCCACTGATCAGGAAAAACGGGACCAGCACGCCGATGCCCCAACGGATCCCGTCGTTGTCGGATACCGATCCGAGGAACGGCAACCACAGCACCCAGACGCCGAGTACGAGCGCCACCGAGCCGAGCCCGAAGGAGAGGCTCCGGACACGGGCGGGCGACACCATGGCCTGGGTCGTCAGGAATGGTGGCCCGTAGACGCCGGCCACAAACGTGGTGGCCAGGCCGAGCAGGAGGGCCAGCCACAACCAGGGAGCAACGGCGATCAACAACAGCCCGGCGCCGGCGATGGCCACGACGGCCCCCGTGCGCCGCAGCGGGACCCCGAGACCCTCGCCCAGCCACTTCACGGTCCGGCGGCCCGCGAAGCGCACGCCGGCGAACGTAGCCATGGCGTTGACGGCGAGGACCCCGCCGCGCTCGATGGCCGTGAGGCCAAACACGCGCTGGAGGTAGAGCGGGATCAAGAAGGCGAGCGGGAGCAGGCCGGCGCCGAGGAACACGTAGGCGATGTATTGACGTTTGAGCGTCCGGATGGCCCAAAGGGTGCGGGCCCCCTCCTTGAACGCGACCGGGTCCTCCTGCTCGGCCACGGCGGCGGCGTCGGGATCGTCGGTCCCGCCCCGCCGCGGTTCGTGCAGTCGGAGGGCGTAGAGGGCGACGACGACACACGGCACGATGAGGACCATGAAGGCCACTCGCCAACCGGCGAGATAGGCGACCAGGCCGGCGACAGCCGGCCCGACGATGGCGCCGACGTACTG
>Ga0302325_10003730_pt1 | contig 35641 bp, 36 predicted proteins | sample Palsa_T0_2_FD_201948 | JGI IMG/M metagenome (GOLD analysis project Ga0302325, IMG submission 201948) | Peat permafrost microbial communities from Stordalen Mire near Abisko, Sweden - Palsa_T0_2 | ecosystem: Environmental > Terrestrial > Soil > Palsa > Peat permafrost | place: Sweden: Abisko...
TGCCATCAAGGGGAGGGGTAACGATGCCGAGGTCCAGAAGGAGCGGCCTGCCGAGCGGCGAGAAGCTGCCGGGCACACTGCGGCGCTCGTCGAAGGACGCCCAGGAGACGTTCACCAGGGCGCACGATACCGCCGTGCGGGCCCACGGTGAGGTAGACCAGGCGTCCCGGGAGGCTTACACGGAGCTCAAGAAGAAGTTCGAGAAGAGGGGCGACCACTGGATCCCGAAGGACGACCAGGGGCCAGCCACGATGGCCGGGTAGAACCGCCGGCTCTAGCCTGACGCCGCTGAGTTCAGCTCGCGGTGAGAGCTCGCGGTGAGAGCTCGCGGTGAGATGGCCCGGGCGCTGTCCGGCTGTGCTTAGGGTGAGCGTGTGGATGAGCTGGCCGACTCGGGCGCCTTGATCGGTGACGCCGGCGGGCTGCGGCGCCGCCTGGCCGATGACGGGTACCTGTTCTTCCGCGGCCTGCTGCCGGCCGCCCAGGTCAGGGCGATCGGCCAGGCCGTCCTCGAGGAGTTGCGAGCCGGCGGGTGGGTGGACGACAGGGCGATACCCTCGATTCAGCCGCGTGCGGTCAACTCGATGGACGCGCTCGCCGACCCGGCGTTCCGCGCCGCCATGTTCGGCCCCGCGTTCAACCAGATTCCGTACCTGACGGCGCTGCGGCAGGTCATCCGCCGCGTTCTCGGGCCGGAGGCGTTCTCCTACCCGGCGAAGGTGCTGCGTGCCGTCTACCCGGAGCGGCCGCAGGCCCGTCCGCGCGGCCGGTATATCCACTACGACTACGGGGTAGCTGGCGTCCAGGACATGCTGACCAGCTGGATCCCGCTGATGGACATCCCGGTCCGGCTCGGCGGCCTGGCGGTTCAGCCCGGCGGTCATCTCGGCCCGCCGAGGCGCCCGCGCCCGCTCAGCCCGGCCGAACCCGGCTGGGCGACCACCAGCTACGAGCCGGGTGACGCGATCATCTTCCACTGCCTGACCCCGCACGCCGCGCTGCCCAACCACGGCTCGGCGCTGCGGATCTCCGGTGACTTCCGCTGGCAGCGGCCGGACCAGCCAGCCCCGGCCGAGCTCATTCTCGGCCCCCGAGCTTCCGCACCGGACTCGACCCGAGAACCCCCAGATGCCCGCATGTCCGAGATGTTCAGCAGGTTGTTCCGGCGCGCGCGATGGTGGGAGCCTGTTCCTGCCGGTCTGAGGCTGTACCCCAGGGCGCAGCTGGCTGACGTCCCGCCTGGACCCTCGAGACTGATCGCCGTGGACCCTGGCTGGAAGCGCTGGCGGCCACCGCCCGCGGCCGTGCACTGAATCGTCGAGCGGAGCCGGTACCACTAGGGCGTGGCGGGGGAGCCCAGTGTACTGGGCCCGCCGGGAGTGGCAGTGCTCCCGCGTGTACGCCGTCCTCGGACCGGCGGGGATTCAAGCCGGTACCTCGAACGAAATCCATACGTCCGGCGGGAGGCCGGGCTGGCCTGGCACGGCCCGGCGTTCTTCGGTCCACGTGTCGCTCGCGATTGCCGCCGCCACGCGGCGCCAGAAATGTACGGCCGCCTCGTTGTCATCTTGAAAGGCCACTTCCCATGGGCCAGGGTGCCTGGTCGCTACCTCGCGGGCGGCCCGCAATCCGATCCCCGTGCGCCGCGCTCCGCGCACGACGAAAAAGCTGCTCAGCACGTGCTTGGGTCCGGTCAACCCGCGGACGAGGGCAAGGCCGGCCGGCTGATCTCCGCTCAGCAGAAGGTATGCCGCCCAGCCGGGATCGGTGAACGCGGCCTGAAGCCGCTCATCCCGGAAGGTCCCATCGGAATTAGGTAGCTGGCCCCGGAACTCAGACATGTCATGCCGAAACATCAGCCACAAGCACTCCAGCGTCGGATGATCGGCCGCGGTCGCGAGGCGCACGGAAAGAACGGGCATGAGACTCCTTCGGCTGCTCCTGATCATGGCGAAAGCGGGCATGAAAAAGCCTCCCGTCGGGGGATGCCGATCCAGGAGGCGAAACTCGCTGTCTACATTTTATCAGCGCTACTTAACACCACGGGCGATGTTGCTCACGGTCCGCACGGTGACGCCGTCGGCGGATCCGCCCAGCTTGGTGATCAGGCGATTGTGGACCTGATCCTGAGCGTCCCCGGGAAGAGCCGCGACGACCGGACCGAAAGGGGTACCCAGCAGCGTGCTGGCGGCGGTTTCCGCGCTGGCCCAGCTGGCGTCGAGCTCGATGGTCTGCACCTGGACACCGCGCCAGCCTGAGGCTCGCAGCAGATCCGCCAGCTCGGCGGCGCTCATGCGATAGCTACCCGGATCAAACGCCCCTGGGTAGGGTTCGGCCACGCCGAGCTCCTGCAGGGTCTCGCCCATCGGGCCGAAAAGGCCGAGGGGTCGTTCGGCGGCCCAGGTGGACAACACCACCACACCGTCCGGCAGCGCGACCCGGTGCATCTCCCGGATCGCCGCCGCTCGGTCGGCAAAGAACTGCAGTCCGTGCTGGCACAGCACCGCATCGAAGATGTCATCCGGGGCGGCAATCGCCGATGCCGGGCCCGGTATGAACTCGATCGGCGCCGATCCAGCCGGTCGCGGCCGGGCGGCCGCCAGGGCCAGCATCGGTTCGCTGATGTCGCTGGCCACCACCCGTCCGGCCGGCCCGACCGCCGCCGCGGCTTCCCTGGCCACTGGGCCCAGCCCGCTGGCCACGTCAAGCACCGACCATCCCGGCTGCAGATGCGCCTGTCCGACAAGCGTCCGGGCCCACGGCTCGAACAGCTGGTGCAGCATGAACCTCTCGTAGCCCTCGGGGATAGACGCGAAACCTCTGCTCCGAGACATGTCCATCGCCCGCCCGCTCCCCTCATCGGTTAGCCAGCGCCGATCGCGGCCAGGAGTACCAGCAGGATTGTCGCAGTCGCAAGCATGCCATGGACGGCAATGACGGCCACGGGCATCCCTGCCTTCGGGGGTACGGGGTCCGCTTGAGGCTGGCCCCGCGCAACCGAGCCCGGGCCAGCCGGGCCAGGGCGAGCCGGCCTGGCGCTCCAAACCGGTTCGGACAGGGCGGCTGACAGGGAGCCCATGCCGAGACCCGCGATCAGCACGATCAGGCCAACCCCAAGCCAGGCGAGGACACGCGTACCGGTGATGACGAAGGCTATCCACAGGCCCAGCCCGGTCACGGCGAGCCCGAAGTGGCTGAGGACGGTGATCGGCACCAGGCTGGCGGCCGGACGTCTGCGGCGCCGACCTCCGGCCGCCAGCCAGTCCGCGAGCAGGTAGCTGCCGACGGCAGCGGTGACGAACCAGGCCAGCAGGGCGGCGAGACCAAGTGGCAGGCCTCCCGACGGCCGCGTGGACTTGGCGGCCGGAGGCGTGGGCTTAGACGGCTGGATCGTACGGAGTATGCGAGCGAGGTAGGCGCTGTCTTGGACGGCCAGGTGCCGGGCGATGGCCTTGGGTTCCGGCCCGACTGCCTCCTTCACGGCTCGGGCCGCAGCCGTATTGACCTGCTCTGGGCTCAGGCCGGCGCAGGCCCGAGGCTCGGCGGTCACCGTGACATGCCGCTGGATGGCCCGCAGCCCGAAGGAAAAGCACGTTTCCACCGTCGGGCGGTACGAGGCGGGCGCACCCGCGGAACACCCGGCCGCTAGCACCGCGGCTACAAGCCCAGACGACAGGGCAACGGCCATTCGGCGCACCACCTCACCCGCCTGGCCGCCGGGAACTGTCCATCGCGCTCGCTTTCCCGCTCAGTCGCTTGCTGACCCACAGCCATCCGGTCAGGCCACAGCCAGCCGATACCGATAGCGGTCAGCAAACGCTAGCAGGATGGGTTGCGGTCGCGAGCTACCCGGCGCTGAGCTTCAAGGTCGCCACCGTGACATGCGGCCAGAGGACACCGTTGAAGATCAGGATCGCCGTCTGGGAATACTGCAGCTGAAGGAACGTCGGCTCGCCCAGGAACGGCTCGATCGCGTGAGCGGGGTCGTCCCCGTTGTCCTCGTGCGGCAGGCCGAATCCCTCATGGTGGTGGTTATGTTCGCCTGGGATGCGCACCCACTCGATCCAGAAGGTCGCGGTCGCCGACTGCACGAACGCGTTGGAGGTGTTGAGATTGTCAGGGTCTGCGGGATTCCCCAGGAAAGGGATGTTCCCGATCGAGTCCTGCACGGCCTGCGTCGAGAGGTTGATCGTGATCGTGCCGAGGATGTCCTGGCCGGCGATGGCATCCCGCAACACGGAGTTGGGGTCGTCGACAGCCGCCTGGAAGAACGCCGGGTCCAGGACGTAGGGGGGAAGGTACGGGCCGTTGCTCTGCGAGCCCACCCCATCGTTACTGAGCTCGACCTCAGGAACTATGTGCTCGAGGTTCGGCGGCGGCGGGGGAGGCGGCGGGGGCGGGGGCGGGGGCGGGATGTCGACGGGCTGGATCCCGAGGCCATAGGGCGCGTAGCCGGTCGGAGGACCTACCGGGACGAACGCCGGAAGGCTGGCGATGGGATAGATAGGCGGAATGTCCGGCGGACCCGCAGCCGGCGTGGTGCCTGGGTTCTCACCTTGCATCAGCAATGAAACCCCATGCGGGATGCTGGCCAGCCGCACGATGGTGGGGGGCACGCAGGTATCGACCTCGGACGGGAGATTCCCGCTCGCGGGCACGTTCATGAACAGCCCCGGCTCGATATGCAGAGCCTCACCGGCGTTGGGAAATGCCGGCGCGTCGGCATCGGTGACCCGCTGCAGGTAGTGGAGCCCATAGAGGAAGATGTCAGGCTGAGTGCCCAAGCCCCGGTTCGGCACCGCTCCTGGGATCACGTGGAAGTCAAGCGTCTCGCTCGTCAGGTTGAGCTGCAGGAATCGCTTGATCTTGTTGGGATCGTGGCTGAGCGGGACGATGTTATCGGGGCGCCACATCACACTGAAGCCGGTCCCCTTCCAGGTGCCAGGTAGCGACGCGAGCGGACCGAGGTTCAACGCCGTCGTGATCGGCCCCCCGCCAAACCGAGGCGGCCCAAGTCTGCGTATCTGCTCAACTCGCTGCTCGGTGGTCGAGTCCATAGTTGCTCTCTCCATCTTTCGGACGCCTTCGGCGCCGTTGCTATGCCGGAGGGTGTGAGCAGGTGGCCTGATACAAAGGAATTCTCAGGCCGGGTCCCGCGATGTCCGCCTCCGCGCAGACCCACCTGGCTGACCTGCGGGTCGGTCCGGCCGCTCGTGCTCGGGCACCAGCAAAGTCCCTGCCGGTCGTTAGCACTGATTTGCGGCCAGGAGCCATAGGATCGTGTCGACGAATGGAGCGGAGCGGTACGGACAAGTCATGCGGCTGGTGGCACCGGCTGGCCCGCGAACGACCAAAGGAGTTCGCACATGACGCTGTCTTATGCCCTCGATACCGCCCAAGGCTTTACTTTCACGCCTGGTTCTCGTGATTCCATCGGCTCCCTGACCGCGGCCACCATCTGCGGCACCACCCTTAAGGCGGACCTCACGGTCACCGATCCGGTCACGAACGCGAGCAAGCCCGCGGTCGGCGTGCTCACGCAGGTCCAGTGGGAAGAAACCGTTCAGGCGCCGCTATCCTTCATCTTTTTTGTCTCAGCTGAGAACCGGGGCGTGCTCGAGCAGATCCTGAGCCAGCAAAACGCCAGTACGGTCGTGACCCTCAATTTCGGGGTCTATCAGTACGCCGATGGGGTGCAGAAATACTTCTGCGCCTTTACTCCTCAGCAGCCGCCGCTGAACGCGGTCATCTCGCAGGCAGGCGGCGCCCTGTTCCTGCACCTCGCCGATGCTCCCACCCAGGTCACCAAGTCCCTGGCCGCCTATGAGGTAATCCTGACCGCCGGGCCGGCCGCTCAGGTCCAGGTCTTTACCGTCGCCTCGACCACCCCCGGCTCGGTCGCGATGTCGTGGGGCATTTAAAAGCCACGCGGCCGGGAACAGGAAGGCTAGCGAACGCATGAACGATTACCAGACCATTCGCTATCAGCGCCACCAGGACATCGGCACCCTGACCCTGGCCCGTCCCGGCAAGCGCAACGCCCAGAACCCGCTGATGTGGGCGGAGCTCGCCCGGCTCGGTGCCGAGCTGGTGCCCGACGAGAGCCTCCGCTGCCTGGTGGTGACGGGGGACGGGCCGACCTTCTCGGCCGGCATCGACCTGGTCGAGGGCATGGCCGGGATGCTGGCCGCCATAGCAGAGCGGCCCGACGACGAGAGCACCCGCGCCGTGGGCCAGACCGCGGCGGGAACCTTCAGCTGGATCCCGGCCCTCGGCTGCGCAAGCGTCGCCGCGGTGCGCGGCCACGCCTACGGCGCAGGCTTGCAGCTGGCCCTGGCGTGCGATTTCCGCATCTTCGCCGAGGACGCCAAGGTCGGCCTGCTGGAGACCCGCTACGGGATCATGCCCGACATGGGCGCCACGGTCCGGCTGCCCCGGATCATCGGTGAGAGCCGGGCCCGCGAGCTCATCCTGCTCGGCGATGTCATCGACGCCGAGCAGGCCCTGCGGATCGGGCTGGCTAACCAGGTCGTCGCCGCAGCAGACCTCGACGCCGCCGCGGCCGAGCTTGCCGCGCGCCTGGCCGCGCAGCCGCCGCTGGCGGTGCGGGGAGCGCGGCGGGCCCTCGACGCGGCGTGGTACCGCAGCCCCGAGGAAAGCCTCAGGGTGGCCCTGGAAGAGCAGCTCCGCTGCCTCGCGTCCGAGGACTTCAAGGAGGCTTGCCAGGCGATGGCGGAGGGCAGAAGCCCTCAATGGCGCGGGCGCTAGCGGAGAACGTCAGTCTTACCAGCGAAGCGCGTCAGATGAACCGCCGTTCGCTACGACCAGCTGGCGGGCCGCGGCCTCGGCTGAGGGCTTGCGGGCCACCCGCTCGGTCACCAGGGCCCGGGCCAGTCCATCATCGCCGGCCCTGGCCGCGGCGGCGATGAGGGTGAGGTCGATGACGTCACGCTGCGCGTGGCTTCCGCCGACGGCATGGGCCCGTGGCCGGATATCGATGAGCAGGTCGATGGCCCGGTCGGGTCGGCCGGCGGCGAACGCGCTGAAGGCTTCGAGCAGATCCAGGCCGGCCCGCTCGACGGCTCTCCGGTTGGTGGGCGCGGTGAGGTGCCGGTTCGCGGCGACCACCAGCTCGTTGCGCGCGTGGTCCCGGGCCAGTCCGAAGGCCATCACCGCATGCCAGTCGTTGAAGCTGTAGACCGGGCTGCTGACCAGGTCGCTGATGTCGGCCGCGAGCTGCTCGGCCCGCTCGGTGACGTCGACGCCGAACAGCGACAGCCGCCAGAGCAGGGAGGAGGCGTCTACGACGTCGAGCCACTCGGTGGAGCGGCCCGCGCGGATCGGGTCGTCGTACAGCGCGAGTGCCTCGTCGATCTCGCCGAGCTCCAAGTGGTACAGGCCCCGGTGCCACCAGTTGTGGATGGCGAAGTAGCTGGCCGACCAGTCGCTGGCCGAAGCGGTGAGGAACTTGACGCCGTCGCGCTGGCTGCCTTCCATCTCGAAGACGTGCGCCAGCGCATGCACGGACCAGACATCCCGGGGATTGTGGTCCAGCGCGGCCCGGACGCGGGATTCCGCTTGCCGGTAGTCCCCGTTCTCCTCGAGGCCGAAGGCGTAGATGCCCTGGACGTATCCCCAGCCGGGCTGCTCACGCGGCCAGGCGGGTAGCACCCGGGCGGCGGTATCGCGCAGCTCAAGGCGGTTGCCGAGGAAGAAGTAGAGGTCCTGAGCGACCTTGAGCGCGAGCAGGTCGCGCGGATGGCGCAGCAGGGCCCGCTCCAGCGAGCGGGTAGTGGCCTCCCAGTCGCCGTCGACCCAGTGCCTGGCGGCGCGCATGTGATGGGCCTCCCGCTCGCCCATGACGGTCCTGTCCAGCTGCTTCAAGATCTCGCTGGCGGCGCCGACGCCCTCGGCCGTGGTTCCGTATAGCTGAAGGTAGGCACGGTAGATGTGGCCGAGCACCAGGCTGTCGTCGGCGGCGACCGCCGCCTCGGCGTGCGCGACGGGGTCCCCGGCCAGCGCGGCCAGGTCCTCGATGGCCTCGTCGAGCAGCGCCACCGCATCGGGGCTGGCGGCCCGGACGGGAACACCCCAGCGATCCGTGAATGCCTTGCCCATCTCGGATCCTCCTGCCTTCTCGCCTCCGGCCTCACCCCCGGAGTGGACCGCTCAACCAGCCCGGCAAATTCTGCCAGCCAGATTTACAGGTACCCGGACGGAACGCATGTTGTGTCAGCTCACCTGCTCCTCAAGCGTACCCAGGGCTCGCGCACGAGTGCATAAGCGCAGGCTAGCGGGACCACGCCAGTAACCGCCGCTCAGCCAGGGTGGCGTAACGGCTGGCTTGGCGCCGGCCCGGCTGCTGCCGATGACGCGATAAGCCCGCCGCACCGGCCAACGTCGCGTAGGCGAGGAGGGCCGCGAGCGCGCCCAGAACCATCCCGCCCACCACCTGGGCGGTCGTGTGATCCTTGAGCGACACTCGGGACCAGCCGAGCAGTGCCACGAGCAGGAAGCCGGGTAGCACCAGCGGTCCGTAGGTGAGAGCGAGAATGGCCACAGAACCCGAGGCCACCGCGCAGTGGATGGATATCTTCCACGCCGTGGTGATGACCGCGAGCACCGCCACGCTGGTCAGCATGAAGGCGAGATATCCGGTCACCATGACGGGCGCGCCGAGGACGATCAGCAGGATCAGCCCGGCCGCGACCGACACCGTGATGAACGCCAGCACGATCAGCCGGGGCCGTCGCGCGCCCACGTTCCTGTCCGCCCAGCGGCCGTGACGGATGCCGTAGGAAATGAACAGCGTCGGCAGCACGGCCGCGAAGAACACGGCCAGCAGTCCCCAGCCGACGCCGGCCAGGCCGTCGGCGTGCGCGCCGATCAGGGGCACGGTGACGATCAGCCAGTTCTTGGGCTCGAGCAGGTAGGAAATCAGCTGGGCCGGTGACCTGGGCCCGGCGGCCGGGTTGGGCAAGGCGGGAGCGGGGGTCACCGGTCTAGACAACCATCTCGGCCCCACCACTGACAAGGGCATCGCCACTGACAAGCACGCCCGCCGTGACAAGCACGCCCGGCCGGCCCTAGACGCCCGATACCAGTACCGCGCCGCTGACCTAGCGTGCCGGGCTCCACCTGCGGTGCCCCAGTCCGTGCTTTCCCCGACCGCGGCTGACGGCGCGGCGAAAGCCCCGAGCGGGGTGAGGAAGGCTACTATCGCAGGGAGCTTATAGCTAGGTTTGTGCCCCTGCCCGGCGGAGGAGACATGAGCAAGGGGACAGTAATCCTGTTCTTGTGGCTGATCATCGGCGCTGCCGCGGCTGGCCAGCGTGGCTACTACAGCACGCCCAACCTGGGCTGCACCCAGGGAGCGACGATAGCGATGACGGTCGCCGCCGGTCCGCTCAACTATGTCGGCCTGGACCCGAAGATCTCCTGCACCACCCCGAAGCCGAGCGGCTCCTGACCGTCTCACCGCACGCACCCGCGTCCGTTCGGCGCCGTGACCGCACCCGCCCCGTGATAGCGGCGTCCACCAGAGCTTTCATGGACATCCCGAATCGAGCCGCTTCCGCTAATGTGCAGGCGTGAACGAACCTGGCCGCGCGGATCACTTCCTTGGCATTGACCTGGGTGGCTCCACCGTCCGGGCGAGTCTCATCGACGCCTCAGGCACGATCCTGGACCAGGTGCGCGCCTTGCTCCCCGACAGCCCGGGCCGTCGGCAGCAAGCTGTGCTCTCCCTCGCCCGGAGCTATCACGGTGCTGTCACCGCGGCGGGCATGGCCGTCGCGGGGACGGTCCGGGACGGCGTGCTGACCTGGTCGCCCAACCTCGGCCTGCACGACGTGCCGTTCGCGAGGCTGCTGCAGGAGGAAACCGGCGTGCCCGCCGTGCTGCTTAACGATGCCCGGGCGGCTGGCCTAGCCGAGGCCCGGATAGGCGCTGGCGTCGGGCGATCCCACGTCCTGGTGCTGACGCTGGGCACCGGCATCGGCGGCGCCCTGATCCATCACGGGCGCCTGGTCCAGGGGACCGGAGATGCCGGCGAAGTCGGGCACATGCGCCTGTGGGAGGAGGGCGTGCCGTGCGGCTGCGGGCGCGTCGGCTGCTGGGAGACGCGTGTCGGCGGCCGGGCGCTTGAGCGAGCCGCGATCGGGTTGCTCGGGCCGGAGGAGGACTCTCCCGTGGCTACCATGCAGTCCCTGGCCGGACAGGGGCACGACGGCGCCCGGCGGATCATCGAGTCCGCGGCCCGCGACTTCGGGCGCGGCGTGGATGTGCTGTGCGCCGTCCTGGCGCCCGAGGTCATCGTCCTCGGCGGCGGAATGGCCGCCCGCGGCGACCTCGTGGTGACGTCCTACCTCGCGCAGCTTTCTGCGGGCCGCTGGAGCGGCCGGGCCGAGGTCACGCTGTCCTCGCTCGGCGACGACGCTGGCCAGCTGGGAGCGGCTCTCCATGCCGCCGACCACGTACTGAGCTAACATTTGCTGGGTCTGCGGCGCGCCCGCGCGGCTGAGACCCCAAGGCCCTGATCGCGAGCGAAGGTGAGGTCAACCGTGGCACTGCCCTGGCCCATCGCCTCCCTCGGGGTTCCCGTCAACCGCGGGGAGAACCCATGACACCCGCCACGCTCAACCCCCGGCTGCAGGAGATCGTCGACGACTTCAACGCCATGCCGGACAAGGAACGACTGCAGTTGCTGCTGGAGTTTTCCCAGGACCTGCCGGCCCTGCCGGACCGCTACACCCAGGACCGCAGCCTGCTTGAGCCCGTGCCGGAATGCCAGTCACCGCTCTTCCTGGCCGTCGAGGTCGAACCGGACGCCACCGTCCATCTCTTCTTCGAGGCCCCGCGCGAAGCGCCGACGACGCGCGGCTTCGCCAGCATCCTGCACGCGGGCCTGGACGGCCTGCCCGCCGACGAGGTCCTGGCCACGCCGGGCGAGTTCACCAGCCAGCTCGGGCTGCAGGACCTGGTGAGCCCGCTGCGGCTGCGCGGGATGGCCGCGATGCTGGCCCGGATCAAGCGTCAGATCCGGGACCAGCGCGGCTAACCGGCCCCAGGGCCTCAGCCGAGGCGGTCGGCCAGTTCCTGCCGCAGCTCCCAGAGCCGGGCGGGCAGGTGCCTGTGGAAGGTGCGGAAGAACTCGGGGATGTGCTCCGCCTCCAGCTTCCACGCCTGTATGTCCACCGTGAGCAGCAGATCCAGGTCAGCCCAGCTGATGTCCAGGCCGTCGAGGTCAAGCGAGCCCGGCGCGGGAAGGTAGCCGATCGGTGTGGTCACGGCCTTGGCCTCGCCGGAAAGCCGCTGGATGATCCACTTCAGCACGCGGCTGTTCTCGCCGAAGCCGGGCCACACGAACCTGCCGCTGGCGTCCTTGCGGAACCAGTTGACATAGAACATCCGCGGTAGCTTGGCCGGGTCGGCCGACTGGCCAATCTTCAGCCAGTGCGCGAAGTAGTCGCCCATGTTGTAGCCGCAGAACGGCAGCATCGCGAACGGGTCGTGCCGCAGCTCGCCGAGCGTGCCCTCAGCCGCGGCGGTCTTCTCCGACGCGATGTTAGCCCCGAGGAACACCCCGTGATCCCAGTCGAAGGACTCGATCACCAGCGGCACGGTGCTGGCCCGCCTGCCGCCGAACAGGATCGCCGAGATCGGCACGCCCGCGGGGTCATCCCATTCCGGCGCGATGATCGGGCACTGGTCGGCCGGGGTGGTAAACCGGGAGTTGGGGTGAGCCGCTGGCTCGGGCGAGTCCGGGGTCCAGTCCCGGCCCTTCCAGTCGGTCAGGTGCGCGGGCGGTTCCTCGGTCAGGCCCTCCCACCACACGTCGCCGTCGTCGGTCAGCGCCACGTTGGTGAAGATGCTGTTGGCCGACATGGTCGCGACCGCGTTGGCGTTGGTCTTCATGCCCGTACCCGGCGCCACGCCGAAGAAGCCGGCCTCCGGGTTGATCGCGTACAGCCTGCCGTCCTGGCCGAACCGCATCCAGGCGATGTCATCGCCGATGGCCTCGACCTTCCAGCCGGGAACGGTGGGCTGCAGCATGGCCAGGTTGGTCTTGCCGCACGCGGACGGGAAGGCCGCCGCGATGTATTTCGTCTCTCCCCCCGGCGGGGTGAGCTTGAGGATGAGCATGTGCTCGGCCAGCCAGCCCTCGTCCCTGGCCATCACCGAGGCAATCCGCAGCGCGTAGCACTTCTTGCCGAGCAGCGCGTTCCCGCCATATCCCGAGCCGTAGGACCAGATCTCCCTGGTCTCGGGGAAGTGGGAGATGTATTTGACCGAGTTGCACGGCCACGGCACGTCCGCCTGCCCGGGCTCGAGCGGCGCGCCGACCGAGTGGACCGCCTTGACGAACGACCCGCCCTCCTCGATCGCGCGCAGCGCCGGGGTTCCCATCCTGGTCATGATCCGCATCGACACGGCCACGTAAGGCGAGTCGGTAATCTCGACACCAAGCTGGGAGATGCTGCTGCCGATCGGGCCCATGCAGAACGGGATCACGTACATGGCGCGGCCGCGCATGCAGCCGTCGAAGATCTCCGTGAGCGTCTCCTGCATCTCGCCGGGCGCGATCCAGTTGTTGGTCGGGCCCGCGTCCTCTTCCCGCTCGGAGCAGATGAAGGTGCGGTCTTCCACGCGCGCCACGTCGCTCGGGTCGGACGCGCAGTAGAAGCTGTTCGGCCGCAGCTTCGGGTTCAGTCGCTTGAACGTGCCGGTCTCGACGAGCATGCTGGTCAGCTGCTCCCACTCCTGCTGCGAGCCGTCGCACCAGACCACCTCGTCGGGCTTGGTCAGCTGCGCGATATCTCGCACCCACTTGGCTAGCTCGGGGAAGCTTGTCTGTTTTTGATCGTCAATAACATCCGCGCTGAACATTGTCATCTCTCCTGCATAGGACTGACCCTGAGTAGTCCTGTCCGACGGTGGTTACGGCTAAATGGTCTAGTCCACTATTGCTGGGTGGCAATGCGCCTAGAACAGTGCCAAAGGTCCCCGTACATAGGGACCTAGGAGGTCGTGTCCCGCGGCGATGCGATCCCTCACCAGCGGGTATGCGGTTCCGGCCATTCACGCTCCACGAGATCATTCGTGTTGTCGATGACAAGCAGCCATCACCTAGGGACAGCGGCCGACCTTTATCCACGTCCGCTACGATGAGGTATATATACCCTAAGAATAGCCAGGGCATGCCGCCGAAGTCCTGTCTCCGCGCTGTGATAAGGGACACCCTCGGGTGCGCCGCTAATTCAGCGGCTTTACCGGAGGTCAGGCGTCGCGGCGGGCGAGCAGGTAGCCGGCGGCCGCCAGCATCAGCGCCGCCCAGATGCACAGCACGCCGAACCCCTGCCACGGTGACAGCAGGTCACCGGATACCTCCTGCGTGTGCGTGATCAGCGTCCCGGCTTGCTCGGGCAGGTAGGCGTTGATGTGCGCGCCCCAGCTGCCCGGCAGCAGCCCGGACAGGATAGGCAGCACGAAAACGACACCGATGGCCGTGGAGATGGCGCCGGCCGTGTGCCGGATCATCGTGCCGATCGCCAGCGAGAACAACCCGAGCACGGTGAGGTAAAGGCCGGCTCCGGCCACCGCGCGGGCCACGCCCGAGTCACCCAGCGATACCGCGACGTGGGCGTGCAGGATGGCCGAGCCGGCGAAGAACGAACAGAACGCCACGATCTCCGTCACCACGAGCAGCAGCAGAGCGAACACCACCGCCTTGGCGGCCAGCATCGGTATCCGGCGGGGGACGGCCAGCAGCGAGGCACGGATAACCCCGCTCGAGTACTCGCTCGTCATGACCAGCACGCCCAGCACGGCGATCGCGAGCTGCCCAAGTCCGACCCCCGCCCCCAGAATGAAGCCGACCGGGTCAGACAGGGCGCTGGCATCTCGTGACGCCGCGTGCGGGCCGTTCCAGTGCGATTCGGTCAGCCAGGCGATCAGGGCGGTGAGGCCGACGCACACCACGATGAAGATGAGCAGCGTCCAGACGGTAGAGCGGACCGAGCGGATCTTCGTCCACTCGGCCCGCATCAGGTTGGCGAACCCGGCGCGGCCTCCGGTGGCCGGGCCTGCGGGCCGGGCGGAGGTAACGGAGGTGGTCGTCATCGGGCCGTCCCTTCTCCGGCGTTCACCGGATCCGCGCCGTGCGTGCCGAACTCCAGGCTGCCCGACGTCAGCTCCATGAACGCCTCTTCCAGCGAGGCCATCGGGGTCAGCTCGTGCAGTACGACCCCCCCGGACGCCGCGAGCTCGCCGATCCGGGACGCCGGCAGGCCGGTGACCGTGAGCAGCCCAGTGCCAGAGCCCGAGGGGTCCGGCACCGCCTTGCCGCCGGTCTCGGCGATCAGGCCCGCCAGCCGGCCCGCGTCGGGGGTGCGCACCCGGACCGACTGGTCCGTGCTGCGAGCGATCACATCCTCGGTGCTTGACTCGGTGATGAGCTTGCCCCGGCCGATGACGATCAGATGGTCGGCGGTGACGGCCATCTCGTTCATCAGGTGGCTGGACACGAAGATGGTGCGGCCCTCGCTGGCGAGCTGCTTCATCAGGTTCCTGATCCACAGCACGCCCTCGGGATCGAGCCCGTTGACCGGCTCGTCAAGCAGCAGGATCTCCGGGTCGCCGAGCATGGCCGCGGCCACGCCCAGCCGCTGGCTCATGCCGAGCGAGAAGCCGCCTGCCCGCTTACCGGCCACGGCCTTCAGGCCCACCAGGCCCAGTACCTCCTCGACCCGGCGGGCCGGCAGGCCCTGGGTCTGGGCCAGGAACAGCAGGTGATTGCGGGCGCTGCGGCCCGGGTGCAGGGACTTAGCCTCCAGCAACGCCCCGACCGTCCGCAGCGGATCCTGCAGGTCACGGTAGGGCTTGCCATCGATAAGCGCGGTACCGCTCTGCGGCCGGTCCAGGCCCAGGATCAGCCGCATGGTGGTGGACTTGCCCGCGCCGTTGGGCCCGAGGAATCCTGTCACCCGGCCCGGCTCGACGGTGAAGGTCAGGTGGTCCACCGCCGCTTTGCCCTCGTAAAGCTTGGTCAGATCGCGCACCTCAATCATGCCGCTGCTCCTTGCCGTGAGCCTGCGTGCGCCGCCGTACGGTAGTCACGCGACCGACGGATGGTCCGTATGGCCAAGGCCTCACCGTTCCCGGCGGCCACCGCGAAACGCCGAACCCCAGCGACGACGTAGTGTCTTGATTCCTCGTCCCCGTATGACCTTCGGCCGGGAATCGCGAGCGTCGACACAAACCGTACCCTCGGCAGCGGCGCACGGCCAGCCGGGCTCCGGCGTTTCGCCGGTAAAGCTTGAGTCTCGATCGCCGCGGCTACCGCTCCGGACCGGGCGGCGGCGGCCCCGCCCGATTCGTTCGTTTCCGCTGCGGCCGTCACTGGGTCTCGACACCGAGGGCGCCCGCGTCGAAGGGCGACGCGGGCGCGGGTGGTCGGTGGGCTGAGAGCCTGGTTCAGCCCTTGACTTCAACCAGGCGGCCGGTTTCCACCTCGTAGATGAAGCCGCGGACCGAGTCCTTGTTCGGGATGTAGGGGCTGGCCTTGATCCGGGCGATGGACTGGCGGACGTCGCCTTCGAGGTCGGGAAAGGCCTCAAGGGCAAACGGCGGCCGGATGCCGGTGTCGGCCTCGATCTGGGCCTTCACGTCGTCGTCGTGGAAGGTGAGCATCCCGCAGTCGGTGTGGTGGATGAGGACGATCTCGTTGGTGCCGAGCAGCCGCTGCGAGATGGTGAGGGACCGGATGACGTCATCGGTCACGACACCACCGGCGTTGCGGATGACGTGGGCGTCGCCCTCGGACAGCCCGAGCACGCCGTACGGGTTGAGGCGAGCGTCCATGCAGGCGACCACCGCGACGTGCGAAGCAGGGGGCAGCGGCAGGTCTCCCTTATCAAAGGTGGCGGCGTACCGGCCGGAGTTGGTGACAAAGGTATCGGTGCTGCTCATGCTTCCTCCCAGAACAAAACGGATCAGGTGTCGGCGAGATCGTATCCACTCAGCCGCTAGCCTAATCCCGACTTACCAGACCAGAAATACCGGGGTTGGCTGACGTCAGCCGATGCCGAACCAGCCGCCGACCGTCAAGCCCAGGACCGCAACGGCCATGATGGCGATCACGACGACGCAGACGGTGGCGATGACGCGGAAGATCAGTCCGTTGGCGGCTGCCCCCAGCACGCTCCGGCGGCTAGCCAGCACCAGGACGTAGGTGAGCAGGATAGGGGTGATCAGCCCGTTGAGCACCTGGGCCTGCACCAGCAGCTGGATGAGGTTACCTGGGATCAGGGCGACACTCGCCCCGATGACGACCTGCCCGGTGAACAGGCCAAGAAACAGCTTGGCTTCGCGGAAGCTCTTGCCTACCGACCGTTCGGCCCCGACGGCTTCGCTGAGCGCGTAGGCCGTCGAGAGGGGCACGACCGCGGCGGCGAGCGAGGAGGCGCCGAGCAGGCCGAGGGCGAACAGCTCCGCGGCGAACCGCCCGGCGACCGGGCGCAGTGCCTGGGCGGCTTGCTGGGCGGAGGCGAGCGGGGCCCGGGTCTTGATGGCCGCGGCCGTGGCCACGATGATGAAGATGCTGATCAGGTCGGCGAAGATCGCGCCGCCGACGGCGTCCACGCGTTCTTTGCCGTAATCGTCGGGGCCGATGCCTTTGTCGGCGATCGCGGCCGCGATGTAAAACTGCATGTAAGGCGTGATGGTCGTGCCGATCAGGGCTACGGCCAGCAGGAGGAACGCCTTGCTGTCCGTGAAGTGCGCCCAGATGAGCTGGCTGCCCGCCTCGGTCAGGTTGGGGTGGGCCAGGACAGCGGCGATGGGGTAGGCCAGGAACGCCAGGGACAAGATGAGGAAGACCTTCTCGGCGTACCGGTAGGAGCCGTACACCACCAGCGCCCAGATCACTACCGCCGCGACCGGGATCGATATGTACTTACTGACGCCGACCAGTTCAAGCGCGGCGGCGATGCCGGCGAATTCGGACACCACTAGCCCGACATTGGCGACCAGGAAGGCCAGCAGCGCGAACGCCGTCACGCGCAGGGAGAACTGCTCGCGGATCAGCGCGCCGAGCCCTTCGCCGGTGTAGGCGCCCAGGCGGGCGCACATCTCTTGCACCACGACCAGCGCCACCGTGATCAGCACCATCAGGAACAGGGTCTGATAACCGAACTGCGCCCCGGCTGAGGCGTAGGTGGCGATGCCGCCGGCGTCGTTGCCCGCATTCGCGGCGATCAAGCCGGGGCCGGCGAATGCCACCGCGAGCAGCGCGCGCCGCCACCAGCGATGCCGCCGTGGCCGTACCGGGAAGGACGGTGATACCCGCTCGCTGACCGCAGCCTGCTCTGGGGTTGTGGGTGATGTCATCGCAGATCGCAGCCTTTCCGATCTAGCCGGGAATCAGCGCGTTCGGGGGAACTGCCACCGGCGGTGCCCGCTGATCACCGCGTCAAGCACGTCGTCGGCCAGGATCCGGCCCAGCGGCCGGTCCGCCTCATCCAGTACCACGACCGACAGGCGCCGAGCGTCGATCATGCGGTCCGCCACCTCGCGCACGTCCGCCTCCGTGGTGACGGTGACCGGCCACGGTGGGCCGATCAGGTCGGACAGCGGGGTATCGGGTTCGGCCAGCAGCAGCTCGACCAGCGTGATGTCATCGACCAGCCGCCCCTCGGTGTCTACCACGATGATCGCGTCCAGGTCCACCACGTGCTCGGCCTGGCCGATCAGGCGATGCCGCACCTCGGCGACCGTATCCTCGGGGTGAGCGAGCACGAGGACGGTGGTCATCGCCCCGCCGGCGGAATCGGCCGGGAACTCCAGCACCGACCGGAGCGCCTCGGCGTCCTTCTGCGGCAGCGCGGCCAGCAGCGATGACCGGTCCTCCTCGCTGAGGTCGCGCAGCGCGTCGGCGGCTTCGTCGGGTTCCATCCGGGCGACCAGACGGGCGGCCTTGGGGATGTCGGTTTCCGCCAGCAGCTGGTGGAGCTCCTTCGCGTCCATCTCCTCAAGCGCATCCGCCGCGGCATCCGGTTCGACCAGATCCAGCAGCTCGTGCCGTTCCCGGCGGCCGAGGTCTTCCAGCAGGTCGGCCAGCTCCGCGGGCCGCAAGGTGTTCAGCTCGCCGCGGTGACGGACCAGCCGTGCGCCGCCCTCGCTTTCATCGGGCCCGAAGGAATGCACCGAGGCCCAGTCGATCACCGCCTCCGGGGTGGGACGGGTACGCCAGCGAGTCGGGCCTAGCCTGCGCAGCAACGACCCGAAGCCGACATCGACCCCGACCAGCCGGACGTCCGGGCCGATGGTGGCCAGGTACAGATCCGCTGCCCGCACCACGCGGGCACCGTCGATGTCTACCAGCTGGTGGTCCAGTACCCCGCTGGCCAGGGCCGTTTCCCCTTCCCTGGCCACAAAATCGCGCAGGCTCACCCGTGCGGTGGCCAGGATCACTTCCCGCTGGTGTACCGCGGCGACCGCGCTCGCGGGCACGTACGCGCGGCGCGCTCCGACCTTGACCACTACGCCCGACAGCGGCGGGTACAGCTCGTCGGTATCCCACCGGACGATGAGATCCACGACCTTGCCGATCACCTCTCCGCCGCCGTATCTCGCCGGGCGTCCAAGCAGCCCAGCTAGCGAAACCAGGGATTCACGGATTTCCCTGGCCAGTTCCAGGCGCCGCGAGCGCCGCTCGTACCGGTGCCGCAGCGCGGCGGACGGAGACTGAAACACCATGACCAACCTTGGGCAGAAGGAACAACGGCTTCGGCTGACCCCGCGCGTGTCGCAAGCCGCCGAGGCCAACAGGACCGGGCCGGCCGGGATGCCGCGGTCTTAGCCAGCGCGGCCCAGGCGAGCTGCGGGAAAGGTAATGGGACTATCAGGATCGGCCATCGTCGCCCCACCTCCTTGCGCTCACGCGCCTCCGCGCGCTGCGTCCCCGTTGCCGATGGGCCGCGATGAGCCTACTCTGCCACGTCAGGTAGCGTTCCTGCCCAAGACGGCAGCTGAAACCCTTCGCCGGCCGGGTCGGGGTAGCCGCGACGCGACAGGAGCCAGGAAGGATGCCAGACATGACCGATGACGACCGGCTTCCGTCCGGGTCACTGCCAGCGGAGTGGCAGCGTGGTGCGGGACTGGGCCGACGACCCGGCGGCGAGCACCTCGATCCAGCTGGCGGTGCGGCTCAACGGCGGTACTACTTCCAGGTGCATCGTGACCCCGTCGTCGTGTTCCGCCTTCCAGGTGCCGACGCGGGTGGCGTGCCAGCACCCGCCGCTGTCGCGTAGCCATATCGCCGGGCAGAGAGCCGAGCCCAGGCTCGGCAGCCTGGTGTGCGGGTCAAGCGTCATGCCGGTGGCATGCACGTACAGGACGGTGCCCTCGGCGGAGTTGTGCACTCCGAGGACGGCGAGCCCGATGCCGTCGAGTTCGGGAAACGCGCTGGCCAGTGCGGCCCATCCGGCGCTCACGGGAGCGGTCTGCGGTTTCCTGCGGTGGTAGTGCGCGAGCATGCTGAGCCACGGTGCGGGCAGGTCACGGGCGGGCGGCGTGATGATGCCGTGGTCGCTGATGTTCAGGATCGCGCACAGCGCAGCGAGCTGGCCCGGGACCGGGCTGAGCGGGGACACGGCGCCGCACGCCTGCAGCGCCGTTACCATGTCCCCGAGCCCGTCGACGGTACAGGGGACCGGCTCATTCCTGTACGCGGCCGGATGAAGCCAGATCTCCTGCGGGAAGGCCAGCCTCAGCAGGAGCATCCGTGTCGCGACGTTGTGCAGCAGGTGCTCACCTGGGCTGGCTGCGGCCTGGTTGTCCGTCACCTCGGGGATGGCGGGCGGGCGGTTCCGCGGAGTCAGGTCGATTCGTGCGGCAGGCTCATCGGCGGCGGTGTTGAGGTCCAGCCAGCGGATATCCGCTGGCGGACCAGGGTGCAGTGTAATCTCGCCGGTCAGTTCGGTAGGACGGCGTCTACGCCGGCCTTTGAAGCCCACCCGGTAGCGGGTCCCCCTGTCGTCCGTGGCCATGAACTGGTCAACAGGAAAGATCGCGGCCGGCCGGAACATGCCGCTGTGCTCGATGCCAGGCGGCACGAACTCGCCGCCGCGCGCCTGCACGATCGTCGTGAACCGCGCGCCGGACGCCGTCCGCGCGTAGGACAGCAGGTGCATCTCGCCGCCGAAATCCTCCATCTCGCCGCGGCCATTTTTGCCGGCGCCGCGAACCGGGATCATCTGCCCGACTCGGACGACGCGGTGGCGAGTTGTGGGCGGTCCGACTGGACCTGGCCTGCCGGCCGCAACGGTGCAGGACCCTGCGGCCGTCCCGGTGAATGCTGATAGTCGGGAGGTCAGCAGCATGGCCAGCGGCACGTGCGCCGCGGGCGAGCGCAGCAGGGACCGCGGATCCGGGCTGAGACGGCCCGGCGAACCGGCCTGCCGGGCACCGAGGGCCAGCGTGAAGTCGGCCAGGATCTGGTCAGCGGCCTCAGGCCCGAGCGCGCCCACAGCGATCAGGACCCGGGCGATCCTGGTCACCCGGGTGGTATCGGTCTCGAGCGCAGCTTGCAGCGCAGATACCCCGCGCGCGATGTGGGCGTTCGCGGCGCCAAGGCTAATGCGCGCCGCGGCCGCGGTCTCAGCGTCGGACAGGCTCGCGTAGTACCGCAGCGCGATCACCTCGCGCTGCCGGCTCGGCAGGTCATACAGGGCAGCCACGACCGCGGACCGCTGGGCGCGGACGAGAGCCCCGTCCCCGGCACCGGGCAGGTCCGGCGGCGTCGCACCGGCATCCCGCGGATGGGCCGTGGCCCGGCGCAGCTCCGCCTCGGCCACCAGCCGCAAGTGGATCTCCGCCCGTCCGCGGTTCATCTTCTCAGTGTGCTCCAGCCTGGTCCGCTCTCGCGGGTCACACCGTCCCGGCGTCACGCAGCGCGGCGACCTCCGCGGCGCCGAAGCCGAGCTCGGCCAGGATCTCATCGGTGTGCTCGCCCACGGCCGGTATCGGCCCGAGCGCGGGAACCAGACCGCCACCGATACTGACCGGCGAGGGCAACGCCCGCAGCGGCCCGGCGGGGGAGTCCACCTCGGCCCAGCGATGTTCAAGCTGCGGATGTTCCAGCAGGTCGCCGACCGTGTTGAGCTTGCCGTTCGCGATCTGGGCGGCGTCGAGCCTGGCGAGCACCTGATCCGCCGAGTACCGGCTCAGCGCGTCCTCGATCTCGGCGTGGAGTTCGGTCCGCGCGGCGACCCGGGCCGTATTGGTCACGAACCGCGGGTCGCCGGCCAGGCCGGGACGCCCGAGCACCTGCTCGCAGAGCCTGCGCCACTCGCGGTCGTTCTGCACCGCCAGCTGCACCGAGCCGCCCCCGCCGGTGCGGAAGGCGCCGTAGGGCGCGATGGTGGCGTGGCTGGTGCCGGTCCGGGCCGGGGGGGTGCCGGTGTACATCGCGTAGTACATGGGCTGCGACATCCACTCGGTCAGCGCCTCGAACAGCGACACCTGCAGCGCGGCGCCGGCCCCGGTGCGCTCCCGCGCGTACAGCGCCGTCAGGAGCGAGCTGAACGCGTACATGCCGCCGGCGATATCGGCGATCGAGATGCCGGCCTTCGCCGGAGCATCCGGGGTGCCGGTGACCGACAGGACGCCGGTCTCGCACTGGATCAGCAGATCGTAGGCCCGCCGGTCGCCCATCGGCCCGTCCGGCGCGTAGCCGGAGACGTCGCACACGATCAGCCGCTCGTCGCGGGCCCGCAGGGTCGCGGCCGACAGGCCCATCCGCGCTGACGCACCCGGGGCCAGGTTCTGCACGAACACGTCGGCCCGCTCGATGCATCTGGTCAGGACGGCTAGGCCCGCGCTGGTCTTCAGGTCCAGGCTCAGCGACTGCTTGCCGCGGTTGAGCCAGACAAAGTAGCTGGCCAGACCCTTGACTGACGCGTCGTAGTTCCGGGCGAAGTCGCCGGCCCCCGGCCGCTCGACCTTGATGACCCGCGCCCCCAGGTCCGCGAGCTGGCGGGTGGCAAACGGCGCGGCCACCGCCTGCTCGACCGAGACCACCGTGATACCGGCGAGGGGGAGAGACCCGTCAGCCACCAGCTCAACCGAGCACGAAGGGGTCGCGGGTGCCGCCGGTCGTCTCGATCCACACCGCCTTGTCCCGAAGGTACTCGTGCAGCCCTTCAATGCCGTTCTCGCGGCCGAAGCCGGACGCCTTGACCCCGCCGAACGGCATAGTGAAGTTCACCGTCCGGTAAGCATTGACCCACACCGTGCCCACCCGCAGCCTCTTGGTCATGCGGAACGCGCGCTGGATATCCCGCGTCCACAGGCCGGCCGCCAGCCCGTAGCGCGAGTCGTTGGCCAGCGCCACCGCCTCTTCCTCGCCGGAGAACCGCAGCATGCTCAGCACCGGGCCGAAGATCTCCTCCTGGCAGACCGCCGCGTCGTTGGTGACGTCCGCGATGATGGTGGGGGCGAAGAACAGCCCGCCCAGGTCCCGGTCGTCGCCGCCGGTGACGATCCGGGCGCCGGAGTCCCTGGCTTCCTGCACGAACTTCTGGATCTTCCGTAGCTGACCGGGGAAGCAGATCGGACCCATCTCGGTTTCCGGCTGCCGCGGGTCACCCATCACGATCCGGGCGGCCCGCTCGGCGACCCGCTCGAGGATCTCGTCGTAGACGTCCTCGTGGACCAGGCCCCGTGAGCCTGCCATGCACGTCTGCCCGGCCGCGGCGAAGATCCCGGCCACCAGGCCGTTAGCCGCCGCGGCCAGGTCCGCGTCGGGGAACACGATGTTCGCGGACTTGCCGCCGAGCTCGAGGCTGGCCGGGGCGAGGTGCCCGGCGGCGGCCTTGGCCACCGCGGCGCCGGTCGCCTCCGAACCGGTGAACGAGACGTGATCGACGCCCGGGTGACTGACCAGCCACTCACCCACCTGCCGGGAGGCCCCGCTGACGGTGTTGAAGACGCCGGGCGGGAAGCCGGCCTTCTCGAAAAGCTCGGCCAGCAGCAGGATCGACACCGGAGCCTGCTCCGAAGGCTTGGCGATCATCGTGCATCCGGCCGCCAGCGCCGGGGCGAGCTTCCACGTGAGCAGCAGCAGCGGCGAGTTCCACGGCAGGACCGAGGCGACGACGCCGACCGGCTCCCGTGACACGTACCCGAAGAAATCGCCCCGGCCGGTATCCACGACCCGGCCGTCGATCTTGTCGGCCAGCCCGGCGTAGTAGTCGAACCAGGCCGGCAGGCCGCGAACCTGGCCGTCCATCTCGCGCAGCAGCTTGCCGTTGTCCCGCGTCTCGGCGATCGCGAGATCGTCGGCGGACTCGGCGATCACCTCGCCCAGCTTGTGCAGCAACCGCCCCCGCGCGGTGCCGGTCAGGGCGCCCCACTCGCCGTCGAACGCGGCGCGCGCGGCCGCGACCGCGTCCTCGACGTCCGCCTGGGTCGCCTCGGGCAGCACCGCCCATGGCTCACCGGTGTACGGATCGATCGATTCGAACGTGGCGGTACCCAGGCGCCGTTCGGCCCCGATCTGCATGCTCAGCTGTCGCATCACACAAGCTCCCTGCTCATCGCTCGGCCCCTTCTTAGGCTCAGTCTTGCTCAGGCCGGTGCCTGGCCGCTAGCTGACCACGCCCGCCGCGACCGGCCCCGATCTGGCCAGAATCGCGTCAGCAACTACCGGCCGACGAAGGAGCCTGCCTTGACCGAGACCACCGCGGTACCGACCGTCACCGGCTTCCATCACTTCTCGCCGACCGTGTCCGATGTGGAGGCCAGCGCTCAGTGGTACGAGCGGGTGTTCGGGATGAACCGGATACCGGTTACGATTCCCCATTACGGTGCCGAGGAGGAGGGTTACGCCGTGCTCCTCATCGACCCCCGTTCCGGCATCGCGATCGGACTGCATCACCACGAAGCCAACCCCGGCCAGCTTTTCGACGAACGCCGGACTGGCCTGGACCACATCTCATTTGCCGTCGCTGACCGTGCCAGCCTGGAGACCTGGGCCAGCTGGCTCGACGAACTCGGTATCGAGCACTCCGGCGTGGTCGACGCCGAGAAGCCGATGCCCTATTCGGTGGTCGTGTTCCGGGATCCCGACAACATCCAGCTCGAGCTCTTCTACATGGCCGCGTGACCGGCAGACGCCCGGCCTCCGGTCTAGCCCGCGGCCCGCCCGCCCCTTGCGTCAGAGGTGCCACCAGGCCCCGGTTTCCGGTGCCGCCGTCTCCGGGTAGGAGGCCCCGGGAAGTCCAGCTAGATGGCAGCGTTGCTCGTCTCAGGTGCGCTCTTGCCGAGAGGCGAAAAACTCGCCTAGCGCAACGGCAAGTGCTTCGGGTGCTTCCTCGGCCATGTGGTGGGCAGAGTCGATGCTGTGGCCGCGCACGTCGTCGGCCCAGTCTCGCCAGATCACGAGCGGGTCGCCGTAGAGATCCTCGAGATCGTCTCGCCGGGACCACAGCACCAGCAGCGGCGCCCGCAGACGGTTTCCAGCCGCCCGGTCGGCCTCCTCGTGCTGCCGGTCGACGGTAAGGCCAGCCCGGTAGTCCTCGAGCATCGCCCGGACCACGTCAGGATTTCGCGTGGCCTTCCGCCACTCGTCGTAGTTCTCGCGCCCCATTGCCCCGGGGTCGCCACGGTACCAACTGTCAGGGTCAGCGTTGATGACCCGCTCGGGGATCTCAGGCTGAGCGAAGAAGAACCAGTGCCACCAGCGCGTGGCGAACTCGGCGGTGGCGCGGGAGAGGTGTTCGCTGATCGGGATGCAATCGAGCAGCGCAAGCCGTGACACCGCCCTGGGATGATCGAGCGCGAGCCGGAGGGCGACATAACTTCCTCGGTCATGTCCGGCCAGAGCGAACCGGCGGTGACCGAGCGCATCCATGACTGCTATCAGGTCACCCGCTGCCGCCCGCTTGGAATGTGCGGTGTGATCCACGGTCGGCGCCGGCGCGCGCGACCGGCCGTACCCGCGAAGGTCCGGGCAGATGACTGTGAAGCCGCGCTGGACGAGGCGCGGAGCGACTCGATGCCACGTAGCCGAGGTCCGCGGATGCCCGTGGACCAGGACCACTGGAGGGCCATCGCCACCGTGACGCACAAAGATCGAGGCTTCCCCGACGTCGACCTGGTCCGTCTTGAAGCCCTCGAACATGCCCCTAGTCTGCCAGTATTCTCCACGCCCGACCGGGAGCAACCTCGCGGGAGAGCACCGCCGTCAGCGGCCATAGCGCCTGGGCCGCGCCAGCGAACCGCTCGGCCAGCCCGGTCTGGCCGGAGCGCGGCTGCAGGTCGGCGGCCGCCGTCCACCCGCCGACCATCAGAACCGGAGCCGCGACCGAGGAGACCACACCCCACCAAGGCACGCCCTGCATGCCACCACCGTAAACGACACCATTTGCGGGTATGCGCCCCGGTCGGCAAGCGCAGCGAAGATGACGACCGTGCCGGTGAGCCCTAGGGTTCGCATTGCCGTTGCTGATCCCGATCCCGATCCCGGGGCGGATGCGGGCACGGTCGCGGACCCGGTGGATCCGGCAGGCGATCACCCGGGCCATGGCCGATCAGGCGCGGACCATCCGTATCCCGGTGCACATGGTCGAGGTCATCAACAAGCTCGCCCGGGTGCACCGCCAGATGCTCCAGGACCTGGGCCGCGAGCCCACGCCCGACGAGCTGGCCGTGGAGCTCGACATGACCCCGGAAAAGGTCATCGAGGTGCAGAAGTACGGCCGCGAGCCGATCTGGCCGCACACCGCGCCGGGCGAGGACCCATCTTCCTCACCCACGTGACGCTGACGCGGCCATCTCGGACGGTGGCGACGACCCGCGCCGGTCAGCAAGACCACCTGCGCTGCGAGGCGGTGTAGTCGTTCAGCCGCCAGGCCATCGCCGACTGGGGCCGCAGCGCGTACACCACATCGAAGTCAGGGTCGTTGCTGGGCAAATACTGCTGATCTTCCGGCCTGGTGTATTTCGCCGCCAGCGCCGCGACGACATACCGAACCTCGGCCGGCCTCCCAAGGTCGTCGAGGCGACCGCTGACGATCAGGACATCTTCGCCGCTTTCCAGGTGAACGACAGCTCGCGGGTCGGCCGCGAGGTTCCGGGCCTTGATGGTGCTCCGCTGGCTGTAGAAGTAGAGCGTTTCCTCGGTCACGACCCCCCAGACGGGCGCTGCGTGCGGGGCGTCTGACGGGGTGGTCGTGCTCAGCCAGTACTGACGCGGTGCCGAGAGCCGTTCGGCGACCTCGGCCCATGTCAAGGTCCCGTTCTGCATGTGGAGATGATCGCACGGACTGTTCTCCCAGGTAGGCAGCGCCACGCAGATGATGCCGCCGGGCCGCTCAGATAAAGCCGGCCCGGCGGCACAAGGCAAAACGGCAAGCTGAGGCTGGAACGTTATCTCCGCGGTGAAACCGCGCCCGGCCCAGGCGTCGTCTGATGCACGTGAAGAATGAACTGTGGGCCGCCGCCGGGGTGGTCGTGGCGGCGCTGCTGCTAGCAGGGTGCGGGTCGGGTACGGTCGCGCCGCCGGTCGTGACCCATGGCGTGGCGCTCAGGGAGCCTCTCGCCGACCCGCGGCCATACGGGGCGGCGGATACCGCGTTCGGGCTTGACGTCCTGAACGCCTGGTGCCGGGCGGATCCGCGGGCGAACCTCGTGCTGTCGCCCTCCAGCCTGGCCAGCGGCCTGGGCATGGCGTATCTCGGGGCGCGCGGCGGCACCGCCCAGGCCATGGCCCGGGTGCTGGATCTGCCCGCGACCGGCGGTCAGGGGTTCGAGGCCGGCCTGCAAGCGCGGTCGGCGGCCCTGCGGGGCCTGGACAGCCCCGGGGTGACGCTGACGGCAAGCGATCAGGTGTGGGCCGACCCGACGCTGAAGACCCGCCGCAGTTACCTGAACGCCGTGGCGACGGGCTATGACGCCGGCGCGGCGCAGGCACCGTTGCTCAGCAGCCCCGGTCGCGCCGCCCAGGAGATCAACCAGGCGATCGCGGCCGCGACCCGGGGACAGATCCCGCAGCTGCTGTCACCGGGGTCGCTGAACGGCATCGCCTTGGTGCTCACTGACGCGCTCTACCTGCGGGCGGCGTGGGCCACGCCGTTTCAGCCCAGCCAGACCGCCTCAGGGCCGTTTACCACCGCCGCCGGTCAGCAGGCCACCGTGTCATTCATGAACGGCGGTCAGTTTCGCGCTGTCAGCGCGGCGGGCTGGACCGCGGTCCAGCTCCCGTACCGTGGCGGCAACCTGGCCATGGTCGCCCTGCTGCCGCCTTCCGGCGCCGCCGGCTGCGCCACGCCAGCCGCGTCGGCGCTCGGCGCGATGGCGGCCAGGCTGACGGCAGGAGGCACCGCGGGCCCGGTTGAAACCCGGAGCGTCTCGCTGCCGCGGGTGAACCTCGGCGGCCAGGTCAGCCTGAAGGGCCTTTTGGGCGAGCTCGGCATGGGGGTCGCGTTCACCGCTTCCGCGGACTTCGCCGGGCTGTCCCCGCAGCCGCTCTCCATCGGCCTGGTGAAGCAGGCCGCCACCTTGCAGGTCGGCGAGCAGGGTACGGTGGCGAGCGCCGCGACCGCCGTCGGCATGCAGCCGACCGCGGTGCGGGTACAGCCCCCTCAGGTCGTGTTCGACCGTCCCTACCTGATGCTGGTAACCGCGAGCGCGACCGGGGAGTCGCTATTCATGGCCAGGGTCGCCGACCCGGCAGCGCACTGACCGATGATCTAGATAACGGCACCGGTGGCCGCCGTAACCCCGAAGATGGCAGACTCTCGCCAGTGCTGGCGTCCTGGCCGGCGGTCGGCCGGGAGGCAACTCGTGGTTCCAGACGACTTCACCGGATACTTCGCGGCGACGGCCACCGCGGCGGCCGCCCTGATCGGGCTGCTGTTCGTCGCGGCCTCGCTGCGGCCGGAAACGGTGCTGGGCCGAGGCGCCCCGCCCGCGGCCCAGGCGGTGGCCGGCTCCGCGTTCACCGCCCTGATTAACAGCTTCTTCGTCTCGCTCATCGCGCTGATCCCCAACACCAGCCTGGGCTACACCGCCTCCATCATGGCGCTGCTCAGCCTGTACAGCACGTGGCGGCTGCATCATGAGCTGGCCAGGCACGAGGCCGCGGTGCTGCAGATCGGTCTCGCCCTGCTGGCCTATCTGACTCAGCTCGGCGTGGGCATCGACCTGGCCATCCACCCCCACGACGACAGCCTGGTCTACGACGTGGCGTACGTGCTCGTCGGCTCGTTCGCCGTCGCGCTGCGCCGGGCGTGGTCGCTGATGCAGGGCAGGCACATCCCGGCGGACCGGGAAAAGACCTAAGCCGTCACGCGGCTCGAAGACGTAGCCCTCGGCCCCGAGCACCGTTCCGTTCGGCAGCCGGTCCACAATCGACGAGCTCAAGAAGCTACTCCTTCGACAGCGAATCTGGCGGGCGTGAAGCGCCCGATGTCGTAGACGGTGCCTTGCTGCAGGGCGAGCTGAGCGAGCACCCGCCCCACCCAGGGCGCGAACTTGTATCCGGTGCCGCGCCACCCGACGCCGGTAAACAGGCCGGGCGCGCCGGGCGCCGCGCCCAGGATGAACTCGTCGTCGGCCACCAGGTCATACCAGCAGGTGTCGACACCGCTGGCGGTGGCCACGTCGACGACCTCCGCGTCGCGCAGGCCGGGTAGGCACTCGGCCACGAATTCCTCCACGCTCCCGATCCGGCTCGCCGTCCGGGTCACGTCGGGCGGGTTGTAGAAACCGATCTTGATTCCAGGGGTCTTCTCGTCGTAGACGGGATGGCCGTAGATCCCGATATCGAGGTAGGCGAACACCGGCATCACGTCCTGCGTGAACATGGCCCGCGACCCGGCCGGGGGAATGAAGTACTTAGATTGCGTCGGGCGGTCGGGGCTGAGCGGGAAGCGGATCTGGGAGCCGGGCACCAGCCCGAGCACGTCGTTGGTCCCCAGGCCCGCGGTCACCACCAGCACGTCGGATTCCACCGGCCCGGAATCGGTGGCCACGATCCAGTTCTGGCCTGACCGGGTGATCCCGCGCGGCTCGCAGGTCTCCACCACCCGGACGCCGCGGGCCCCGCAGCCCCTCGCGCAGGGCCCCGGTTACGGCGGTCAGGTCGGCGAACCCGGCGTCCACGTCCAGCCAGCCGCCGTCGGCGTCGAACTGCGGGAACCGCTGCCGCAGCTGCGCCCCGGACAGGGCCTCGCGGGGCAGTTGAAGCCGCTCGAGCACGGCGTAGCTCTCCACCGCGTAGGTGCTGTCGAGATCCGGCGTGACGCTGGCTTTCACCAGGTTCAGGCAGCCGCAGTCGATCAGCAGCCGCTGGCCGAATTCCCGTTCAAGCTCCCGCCACAGCCGCCGGGCCTCGACCGCGAGCCTGGCATATTCCAGGTCCAGGTAGTCGTTACGGACCGACCTGGTCAGGCCGAAGGACGCGGCAGCGGGGTCGCCCACCCGGGACCGTTCGAGCACGGTCACCGTCTCCGCCAGCGGCGCGGCGTAGTACGCCGTCATCAGCCCCATCACGCCACCACCGATGATCGTCAGCCGCCCGGCCAAGGTCACGCTCCTCATCAGAATCGCGGCGTGGAGACCCGGCCTTCAGGCCGGGGAGGAAACGCCGCGTCACCTCCCCGGAAATGTCAGCGCCATCCGATAGTGTGTTCGCATGTCCCGGTACCGGCTCATCCCCGCCCCCGCCCAGGAAGCGGTGCTGCGGGACCACTGCGGCCACGCCCGGTACGTCTGGAACCTGGCCGTCGAGCAGCGCTCCCACTGGCACCCGGGCCGCAAGAGCGCGCCGGGGTACCTGGAACAGTGCCGGCAGCTCACCCAGGCGCGAGCCGAGCACCCGTGACTGGCCGCCGGCTCCCAGACGGTCCAGCAGCAGGCACTGCGCGACTTCACCCAGGCGATGGCCGCGTTCTTCGACCCGGCCAGCCCGGCCGGGCGGCCGTCGTGGCGCAAAGCCGGCCGGAATGAGGGATTCCGGATCGTCGGCCGCGGGCGGCAGTGGGACGTGTGCCGCGTGTCCCGTAAGGTCGGGGAGATCTGGGTGCCCAAGGCCGGGTGGGTGCGGTTCCGCTGGTCCCGCGCGGTACCGCCGGACGCCAAGTCCTACCGGGTGACCATGGACCGCGCGGGCCGCTGGCACATCGCCTTCGCCGTGATCCCCGCGCCGGTGCCCGCCCCGGGCAACGGCCAGACGGTGGGCATCGACCGGGGGGTGGCGGTCTGCGCGGCCCTGTCCACCGGTGAGATGCTGAACGCCCCTGGCCTGACGGCGCGGGAGCGGGCCAGGCTGCGGCGGCTGCACCGCAAACTCGCCCGCGCCACGCGGGGATCGAACCGCCGCGGCCGGGCCAGGGCCGCGATCGCCCGGCTGAAGGCCCGGGAGACGGACCGGCGCAAAGACTGGGCCGAAAAGGCCAGCACGGACATCGCGCGGCGGTTCGACCTGATCCGGGTCGAGGACCTCCAGATCACGAACATGACCCGGTCCGCGAAAGGGACCCGGGAGAACCCGGGCCGCAACGTCCGCGCCAAGGCCGGGCTGAACCGGGGGATCCTGGCCTCGGGGTGGGGTTTGCTGGTGCGCCGGCTGGAGGACAAGGCCCCGGGCCGGGTGGAGAAGATCAATCCTGCGTTTACGAGCCAGCGGTGCTCGGCGTGCGGGCGGGTGGACCAGGGCTCAATCCGCCACTACGTTCGTGCCAGGCATCGGTGCTGGTGCCAGATATCGTACCTACCTGGGGCTTTGACCCGGAAATCTGTCCGGAGCGCGCTGGCCATGACACCATGGGGCTGTGGTTCACAGTCGTGACGTCGCCGCCTTCGATGAGCGCGCTCCCGGTTACGAAACCGGGTGGCGCGGCCGGCTGCATCACGACATCGGGGACAGGGCCGTGGACCTCGCCCTGGTGAGCTCACCCCGGCCGTTCCGCGTCCTTGACGTGGGGTGCGGAACCGGCTACCTGCTACGCCGGCTGGCCGGCCGGGTCCCGCAGGCGCTGGAACTGGCCGGCCTCGATGCAGCGCCCGCGATGATCGAAACGGCCCAGGCGCTGGCCACCGACAGCCGGATACGCTTCGCCACCGGTACGGCCGAGGAGCTTCCCTATCCGGAGCAAACGTTCGACCTCGTCGTCAGCACCACCTCGTTCGACCACTGGGCGGATCAGCGGGCCGGCCTCGCCGAGTGCGCCCGGATGCTGGTGCCAGGCGGGCACCTGGTCCTGATCGACCAGTTCTCGGCCTGGCTGGCACCCACGCTCCTGGGCGGACGCCGGAGCAAGGCGGGCACGAAACGGCGAGCCGCCCGGCTGCTGATCCAGGCGGGGTTCTCCGCGCCGCAGTGGCATGACCTGTACGCCGTCATCATCCGGGCCGCGGTCGCCACGACGGGTTCCCGCTGAGATGCACGTCGTCGGCTTGGTGCTGCACCCGGAGCGTGACTGCGGCGGGGCGGTAGGCGCGATTCTGGACTGGGCGGACCGCCGGGGAATCCACGTCATCGGCATCGATACCGAGCTGGACAGGCTGAAGTGCACCGCAGAGGCGGTGACGGCCGAGGAGTTCCGGCGCCGTGCCGACCTGGTCGTCAGCCTGGGCGGCGACGGCACGATGCTGCGCGCGATGCGGCTCGCGGACCGGCTGAGCAGCCCGGTCCTGGGCGTGAACCTCGGCAAGCTTGGATTCCTGGCCGAGGTCGACGTGCCCGATCTGCCGAGCGCCCTGTCGGCCATCGACGCTCACGAATTCACCACCGAGCCGCGGCTGGCCGTCGACGCCGTGCTGGCCGGCCAGGTCATCACGGCGTTCAACGACATCGCGTTCGTCCGGTTTCCCGGCCAGAAGACCGCCGCCATCGCGGTGCACGCCGGGGGCGACAGATTTGTCAGCTATGCCGCCGACGCGGTCCTGGTAGCGACTCCGACCGGCTCGACCGCGTACAGCTTCTCCGCGGGCGGCCCGATTGTGAGCCCGGGAGTAGAAGCCCTCCTGGTCACCCCGGTCGCGCCTCACTCCGCCTACAACCGCGGCCTCGTCATCTCGGTCGATGACCAGCTGACCTTGGATGTCCTGTCGGCCAGCGGCCGGCTCGCGGTGGAGGCGGACGGCAACGTCGCCGGGTACGTGGAACCAGGCGACCGGATCGACCTGCTGCCGCGTCCCGGTGCCGCCCACGTGGTACGCCTTGGCCGCACCACCTTCTACCAGCGCGCCCGGCGCAAGCTCCGCCTGACCGACTCCGCGGAAATTTCGGCCGTCTGGCCGTGACTCAAAATCACCAAAGTCGCAGACCGATAAAGATTGCACCGGAAGATTATGAGCCGTCGCAAGGATCCCGATTCCGGGCAGCAATTTGCTTATCCTTACCCCTTAAGGGGCGGGAGAGCAGATGAACGAGCCATTTAACTGGCATCAGCCGGCCGGCGCGCCGGCGCTTATCGTGAAAACCCGGGGAACCGAGCAGACGCTGCAGGCCGGATTGTCCTACCGGGTGGGCCGGAACCCGGAGTCGGACATCGTCCTGGATGACCCGCGGGTGTCCTGGGACCACGCGGTCCTGCAGGCGGACGGCGGCGCGTGGTTCGTCGAAGACCGCGGCAGCAGGAACGGTACGTTCGCGGACACGCGGAGGATCGGCCGGCTCGAGATCACCGGCGACTGCACGCTCCGCTTCGGCGACGCCGCCGACGGCCCGGCCGTCTTCTGCGCGCTGTCTCGTCCCGCCCAGCCTGTCACCCCCGGCCAGCCCGTCACCCCGAGCAAGCCAGGCAGCAGTTTCAGCTGGTCGCGCGTGGACGTGCGGCCGACGGCCGTGATGCGCGCGCCGGTGCGGACCCTGCGCATCGGCCGCGCGGACGACAACGACATCGTGCTGGCCGACCTCAGCGTCTCCCGCTATCACGCGCAACTGCGGAACCTCGGCGGCCGTTACGAGATCGTCGACCTGGGCAGCCACAACGGGACGTTCCTCAACGGTGAGCCGGTCGTATCCAGGGCCACGGTCACCGAGCAGGACATCGTCGGCATCGGCGCGGCCACCTTCCGCCTGGTGGGCGACGAACTGCGGGAGTTCATCGACAAGGGCGACGTCTCGCTGGTCGCCCAGGGCCTGACGGTGCGGATGGGATCGCAGGTTCTCCTGCACCAGGTGAGCTTCCCGATCGGCGAGCGCAGCCTGGTGGCGGTCATCGGTCCCAGCGGGGCGGGAAAGACGACACTGCTGCGCGCCCTGACCGGAATCCAGCCCGCGAACGAAGGCGCCGTCCTGTACGACAACCGTGACCTTTACTCGCACTACGCCGAGCTGCGGCACCGCATCGGGCTGGTCCCCCAGGAAGACGTCATCTATGACCAGCTGACCCCGCGGCGCTCCCTCGATTACGCGGCCGAGCTGAGATTTCCCGGTGATACCTCGCCCGAGGAACGGCATAACCGGGTGCAGGAGGTTATCGACGAGCTGAAGCTCATGCACACCACCAAGCAACAGCCCGAGCCGGCCGCCGACACCCAGGCCGCCTCGTTGTCCGGTGGCCAGAAAAAGAGGGTCAGCATCGCGGTCGAGCTGCTGACCAAGCCGTCCGTGCTCTTCCTCGACGAGCCCACCTCCAGCCTGGACGTGGAGCTCAAGGAAGATGTCGTGGACAGCATGAGGGAGCTGGCTAAAGACGGCCGCACGGTCATCATGGTCACCCACGACCTCGAATACCTGGACAAATGCGACCGCGTCCTGGTGCTCATGCCCGGCGGCAAGATGGCGTTCTACGGACCCTCCGACGACGGTCTTCGCTATTTCGGGAAAACCCGCTGGGTCGAGGTGTACCGGGCCTTCCGCAACGAACCCGAGCGCGACTGGGCGGGGGATTTCCGGCGGTCACCGGACTACCAGCAGTACGTCGCCATCGGGCTGACCGGGCCGAGCCCGGAATCCGCCCGCACCCTCACCAAGCCCCCGCCGGCGCCGCGAAGCCGCCTGGCCCAGCTGAGCATCTTGTCGCGGCGCTATGCCGCCCTGATCGCCGCGGACCGGAGCCAGCTGATCTTGCTTCTCGCATTGCCGATACTGCTCGGCGGCTTGGTCAGGCTCAACGCGACCGGTCCCGGGCTGGGCGGTCATGACAACGCGAAGGCGGAGACCACACTGCTGTTCCTGGTCATCATCGCCTCCCTCACCGGCGGGTTCAGCTCCGTGCGGGAGCTGATCAAGGAACGGGAGATGTTCCGCCGCGAACGGATGGCCGGCCTGTCCGCCGGTGCCTACCTGCTCTCCAAGGTCGTGGTGCTCGGGTTCATTGCCGCCCTCCAGGCCGCCGTGCTGGTGCTGGTCGGCGTGGCGGGTGCCCGATCATCGGTCCATGGCGCCTTGCTGCCGGTGCTGCCGGAACTGATCCTCGGCGTGGCCGCTCTCTCGGTTTCTTCGATGGCTCTGGGCCTGGTCGTGTCGGCGTGGGTCAGGTCCTCGGAGCAGACGCTGGTCGTGCTGATCTTGCTGCTGATGGCGCAGGTCATGCTGTCTGGCGGGGTGCTGGCGCTCGGGGCCGGGCTGAAACAGCTTTCCTATCTGGCCCCCGCGCGCTGGGGCCTGGCCTCGGTGGCGTCCACCGTCAACCTGAACGTGATCTCGCCGCCGGGCAGCACCACCGACCCGCTGTGGGCCCACAAGCCCTCCGCCTGGCTGCTCACCATCGTCATGCAGGTCGTGCTGACGGCCGTGTTCACGCTCATCGCGCTGTGGCGGCTCATCCGGATCAGTCCCGGCCGCGCCCGCCGGCCAAGCCACCCGAGACTTCCACGACGGCGGGCAGCTCGAGCCAGCGTCCGTTTAGATCAAAAATCACTATTCAGAACGGGCCCTGCTGTCACGGTCCGGCGTGACCTTACAGCGACTCGGGGGGAGCCAGGTAGGGCCGCTGCGCCGTTTTCGCCGTCTCGTACTCCGCCCGGGCCCGGCGGGTCGAGTCCAGTTCGGAGACCTCGGCCACCGGCACGTCCCACCACGCCTGGCTGTCCGGCGACCGAACCGTCGGGTCGGTCTCGATGTGCACGAGCACCGGGCCGCCGGTCCACTGCCGCGCCTGCGCCAGCGCGTCACGGAACTCGGTTATCGTCGCGGCCCGCAGCACCCGGACGCCCAGGCTCTGCGCGTTCGCGGCCAGGTCGACCGGCAGCACGTCGCCGTCGAGCCGTCCGCTTGCCGGGTCTCGGTACCGGTAGCTGGTGCCGAACCGCTGCGCGCCGACCGTTTCCGACAGCGCCCCGATGGAGGCGAAGCCGTGGTTGTCCACCAGCACCACGATGATCTTGATGTGCTCCTGCACCGCGGTGACAAGTTCCTGGGCCATCATCAGGTAGGACCCGTCGCCCACCAGGACGAACACTTCGCGATCGGGGTCGGCCAGCTTCGCGCCCAGGCCGCCGGCGATCTCATACCCCATGCAGGAGTAGCCGTACTCGACGTGGTAGCCCTTCGGGTCCCCGGTGCGCCACAGCTTATGCAGGTCACCCGGCATGGACCCGGCGGCGCAGACCACCACGTCGGTCGGCTCCGCGGCCTCGTTGACGGCCCCGATGACCTCGGAGGCGGCCGGAAGCGGCTGGTGGC
>Ga0302325_10003732_pt1 | contig 35629 bp, 35 predicted proteins | sample Palsa_T0_2_FD_201948 | JGI IMG/M metagenome (GOLD analysis project Ga0302325, IMG submission 201948) | Peat permafrost microbial communities from Stordalen Mire near Abisko, Sweden - Palsa_T0_2 | ecosystem: Environmental > Terrestrial > Soil > Palsa > Peat permafrost | place: Sweden: Abisko...
GTGCGCGCAGTGCTCCGCCTTGGCACCCACCAGCTGCTGGCCACCAGAATCCAGCCGCACGCTGCCGTGGCCACGTCGGTCGACCTGGTCAAGGAGGCGGCCGGGCAGCGGCCGGCCGGCTTCGTCAACGCCGTGCTCCGTCGGGTGGCCAGCCGCGATCTCGACGCCTGGCTGGACATCGCCGCGCCCGCGCGGGACGGCGACCCGGCCGGGAACCTGGCCGTCCGCTACAGCCACCCGCGCTGGGTGGTGGAGGCGTTCGCGGCGGCGCTCGGCGAGGCGGCTGACGGCAGCATGCCCGGCACCGAGGCGATGCTGGCCGCTGACAACGAGCGCCCGGCCGTCCAGCTGTGCGTGGTGCCGGGCCTGGCTACGAAGGACGAGCTGGTAGCGGCCGGGTGCGCGCCTGCGCGGTGGTCGGCGTTCGGTGCCTACCTCGGCACCGGTGATCCTGCCGCGATCCCCGCGGTCGCGGAGGGCCGGGCAGGCGTGCAGGACGAGGCCAGCCAGCTCGCCGCGGCGGCGCTCGCGCGCGTGCCGCTCGCGGGCGCCGACTCGCGCTGGCTGGATCTGTGTGCCGGACCGGGGGGCAAGGCGCGGCTGCTGGCCGGGCTCGCCACCGGGGCGGGTGCCCGTCTGCTGGCCGCCGAGGTCCGCGAGCACCGGGCGCGACTGGTGCGATCGGCTGTCGTCCCCTGGGTCATCACGGCCGACGGCCGGCGGCCGGCCTGGCGGGCCGCCGCCTTCGACCGGGTCATCGCCGACGTGCCGTGCTCCGGGCTCGGCGCGCTGCGGCGCAGGCCGGAAGCGCGCTGGCGGCGCGGGCCCGAGGATGTGAGCGTGCTGAGCGGCCTGCAGCGCGACCTGCTGCACGCCGCGCTGGCCGCCGTCCGGCCCGGCGGGGTTGTCGCCTACGTGACCTGCTCCCCGCATCCAGCCGAGACAGCCGAGGTGGTGGCCGCCGTGCTGGCCGGCCGGGACGACGTCACTGTCCTGGACGCTCCGGCCGTGCTGGCCGAGGTCCCCGACCTCCGCAGCGAGGCTGACGGCCGGTACGCGCAGTTCTGGCCGCATCGCCACGGCACGGACGCGATCTTCCTGGCCCTGCTCTCACGGTCAGCCTGACCGGTCCCGTCAGCCCAGCAGGTGACCTGGCGGGCGCCGACAGCGAGCGACGGCTCCGTCAGGGTTCAGATCCGTTGCCGCAAGGCGAGCCGGCTGTCACGAAGCAGGCGCCGCGGCCGGGAGGCCCGCTGCCAGCGCCGCGTCCAGCAGACGCTTGTCGTAGGTAACGAACGAAGTCAGCGCCTGCCGGGTATGCAGCGCCGTGCCGAGATGGATGGCATCCAGGCTGCGCACTGTAGCGGGTCGCACTGCCCGGGCGAAGTTCCGGACCGGCGGGTCGAGGCCGATCAGGTCGATCTGGTCCAGAACAGCCGGGAGCCCCGCCGCTGCCTGAGGCGCGTACCGGGCCAGCGCGCGGAATGACTCGATCTCGGTCAGCACGGAACTGATCCAGCCCGTCTCAGCGCGCTCGTCAAGCCAGTCTCGCAGCGCCACTGACTCCGCCTCGGCGTGGACGAGCTTGACGACGGCCGCCGAGTCCAGGTAAATCATCAGCGCTCGCCGGAGCGGTCCCGTGCCAGTTCGTCGGCCACGTTGACTCCATCCGGTTCCCCGAGGTCCATCCGCAGGATCTCCCGCCGCATCTGAGCTGCCCGCTCGCGGCGGCTGGCCGCCTCGAGCACGGCCTGGCGGATGGCAGCGGACCGCGAGATGCCGCCGTGGGTTAGCACATCGAGGGCGTGGTCAGTCTCGTTATCAATGCGGAAGGTGAATGTCTCAGCCATACCCAGACTGTAAGACAATAAGTCTTACAGGTCAATCGCAACAAGGGCGCCGTGCTCGTCAGCCGGACAGTGTGCTCGTCAGCCGGACAGCCGTGCTCGTCAGCCGGACAAGGCGCGGGCGCGCGCGCGGCCCAGCCGGGCGGTGCCGAGGTCGGCTCGCCTGCCCTCGGCATAGCCGGCTCCGTAGCCGCTGCCGGTGTAGGTGACCCTGGCGCTCCTGGTGACCGGATAGGCGTGCGCGACGTTCTGCCGGATGACCATCGACCGGTCGGCGAGCACGAGCGACGCGCGGGAGGACTCGCCGGCCGGAGCGGCCGAGGCGGCCCGCTCGGCGTTCCGCTCCGCGGCCTGCACCCTGCCGATGACAGCGGCAGCGAATCCCAGCAGCCAGCTGCGCCGCCAGGCCCGGACGCTGCGGGCCCGGGCAGGGACGTCGGCGGCGGCCAGTCCGTGCCACATCTGGATCAGAACTGACGTGTACAGCATGTCGGCCCGCTCGATATCGGAGGCATAGCCGAAGACGTGCACTCGCTGCCCCGACTCGGCCGGCACCAGAATGCACTGGCAGCGGAGCGCCGCGGCCAGGCCGCACAGCAGATGCGCCTGCACCCGCGCCCACGGGTTGTAGATCTCGACCATCCGGTTATCCGGCCGGTCGGTCTCCGGGCGGCTCGCGGCCAGCAGCGCCCTGTCGATGCCGTATTTCGCCATCAGCTCGGCGGCCTTGGCGGTCAGCGCCTGCGCTTCCGCCGCGGTGGCGCCCTCGTCCTCGGCCTTCGCCAGCAGCTTGCGAACCCGCTCGAGCAGCCGCTCCGGCGCCTCGGTGCCCAGCGACGTCATGGCGGCCTCCTGGCGATCGGCGGGTGGGAGCGCTAAAAACCTAGCGGCACCGTCCGACAGTCCGCATCCGCATTGGCAGACGGCCGCGGACACTGTCCGCGTCGCCGTTAGACTCCCCTTGATGAGCGTGCAGATAGCGCCGAGCCTGCTGGCCGCGGACTTTGCCAGGCTCGCTGACGAGGCCGACACGGTGTCCGATACTGCCGACTGGCTGCACGTCGACGTGATGGACGCCCATTTCGTGCCGAATCTCACCATCGGGCTGCCGGTCGTGGAGGCGCTGCTGCGGTACGCCAGGCTGCCGCTGGACTGCCATCTGATGATCGCCGACCCCGACCGGTGGGCGCCCGGATATGCCGAAGCCGGGGCGCGCAACGTGACCATCCATGCCGAGGCGGCCAGCGCGCCCATCAGGACACTGCGCTCGATCCGCGCGGCCGGGGCGCGGGCTGGCCTGGCCTTCAACCCGCCTACCGCGGTGGAGCCCTGGGCCGACCTGCTGGGTGAGGTCGACATGCTGCTGCTGATGACGATCGAGCCGGGCTTCGGCGGCCAGAAGTTCATGGATCCGGTGCTGCCCAAGATCCGGCGCGCGCGCGAGCTGATCAGCAGGCATGGCGGCGAGATCTGGCTCCAGGTCGACGGCGGGGTCAGCGAGGAGACCATCAGCCGGTGCGCGGAGGCCGGCGCGGACATGTTCGTGGCCGGCTCGGCGGTCTTCGATTCGCAGGACCCGGCTGGCGCCGTGAAGACGCTGCGCGGCCTGGCCGCCGCCTCGAGCCCGGCCAGCACCGGCGCCACGGCGTCCGGCTGATCGGCGGCCAGGTGAGCGATAAAAGCGATCCAGGGCGGGAACGCGCCGGCATCACCCTCACTCACCTGGATGCCGAGCTGTTCACCGGGGCGGACGCCACTAAGGGCGATCTGGTTGAGTACCTGGACGCTGTCCGGGACATGATCATCCCCTGCCTCGCCGACCGGCCGCTCTCGGTCGTCCGCGTCAGGCCCGGCCAGGCCCCGTTCATGCAGAAGAACGTGCCCGGTTACGCGCCGGACTTCATCCGCACCGTCACGCTCTGGGCGGAGAGCTCGCGCCGTGAGGTGTCCTACGCGCTGTGCAACGACCGGCGCACGCTGCTCTGGTTCGCCAACCAGCGAGCCGTGGAGTACCACCCGACCCTGATGCGGGTCAGCCACCCGGACAGCCCGGACTTCGTCGTGCTGGACATTGACCCGCCGGCCGGTGCTGCATTCGGACCCGTCGTTCAGGCGGCGCTCCTGGTACGCGAGGCGCTTGCCTCGGCTGGCCTCACCGGTGCCGTCAAGACCAGCGGGTCCAAGGGCGTGCACATAATCGTGCCGCTGGCGCCGGGGACCACGGCCGAGGATGCCGCGGCGGTCACCCGGGCGATCGCGGTGCGGGCTGAGCGGCTCGGGCCGGAGCTGACCACCACGGCGTTCATCAAGGAGGACCGGGGCGGGAAGGTCTTCCTGGACGCGACCAGGGCCGGCGGGGCGACGGTCGTCGCCGCCTACAGCCCGCGGGTCCGGCCTGGCACCACGGTGTCCTTCCCGGTGGAGTGGGACGACCTGAGCTCCGTTCAGCCGGCCGACTTCACTGTCAGGACGGCGCCCGGCCTGCTGGCCGGGCGGGATGTGTGGGCCAGCCTGCTGCCCGGGCCGCAGGTGCTGCCCGCCGACCTCATCGCCGAAGGGCACCAGATCCCGGTCGCCAGGGTGGCGGCCATGCATGAGGGCAAGCGCCGCGCCAGGGCGAAGCGGCAGCAGGAAGGCTAGCCCGGCACAGTCAGGCACCGGGCCCGGGTTTGCATGCGATGATCGCGGCGACTAGCGTCTGTGGCAGCAATGACACTTATCGCACCATTCCTGCCCGCGTGGCCGGGTCGTGCTGACGGCGGCCACCGGAAGGCGCGCGCCGAAGCCGCCGGCCTCAGAACTGGTGATCGATGAGGCGCAGGGCACAGAATGTGCTCATGACGGCACCGACAGCATCCCGTAGCGAGCGCGAGCACGCGCGAGCGCTGCTTGAGGTCACAGACCTGAGCGTGAGCTTCGGCCCGGTGCTGGCCCTCAGCGGGGTGAGCCTCGCAGTCGGGGAGGGTGAGATTGTTGCCCTGGCCGGGGAGAACGGTGCCGGGAAGACCACGCTGGTGCGCTGCATCGGCGGCGATATCGCCCCGGCCGGCGGCGAGATCAGGATCGGCGGCGCGCCGATCCAGTCAGACCCGGGGACGCTGGCCAGGCAGGGCGTCAGCGTGCTGTGGCAGGACCTGGCCCTGTGCGAGAACCTCGACATAGCCGCGAACCTCATGCTGGGCCGCGAACGCCGCCTGCAGCTCGTCTCCGACGTGAAGCTGCATACCGAGGCAAGCCGGCTGCTTGACGGTCTCGGTATCCGCCTGCCCGCTACCACCCGCGACATCAGGTCGCTGTCCGGCGGACAGCGGCAGCTGGTGGCCGTCGGCCGGGCGATGGCGTGCCGGCCGCGGCTCCTGCTGCTGGACGAGCCCACCGCGGCCCTCGGCGTGGCCATGTCGAAGCAGGTCGAGGAGCTGATCGCCGGAGCGCGGGAGCAGGGCACGTCGGTCGTGCTCGCCTGTCACGACATCGACATGATGTTCCGGCTGGCCGACCGGATCGTGGTGCTGCGGCACGGCCGGGTCGTCGCCGATGTCAGGGCGGCCGAGGTACACCCGGACGACGTGATTGCCCTGCTGTCCGGACAGGACGCGGACTCATCCGCGCGCAGCCAGCTGACCCGGCTGCACGGCCTCACCGGCCGCCTGGTCAGCGCTGACCCGTCCAACAGCCTGTCGCTGATCCTGTCCTCGCTCGGGGCCGCGCTCGGCGGCGAGCGACTCTGCATTCACCTTGCCTCCGGTGCCGAGCTGGTCTGCGCCGTATCGCTCGGGGTTCCCGATCCGCTGCTCTCGGCCTGGTCCCGCCTGCCGTTCGGCCCGGCAGGCGGTCCGGTGGGCAGTGCCGCCGCAGCGGGCGAGGCGGTCATCCAGGAAGACGCGCGCGTCGGCGGCTGCTGGGCGCCGTTCGCGAATCTGGCCCGGCTGAGCCGGGTAGCTGGATCCTGGTCGGTGCCGGTTCTCGGGCCGCGCGGGCTCGCCGGGGTCATCACGGTCTTCCGGGCGGTGCCGGGCAAGCCCAAGCAGGACGACCTCGACCTGGTCACGCTGTACGCCGGCTACGCCGCGAGCGCGATCGAGCGGGACAGCCTGCTGGACGAGGTCACCGCGCGCAACCGCGTGCTGGAGACCATCAGGGAGATGCTGGAAACCCTGGCCGGCCCGCTGCCGGTCAGCCAGAGCCTGCGGGTCGCGCTGCAGGCCCTGTGCCGCGGGCTGCAGGCGGACGAGGCCGCGCTGGTCGTGCGGGAGCCTGGTCAGGAGCCGCAGATGCGGGCCGCGGCCGGCCCGTCAGCGGCGGTCAGCGGGGACCTGCTGACGACGGCGGCCGGCGTGCTCGAGCAGGCCAGCACCGACGACGTCGCCGTGCTGCAGGTCGGCAGCCGCGGCCGCCTGCTGACGGTTCCGTTTGCCGCCCCCGGCGGCGCCGCGGCCCTGGTGGCCTGCTGGCGGTCCGGCCCGCAGCCCGCCGATGCCGCCGCGCTGGTCGAGGATGCGGCCCGCTCACTTCAGCTGGCACTGGAACGCGAGGAAGCCTGGGTCGCGCATCAGGAGGCGCTCACCCTGCGCCGCTCACAGGAGCTGCAGCGCGGCTTCCTGTCCCGCCTCAGCCATGAGCTGCGGACGCCGCTGACGGCGATCAGGGGCTACGCGTCGAGCCTGCTCCAGCCTGACGTGACCTGGGACGGCGAGTCGCAGCACCGGTTCCTGCGGCGCATCGCCGCCGAGTCCGCGCGGCTCGGCCGGCTGGTCGACGACCTGCTCGACTTCTCAGCCATCGAATCCGGCATCCTGCGGCTGCAGCGGGACTGGTGCGACCTGCCGCTGGTCCTGGAGGCTGCGATTGCCTGCCTGCCGCCGGGTACCTCGCCGCCGGTCCGGGTGTCCTGCTCGCCGGCCCTGCCAGTGATCTGGGCCGACCATGACCGGCTGGAGCAGGTCTTCGTGAACCTGCTGGCGAACGCCGTCGGCCACAATCCGCCGGGAACGAACGTCCGGGTGGCCGCAAGTGCCGGCACCGAGCACGTCGAGATCACGGTCTCCGACGATGGCACTGGTCTCAGCGCGGACGTGGCCAGGGCGCCGTTCGAGTCGGCCCGCCGCCGTCGCGGGCCGACGTCCGGCGCCGGGCTCGGGCTGTCCATCGCGCGGGGAATCGTTGCCGCGCACGGCGGCCATATCGAGCTTGTCTCGCAGCACCGGGGGACATGCTTCCGGATCCGGCTCCCGATCGAGGCGGAAGTCAGGCTGCCCGGCCAGCCCGGCGCCGCCGGACCAGAGGCGGGCAGCGGAGCCGTGGCGGTGGCTGACGTCCGGACCGCGGCCACCAGGACGGGGGTGCGCCAGTGATGCCTGAGGCGGCAACGCGAGCCCTCGTCGTGGAGGACGACCCGAACATCGTCGACCTGATCCGGTCCAATCTTGCCGTCCGGGGGTTCGACACGATCGTGTCAGCGGACGGCCTGCGCGCGCTGCGGCTGCTGGAGACCGAGGCACCGGACATCGTGCTGCTCGACCTCATGCTGCCCGAGATCGACGGCTTCGAGCTGTGCCGGCAGATCCGGGAGCGGTCGTCGGTCGCCATCATCGTGGTCTCGGCCAGGGGCGGCGAGCGGGACAAGGTCAGCGCGCTGAACGTCGGCGCTGACGACTACATGACCAAGCCGTTCAGCATCGAGGAACTGCTGGCCAGGATCAACGCCACGCTCCGCCGCACCCGGCCGGCCGGCCCGGCGGAGACAACGCCGGAGGTCATCACGGTGGCCGACCTGGTGATCGACCTGGCCAGCCAGCAGGTCACCCGCGGTGGCATGGCAGTCCACCTGACCCCGACCGAATTTGCCCTGCTGCGCGAGCTGGCGATCAACCGGGGCAAGCTGCTGAGCCACGCGCACCTGCTGCGGCGGGTCTGGGGACGCGGCTATGAGACGGAGACCGAGTACGTGCGGGTGTACATCCGCCGGCTGCGGGCCAAGCTGGAGACCAGCAGCACGCCGCTGATCGTCACTCAGCCGCGGGCCGGCTACCGGATCCTGGCGGACTGACGGTGCGACTAGGTAACGCGATGGCGGGCCCGCGGCGCGAGGTAAACCGGATGCAGTTAACAAACGGATCGCCGTCGGTCGTTATGGTCCTGTGACCTGGGAAGATTTCGTTAACGAAATTTTCATGAGGTTACCTGGATGTTAACGCAGCCGTTCATCAGCAGCGTCCTAGAGTTTGCCACGGAAGACGATTTGACCTATGCGCGACAGCCCGGCGGCGGGCGCACGGACTAAGTGCGCTCGCGTTGACCGGCGTCTCGCCTACAGACGAGGTGGTTTTCTTGCGCTCAGTCAGCAAGGCAGTGGCCGCGGTGGCCATTGCCAGCAGCGCGGCGCTGTTTGTCGCCGCGTGCGGCAGTTCCTCGAATTCATCAAGCAACAAGCTCAGCGCATCGCAGGTACCCAAGCTCAGCTACGCTGACTTCAACCTGAGCTTCTCGGCCATGTCGAAGATCAAGATCCTGGCCTCGCACGGCACCGGTCCCGTCGCGGCGATCCTCCCGGACACCGTGTCCTCGACCCGGTACGTGGAGTTCGACGCCCCGTACCTGACCAAGGCCATGAAGGACGCGGGCCTCCCGAGCAGCAAGATCATTGTCCAGAACGCCCAGGGCAGTGACGCCACCGAGCTGTCGGATGCCCAGAGCGACATCACCAAGGGCGCGAAGGTCCTGATCATGGACCCGCTCGACCCTGGTGTCGGCGCGAAGATTGAGTCCTACGCCACGTCGCACGGTGTGCCGGTCATCGACTACGACCGGATCACGCTCGGCGGCAGCCGCAAGTACTACGTCAGCTTCAACAACGTCTACGTCGGCACTCTGCTCGGCAAGGGCCTGGTGAGCTGCATCTCCGCCTGGAAGGTCAAGAACCCGAAGGTGATCGTCATGCGCGGCGACCCGACGGACAACAACGCCACGCTGTTCGCCGACGGGTATGACGCGGTGCTCGCGCCGCTCTTCGCGAACGGGACATACAAGGATGTGGCCAACCCGGCCGGCACCTGGACGCCCACTGTGGCCGAGACCGAGTTCCAGGCCGCGTACACCAAGAACCCGGACGCCAACGCACTGCTCTCGCCCAACGACGAGAACGGCGCGCCGATCATCCACTACCTGCAGACCCGCGGGATCAAGCCGGACACCTTCCCGGTGACCGGCCAGGACGCCACCCTCACCGGTATCCAGAACATCATCTCCGGTTACCAGTGCGGTACCGTCTACAAGCCGATCTACCTGGAGGCCCAGGCCGCTGTCGCGCTCGCCATGTACCTGCGGGCCGGCATTACCCCGCCGTCCGCGCTGGTGAACGGCTCGGTGAAGGACATCGACGAGAGCAACAAGCCGGTGCCCTCCATCCTGCTGACGCCGGAGTGGGTGACCGGGCCAACGGTCCAGTCCACGGTCGTGAAGGACGGCTTCGTGCCGGCCTCCCAGATCTGCACTGGTACCTTCGCCGCCGACTGCACGAAGTACGGGATCTCGTAATGACACCAAGCGCTGACAACCGGGCCTGGATGGCTCGGTGGTAGCCAACAGCGCCGGGGATGGCGCCGCGCCCGCGACAGCGGGTGCGGCGCCATCCGTGCCCGGCGCCACCTCGGACGGCGCGCAGCCAATTCTGCAGCTGCGCGACATCGGTAAAGCCTTCGGACCTGTGCAGGCACTGTCCGGAATCAGCCTGGATGTTCCCGTCGGTCAGGTGACCGCGCTCGTGGGCGATAACGGGGCCGGCAAAACTACCCTGATTAAGTGCATTGCGGGCATCCACGAGCCCACCAGCGGGCAGATTATCTGGAACGGCAAGTCCGTCCACCTGCACTCGCCCAAGGAAGCCAACAATCTCGGGATCGCCACGGTCTACCAGGATCTCGCCCTGGCTGACAACCTGGACATTGTGCAGAACATGCTGCTCGGCCACGAGAAGACGCATCTCGGCCTGCTGGACGAGGTGAGCATGGAGCTGACGGCCAAGCAGACGCTGTCAGATCTGTCCGTCACGACCGTGCGGTCCATCCGCCAGCCTGTCGGCTCGCTATCCGGCGGCCAGCGCCAGGCAGTCGCGGTGGCCAGGGCGGTCATGCAGGACGCGAAGCTCGTCATCATGGACGAGCCGACCGCCGCGCTCGGCGTCAGCCAGACGGAGATGGTGCTCAACCTGATCAAGACGCTGGCCGAGCGCGGCCACGCCGTGATCGTCGTGTCGCACAATCTGATCGACGTTTTCCAGGTCGCCGACCGGATCGCGGTCCTGTACCTTGGCACCCTGGCGGCGGTAGCCCCGGCGTCGGAGTTCGACTCCCAGTCGGTGGTCGAGTACATGACAACCGGGTCGGCGACCCGCCCGACCAACGGAGGCAGCGCCGAGCCCGCTTCCTCACCGGGCTTCAGCACAGGCTCGGAGGGCTGAGCTATGGCATCCAGGGATCACGGCGGTGAGCCGGACAAGGCCGAGACGCCGGGCGCGGTCGCGCTGGCAGGCGAGCCGCAGGCTAGCGAGGCAGCGGATACCATCGCGCTGACGAGCGCACCCGAGGTGCTCGCCAACTCGCTCGGCGAGTACATGCGGGTATGGCTGAGGCGGGTGCGCAGCGGTGAGAGCGGAGTCCTCCCGGTCGTCATCGGCCTGATCGTTCTCGGCGCGTACTTCCAGCTCTCACAGCCCTCGTTCCTGTCGGCCACTAACATCGCCAACCTGATGGGCCAGGCGGGCTGGATCATCACCATCGCCATGGCGCAGACGTTCATCCTGCTGCTCGGCGAGATCGACCTGTCCGTCGGCTTCAACGCGGCCATCGGCGGCACCATCACGATCTGGATGGTCTCGGTCCACAATCCCTGGCCGACCCCGGTCGCCATCCTGGCCGGCATAGTCGTCTGCATGGCGATCTCCACCATTGAGGGCCTGATCATCGTCTGGCTCCGGATTCCTTCGTTCGTGGTCACGCTGGCCGGCCTGCTCGGCCTGAACGGCGTGCTGATCTTCCTGTTCGATGCCGCCGGGAGCGTCGGCAACGGCGGGACCATCTCCAACCACAACACCTTCATCAATGACCTGGTGTTCGGTAACCTGTCGCCGGCTGTCGGCTGGATCATCCTGATCGCGGCGGTCGTGGTCGGCGGGCTGTTCATGGTCGTGCGGGACCGGCGCAGGCGGGCGAACAACCTGGTGGCGCCTCCATTGGGCGTGACGCTGCTCAAGCTCGGCGCGGCGGCCGTCATCGGCGCGGTGCTCGTGCTGGTGCTCAACTACAACCGCGGCAGCGCGTTCGTCATCCTTGAGGGCGTTCCCTGGGTGGTGCCGATCGTGCTGGCCCTGCTGGTCCTCTCCAGCATCCTGCTGGCGCGGACCAAGTACGGCCGGTACGTCTACGCCGTCGGCGGCAACGCCGAGGCCGCCAGACGAGCGGGCATTAACCTGCGCCGGATCCGGGTCCTGGCGTTCACGCTGGCCGGCCTGTTCGCCGGCATCACCGGCATCCTCTACGCGTCCTACCTCGGGTCGATGTCGGAGAACTTCCAGGGCGGCCAGTACGTGCTGTACTCGGTCGCCGGCGGAGTGATCGGCGGCGTCAGCCTCTTCGGTGGCCGCGGCCGGATGCTCGGCGCGGTGCTCGGCGGGTTCGTCGTCGCTGTCATCTACAACGGTGTCGACCTGCTCGGGCTCGGCGCTGCCGGGCAGTACATCTGGACTGCCGCGGTGCTGCTGGCCGCAGTCACGCTGGATGCCCTGGCCCGCCGGGGTACTGCCGCGACCTAGCGGCAGGCAACGGGCTGCTGACGGCCGCTCTTCCCGGAAGACGACGGGAGGGCGGCCGTCCTGCTGTGACTGCCGGCCCGCCGGCGCTCTGTGCCGTGATCCAGGCCACAGTTATGGCCCGCGACACCGGAATACCTGGCGTGGCACACTAGTTTGCGAAAGTACGCGTGCTCCGGGGTCGGTGAAAATCCGAACCGGCGGTGATAGTCCGCGACCCGGCCGAAGCCATCGGCCGGCTGATCCGGTGGAATTCCGGGACCGACGGTTAAAGTCCGGATGGGAGGCAGCACGTGCGCGGCACCGGCCAGGCCGGGCCTTCGGGCTCCGTCTGACCAGAATCGTCGCGTTTGCGCTAGGCGCAGTCCCCGGAGCCCGTGGCAGGGCAGTACCCCAGCAGGACGGGGCTCCGGAGGAGGACACGGTGTTTACCGGGATAGTGGAAGAACTCGGCGAGGTTGCCGCCATCGACGTGGCTGGCGACTCGGCCCGGCTGACCATTCGCGGGCCACTGGTGACGGGCGATGCATCCCGCGGCGACTCGGTCGCCATCAACGGGGTCTGCCTCACGGTGACCGCAGTTCACGACGGCCAGTTCAGCGCGGACGTGATGGGGGAGACCCTGGAGCGCTCCAGCCTCGGGACCCTTCGGGCCGGAGCGGCCGTGAATCTGGAGCGGCCGGTGAAGCCAGACGGCCGGCTGGGCGGTCATATCGTTCAGGGCCACGTTGACGGCACGGGCAGCATCCTGGCCCGCAGGCCGGCTACTGGCTGGGAGGCCGTGCGCATCTCGCTTCCGCCCGGGCTGGCGCGTTACCTGGTGGAGAAGGGCTCGGTGGCCGTCGACGGCATCAGCCTGACGGTATCGGCGCTGGGCGAGGACGCCGGTGCGCACTGGTTCGAGGTAAGCCTGATTCCGGAGACGGTGCAGCGGACCACGCTTGGCCGCAAGCAGCCGGGTGAGATCGTGAATCTCGAGGTCGACATGATTGCCAAGTATGTGGAGCGCCTGCTCGCCGGGAGGCTGCAGTGACCGGGCAGGCCGCCCTGTCCCCGCAGGACGGGCCAGCGCGGTCAGCTGAGCCGGAGCTGGATGACGTCGCCCGCGCGATCGCCGACATCGCGGCCGGCCGCCCTGTCGTGGTGGTGGACGACGCCGACCGGGAGAACGAGGGCGACATCATCTTCGCGGCCGGCAAGGCTACGCCCGAGCTGCTGACCTTCATGATCCGCTACACGAGCGGCGTGATCTGCGTTCCGATGCCGGGCGACATGCTGGACCGGCTGCAGCTGCCGCTGATGACGACGCAGAACGCCGAGCGGATGCGGACCGCGTACACCATCAGCGTGGACGCCCGCGACGGCGTGACCACCGGTATCTCGGCAGCGGACCGGGCCAGGACCATCCGCACGCTGGTGGACTCGGCGACCGAGCCGTACGAGATCGTCAGGCCGGGCCATGTGTTCCCGCTGCGGTACTCGCCCGGAGGCGTGCTGCGCCGGCGCGGGCACACCGAGGCCGCTGTTGACCTGGCCCGGCTGGCCGGGCTCACCCCGGCCGGCGTGCTGGCTGAGATCGTCAATGACGACGGCACGATGGCCAGGCTGCCGGAGCTGCGCAAGTTTGCCGACGAGCACGGCCTCGCGCTGATCTCGATCGAGCAGCTGATCTCCTACCGGCGCCAGCACGAGCGGGTCGTGAGCAGGGTCGTGGAGACCAGGCTGCCGAACCGGTACGGCGAGTGGCGCGCCATCGGCTACCAGAACTCGGTGGACAGCACCGAGCACCTCGCGCTGATCCTCGGCGACATCGCCGCGCCCGGCCCAGATGTGCTGGTTCGCATGCACTCCGAGTGCCTGACCGGCGACGTGTTCGGGTCGCACCGGTGCGACTGCGGCGCACAGCTGGACGCGGCCATGGCGGCGATTGCGGCCGAAGGCCGCGGCATCGTGCTGTACCTGCGCGGTCATGAGGGCCGCGGGATCGGCCTGCTGTCCAAGCTGCGCGCGTATCAGCTGCAGGACGGTGGCGCGGACACCGTCGATGCCAATACAGAGCTCGGCCTGCCAGTCGACGCACGGGAGTACTCGACCGGTGCCCAGATGCTCACCGACCTGGGCGTAGTGTCACTGCGGCTGCTGACCAACAACCCGGCGAAGGTAAGCGGGCTCGGCGGCTTCGGCCTGACCGTAACCGGCCGGGTCGGTCTCCCGTCCGTCCCCACCGCCCACAATCTCCGCTACCTGACGGCCAAGCGGGACCGGCTCGGCCATCAGATCGACAACCTGCCCGCGATCGGCGCCAACGGATCAGGTGGCACAGCCGGGAACGGCTCAGCCAGCACAGCCGGGAACGGCTCAGCCAGCACAGCCGGGAACGGCTCAGCCAGCACAGCCGGGAACGGATCAGGCAGCACAGCCGGGAACGGATCAGGCAGCACAGCCGCGAACGGTGTCCCGGGGCCGGCGGCTGCTGCCGCGAGCCTGCAGTGAGCGGGGGCGGCCGCCCGGACGGGCAGATAGTCGATGCGGCCGGACTGAGCATCGCCATCGCGGCGACGCGGTGGCACGCCGAGATCACCGATCAGCTGGTCAGCCGTGCGGTCGCCGCTGCCAGTGCCTGCGGCATTCCCGATCCGCTCGTGGTGCGGGTGCCCGGTGCGGTCGAGCTGCCGGTCGTAGCCGCTGAGCTCGCGCGCGGGCACGACGCGGTCGCCTGCCTGGGCGCGGTCATCCGCGGCGGTACGCCGCACTTCGACTACGTCTGCGATGCGGTGACCTACGGGCTGACCAGGGTGGCACTCGATGCGGCCAAGCCGGTCGGCAACGGCGTGCTGACCTGCGACACGCTGGAGCAGGCCCGCGATCGCAGCGGCTCAGACGACAGCGCGGAGGACAAGGGCTGGGACGCGGTGGTGGCGGCGCTGGAGACGGCCCTGGTGCTGCGGTCGCTGCGGCTCTGAGCTGACCAGGAGGCCACGCGGTCCTCCCCGTATCACGACGCAGTCGCGACGCGGTAGTGGTAGCCGTGATGGTCGGTGAAGCCAAGCCTGCGGTAGAGCGCGCGGGCGGCGCGGTTCCCGTCCGCCACCTGCAGGTAGACGTGGCCGTAGCCGTGGCTGGCAGCGTGCGCGGTCAGCGCGACGGTGACCGCCTCACCGAGTCCCTGGCGGCGGTACCGCGGGTCGACCTCGATCGCGGTAAGCCCGGCCCAGTCGCCGGCCGCCGCGACCCGGCCGATCGCCACGGTCTCGCCGGCCACGCGGATCGATCCGAAGGCCTGCCACGGCGCCGAGATGAGTACCGTGCGCGCGACCGGCGGCAGTTCCTGACCGCGGTAGTGGTACCGGGCCAGCCAGGCCCCGTCGGGGTCCGGGCCGATCTCGACACCCGGCCCCCCGCCTGCGGTCACCCCGGCTATCGCACTGGTGCCGGCCGTCATCACCGTGGCCGCATCGGCGCGGATGGCCCAGCCGAGGTCTGCCAGCAGCCGGTCCAGCGTGCTGGCATCCGGCTGCGCCGCGGGATAAGGCACCGCGATCATGGCGGGCAGGCCGCGGTCGGCATACCAGGAGCCGACTTTCGCGACCGCCTCGGGCAGCGGCAGGCCCGGATCGCCGGCCGCGAGCGCGCTGTTGGCCCGGCCGGTGAATCCGCCGGCGGCCCGCAGCAGCCAGTCGCCCAGGCGGCCCTCCTCGATCGCGCGCCAGCCCGGCGCGGCTGCGTGCTCCAGGTCGTCGATAGAGATCAGCACATCGCCAGCGTGCCAGCAGCGCTCCGCCGCCGCATCCGGATAACCACCGGAGGCAGCGCGGGCGGCCGGGAGCGGACAGGATGGATCCATGACGACCCTGACTGATGCCGCGGCGATCGGCAGCCGCGACAAGTACCTGGCAGTGATCTCCACGGCCCGCGCGGACGGCTCCATCCAGGCGTCGGTGGTCAACGCCGGCGTGCTGCCCGACCCTGGCACCGGGCAGGACGTGGTGGCGTTCGTGACCTATGGCCGGGCCAAGCTGGCCAACCTGCGGGCCCGTCCGCATCTCACGGTGACGTTCCGGGCCGGCTGGCAGTGGGCGGCGGTCGAGGGACAGGCACAGATCATCGGACCCGACGACCCCGCACCCGGAGTAGATGCCGAGCGGCTGCGGCTGCTGCGCCGTGAGGTCTTCGTCGCGGCCGGGGGCACGCACGATGACTGGGATGAGTACGACCGGGTGATGGCGGCAGACCGGCGGGCTGTCGTGCTCGTGACGCCGGACCGGGTCTACAGCAATCCGGGCTAGACCCCGCGCCGGGGGTGACGCCGATGCCTGGCTAGCGACTCCAGGCGATGACCCGGCCGCGGGCCCGCACGGTGACGGGTGATCCGGCCGCGAGCTGCGGGCCGCCGGACGTGCGGACGATGACTTCCTGGCCCGCAGCGGCGCCGTCAGGCTGCACCCGCACGACGGCGTCGTGCCCGTAGTACTCGCAGGCCACGACGCGGCCGGACAGGCAGCCGTTCTCGGTGCTTCCCGGCGTGCCGGCGGAAAGCTCAAGCTGCTCGGGCCTGATGAGCACCGTCACCGGGCCCGGCGGCACCGGCGCGCTGTCATCCTCAGCCAGCGTCAGCCGGCCGAGGATGGTGTCCACGGTCCGCCCCCCGGCCCCCCCGGCCCCGCCGTCTCCGGGCCCCGCGGTCCCGGCCAGGGCTGCGAGCACCTCGCCGTCGACCAGGTTCGCGTCGCCGACGAACCGGGCGAGGGCCGGGTCCGCCGGCCGCCTGTACAGGTCCGCGGGCGCGGCGTACTGGACGATCCGGCCGTCCCGCAGCACGGCGATGCGATCAGCCATCGACAGCGCCTCGTCCTGGTCATGGGTGACGAGGATGGCCGTCGTTCCCGCCGTCTGGCAGATCCGCTGCACGTCGGCGCGGACGCTGGCCCGCATGTGGGCGTCGAGTGAGGCGAACGGCTCGTCCAGCAGCACCACCTCCGGCCGGATGGCCAGCGCGCGGGCCAGCGCCACGCGCTGCTGCTGGCCGCCGGACAGCTGATGCGGGTACCTCTTGCCCATCCCGGACAGGCCGACGGCGTCCAGCAGCTCGGGGATGCGCGGCCCGTGCCGCTCGCGGCCGGGCAGCCCGAAGCCGATGTTGCCGGCGATGGTCAGGTGCGGGAACAGGGCTCCCTCCTGCGGCACGTAGCCGATCTTTCGGCGTTCCGGCGGCACGTAGCCGCCCGGCCCGTCGACGACGCGGTCGCCGATCGTGATGGTGCCGGCGTCGGCGCGCTCGAAGCCAGCCAGCAGCCGGAGCAGCGTGGTCTTCCCGCTGCCGGACGGCCCCAGGATGGCAGTGAACGCCCCCGCGGGCACGTCCAGGTCGAGGCCGGTCAGCACCGGATGAGTCCCGAATGCCTTGTGCAGCCCCGATACCGACAGTTGCCTCATGTCCCTATCCTCGCGCCCTGGCCGAGCGGTTGAAGAATCGGCCGAGCACAATGCTCGGCAATGTCGCCACCGCGATCATGACCAGTGCGAACGGCGCGGCCTGCCCGTAGGACAGGCTCGACTGGTACTGCCAGAACTGAGTCGCCAGCGTCTGGACGCCGGTGGGGACCAGGATCAGGGTCGCGGTCAGCTCGGTGACCACCTCCAGGAACACCAGGCAGAACGCGGCGGCCAGGCCCGGCGCCGCGAGTCGCAGCGTAACCCGGCTGAAGGCGGTGATCCTGCTCTGGCCCAGCGACCGGGCGACCTCGTCCAGGCTCGCGGGCGCACGGGCGATCGCCGCCTTGACCCCGACGAGCGCCAGCGGGAAGAACATGATCGCGTAACACAGCACCAGCAGCAGCGCGGTCTGGTACCCGGCGCTGTTCAGGTACTGCTCGGTGAAGTAGGTCAGCGCCAGCGCGATCACCACGCCCGGCAGGGCCAGCACCAGGTACGTGCTCCGCTCGAGGAAGAGCCGGGCGGCGCCGGTATGCCGGATGGCGAGCACGGCAACCGGCAGCGCCAGCAGCGTGTCGATAGCGGCCGCGCCGACCCCGTACGCCGCGGTGTGCCAGGCGGCGCTGAGCATCGACACGCTGACCGAGCCGGACACCGACGGGACGCCGCCCTGGACGATCCAGTAGATGCTGGCTGCCACCGGGAGGCCGACTGCCAGCCCGATCAGCAGGCAGACCCCGGTCACGGAGGCCACCCTCGCCCGGATGCCCAGCCGCAGCGGCGGCATGACGCGCTGCGTCATCGGGCCGGACCTGGCGACCCGGCCGCGGCCGCGCCACCGCGCCTCCCCGGCCAGGACGACCAGGCTGATCGCCACCAGCACGAGAGACAGCGCGCAGGCCGCGGGTACTTCGGTCGGCAGCTGCAGGTTCGTGAAGATCTCCGTAGTGAAGGTCTGGTAGCCGAGCATCTCGAAGGCGCCGTACTCAGCCAGCAGCACGAGCGCCACCAGCAGGCACCCGCCCAGGATGGCGCCCCTGGCCTGGCCGAGCGTGATGCGGAAGAAGGTACGTATCCGGCCGACTCCGAGACTCCTGGCTACTTCCTCCTGACCCGGATCGGCGGCCCGCAGGCTTGCTGCCACCGGCAGGTAGACCAGCGGGTAGACCGCCAGCGTCATGACGAGAACGGCGCCGCGGAAGCCCTGCACCCAGATGAACAGCGAGCTCCAGCCGAAGCTGACCACGAAATCGGGAATGGCGAGCGGCACGACCAGCAGGACGGCGAAGACGCGCCTGCCCGGCAGGTCAGTCCGCTCGACCAGCCACGCCGCCAGCGTGCCGAGAATCGCGCACAGCACTGTGACAGCCACGGTCAGCCGCACGGTGTTCCACAGCAGCGTGGCGGTCAGCGACCGGAAGATCTGGCTGGCGACCTCGCTCCAGCCCGCCCGCGACGACTCGATCAGCAGGAACACCAGCGGGACGGCCAGCAGGATCGCGATCACCGTGGAGATCGCGAGCAGGCCGGCCGGGCGGCGCGCGCGCCGGGCCGGTACCTGGACGACCGGGGCCGGGGCGGCGGGCCGGGTACCGGCCGTCTGCACCGGGCTGCCTGGCATCACCGGGCCGCCAGCGCGCCGGCCGGCCGGGACCATCTCCCGGCAGCCCGGCGCCCGGACCAGCTCACAGCAGGCCGGCCTTAGTCATCAGCGTGATGGCGGTGCTGCCGTCGCCCAGCTCGCCGATCGTGATCGGATACGGCGTCAGCTGGCTGAACGGCGTCTCGCCGGCCTTGGTCGTCACGCCCGACCCGACCGGGTACTCGAAGCTGAGCGACTGGCCCGCGCCCGTTCCCGGCGTCGCGATGATTTCCTGCCCCTGCTTGCTGACGAGGAAGGCCAGGAACTTCTGGGCGGCCGCCTGGTGCTTGCTGGACTTCAGCACCGCGGCGCCGGAGACATCGAGCACATAGCCCGGATCGCGGGGCGCGAAATACGTGATCTTGGAGTGCATGTTGCCCGCGCCGATCTCCGCCCGCATCCGGTACCAGTAGTACTGGTTCACGATCCCGAAAGCGGCCGCACCGCGGTTCACCTCATCGGCGATGGTCTCATTGTCGGGATAAATGTGCCCAGCTGCGTTCGCGTGAATCTTGTTCAGCCAGGTCAGTGTTGCCGTGGTCCCGTAGGCGCGCTGGTAGGCGGTGACGATCGGCTGGAAGTCGGTCTCGCCGGGTGCCAGCGCCAGCTTGCCCTTGTACTGCGGGCTCGCGAGCTGCGAGACGTGCGTGGGCAGCTGCGCCGGCGAGATCAGGCCGGGGTTGTAGATGATGACGCTGACCCGGGCCGAGACGCCGACCCAGTCGCCCTGCGGCGAGTTGTACTTTGCCGGCGTCAGCGCCAGGGTTGACGAGTCGACGGCCGACAGCAGTCCCTTAGCCTGCAGGCTTTCCAGCGGCGGCGAGTTCTCGGTGAAGAAGATGTCAGCCGGCGACCGCGAGCCCTCGGCCGCGATCTGGTCGGCCAGCGTGTCCTCGTCATCGCTGCGGACAACGACGGTGATGCCGGTCTTCTTCTCGAAGGCCGAGATCAGGTTGTCGGCCGTCTGCTCGTGCTGGCCGTTGTACAGGGTGAGCGTGGTGCCGCCGGAGGCAGGCGAGCCGCTGCCGCACGCGGATAGCGTGGCTCCGGTCACGAGAACGGCGGCGGCGGCCAGCGCCGCGCTGACGCGCCTCATGACGTGGCCCGCGGGCAGATGGCGTCGATCTTGCCGGCGGCGGCCGTCACGGCCTTGGCGGCGGCCGGGCTGGTGCCGTTGCTGGCGTAGACGCGTTCATAGGCGCTCGCGAGCCTGCTGATAGCCGTGCGCAGCGCCGGGTCGCCGGTCCTGATCGCGCGTAGCGGCCCGACCTGGGCCTCGGCGTAGCCGACCGGATCCGTGCCGGAGTCCGGGCCGTCCGCGAGCGTGGCGCTGACCTCGGTGCAGGCGGACCGGACGGCGCTAGCGGAGACAGCGGCTGCGTGGACGGCGGCGGATCCGCACGCCGTCAGGGCCACCGCCGGGGCGATGATGAGTCCCGCCTGCGCCAGCCGTCGGCGTCGCCTGGCTCCCGGCCAGTTGTCTGTCGTCATGCGCTCCGTCTCCCGGGGATTAGCTCTGCGACCAGCAAAGCTTAGGGTTACCTAACCGTGAGGCAGCTTAGGCTACCCTAACAAAGAGGTCCAGACCGGGTATCCGCGGCCGACTGGCGAGCCCGTGCGCAGGCCCGGAACACTGCCAGTGATGAACGGCCTGGAACACTGCCAGTCGTGAAGTTGTTTGCCCAGGCGGGCCGGACTCGCGGCCAGGGAGACGTCACCGAGGTGACCAGCTAGTGCGCGACATTCTTGATCCCGTCACGAAGTGGTGGGAGGCGGACGAGACGTTCGGCCTGGCCACGGTCGTGCGGACCTTCAGCAGCGCGCCGCGCGAGCCCGGGGCGGCCATGGCGGTGTCCTCCGATGGCGAGGTCGTCGGCAGCGTGTCCGGCGGCTGCGTCGAGGGCGCGGTGTACGAGCTGGCCACCGAGGTGGCGGCCACCGGCCAGCCGGTACTCAGGCGCTACGGGATCAGTGACGACGATGCCTTCGCGGTCGGGCTGACGTGCGGCGGGATCATCGACATCTTCGTCGAGCCGGTGAGCAGGGACCGCTTCGCCAGCCTCGCCGAGATCGCCGGTGCCGTGCGGCAGGGCATCCCGGTTGCCGTCGCGACGGTGATCGAGGGACCGGGTACAGCCGGCGCTCGCCGGATCATCTGGCAGAACGATGCCGCGACCGGCACGCTGGGCGCCGGCGACCGGCTCGACCAGGCCGTCGATGACGACGCCCGCGGCATGCTCGCGCAGGGCCTGACCGGCGTCCGCCGGTACGGGCCTGACGGCGAGCGCCGCCGGGATGAGCTGGCGATCTTCGTCCAGTCGTTCGCTCCCGCGCCGCGCATGCTGGTCTTCGGCGCGATCGATTTCGCCGCGGCTGTCGCCAGGGCGGGCAAGTTCCTCGGCTACCGGGTGACAGTCTGTGACGCCAGGCCGGTGTTCGCGACCAAGTCCCGGTTCCCGGACGCCGACGAGGTCATCACTGACTGGCCGCACCGGTACCTGTCCGGGATCGACACCGACGAGCGCACGGTGATCTGCGTGCTGACCCACGATCCGAAGTTCGACGTTCCGCTGCTTGAGGTGGCGCTCCGCCGCCCCGCTGCCTACATCGGCGCCATGGGCAGCAGGCGCACCCATGACGACCGGCTCGCCCGGCTCCGCGAGGTCGGCGTGGCCGAGGACGAGCTGTCCCGGCTCCGCTCGCCGATCGGCCTGGACCTCGGCGCCCGGACGCCGGAGGAGACCGCGATCGCCATCGCGGCCGAGCTGATCCAGCTCCGCTGGGGCGGCAGCGGCCGGCCGCTGACCGCGACCAGCGGCAGGATCCACCACAGCCAGCTGCCAGGTGACCGCCCGGCGGCGGAGGTACCGGACGAGCGGACCGCCTAGGTGCCTTGCGGGAACGTGGCCGGAGTACTGCTCGCCGCAGGTGAGGGAAGCAGACTGGGGCAGCCGAAGGCGCTCATTCTTCTCGGCGGCCAGTCGCTCGCCAGGCGTGGCATCGCGCTGCTGCGCGACGGCGGCGCGGACCCGGTCATCGTCGTCACCGGGGCGGCCGGAGCCGGGCAGCTCGGAACTGGCCCCCGTGCGCCTGGCCAGGACGCCCGTGATCAGGACCCCAGTGGTGAGGACAGCAGTGGTGAGGACAACAGCGGTGAGGACAGCAGTGGTGAGGACAGCAGTGGTGAGGACAGCAGCCCGGTCATAGCCGTGCACAACCCGGACTGGAGCACCGGCATGGGCTCCTCGCTGCGAGTCGGCCTCGCGGCGGTTCCCTGCCACTGCACCGCGGCTGTGCTCGCGCTGGCCGACCAGCCGCTTGTCGGGGCAGCGGCCGTGCGCAGGCTGATCAGCGCCCACGCGGCCGGAGCAAGCGTCGCGGTCGCGTGCTACGACGGGCAGCCCCGCAACCCGGTGCTGATCAGCCGCGAGTACTGGCCGGAAGTGGCCGCCCTCGCGGCCGGAGACACGGGCGCGCGGCCGTTCCTGCGGGCCCACCGAGATCTCGTGACCGAGATCGAGTGCGGCGACACCGGCCGCCCCGACGATATTGACACTCCGGACGACCTCGCCCGGATAGTGGCGCTGGCGAGAACGGGCCCGTTCCCTACATAAAGCCGATGGCGCGCAGGCCCCAGCTATGCGTGACGCTGGCACCCGGGTCGATCGTGACCAGGTCGGTGCCACTGACGAATGCGTTGGGCGGGCAGGTCATCGGCTCAACCGCGAGCGCGCGGCGGCGCGCGTCCGGGCCGAGCGGGTCGCCCGTGAAAACCTGCAGCCAGTGGTAGCCGGGCCCGGCCCAGAGCTCGATCTCGGTTGCCGGGCCGGTGAGCTTTACCCGGCTCCGGCCGTCGGCGTCGGCGGTCAGCCCAGTGAAGGCGTGGTCGAGCGAGACGGTGCCGATCGGGCGGCGCTCGCGGAAGTCATACGGCGAGCCCGCGACGTCCTGCGGCGGCCCGGCCGGGATGCCCCGGTCGTCGGCGGGCTGCCAGCGGGTCGCCGGCAGCTGCAGGTGCCAGTGATCGACGAGCTCGGTGCCGGCCCGCAGGTAGGGGTGCTGTCCGGTGCCGTAGGGTGCGGGCCTGTCGCCCGGGTTGTGCGCCCTGATGGTGACCTCGAGCCCTGCTGCGGCTGTCAGCCGGTAGGTGGCCCGCAGCTCCAGGCAGAACGGGTAGCCGGGCCGCCCCAGCAGCCGCAGCCCCAGCTCGACCTCATCGTCCGCGCGCGCGACGAGACTCCAGCTGGCAAACCGGGTCAGGCCGTGAATCGCGTTGTCATGCGCGGGCTCGGACAGGTCGAGCTGGTAGCTGCCGCCGCCGAAGCTGTACCGGCCGTGGTCGACCCGGTTCGGCCACGGGAGCAGCAGCTGGCCTGCGCCGGCGGGCGGCACCTGGTCGGCCTCATACCCGGCAATGACTGGACTGTCCTGGTGGGTCAGCGTGCGCAGGCCAGCGCCGAGCTCGGTCACGGTGGCCTGATAGTCGCCGGCAGCGATGTCGAACTGCGCACCGGTCAGCGGGAGAGTCGGCTCTGCCATGGGTCAACTGTGGCACGACGCGGCGAGAAGATGCCGGCGGGGCTGCTTGGGGAGCGGGGGACCTTCAGCCCCGCCGGCACTTTGCACCCTAGCTGTCACGGCTGTCCACGGGTGCGAAGTTCGGCAACCCCGCAGTGAGTTCTCAGCTAGCCGGCGACTCGCCCTCAGGGCCGGGCCAGACGGCAGTGCTGTCACCGGTAGCTGCCCACGTAGCTGGCATAGGCGACGACGTTGCCGAGGTAGTGGCCGGTCCGCTGGTCGAACAGCCCGCCGCAGGTAATCAGGCGCAGCGTGGGCCAGCTGGTGTAGCCGAACACCTTCTGGGTGGGAAAGGTCGCCTTGGCGTAGAGCGCGACCGAGTAGGTCTCGAAGACGATGGTCTGGCCATCGCGCAGCCGCACATAGATCTTGGCGCCAGGGCGAAGGCTGCCGAGGTTGTAGAACGCTGCCGGACCGATATTCCTGGCGTCCACGTGCCCGAGAATGGCCGCCGCGCCCGGCTGGCCGGGCAACGGTCCCTTGTCGTACCAGCTGGTGACTTTCGCGGCGGCTGCCAGCGGCGGTACGGCGACTGTGCCGTTGCGGTTCAGGCCCAGGGCGATGATCCTGGCGTGCACCTTGATAGCCGGAATGTCAACACTCACAGGGACGGAGTGAGTCGGCCTGGTCCCCGTCGTCCGGTGGCGGGTCACCGAGCCGTCGCCGGACAGCTGGCGGGCGGTGGCGGCCCAGGCCGGGGGTACCGGCGGTGGCGCCCAGCGCAGCGTGTCGTGGCCGATGAACGCGATCGCGATGCCGGTCACGATCATCGAGATCGCGGCCAGGTTCAGCAAGGAGATGCGGCGCACCGCGGGGCTCAGGAAGCCCGGACGCGACGGCAGGCCCCTGGAGACCTGGCTGGCGGCATGAGCTTCCTCCGGTTGCGCGGCGATCGTCGCATGCTCATGCCCGGCCGCCGGCCCGGTTATGCCACGTTCTGCCCTGAGCGTGCGGCCGGTGGTAAGCCTTGTATCAGGCTTTACATCCGTTATGCGGTCGGCGCGGCGGCGGTCTAGGCCAGCCGGGTGCTCGGCACCCGGGCGAGCGTGCCGTTGCGCACCGCCTCGGCGGCGAGGACGCCGAACAGGTAGAAGCAGGCGGCCTCTTCGCTGGCGAAGACCTGGAGCTCATGCCGGGCGCCGCCGGCCGAGTGGAACACCTCGAATCCGGTGTCGGTCTGGACCAGGCACAGAGCGCCCTCAACGTCGTCGCCCACGGAATAGCTCCCGGACGGGATGCCGGCCAGTCCGGCCAGGTCGGCGAACAGGCGCTCGGTCGCCAGCCTGCGCCGTCCCGCGCGGCGCTGCCGGGGCGGGTCCTGGCCTGCCGGCGCAGCGCCGGCCGCCGCGCCTGGCTGGGCCGGGCTGGCTGGCTGGGCCGGGCTGGCTGGCTGAGCTGACTGGGCCGGCCGGGGCCGCCGCGACGCCGACGCTGCCCGCAGCGCCTGGGCTTCCAGCGGCAGCGGTGCCTCGGCGGTGACCGGCAGGGCTACGCCGGTGGTGTCGTCCGGAGCGGGGTAATAGACCGGCGGCACGGGCGCCGCCTGCCCCTGGTCGCCTGGCAGGCCCTCAGGCTGGGCGCCGTACTGACCCGGCTGCCAGGGGTAGTCGGGCACCTGATAGCCGGGGGGCTGGTAGCCCGGCGACTGATAGGCGGGCTCCTGATAGCCGGGCGTCCCGGCCGGGCGGGAGTACTCGGTGCGCTCCTCGAGGATGTCGGTGACCTCGGTCCGCGGCGCGATCAGCTCAAATACGCCCCGGTCAACCTGCCAGTAGCCGAGCTGCTCAGCCTTGTAGCCGTCATGCCCGAGATAGCCGATGTGCAGCCGGTCACCAAGGTCATCCAGGACCATGCAGCGCTCGCCCCGGAAGGTGCCGACCGGCCTCGACTCCCACACCGCCTGCACATCGCCGAGCCGCAGCTGCTTGCGCCAGTGCCCGGTGGCCGGCTCGAAACCGAGCTCCTCGGGTGGCGGGCAGGCCGCGAACAGGACGATGTCCCCGTCAGCCGGGCCGATCCCGGCCTCGAATGGCGAGTCGCGGTAGGTGGCCATCAGCCGGTAGCGCACAGTTCAGACCCTTCTGCAGGTCGTAGCCAGACCTGGCCGTCATAGCGGGCGATGAAGTCAGACTTATCAGTGCCAACCCGATAGATCTCGGCGCCGACCGGAACCGGGATGGGGTCGGTGAAGTACTCCGCGACCTGCTGGTCAGCGGCGGAATAGCCGGTGCCGGTGAACGGCGGCTTCATGGACCAGTCACCGCCCCGCCCGGCGGAGTAGGGCACCTGGTAGGTCTCGGTGCTGATGGCACGCCAGCGGATGAGGTAGATCTCGCTCATCTCGGGGCTGAAGTCGGAGCCTTCGTAGCCGAGGCCGAATACCCGGTGCAGTTCGCGCGGAGTGAAGACCTGGCAGTCCTCGACCCGGTGCACGAACCCGGAGATAATCGACCGGCGGCCGCTCAGGTACGGCTCCACCATCCGCGGCGGGATCGCCTTGTGCAGCAGCGTGCCAGGCTCCACCGGCAAAGGGCCCTGACTGACCTGGCTCACGCTGTCCCCTGTGCTCTGACCTGCTGTGCTGCGGTCTACTGTGCCATGAGTTACCTGCAAATTCACCGCACTCTCAGTTTCGCGAGGCTCATCCTGAATGACCGCGGCTGACCCGGTCGGCGCCGGCTGCAAGGCTACCTGTGCCGCGCCGCACTACAGTGAGCCGATGCCTGATCTGACCGCTGGCGATGAGCGGTTCCGCGACGACCGGGGCGACGCCGATCCCGGCGTCGCGGCTGCTCTGGACGCCTACGCGGCCGGTACCGGCGGCGAGCACGCCGTGCTGCTGGCCCTCGCCGACAGCCGGCTTCTGGTCCCTGTAGTTCCCGTGCACGGGGAGGATGCCAGCGAGATGGCCCTGCCGTCGATCGTCGGCGCCGACGGGCGGCGGGCGCTGCCCGCCTTCACCTCGGCGGACACCGTCCGGCGCTGGCAGCCTGCCGCCCGGCCGGTGCCAGTGCCCGCGCCGGGCGTCTGGCAGTCCGCGGTGCAGGAGTCCTGCGCCGTGGTCATCGACATCGCCGGGCCGGTCCCGATCGTCGTGGAGGGAGCCCGGCTTCAGGCACTGGCCTCCGGGGCGCAGGCTCCGGCGATGCACCAGGACCCGGACGTCTGGCAGCAGGTCGCCGCCGCTGCGGCCGAGATCGCGCCGGGCATCCGGGTCCGGCTGACCGAGGGCCGGGGCGGCCTAGACTTCACCCTCGAGCTTGCGCCCCCGGCCGGCGCCGCCCGCCCCGTTCCCGACGAGATGGCAAGCCAGATCGCTGATGCCGCGGCCGCCGGGCTGGGCGGACGGGTGCGGGCGGGCATCGCCGTCCTGGTGCGGCCGCCGGACTGAGGTCCCGGCCGGGCCGCGGTAGCCGGCCGTGCCTGAGCGCTGAGCAGGCCGTGGCGGCCCTCGCGGTATTACGATCATGAACTGTGCAGCCAGTCACAGTCGCCGAGGTGGCCGACGAGCTCTATGCGCTGCCGCCGGCAGAGTTCACGGCGGCGCGGGACGAGCGGGCGCGCCAGGTCCGGGCTGGCGGCCAGCGTGACGAAGCAGCTGCCATCAGGAAACTGGCCCGGCCGACGGCCAGCGCGTGGCTGGTCAACCAGCTCGTCAGGGCCGCCCCCGATCAGCTCGACCGGCTTGCCGAGGTCGGCGAGGCGCTCGGGGAAGCGCAGCGCACGCTGGCTGGTGACCGCCTCAGGGAGCTGTCGGGGGAACGCCGCCAGATCATCAGCGAGCTGCTGCCCCGCGCTGCCGAGATCGCCGGGCAGGCTGGCCAGCCGGCGAGCCAGGTCGTGCTGGGCGAGGTTCGGGCCACCCTGGAAGCGGCCCTCGCTGACGCCGGCGCCAGGGCTGCCGTGCAATCGGGCCGGCTGACGAAGGCGCTGACCTACGCCGGGATCGGCGAGGTTGATCTCGCGGCCGCGCTGGCACTCCCGGCCGAGCCCGGCCAGACCGGGCCGCGCAGCCGCATCAGCGGGCAGGCACCGCGGCGGGGCCGTGCGACAGGAGGCTCCGCCGGGAAGGCTGCCGGAGGGCCGGCGCAGGATGGCGGGCGGTCGGCCCGGCAGACCGAGGAGCCGGGAGCGGGGGAGGAATCAGACCGGCATGCGGCCGGGCCGGCACAGCGCGCATCTGATGCACTGCGCGCCGCTGAGGCGGCCGTTGCCGAGGCTGAGCAGGCGGTGGCAGACGCCGGTCAGCACCAGGAGTCCGTAGCGGAGCAGCGCCAGTTCCTGCAGCGGCGCATCGATCACCTCGAGCGGGAGATCCGCCAGGCCCGGCAGGAGGGCGAGCAGCTAGACCGGGATGCACAGCAAGCGCGGCGCAGCCAGCACGCCGCGGCCCGCCAGCTGGAGAGTGCCAGGCGGCAGCTGGCCAGGGTTCAGCAGCGGTCCGGGGCTAAGTAACCAGCCGCCGGCCAGCGCGGCTGAGCCCGCCGCTGGCTCCGGGCGTCAGGCCTGCGGCTGGCTGATGTTGATCAGCCAGGGGACGCCGAACCGGTCGACGCACATGCCGAACTCGTCGCCCCAGGCCTGCTTCTCCAGCGGCATCCGCACCGTACCGCCCGCGCTCAGCTCGGCCCAGTACCGGTGCAGGTCGTCCACGTCGTCGCCGCTGAGGCTCACCGACGTCCCGGCAATCGGCTCGAACTCCATGCCGCTCATGATGTCGGCACCCATGATCTGGTAGCCGGCGTCTGTCACCAGCGCCGAGTGCATGACCCGGCCGGAATCGGGGCCGTCGTTGCCGAAGTCGGCGAACGTCGTAATGGCCAGCTCGCCGCCAAAGACCTGGGCGTAGAACTCCATCGCCTGCCGGGCGTTGCCGTTGAAGTTGAGGTACGGGTTCAGCTGTGACGCCATTGTCGGGTCCCCTCGGAGCAGATAGACCTGGCCCTCGTTAGGAGACTAGACCGGACGGCCCGGTCCGGCAGCGAAGCCGGCTACTTCCCGGACTGGCGCGCGTCCAGCTCACTCTGCGCCCGGGCGAGAACCCGGGTGACATCGCGGCCGAACCAGACGTCAGATGGATGCCGGATGCTGCCGGAGCGGGCGTTATCTGCCAGTTCGGTGAGGGCGGCCCGCAGGGCGGTCACAGGATCGTCAGCAAGCGGGGGTATCGCGGACCGGCCCGACTCACCCCACACCTCCAGCTCGAACCCGTCGGCTGCCTCCGGTGCGCCCAGCGTGACCGTGGCCGTGCTGGTCGCGCCGCCCTGATGATGCAGTACCAGGTGCGTGAGGTCGCCGCGGCCCGCGTCGGCCGTGACCGCCTCCACCGGTCCGAGAATGCCCGACAGCAGCGCCACGGCATGCGGTCCGAGATCCCACAGTCCGCCCTTGTCCCGGCGCCACGGAGTGTTGAACGGGCTCGACTCGGAGTAGACCGATCCGAGCCAGAGCACCTGAGCGCCGCGCCACCCGCCAGTGGCCGCGAGCTCGTCCAGCCAGGCGCGCGCGTCCGGCTGGAACCGGGCGGTGAAGAAGACGACCGACGCGACGCCGGCCTGCTCGACGGCCGCGACCACCGCATCGGCCGCCGACTCCGTCAGCGCGAGCGGCTTCTCAAGCAGCAGGTGCTTGCCCGCCGCGGCCGCGCGGACGGCCAGCTCGCTCTGGACATCCGGCGGGACGGAGAAGGCGACGGCGTCCACCTCGCCGAGGAAGGCGTCAAAGTCGACATGCGCCTCGATGCCGAACTCGGCCGCGAGTGCTGCCCCGGCCTCGACATTGCGTCCCCACACGGCGGCGAACTCGATCCCGGGAACCGAGGCCAGCGCGCGGGCGTGGGCCACGCGCGCCCAGTAGCCCGTTCCGACCAGGCCGAATCTCAGTGTCTTGTCATCAGTCACCAGAAAACCATCCCAGAAGCTCCGGTGACTATGCTCGGAGGGCCGGCCGTGGGCGGCCGATGTCGTCGGGGAGAGTCATGAGCACAGTGAGCGCGCCGGCCGGGGTGTCGGCGGCGGCGCAGGCCGCGGTTGCCGCTGCGGGGGAGGCCGCCCGTGCCGGGGCGGCTGCCCTGCGCGCTGCCCCGGACGACCGCCTGGACGACGCGCTGCTGAGGATCGCCGAGCGGCTGGCCGAGCGCGCCGCGACCGTGCTCGCCGCCAATGCGGACGATGTCCGCGCGGCCAGGGCGGACGGGCTGGCCGGCGCGTTCGTCGACCGGCTGACGCTCGACGACGGCCGCGTCGCGGCGATGGCCGACCAGCTGCGCGCGCTCGCCCGCGTCCCGGCTGAGCCCGCCAGGACCCGCGTGCGCGACCTGCCCGATGGCCTCGAGCTGCAGGAGTGGCGGCGCCCTGTCGGCGTCATCGGCGCCAACTTCGAGGCCCGGCCCAACGTGGTCGTGGACATCGCGTCGCAGCTGGTCAAGTCGCGCAATGCCGGCGTGCTCCGCACCGGGTCGAGCGCCATCCGATCAGCTGCCGCGCTCGTGGACGAGGTTGTCGGGCCAGCTCTGACGGCCGCCGGGCTGGATGCGGCGGCGGTGCAGCTAGTGCGCGTTCCCGGCCGTGATAGTGCCCTTGCTCTTGTCCGCCAGCCCCGGCTGATCCCGCTGGTCATCCTGCGCGGCAGCGGCGACAGCACCCGAGAGCTGGCGCGCGAGGCCGCGCTGCACGGAGTCCGCACGCTTGCCCACGCCGACGGCGGCGCCGTTCTGTACGTCGATCAGGCCGCTGATGTCAGCCTCGCGCTGGAGCTGATCGAGCGCAGCCTGGACCGGCTCGGCGTATGCAACCGGCTGAACCTGCTCCTCGTGCAGCGGGCGGTCTGGGATGAGGTGGTCCCGCGGGTGACTGCCCTGGCGGACCGCATCGGCATCGCCGTCTCGCCGCCGCCGCACGCGCACCCGCTGGGGCACGAGTGGGCGCTGGATGCCGGCTCGGAGGCGACTATCACGCTCGCGCCCGCTGACAGCGCGGCGGACGCGGCTGAGATCGCTAACCGCGAGACCTCCGGGCTCGCCGCGTCGATCGTGACCTCGGACGAGGCGGCGGCCGGGCAGTTCCTGGACGCTTATTCCGGTACGGGGGCGTTCTGGAATGCGACGCCGCGGCTGCTCGACGGGTTCAGGCTGCTCTCGGTTCCCGAGACCGGCATCAACATCGATGTCGTGCCCGGGCCGCGCGGGCCGGTGACGTTCCGCGACCTCTACCTGCGCCAGTACGCAGTCGTTCCGGCCGGGTCGCGCTAGCGGGTCGCGCTAGCGGGTCGCGCTAGCCGGGGAAGACCACGAGCGACTCGCGGTGCACCGCGTGAATACCGCGGACGACCCGGCGCGCGGCCGGGTCTGTCGGGACCTGGCCGTGCAGGAAACCCCTGCTGAGCAGGAACGTGGTGCACAGCTGCGGCTGTGCCAGCAGGAGCGAGTCGGCCAGCTCGGCGATCCGGTCCGGCGAGAACGCCGACAGCTGAGCGTAGGCTTCCTGACTCGCACGGGAGACACCGTCGGCGAGTTCGCGGCAGTCCTTGTAGACGTCGGGATCGAGCAGGTCAGGGTCGTCCGCGGTCGCGGCGCCGGCGTAGCGCAGCCGGAGCAGGATGGAGAGCACGCAGGCGACCTCCTGCGGCGACAGCGCGCGCAGTAGCCGGAGGATGGCCGACGGCAGGGCGACCGAGCCGCGGCCCAGAACGCGCTCGGGATGCCGGACGTCCAGCAGTTCGACCACGGAACCGGCCGGGAAGTCGCCGTCCACTCGCTTGACTCCGGACAGGAACAGCGTGCTCCCCGTGCGCAGGCTCTCCTCGGCCTCGCGGTTGACGTGCACCGAGCCTTCCGAGTACGCGATGCCGCCGATCCAGCGCTTGGACGGCTCCAGCTGCGGGCCGGCCGGCCGGACGACGGTGCCCATCCGCGCGCGGGGGTTGAGGCTGCGGCCGACGACGTCCGCTTCGCGGGCCGAGCCGATAGTGCACTCCACCCCGCAGCACGCCGCCCGAGCCGCCGCACTCAGCTTCGAGCGCATGCCGCCGCGGCCGCTGCCGCCGGCAGTGACGCGCACGGCGCGCGCTTCGGCCGGGGTCAGCCTGCCGATGCGCTCGCTGAGATCGGAATCCCGGTAGGCCGCGCGCACGTCAGTAAGGAAGAGCAGGCGCGAGGCCTCGGCCGCCACCGCGATCGCGACAGCGACCTGGTCGTTGTCGAGTGCCGCCAGCGGATCGGTCGCGTCGTTCCCGTTGACAATCGGCAGCAGGCCCCGGCTCACAGCGTCGCGCAGCAGCTGGCCGAGGTCGCCCATGGCGCGCGCCGACGCCAGGTCACTGCGCGACACGAGGATCTGGCAGACCTCGACACCCACGGCCGCGGCGAGCTGCCGGTACAGCGCCATCAGCGCGGGCTGGCCCACCGACGACGGCAGCGCCGTGTTGTCCGCCTGCGGTCCGGCCGGCGCGGCGCCGTACCGGCTGAGCACATCCTGAAGCGAGCCGATCAGGCCCTCGTAGCCCGCGCCGGGACCGGCCGTGACCGCTGACCGCAGCGACCCGACGACCGACTGAAGCGCGGAAGCCGCTCCCGCGGTCGGCCCCTCGAACGCCAGCAGCCGACGGCCGAGCCGCGCCGCTCCCGAGGTGACCAGGATGATCTCGTGCCCGGCCCGCTGGGCCGTCGCAATCTGGCTGACCAGCCCCGCGATGACGTCGAGGGCAATGCCGTCGCGGCTGGCGATCGAACTAGAGCCGAGCTTGATTACCTGTCTGGTCACGGGCAACTCACGACGATGCGCAATGCTGGAGGACGGAGCGGACGGGACAGCGGAGATCCCGCGCAAATGATCATCTCCGACGCTATCACGGTCCCGCTGACGCGAGACTGAACGCGCGCGAGCAGGGCCGTGAGGCGCCCGGCGGCCCTGCGAAGGAGAGCCCAGATGCCGAGAATCGGCCCGATGATCAGGGATGTCTACCGGCGGCCGGGGACGGAGGAGCTGCCCGCGCACCTGGAGCGGCAGTACGGCATCGAGATCACCGAGGTGTCGAGGCTGGACGCCGGCGTGTTCCGGGTTGACCGCCGGGGCGGCCCGCCCTGGGTCGCCAGGGTGCACGTGCTGGGCCGTCCGGCTGAGCGGGCCCGCGACGACGCCGGGGTGCTGCGCTTCCTGGCGGAGCAGGACTTCCCGGCGGAGCGATGCGCGCATCCGGAGCCGGTGTCGGAGATGGGCGGCCGCGCCGTGATGGTGACCGAGTTCGCCGAGGGCGGTTCCTGGGCTAATACACCGGCCTCCCATCGCCGCCTCGGCGCCCTGCTCGGCCGCATGCACGGCCTGCAGGCGCCGGACGGCCCCGATGATCCGGCCGGCGCGGTGCAGCGCGCCGTGCGGCGTCCGGCCGGCTCGCTGCATCACCTGCCTCCGTTCGAGGGGGCTCCTCGCCAGGATCTGGCCGCGGCCGCGGCGATGCTGGCTGATCTTGAGGGCAGGGTTCCGCCCGAGCACGCGGCCACCTACGAGGCGCTGCTGGCGCTGCTCGATCGCGGTGACGACTGCCGCGGGCTGCCGGAAGCGTTCATTCATCCCGACCCGGCCCCGGTGAACGTGATCTCCGCTGCTGCCGGGCCCGTGCTCGTCGACTGGACCGGGGCGGGCACCGGGCCGCGGCTCGCCTCGCTCGCCGTCCTGCTGCACAGCGCCGGCCCCCGGCACGCGGCCGAGGTGCTGCGCGGGTACGGCGAGCATCAGGAGCTCACCGCAGGCGAGCTCGACCGGGTCGAGGGCGCCTTGTGGATCAGGCCGCTGTGGCTGGCGGCCTGGCAGTGCTGGCTTGCGGCGGTTTCCGCGCGGGTGAACCGCGCGCATGTGCCCGATGCCAGCCGGATTGCCGCGCTGGCGGCGTCGGTCCAGGCCGCAATTGCCGCATACCAGTCAGCAGCGAGATCAAGCAGGGCGCGCGACTAGCTCTCGATGCCGGAGGAGCGCCCCGCGGCCCGCCTCCGCAGCGCGATGCCGCCCGCCACGGCGCCGATCCCGATCAGAACGAGCCCGCCGGTCGCGAGCCCGGTGTTCGTTGTGGTCGAGGTCGTGCCGTCGCCAGTCTGGGCGCCTCCGCCGGCCGGCATGGTCGAGACCGTCAGGGTCGCGGTCGTCGAGGTTCCGTCCGAGCAGTCGATGTCCGGCCGGTAGGTGCCGGGCGCGATCCCGCTCGGCAGCGTGACAGTGATGACGAAGTCGCCGTCAGCGGATCCTGCCTCCATCGGGATCTGCTCCGGCAGGCCAAGCGTATGGCCGAACAGCGTGGCCGACGTGGCGTCGAGGCTGGCGCAGGAGACCGCGAAGGTCACCCGGGAGCCCGCTGTGGCCGTCGACGGGACGACAGACGCCACCGTGTCCCCCGGCGGGTTCCCGGAAGCGGCGAGGGTAGCCGACCCGCCGGAGGCGGCGAGGGCCGGGGCCGTGCCGGTCGTCAGGACGGCCGAGGTAACAGAAACCAGGGCGGCAAGTCCCAGGACCGCCGGGCCGGCCAGAACGGCACTCAGTCTGAGCGAAGCGGCAAATCGCCTCATGCGGCGCATGTACGTTCCTCCCCCGAAGACCGCGTCGCACCACGACATGCCAGGCCGGCCGCCGTCGCTATCGCAGGCGGCCGGCGCAAGGCTGACGATTCCCCCGTAGTGCACTGGCGGAATACCCGGCGCGCTGCCGGGCAAACGAACGGCGCCAGCGCTGGCATGGCAGGATCGGCTGCATGCTGCGCTGGCTAACGGCAGGAGAGTCACACGGTCGCGCCCTGGTCGCGATCTGCGAGGGCGTGCCGGCCGGGGTCGGGGTGACGAGCGCCGATGTGGCGTCCGCCCTGGCGAGGCGCCGGGCCGGCTACGGCCGCGGCGCCAGGATGAAGTTCGAGCAGGATGAGGTCGAGCTGACCGGTGGCGTCCGGCACGGCCTGACGCTCGGCGGGCCGGTCGCGATCAGGATCGCGAACACCGAGTGGCCCAAGTGGGAAACGGTCATGTCGCCCGATCCGGTGGACGCGGAGATCCTGGCGGCGCAGGCCAGGAACGCGCCGCTGACCAGGCCCCGGCCCGGCCACGCGGATCTGGCCGGGATGCAGAAGTACGGCGCGGACGACGCGCGGGCGATCCTGGAGCGGGCGAGCGCACGGGAGACGGCGGCGCGGGTCGCGCTGGGCGAGGTCGCGCGCCGCCTGCTGCGTCAGGTACTCGGCGCCGAGATCGTCAGCCACGTCGTCGCGCTCGGTTCGGTGCACGCACCCGATGGCTACGTGCCGGGCCCGCAGGATCTCGCGCGGATCGACGCCGACCCGGTCCGCTGCCTGGACGCCGCCGCCAGCGCGGCGATGCAGGCCGAGGTCGATGCCGCGAAACAGGACGGTGACACGCTGGGCGGCGTCGTCGAGGTCGTGGCCTACGGCCTGCCGCCTGGCCTCGGCAGCCACGCGCACTGGGACCGCCGCCTGGACGGCCGGCTGGCGGGCGCGCTGATGAGCATCCAGGCGATCAAGGGAGTCGAGGTCGGGGACGGGTTCACGACCGCGGCCCGGCGCGGCTCGCTGGCCCACGACGAGATCGAGGGCGGTGAGGCCGGCATCCGGCGGACCACCAACCGGGCCGGCGGGATCGAGGGCGGGATGAGCACCGGGGAGCCCGTCAGGGTCCGCGCGGCGATGAAGCCGATCTCCACCGTGCCCCGCGCGCTCGCGACCATCGACGTCCGGACGGGCGAGCCCGCGAGGGCCATCAACCAGCGCAGCGACGTGACCGCGGTGCCTGCCGCTGGGGTCGTCGCGGAGGCGATGACCGCACTCGTTCTGGCTGATGCGCTGCTGGAGAAGTTCGGCGGGGACAGCGCGGCCGAGACCGCGCGGAACGCCGAGGCCTACCTCAAGGCGATGGTGATCCGGTGACCGGGAACGGGCAGGCGGCGGGGAACGGGACGGCCTCGTTCCCGCTCATTATCCTGATCGGCCCGCCTGGCGCCGGCAAGACGACGGTCGGCGCGCTGCTGGCGGCAAGGCTCGGCACCGGCTTCACCGACACCGACGCCGTCGTGGAGGCGGCGGCCGGGAAGCCGGTCGCGGACATTTTCATCAGCGACGGCGAGCCCGAGTTCCGGCGGCTGGAACGTGACGCCGTTGGCACCGCGCTGACAAGCAATTCCGGGGCGGGAACGCGCCCAGCAGGCGTACTCGGTCTCGGCGGGGGCGCGGTGATGGACGAGCAGACCAGGGCCAGGCTGGCCGGCCGCGCCGTCGTGTACCTGGAGACTGGCTTCAGCGAACTGGCCAAGCGCGTCGGACTGGACCGCGCCCGGCCGCTGC
>Ga0302325_10003733_pt1 | contig 35626 bp, 32 predicted proteins | sample Palsa_T0_2_FD_201948 | JGI IMG/M metagenome (GOLD analysis project Ga0302325, IMG submission 201948) | Peat permafrost microbial communities from Stordalen Mire near Abisko, Sweden - Palsa_T0_2 | ecosystem: Environmental > Terrestrial > Soil > Palsa > Peat permafrost | place: Sweden: Abisko...
CGTGGCGCGCGGCCCGGCTGCCGACAGCCAGGCAACCGCCGCCATGCCGGCCGCCGCCACGGCCCACGTCCACCACGGACTGCCTTTGTGCTCATGGCGCGAATTGAAGAAGTGACGGATCACCGGGCCGATGGCGAGCACGATCGCGACGATCAGCCAATTAAACCGGGTCGCAAAGAACAGCGGATAGTGATTGCTCAACATCAAAAAAACGACGGGAAGAGTCAGGTAATTGTTGTGCACGGAGCGCTGCTTGCCGAGCTGGCCCCATACCGGATCGGGTTCGTTGCCGGCGAGCATCGCGGCGACGGTCTTCTTCTGGTACGGAATGATGATGACAAAGACGTTCGCCACCATGATCGTGCCGATGAGCGCGCCGATCTGGGTGAAGGCGCCGCGGCCGCTGAAGACGTGGGTGAAGCCGTAAGTCAGCGCGACGAGGAAAACATAACCGACGAGCGCCAGCGCCACTTCATGGCGGCCGAGCGGAGACCGGCAGAGGCCCTCATACGCAAGCCAGGCGACCACAAGGCTGACAAAGGCAATGCCCGCCGCCTGCACTGCGGTGAGATTGAGGACCGACTTGTCGATCAGAAAAAGATCGGCGCCGAGATAATAAACGAGAACCAGAAGCGCAAACCCCGAGAGCCAGGTCGTGTAGGCTTCCCACTTGAACCAGGTCAGGCTGTCCGGCATTTGCGCCGGCGCGACCAGGTATTTCATCATGTGATAGAAGCCGCCGCCGTGAACCTGCCACTCGTCGCCCTTCACCCCGGCGGGCAGTCCGGGACGCGGCTTGAGGCTCAGATCGAGGTGGATGAAATAAAACGAGCTGCCGATCCACGCTATGCCGGCAATGACATGCAGCCACCGCAGGATGGCGCTGGCCGATTCGACGACAATAAGCTCCACGATGTCGGGTTCCCCCTCGTCTGACCCCGGCAAAATCCAGAATGACAGAACCGGCGCAACCTGCGCAAGCGTATCGCTCTGGCGTCGTTTTGGGCAGGTTTCCCCAACTGCCTCCTTTTGCTCCCGCCGATTTTGTCGGATGATGGCGGGACGAGGGGGCTGACGATCGCGCCAATAATGGAACGATCCTTGCAACGTAGCGTGCAAGAAGCCTTGTAAAGGCAGGGTAGCGCGGCGATTTTCATGCTTGATGCGTCATCACAAGCCGGTTCCTCGCGGTCCGGGCCGCTGCTCAGTGCCGTTTCTATAAGCAAGCGCTACGGTGATTTTCTGGCCAACGATTGCGTCGACCTCGATCTGTTCTCCTCCGAAATCCATGCGCTCCTTGGGGAGAATGGCGCAGGCAAGTCCACGCTGGTGAAAATGATGTACGGCCTGATCCAGCCAAGCGGCGGTGAACTGCGCTGGATGGGCCAAAAGGTCGTGCTGTCGGGCCCGTCCGAGGCACGCTCGCTTGGCATCGCCATGGTGTTCCAACATTTCTCGCTGTTCGAGAATCTCACGGTCGCCGAGAATGTCGCGCTCGGGCTTCCGCCGACGGAATCGTTCGCCGCCATTTCGGCCCGGCTTGAGGAGACAGCGCGGGTCTACGGTCTGCCGCTCGAACCGAAGCGAGAGGTGTGGCGGCTGTCGGTGGGTGAACGGCAGCGCATCGAGATCGTGCGCGCGCTCATGCAAAACCCGAAGCTCTTGATCCTCGACGAGCCCACGGCCGTGCTCACGCCGCAGGAGGCGGATCAGCTCTTTCTCGTGCTCGACCGGCTCAAGAGCGAAGGCCGTGCTCTCCTCTATATCAGCCACAAGCTCGAAGAGGTTAAGCGGCTCTGCGACACGGCGACGATCTTGCGCGGCGGCAAGAAGGTGGCGACCTGCGATCCGCGCCAGGAAACCGCCGCGTCGCTCGCCCGCATGATGGTCGGCGCCGACATCGGCGAGGTGAAAGCGATGTCAGGCCGCAGCGTGTCGGTGCCGCGGCTGGTCATCTACAAGCTTTCGCTGGAGCCGGACGATCCGCATGGCACGCATCTCGAAGAGGTGTCGCTCGAAGTGCGGGGCGGAGAGATTGTCGGCATTGCGGGTGTCTCCGGCAACGGTCAGGGTGAATTGTTTTCCGCGCTGTCCGGAGAGCGCCTATCGCCGGCCGAAGGGGCCATTGTGATCGACGGTCAGGCGGCCGGCTTGCTCGGCGTGACCGAGCGCCGACGTATGGGCGCCGCCTTCGTCCCGGAGGAGCGGCTTGGGCACGGCACCGCGCCGCGCATGAAGTTGTCCGAAAATGCTCTTCTCACCGGCCACGCCGCGAGCGGCATGGTCAAGAAAGGCTTCATCGACAAGCCGGCGACGCTGACCGCCGTCGATCTCACGACCAAGTCCTTCGACGTGCGCAAGGCCAAGCGCGATCCGGAAGCGGTGAGCCTCTCGGGCGGCAATTTGCAGAAATTCATCGTCGGTCGCGAAATCCTGCGCGAGCCCGGTGTGCTGGTGGTGAGCCAGCCGACCTGGGGCGTCGACGCCGGCGCGGCGGCAACTATTCGCCAGGCGCTGATCGATCTTGCCGCCCGTGGCACCGCGGTGCTGGTCGTCAGCCAGGATCTCGATGAACTTGCCGAGATTGCCGACCGCATAGCGGTGATGTTCCACGGCCGGCTGTCGGAGCCGCTCGACGCCGCGGAGGCGACGCGCGAAAGGCTTGGATTGCTGATGGGCGGTGCAAATCCCGCCAAGCCACCCGGACCGCAGGAGGCCAAGCATGCAATTGGTGCTTGAAAAGCGCCCCGAGCGTTCCGCGTTCATCGCGGTCGCGTCGCCGCTGATCGCGATCGTGCTCACGCTCGTCACCATGGCAATCCTGTTCGCGATCATGGGCAAAAACCCGATCGCCGCGCTCGTCGTTTATTTTATCGACCCGCTCACCGATGCCTATTCGCTGCAGGAGATTGCGGTCAAGGCGACGCCGCTGGTGATGATCGCGGTCGGCTTGTCGCTCTGCTACATCGCCAACATCTGGAACATCGGCGCCGAGGGGCAGTTCATCGCCGGCGCCGTGTGCGGAAGCTGGCTTGCCGTGCACACCAACGGCACCGATGCCGGCTTTTGGGTGTTGCCGGTCATGCTCCTCCTAGGGGCGATCGGCGGCGCCTTGTACGCGCTCATCCCAGCCATATGCAGAGTGTATTTCGGCGCCAGCGAAATCCTCACCAGCCTGATGCTCGTTTACGTCGCCGATCTCGGCATGGACTATCTGGTGCGCGGGCCCTGGCGCGATCCGAAGGGCCTGAATTTCCCCACCACGGCGGAATTCGATCCCGTGGCCACGGTGCCGACCTTGATCGAAGGCGGCCGGCTGCATGCCGGCGCGATCATCACGTTGATCGTCGTCATGCTGGCGACGGTACTTTTGGGCCGCATGATCATGGGATTTGAAATCCGGCTGGTCGGCGCGGCGCCGCGGGCGGCACGCTTTTCCGGCTTCCATGCGGATCGGCTCGTCCTCTTCACCTTCGCGGTTTCCGGGGCGCTGGCCGGACTTGCCGGCATCATCGAGGTGGCGGGGCCGGTAGGGCATCTACAGCCCAACATCTCGCCGGGCTACGGTTTCACCGCCATCATCGTTGCCTTCCTCGGACGGCTCAATCCGGTGGGTATATTGATCGCCGGGTTGTTTCTCGCGCTGACTTTCATCGGCGGCGAAGAGGCGCAAATCTCGATGAAGGTGCCGCTCGACCTCACCAAGGTATTCCAAGGCATCCTGTTGTTCTACGTGCTGGCCTGCGATTCGCTGATCATCTATCGCATCCGCCTACTTCGAACCATTCGAAAGCCCGTGCCCGCTCATGCTTGACGCCCTCGCTCAGATCTTCAGCCTGATATTCTCGGTCAGCTTTATCCTGACCGTGACCACAGCCTCGACGCCGCTGTTGCTGGCGGCGTCCGGCGAATTGGTGGTCGAGCGCTCGGGCGTGCTCAATCTTGGCATCGAGGGGATGATGATCATGGGCGCCGCCTGCGGCTTCGCCGGCGCCTACATGTCGGGCTCGACGCTGGTCGGCGCGCTGTGCGGCATCGTCGCCGGCGCGGCGTTGTCGGCGGTTTTCGCCATCCTCACGCTCGGGCTTGCGGTGAACCAGGTCGCGGCCGGCCTGGCGCTCACGATCCTTGGCGTCGGCCTCTCCGGACTGATCGGCGCGGGCTTTGTCGGGGAGCAGATTGTGCAGGCTCCGCGGCTTTATCTGCCGATCCTCACGGGTCTGCCGGTGATCGGAAGAATCCTGTTCGGTGAAGATGCTTTCGTCTACGTCTCGATCGCGCTCATCATCGCGATTTGGCTCTTTCTTTATCGCACCCGGGCTGGCCTAATTTTGCGGGCCGTGGGCGACAACCACACCTCGGCGCACGCGCTCGGCTATCCGGTGCTGCGGATTCGCATGCTGGCGGTATTGTTCGGCGGCGCCTGCGCCGGGCTGGGCGGCGCCTTTCTGTCGTTGTCCTATACCCCGTTCTTCATTCCGGGAATGACTGCGGGCCGCGGCTGGATCGCGCTGGCGCTGGTGGTTTTCGCGTCGTGGCGGCCGGGCCGTCTGGTCATCGGCGCTTACCTCTTTGGAGCCGTGAGCATCTTGGGGCTGGCTTTGCAACCGCTGCAACTGGGCGTACCGCAGCAACTGATGAACGCGCTGCCCTATCTTGCCACGGTCATCGTTCTCGTGTTGATTTCAAGAACGCGCGGGACTGCCGGGTCGGCCGCGCCTGCGTCGCTCGGTCTGGTCTTCGTGCCGGATCGCTGAAAGTTCTGCTGGCGTTTGACGCCGCGGAGAAACGGAAGGGACGTCCAACTTTGCCAACCCGGAGTAAGATCATGAAGAAATGGAACATTAGTGCTGCGGCCGCGGTCCTCGCGGTCGCCGCAGCGACGTTCGGCGGCGCCTATGCCGCCAACAAGCTGAAAGTCGGTTTCATCTATGTCGGACCGATCGGCGATCTCGGCTGGAGTTACCAACACGACGTCGGCCGCAAGGCGATGGAAAAGGCTCTCGGCGACAAGGTCGAGACGACATTTCTGGAGAACGTTCCCGAGGGCCCCGACGCCGAACGCTCAATCGAGCAACTCGCGCGCAGCGGCCACAAGCTGATTTTCACCACCTCGTTCGGCTTTATGGACGCGACGCTGAAGGTGGCCAACAAATATCCGGACGTGTTCTTCGAACACGCCACCGGCTTCAAGCGCGCGAAGAACTTGAGCACCTACGCCGCCCGCTTCTATGAAGGGCGCTACATCCAGGGCCAAATCGCCGCCAAGGTGTCGAAGACAGGCGTCATCGGCTACATCGTCTCGTTTCCGATCCCCGAGGTCATCTCCAACATCAACGCGACGATGCTTGGCGCGCAATCGGTCAATCCGAACATGAAGGTCAAGATCATCTGGGTGAACAGCTGGTTCGACCCGGGCAAGGAAGCTGACGCCGCCAAGGCGCTCATCGACCAAGGCGCCGACATCCTGACGCAGCACACCGATTCGCCGGCCGCCACGCAGATCGCGGAGCAGCGCGGCATCCACTCATTCGGCGAATCGTCCGACATGATCAAGTTCGGGCCGAAGGCCCAGCTCACTGCGGACACCGACTATTGGGGCGACTATTACACCAAACGCGCCCAGGCCGCGATCGACGGCAAGTGGAAGTCCGACGACACCTGGGGCGGGATCGATTCGGGAATGGTCGTGATGGCGCCCTATACCAACATGCCCGACGACGTGAAGAAGATGGCGTCGGATACGCAAGCGGCCATCGCGTCGGGCAAGTTGCATCCGTTCAAGTGCCCGATCACCGATCAGGACGGCAAGACGGTGGAGTGCAAGGGCGGCGACCATCTCGACCCAGGCCAGATTCTGAGCATGAACTGGTATGTCAAAGGGATCGACGACAAAATTCCGGGGAAGTGATTCTCCGACCGTCACGTTGCGAGAATGCGATGGCCGGGCTCACGCCCGGCCATTTTTTTTTATTCGTGATTGCGAGCGCAGCGAAGCAATCCAGTGGCACAAGAATCCAGATTGCTTCGTCGCTTCGCTCCTCGCAATGACGACCCGCGCCCGTCAGCGCGTTCCGTATGCCTCAAGCTCCGCCAGGAAGCGATCCTTGGCCGCCCGCGGCAGCCAGGTGCTTTCGAAGGCGTTGCGCGAGAGTTGCACGACCTCCTTCGGTCCGAGATCGGCCTCTTCCTGGGTGCAGACGAAATTTTCGTTCATGTAGCCGCGAAAATAGGCCGGGTCGTCCGAATGCAAGGTCGCACGGATGCCAAGCTCGAGCATCCGCTTTATCTCCTTGGCCTTGCTGCCATTGGTGACGAAAGCGTTGGAGACCGGGCAGATGGTGAGCGCCAGTTGCCGGCGCGCGACCTCGTCGGAAAGCTGCTTGCTGTCCAATACATTGACACCATGATCGATGCGATTGACGCCGATCTCCTCCAGACATTGCCGAATATGCTCGGTCGAGTTCTGCTGATCGACGTCGCAATGCATGGTCAAAAGATAGCCTTCGCGGCGGGCGCGTTCGAACACCGCCTTGAATTTTACCGGCGGATTGTTCTTTTCATCTGAATCGAGTCCGACGCCGACGATCCATTCGCGATAGGGCAGCGACTGCACCAGCGTCGTCATGGCAAATTCGGCGCTCCAATCGCGCAAAAAGCACATGATGAGCTGGCTCTTGATGCCGAGGGTCCGCTCCGCCTCCAGCTGCGCGCGCCGGATGCCGCGGATCACCACATCGAACGCCACCCCGCGCCCGGTGTGAGGTTGCGGATCGAAGAACATTTCGGCGTAGCGCACATTTTGCGAATGCGCTTTCGCCAGGTAGGCAAAAGTCAGGTCGAAGAAATCCGGCTCGTGCACGAGAACCCGCATGCCCTCGTAATAGATCTTGAGAAAGGACGGCAGGTCGTGGAAATCGTAGGCGGCCCGCATGGCCGCCGCATCCTTGTAAGGAAGCGTCATGCCATTTCTTTTCGCCAGCTCGAACTTCATTTCCGGCTCGAGCGTACCCTCCAGATGCACATGCAGTTCGCACTTGGGCATGTCGGCGATGAAGTCGCGCAGATTGCTCACGGCCATCTCCTCTTAAGCTGAGCCTAGGCGTGTACTCATTAATTCAGGTCAGTTGGCGGTTGGTCAATGTCCGCTTTGCCGCGGATAGCCGATGTCTGTCGCGGCAAGGAATGGGCAAATGCCGCACGGCCGAAATGTAGAGAACCCCGAGCTGTGACGGCCCGGGGTTCCTGAGCTAATCGCTCAAATTAGGCAGGCGACCATGTGAGGGGTCATCGGGGGATGAGGTCCACATGGCAACCCAACACCGGGCGGCGGTGCCTTGTCGGGGGCGGCGTGCCGTTCGGTTGGCCTAACAATAGGGACCTTGAATGGGTGCGCCGTCACACTCCATTGTGCCTAGGAGTAGAGGGGCCTGTACCTCGGTATATACTGCGGGTAGGCCCAGCCGCGCCGTGCTCACGCCGTCTTTCGCGCGCCGGTCGAGAGTTGATACACGCCGCCAAGCAATAGCAACAACAATACAACCGTCGTCCCCCACGCGTTCGCATTAAGCCAGCCCTGCACAGTCCCCCAAGCGTTTATGGTGACATTGGCCGCGAGGCCCACGACGCTGGCGATTAGAACACTGCGCACTGCGTGCCAATCCCGAAAATCCCTGGCAAACCACACGATCAGCCCCCACGCCAAGGCCGCTGCACCACAGAACCGCAAATCCGGGACGGCGCGTGGCTCCGCGAAGCCGCTGAAAAATAAAGATACCTGGACAGGAAGCAGCAGAAAGCCGAGTGCGTATAAGATAGCAACAACCCCGGCTATCGTCAGGTAAAGCTTGGTATCCATGTTTTCCTCCCAAGAATGCGTGCGCTTCGACCGTGCGCATCTCGCAGCATCGATGAACGTAGCTCTTGGCGAGGCCATTCTCTAGCGTTTTGCTGTTGCAGTCTTGGCGCCAGCCGTATGGGCAGGTATGTAGGTCGCGACACGATGCTTCGTCCGCGCCGAATGCTTTGTGCGCACCTTTGAACAGCCGGGATTTAAAAGCCAGAACTCCAAATCTTTGCAGGAAGGTTGTTGCCGCGGCTGGCTCGCTATCGAGACCTCCGCGGATTCCGGACGTGCCGTGGCAAAGGCCCTCTCAGCTGTTGATAGTGGAGAGACCAAGATGATAATCAGGCCGACGCAAGAGGCTGCCGAAGTAATTGCAACGATCTCTTTGATCATGACAAACCTCGCACCCGGCGCGGCACCCCGTGCCATCCGCCGCTTACAAACCGTCGAAGGATTTTAAATTGAACGTGCCGCGCACTCGATTGTGCAATGGTGAGGGCACGATGTACCGAAAGGTGGAAGGCAGTATACGTTAGTGTAGGCGACCCTCGCCTATTGAACGTCTGTAATTTTGCTGCGAACGAGATTTGCCGCTTCACGCAGCGGGCCGCCGGCGCGTCCGCTGAGGGCCCAGAAGCGGGTGTTCGGCGGCGCATGGCTGCCAAGCATGTGTTTACGTCCGCGGAACGCGGGCGCAGCCGTCGTTTTTTATCCTTATCGCCGAACCATGATCTCGTTGAATTCGGACAACGCTCGTTCAAATTTGTTATTGAAGAGCCACATCGCATCAAGAATTTCGCGAAAGGTTGCAGATTTTTTTGCTCTGTCAGCCTGTCCAAAAGTGAAGATGCTATTGTTTCTCAGATACCTCATGATCCTCGGGTCGGAAATTTTATAGTTGGTAAAATTACCCGACTTGAGTGCGGCCCTGGTCGGCGTCGGGATGATCTGGATGAGTTCGAAAAGCTTCATCTGATCGATCGGGTCCGGCATCGTTTTCACGATCGCCGGCATTTGCGGGAAAAGATCCGCGTGTGCGCTGACAAGGGCATCTCTCACGGCGGTCCAGTGATTGAGCCGATGATCTAGATTGCGACCCTTGCCTCTTCCATTTCGTCGCGAGCGCTCAGTGCTGGATCAAAGGCTCCTATCGCCTTTTTTATCGCCGTCCATTTCTTTTGACCACGTCGGTCTTCGGATGGACCTGTTTGCAGACTTCCTTTGTAGGTATTCGAGCGCCCATTCCCTACGTTTTGCTTGCCATTTGTCTCCGCAAAGAAGAGCCCCAAGCTGATACGGCCTGCCGCTTCAGCATTTTTTGCATCAAGGCCCTTGGCTTGCGCGATGGCGATTCCCAGGTCGACAACGTCTTTGAACGGAGTATCCGAGTTTTGCGCATTGGCGGGCGGCGCCTCCATGATGTCGAAGAGCTTCCTATACTCATCGATCAGCGGCTCGCTGTCGGCATCAAAGTACGCCGGAGGAATTCCGAATTTGTTGGGTCTTCCGATTTTGGACGGAAGCGCGTCGGTGAGGTCCTTGTATGCGCTCATCATGTTGATACGGGCGAGGTAGAGTGCTTGTCCCGGTAACTTCGGCAGCCGCTGATTCGAATTTATCCGGGCGGACCGTTGATCCAGGATCGACTTAAAGTCGTTTACTGCATAATTGTACGTATTGAGCGCATCCGACTGTGATTTCGTGAGTGCGGGCGGCTGACCCTGCGCAGTTGGTGACGCGGTGTCCACACGTAACTGGCCGGGTTGAGCTTGGGCGCCCGCGCCAAGAGGCCACCCCGCTGCCATTGCACCGAGCGCCTTGATGAACTCGCGCCGTCGCATTGCCACCCCAAGCTCAGGAAACGCACCTTATCGGCTTTATGAGTTCGCGCCCCTCATCATGCTCGGAAATAATGCCTACAGCGTCTCGGGCATCGGCGTCGCTTTGCCGTCGGCCAGCGCGAATTGCGGGATGTGGCCAAGACCCTGAACGAGCCGCGCATCGGCGCCGAGCGTTTTTTCCCAATCGTGGCCTTCGGTCAGGATCACGCCGGCCCCGGCAATATTGGCGCCGGCCGCGCGCACCAGCGCAAGCGTTGCGGCAAGACTGGAGCCGGTCGCGACGACGTCGTCGACCACCACGACGCGCCGCCCCGCGAGCAGCGGCACCGAACGGCGGTCGAGCATCAGGCGCTGCTTGCTTGCGGTCGTCACCGATTGCACTTCCTGGACCAGTGCATCGGCCAGATGGATCTTCGGCGACTTCTGGGCGATGACGTACTGATCGAGGCCAAGCGCGCGCGAGACCTCGATGACGACCGGGATGCCAAGCGTCGCTGCGCCGACGACGATGTTGGGCTTGAGCGGGCCGAGTCTGGCGGCCAGCGCCTTGCCGACGCGCTCGCCGAAATGCACGCCCATATCGATCACCATCAACAGCGAAATGGCGAGCCGCTGGTTGATCGGCACGATTGGCAGTGTCACCGGCTCGCCGGCGATATCGACGGTATAAGTCTGCATGGTTGGTCGCTTTCCTGACGGGCGGACACACGTTGGACTAACCGGCGTCGTGTTACACCGCATCCTTTATTTCATCATCAGTTCCGTCGCCTTGACGAGACTCTTGTCGCGGTTCGCCTTGCAATAATCAACAGTCGCGCGGATTGCGTATCGCAGCCTGGCCATATTGACGGTGCGTGCTTTTGCAGGCCGCTCATACGAGCCGCTGTACCAGGCGAGAAACAACTCGGCGTCTCCGTTAGCGGAGTCGGCAAGATCGCCGCAGCTCAGGCGTTGAATATCGATATTGCCGTTCGCGTCGGCAAATTTGGACAACGCAATATGCGGTTGCTGCGTTTGGACTGACGGCGCGGGCGGCGCCGCGTTCGCATTGTGGCAGGCTTCGTCAAGCTTTGCCGCCGGGTCGTAGTCCTTAAATTTCTCGCCACGACGAAATACGCCGTTTGCTCGAACGCTGAAATTGGCGGCAGGGATAAAGGCCGCGCGTGTCGCGGTCCACGACCCATCCGCATTTCTTGCGAATACGTCGCAAGGCAATTCGTCGTCTTGCGAGCTTGCCCCCGTAACCGGACAGAGGAAGTAGATCGCGATCGCCGTGACGAGCAGCGCTGGACGATATCGCATGATGATCTTAACCGGGAGATTGCAGCGCGCGGGCTGCCGCGGAGTGCCGCCGGATCAGGCCGGCGACATCGAGACCTTGAATTTGAGCATCCTCCACGATCCAGCGCCCGCCTACCATAACGCGGTCGGCGCGATGGGCGCCGCATAGAACGAGTGCGGCAAGCGGATCGCCGCTGCCGGAAAAGCGAAGTTCATCGAGCTTGAACAGCGCGAAATCGGCCATTGCGCCGACGGCGATCTCTCCGATGTCCGTTCGGCCGACGCAGGCCGCCGAGCCCTTGGTCGCCCAGCGCAACGCATCGAGGTGACTGACCTTCGCGACGCCGTAGCGGCTGCGCTGGAGCAGAAACGCAGCGCGCACCTCCTGCATCAAATTCGACGAGTCGTTGGACGCCGAGCCGTCGACACCGATGCCGACGCGCCCGCCCGCCTCTTCCATCGCGCAGACCGGGCAAGTTCCCGACGCGAGGGTCTGATTGCTGCATGGACAGTGAGAAATCGCGGTGCCGGCGCGCGCGAGCCGCTTGAACTCGCCGGCGTCGAAGTGGACGCCGTGCGCAAGCCACACCCGATCGTTGAGCCAGCCGCAATCTTCCAAATAATCGAGCGGCCGGCATTTGTAGAGCGCCTGACAGAAACGATTTTCGTCCTCGGTTTCGGCGAGATGGGTGTGCATCCGCACGTTGAGCCGTTGCGCCAGTTCCGCCGTGGATCGCATCAGCGAGGTCGTGACCGAAAACGGCGAGCACGGCGCCAGCGCGATCTGCACCATCGCTCCCGCCCCGGCATCGTGATAGCGCGCCACCACGCGCTCGCTGTCGGCAAGGATGGTGTCCTCGTCCTGCACCACGCCGTCCGGCGGCAGCCCGCCGTCGCGCTGCGAAAGATTCATCGAGCCTCGTGTCAGGAGGACGCGCAAGCCGAGACGCTTTGCCGCGGCGACTTCAATATCGATGCCGTCTTCAAGGCCGGCTGGGAAAACGTAATGGTGATCCGTCGTCATGGTGCAGCCGGAAAGGACCAGCTCGGCCATCGCCAGCGTCATGCCGAGATCGAGCGCTTCCGGCGTCAGCCGCGCCCAGATCGGATAGAGCGCCTGCAACCAGGGAAACAATTCACGGTCGAGGGCCGCGGGAACCGCGCGGGTGAGGGTTTGATAGAAGTGGTGGTGGCTGTTGATCAACCCCGGCAGCACCACGTGCTGACCGGCATCGAATGTCCTGACGTCCGGCGTCGCGGGGCTGGCGCTCGCCGCGACCAGTTCGACGATGCGGCCACCTTGAACCACGATGCCGCGCTCGGCTCCGTCCGCCAGGATGGCGAGTGGATCCTTGAGCCATAACGCCGATTGTTGGTCGTTTGTCATTGCCTCACCGGATGAAGATCAATGCAAGCCGCGTGCCCGGTTGCCTTCGCCCGCGGCCGGAGGGGGCAATTTCAGTTCGCCCCGGCGATCGGCGGCCATCCGACCTTGCTTGCCCGGTGAATGTGGCGCGCGACACTCAGGATCAGGGGCTCTTCGAAGCGCGGCGCGACGATCTGCATACCGATGGGCAGGCCGTCCTGCGACAGGCCCGCAGGCGCGGTCGCGGCCGGCAGGCTGACCAGGGTGATGAGATAAGCAGGCGCAATCCAGTCGATGTAATTCTCGAAGCTCTTGCCGTTGATCTTGTCGGGGAAATTCATTTCCACCGGATAGGGCTTTACCGGCGCCGCCGGCGTGAGGAGAACGTCGAAACGCTCGAACAGTATGCGGAAGTGCGCAAACAGCTCCTGCCGCGTCCGCTCGGCTGCGGCGAAGTCGAGCGAATTCAACTTCATTCCGGCTTCGACGTTGCCCCTGAGGTTGGGCCCGAACGCGTCGATCTGGGCGAGCCGTTCGTATTGCTGGCCAACCATCCAGAATCCGCGCCAAGTCTGGTACGGGGCGCGGCCGGCGCTCGCGTCGAAGGCGACGTGTTCCACGTGCGCGCCGAGCTTCTCCAGCGCGGCCGCCGCATTGCCGCAGAGCGTGTCGATTTCCGCATCGACACCGATGCCGGCAATGTCGGAGACATAGGCGATGCGCAGGCCCTTGATGTCGTCGCGGCGCTCCAGATCGGCCGACGCGCTCTTCCACGGCGGCGAAACCGAGATTGGCGAGATGCGGCTGAAGCCGACGAGGCAATCGAGCATGAGGGCAGCGTCTTCCGCGTCGCGGGCCAGCGGGCCGTGGACTTGTCCCGGATCCCACGCAAGCGCCAGCGGATGGCTTGGCGTCAATCCCGGCGTCGGCCGGATACCGACGATGCCGCAGAACGCGGCGGGAATGCGTATGGAGCAACCGAAATCGGTCCCCTGTGCGATCGGCACCATGCCGCTGGCGACGGCGACAGCAGAGCCGCCGGAAGAGCCTGCCGGACTGAGCGCCGGATTCCACGGATTGCGGGTCGGACCGAAAAGCGCGTTGTTGGTGTTGGCGCCGCAGGCGAATTCGGGCGTGTTGGTTTTGGCAAGCACGATGGCGCCGGCGGCTTTCAGTCGACGGATCGCTTCGGCGTCCTCCGCCGGCACGTAATCCTTAAATAGCGGCGAGGCGAAGGTCGTGCGGATGCCGGCGGTCGGAGTGACGTCCTTGACCCCGATCGGCAGACCGTGAAGCGGGCCGAGCGTGTCGCCCTTCATCACCGCGGCTTCGGCGTGTCGGGCGGCGTCGCGCGCCTGGTCGGCGGCCAGCGTGACGATGGCGTTGAGCTTCGGATTGAGCGCGTCGATCACCGCGAGACAGGTGTCGAGAACTTCGAGCGGGCTGACGGCCTGGGTGCGGATAAGCCGCGCCAGTTCACGCGCCGATTTGCGCACAAGAATTTTGTCGACCATCACGATTTATTTCCCGGACCAGTGCACGAAGCGCCGCTCGATGAGGAGAAAGAGAAGATTAAGACCATAGCCGAGCGCACCGGCGGCGAAAATCGCGGCGTACATCCGCGGCATGTCGAACAACTGCTGCGCTTCGAACACGCTGTGGCCGAGTCCATCCTGCGAGCCGATGAACATCTCCGCCACCACGATGATCACGAGGGCCAGCGAGACGCCGTTACGCAGCCCGACGAAAGTCTGCGGCAGGGATTCAAGCAGCATGACGTCGAACAGCACGCGCAGGCGTGAAGCGCCCATGACCCTGGCCGCCAGCAGCCGCGTCTTGCGCGCATTCATGACGCCGTAGGCAACATTGAACAGGATCACCAGCATCGCGCCGAAGGCGGCGACCGATATTTTCGTCTCGTCGCCGACGCCAAAGAGTACGAGGAACAGCGGGAACATGGCGGACGCCGGGGTGGAACGGAAAAAATCAATGACGAATTCGAGCGAGCGGTAGAGCCTTTCCGACGATCCTAACACGATGCCCAGCGGAATGGCGATCACGGCCGCAATCAGCGTCGATGCCGCCGTCCGGTAGACGGTTTTGGCGAAGTCGAAACCGAGCGTCCCATCGTCCATGCCTTGCGACAGCGATTTGAAAGTCGCGGCTGGCGAGGGCAACAAGACGGGATCGACCCATTGCTGCCACGTGGCGAGCGACCAGATGGCAAGCAGGCCGACGACGCCGATGGCAGGCAAGAAGGCTTCGGCCTTTTGCGCTTTCATGCCTGCCTCACTTCGCGCTGGAAAACCTCGAGGCATTCGGCCTTGGTGCGGACGAAATCGGGGTCGGACAAGGTTGCATCGGTACGGGGCCGCGCGGCCGGGACCGGCGTGAAGGCGGCGATCCGCGCCGGATGTCTCGACAGCAGCAACACCCGGTCGGCGAGAAACATGGCCTCTTCGAGATCGTGCGAAACGAGGATCGTGGTGGTGCCGGTCTCAAGAAAAATTCGCTGCAACTGCTCGCGCATGAACAGCGTCATTTCGTAGTCGAGCGCCGAGAAGGGCTCGTCGAGGAACATGATTTCCGGTTCGACCACCAGCGCGCGGAGGATCGACACGAGCTGCTGCTGGCCGCCGGACATCTGGTACGGATAAAGATCGAGGTCGAGCTTGATGCCGAGATGGGCGACCAAAGCCTCGGTGCGCGAGCGCCGCTCTGCCGGCGGCACCCTCATCATCTTGAGCGGGTAGGCGATGTTGTCGAATGCGCGCATCCAGGGGAACAGCGCTTCGCGATAATTCTGAAAAACGTAACCGAACTTGATCTCGTCGAGCCGCCGCCCGTCGAACAATATCTGTCCGGCGTCAGGCGGAACGAGTCCGGCAATCATGTTGATCAGGGTGCTTTTGCCGCAGCCATTTGGCCCGAACACCGAGATCAGCTCGCCGCGCGGGATGTCGAGATCGAAGTTGTTGTAGATGATGGCCTTGTCGAAGCGCTTGCTCAGCCCGCGGACGGTGACGTGAGGCCGCTGCGCCGGCTCGCTCGCCGGTGCCGCCGTCGAGACATTTGGAGATTGCAGGTTAGCGGCCGGCGGCGCGGCGCTCATCAAAACGCCTGAAGGTATTTTCTGACGTCGACCTTTTCCGGCACGACGCCGATATCGTGACCGAAGTCGGCGAATGTCTGCAAATCCCCGATCTGCTTTGGGCTCATGTCCTTGACCATGACGTAGCCGAGCATGGGCACGATATCGACCACGCTCTCGGGCGTCATGGTGTTCTTGAGGAGGTGTTTACGGGCCTCCTGCGGATCGCTCTTGATCAAGGCAATCGCCCTGGCCCATGCTTGTGCGAAGCGCCTGGCGACGTCCGGCCGCCTGCTGATGAAGTCGGACGAAAAAGCGCAACCGGCGGCGAAGGGGTCGGCTTCCGGATCGCCGAGCACGTATTTCGCGATCACGCCGGCCTCGACCGTTTTGGCGAAACCGAGCTGGTTCATCACACTGGCGTTCGGTTCCAACGTATAGCCGCCATCGAACGTGCCGGCCTTCATGGCGTTGATGTGCTGCCCCATATCGAGCTGGTCGATCGTGTAGTCGCCGTCATGGAGCCCGACCTTGGCGAGGATTCCCTTGGCGGTGTTGAGGTTGGCCGGTCCCGGCGCCGACATCAGCTTGAGGCCTTTGAAGTCGGCCAGCGATGTGACCTTGTCGGCGAGGCCGGAGCGCACGACAAACTGCTCCATCCTGTGCGTGACGTTCTGGCCGTTCATGGCGACATACATCGCCACGCCCGGCTTCTTGAGATTGGCGTTCAAGCCTTCCAGTGTGACCAGCACGATGGAGACCTCGATCTGATTGGTGATCAGAGCCGCGACGTTCGGCGGTCCGCCCATCAGGATAGTCGCTTCCGGCTCGATATTGAGTTCCTGGAAATAGCCGAGATCGCGCGCCACGAAATACGGCAGCGCCGAACTGATCGGAAAGACGCCGACCTTCACTTTGTCCGGATTTTGCGCGCCGGCCGGCAGGTTGAAAAGGCCTGCGGCAACAAGTGTCCCGGCGAGCAGCCATCGAGCGGCGGTTTGAACGCGGATCATTGCCATCGCGAAGCAAGCCGCGTGCCGCGGATATGCGCTATTCCCCCGCATCGATGATGGCGATGCAGGGTCCGCCGCCCTGCGGTCCCTGATGCATCGCGTCGACGGACACGAACACCGCCGGATCGCCGATCGCCGCCGCGGCGACGCCGCCGACCGCGGCCTTGGCGTGCCGGTGCCAGGGCACGTCGGAATCGTCGAGCATGATCTGCCGCCGGGAACGCAGCTTGCCGGTGCGATCCGCTTCGCATTTCATGAAGCAGTTGACCACGCGCCCCTTGAGGTCTTCGGCGCGGGGGCGCTCGGGCAGTTCCAGACCGGCTTTCCGAATGGACTCATAGACGCCGTCGATGTCGAGGGCGTCCTTCATCACCGAATGGCCGATGCGATAGCGGCCGCCGGCGCCGTTTTTGTTGCCGAGGAGGACGATCTGGGCCTGCGTCAGCTCCACGCCCGACGAGCACGACGCCACCGAAGAATAAAGGTCGAGGTTGCGGCAGATTTCCTCCGCCTTCGGCATCTTGATTTCGCCCAAGCCAACGGCGATGCCGAGGCCGGTGGTACCGTTCGACACCCCCATCGAGTCATGCACCTCGCATGCGACCTGTTTGCCGCGCGCATGCGCGTCGAGCACCGAGTCGACGGTCAGGAGCGGCGTCTTGGTCTGCACGTAATGTACATCCGCCGGATCGTCGATGCCGGCGTCGCGCATCGCGGCGCGCACGCCGTCGGCGACCTTCTCCACCATGGCCAGCCGGCCGATGTCCTCGGGCAAGAGCTCCACGCTCAACGCCGTGCCGATCACGAGGCGCGATTTGTTGGCCGGGCCGCTCTTGACGTTGCGCGCAAAGATCGTCGCGTGTGGGGTGATGACGCCGTCGCAGCCGCCGGACCAGACCATCGGGATTTTCGCGATCTCGGCTTCCGAGCGGCTGCCGAGCTCGCGCAGCACGGCCCGAAACGCCTGGTCCGCGAGGATGCGGGTAAAGTCGTTGACGCCGCCATTGCCCTCGGTCTTGCCGATGACCGCAATGACTTCGTCGGCGCGGAATTGGCCTTTGCCGATCAATGCCTCCATGCCAGAGGCATCCTGCACGTTCTTCAATTCGACTTTGGCGACTTCAATGGCCATTACGCTCGGTCCTCGCTGGGATGATTTCTTCTAGGCTGTGCGTGTCCACGGCTTGACCTCGCCGCGGATCATTTTTTCAAAACCGCCGCCGCGGTCGATCATGGGCCGCTGGCTCGGCCGTCCGGCTTTGAGCTTCGCGCGCAGGCCGGCTGTCGCCGCGGCGTCCAAGGTGAAGGAGTTGCCGGCGGCATCCGGCGTTAGCACGACGCCGTAATCGTCGCGTGCGGCGGCGTGCGAAACCTTGCCTTCGATTACGTCGCGCTGGACCCATTCGGGTTCGCGTTCCAGCGGATCGCCCCAGCCGCCGCCGCCGGTGGTGACGACGCGCACGATCTGCCCGGCCAGCAGCGGCTCGCCGTCGACCAGGCCGCCGAGGTCGCGCGGCGCGCCTTCGGCGTCGACGGTCACGCAGAACGGCGTACCCGCCTTGCCGCCATTGACGCCGTAGCAGCCTAGCCGGACGCGGTCGGCGGTGACGATGGTGCGGCAGTCGACCAGTGCCCGGTAATGCTTGTCGTAGCCCAGGCCGCCGCGGCGCTTGCCGGCGCCGCCGGAATCCGTCCGCAGCGCGAGCTTCTCCACCAGCAGCGGAAACCGCGTTTCGGTGAATTCGGCCGGCTGGTTGCGCGAGTCGGGCACGATGTGGATGGCATCGTTGCCGTCGGCGTAGGCGCGGCCGCCGGAGCCGCCGCCCAAGACTTCGCGTGACAGGAACGACTTGCCGTCGAGGCCGGCGCCATAAAATCCGGTGTAGCGGATCGTCTCCTGATCGGCCGGCATCCGCCCTTGCGCCGCTTGCGCCACCACGCCGGCAAGGAGGCCAAGACAGCGCAACAGCACGAACGAGCGCGCGTTGGTGGCCGCCGGCCATTCCGGCGTGATCAACGTGCCCTTCGGCGGGAACACGATCTCGAAGACTTCGCAGACGCCTTCGTTGACGTGAATTTCGGCGGCGCGCTCGGGCGTGTCGGCGAGGTTGCGCAGGATCGGCGCGATCCATTTGATCAGGAAGGCGCCACCGGCATAGTCCGCCGGCCAGTTGATCGGGCCGGTCGATTGCGGATCGGTGCCGGTGAAATCGAGCGTGAGCCGGTCGCCGTTTTTGGTCAGCGTCAGCGCCAGCTTGTGCAGCTTCGGATCGGTGACGCCGTCGTGCTCGACATAATCGTCCCAGCGGTACTCGCCGTCGGCGATTTTCGGCAACAGCTCGCGTCGGAAAATGTCGCGGCAGGTGTCAAGGATCGCCTGGAAGCAGGCTTCGACGGTCTCGCGGCCGAACCGTTCGAACAATTCCGCCATGCGGCGCGCGCCCATCAAACAGGCCTGCACCTCGCTGTCGAGGTCGGCGGCAAGCGTTTCGGGAACGCGGGTGTTACGCTTGATGATGGTGAAGACCGCGTCGTTGCGGATTCCGGCGCTGTAGAATTTGACCGGCGGGATGGCGAGGCCTTCTTCGAACACCGTCGTCGCCGTGCCGGGCATCGAGCCCGGCACCCGGCCGCCGATGTCGTCGTGGTGGCCGAACGCCTGGATATAGGCGACGACCTCGCCCTGGTGAAACACCGGCACCGTGCTGCACAGATCGGGCAGGTGCCCGATCGAGCCTTCGGTCAGATAGGTGTCGTTCATCAGGAACACGTCGCCGGGCTGCATGGTTTGCGGCGGGAAATCGCGCACCACGGCGTTGGGCATGGCGGAGTACGAGCGGCCGGTGAGCTTGCGGCAATAGCGGTCGAACAGGCCGACGCGGTAGTCGTGCGCCTCACGGATCATCGGCGAGCGGGCGGTGCGCTCGATGGCGAATTCGATTTCCGCCTCGATGGAATTGAGCGTGCCTTCGACGATTTGCAGGACGATGGGATCGACCTCGCGCGGGGGCAAATCCGGCGCCGTCGGCCACGGCCATTCCTTGGCGTGCACGTTCATCATTCAAAGGCTCCGGGTCGTTCTATATCGCGCAAGGCCGGTCAGCCATAGCTCATATTACTGTCGCGTGCCCCCGTTTCACCCCCTAACGCGCGTCCCGCGGCGAACGTGACGCTGGCGTTGAAGTCTGAAGCCAAATAAGAAAATCCGGCCCGGTCGGGTGGAAACAATTGTGAGACGGAGGATGACGATGGCGTTGCCAGATTCGATCGCGGAACGGGCGCGGCAGGGCGCCAAGGTCCGGCGCGAGGTGCTTGGAGCGGCTTATGTCGACGCGGGCAAGCAGCAGGCAAACCCGTTCACGCAGCACTTTATCGAGTTTACACAGACGCAGTGCTGGGGAAATGTCTGGCTGCGCGAGGGGCTGTCGCACAAGACCCGCAGCATGCTCAACGTCTGCATGCTCGCGGCGTTGGCCCGCTGGCATGAATTCGAAGTCCATGTTCGCGGCGCGCTCAACAACGGCGTCACGGCGGAGGAAATCGCCGAGATACTTCTTCACACGGCGGTCTATGCCGGCATCCCGATTGCGTCGGAAGGCTTCAAGCGCGCCGACAAGATCATCGCCGACGTCGCGGCGGAAAAAAAGAGCTAGCCCGGTGCGCAGAACAAGCCTTGGGCCTGAGTAGGGTTTGCGGCCTCGCCTGCGAGTTATACGCTTGCAGCCAACGGTCCAAGATCCATGGGAGGAATCAATGAAGGTCAAATCCGGAAAACACGTCGTTCCTGACGCGAAGGTCGACAAGCAACGCCGTACGCTGCTCAAACTCGCAGCGGCCGGCGGCGCCGGCGCGATCGCGTCGCCGTGGATGTTTCAGTCGTCGCGCGCGGCGCCGCGTACCGTCAAGATCGGCATGGTCAGTCCGGAGACCGGACCGATTGCCGCGTTCGGCGAGGCCGACAAGTTCGTTCTCGCGGGCGTGCGCAAGGCGCTGGGCGACGGCATCGTCATTGCCGGCGAGAAGCACCCCGTTGAGATCGTCTACAAGGACAGTCAGTCAAATCCGAACCGCGCCGCCGAAGTGACGGCGCAACTGATCAACAACGACAAGGTCGACCTGGTGATCGGGTCGTCGACGTCGGACACGGTCATTCCGGTTTCCGACCAGTGCGAACTGGCCGGCGTTCCTTGCGTAACCTCCGACGATCCCTGGCAGGTCTGGTTCTTCGGCCGGAAAGGCGATCCGAAGAAGGGATTCGAATGGACCTATCATTTTTTCTGGGGCCTCGATCAGCTCGGCGGCTTGTTCGCCGACATGTGGCTGTCGCTCCCAACCAACAAGATGCTCGGCACCCTGTGGAGCAACGACGGCGACGGCAATAATGCCAACGAACACCTCCCGGATTTCTTCAAGTCGAAGGGCCTCGACGTGAAGAACCTTGGGCTTTACTCGAACAACGCCGACGATTTCTCGGCGCAGATCGCTGAATTGAAGAAGGCGAATTGCGAGGTGTTGTCCGGCGTCTTCACGCCGCCGGAATTCGCGACGTTCTGGACGCAGTGTGCGCAGCAATCGTACCGGCCCAAAATCGTCACGCCGGCCAAGGCGCTGCTGTTTCCGGCCGCTGTCGAGGCGCTGGGCGACCGCGGGGCGGGCCTGTCGACCGAGGTATGGTGGTCGCCGCATCACCCTTTCAAGTCCGGGCTGACCGGCCAGACGGCGCAGCAATTCTGCGACGCCTACACCGCCGCCAGCGGCAAGCAATGGACCCAGCCGATCGGCTTCAAGCACGCCAACCTCGAAGTCGCCATCGACATCCTCAAGCGCGCGAAGAAGCTCGAGCCGTCAGCTGTCCGCGATGCCATCGTGCAAACCGATTACCAGTCACTGGTCGGTCCGATCGCCTGGAAGGGCGGTCCGACCAATCCAGTGCCGAACGCCTGCACGACGCCCCTCGTCGGCGGCCAGTGGAAGAAGGGCAGCAAGTTCAAATACGATTTGCACGTCGTCTTCAATCAACCGGCGCCGAATATTCCTCTGGATAGCCCGTTCGAGCCGATACACCAGGCCTGACACTTTCGGGGTTCGGCGAAGAGGAGCGGCTGCGGCTGAGTGATTCTTCCCCACACCGCCGTCCATGCCGGCGCTCCGACGGCACGGTGCCGCAAACGGAGGTGTGGTATTTAAGCGCCCGACGCGGCATTTGGCGTCGCCAACCGCTTGTGCGATCGGAAAGTCCGGAGCGAGAGGTTGAGCCTTGGCAAGCACGCGGATCATTCTGCACGGCAAAGCAGCCGGCAACGCCGGCGTGAGAGCGGCGGTGCAAAAGCTCCGGCAGGACGGTCACACCGCTGAAGTGCGGGTCACGTGGGAAGCGGGGGACGCCGCACGCATGACGGCCGAAGCAGTTGCCGCGACCGGTCGAGGCAAAGTCAACTGCATCGTCGCGGGCGGCGGCGACGGCACCATCAACGAGGTATTTGGTGCGGCTTATGCGGCCGGTCTGCCGGCGGAGTGTTGTCTCGGCGTGCTTCCACTCGGCACCGCCAACGATTTTGCTCACGCAGTGGGAATACCGCTGCAGGATCTGACGGCCGCGTTGCAACTCGCGGCAAGCGCCGTGCCGCGATGGATCGATGTCGGCCTCCTCGACGGCAGACCGTTCATCAACCTCGTCTCGGGTGGCTTCGGTTCGCGCGTCACGGTGGAAACCGACCCGGAGCTTAAGCGGCGGCTGGGTGGATTGGCCTACGTGCTCACCGGCATCTCGCGCTTCGCGGAACTCTCGGCGAACCGCGGCAGGTTTCGCGCCGAAGGCTTCTCATGGGAAGGACCTTTCGTGGCCGTCGCGATCGGCAACGGCCGGCAGGCCGGAGGCGGCGTGCCGCTCTGCCCTGACGCGCTGATCGATGACGGCCTGCTGGATTTGATGATCCTGCCCGAACTGGATCACGCCGCGCGTCTGGACGTGTTCTCCCATTTGCTGCGGGAAGGCGCGGCCGGCATTCGCGCCCAACAGGTCACGGCACGAAGTTCCTGGATCGAGTTCGAATCGGATAATGATCTGAACGTTAACCTGGACGGCGAGCCGGCGCTCCTGAAGCGGTTTCGTGTCGAGTGTCGCCGGCGCGCACTTCGGGTGTGTCTTGGCGAGAGTCCTCTGATGTCGAGCCATCACGGGCGCGCTTGATGAGCGCTCGGCCCGGCTGCCCGGTTTAGTTTCGCGGTTTGGCAGACTTGCCTGCGGCGCGCACGATCAGAATGCCGTGGGGATCGACGGTCAGCTCCTGGCCCGGAAAGATCACGGTGGTCGAACCGAATTCCTCGACGACGCCTGGCCCCGCGAGCTTGAAACCCGCGCCCAGTGACGCGCGTGCAAAAATCGGCGTGTCGCGGAACTTGCCGTCGAAATAAACCTGCCGACTTGTGCGCTTTGGCGGCGCGCCGGATTCTTCAAGTTCGGGAATGCTCGGCCGGTCGATCAGGCCGAAAGCCGACACGCAGAAATTCACCAACTCGACTTTCTGCTGGCCCGCATAATTGTAACCGAAAGTCTTTGCGTGCTCGGCGTGGAACGCATCGACCAGGCCGGCGATGAACTGGGCGTCGACTTTGCCGGACGGCACCGGTACGCGCACTTCCATGGACTGACCCGCGTAGCGGACATCGGCTTCGCGCAGCAGCGTGATCTTCGACGGTGCGATGCCGTCCTTCTCCAGTGTTGCGACGCCGTCCTTTTCGAGCGACGCGTACATGGCGGCGACGGCGGGAAGATCGACTGACTCCTCGTGCATCACCTTGGTGACGATGTGGTCGGTGCGCCAATCGACCGCCAGCAGCCCGAAGGCGGAGAGATTGCCGGGGTTCGGCGGCACGATGCAGGTCTTCATGCTCATTAGTTCCATCATCGCCGGCGACTGCGCCGGCCCGGAGCCGCCGAATGACAGGAGTGCGAACGCGCCCGGATCGATGCCGCGCTGGATCGTCATCTGCCGGATGGCGTTGGCCTGATCCCAGTTGGCGATCTCGATGATGCCTTCAGCGAGCTGCTCGGCGCTCAAGTTGCCGGGAAGCCGCGCGGCCAGCGCTTTCAGCCCGCCCCGCGCACGCTCGACGTCGAGCTTGATGCCGCCGCCAATCAGCGCCGGCGGAATGCGGCCGAGAACGAGATTGGCGTCGGTGATGGTCGGCTCGTCGCCGCCGTTCGGATAGCACATCGGACCGGGCACGGCGCCGGCGCTACGCGGCCCGACCCGCAGTTTCCCTTCGCGCGAGATCCAGGCGATCGAGCCGCCGCCGGTGCCGATGGTCTTGATATCGAGCATCGGAATACGCACCGGGAAACGGCCGACACGACCGCCGTTGGTGATTTTTGGCCTGGCGCCTTCGATCAGGCAGAGATCGGTCGAGGTCCCTCCGGCGTCGAGCGTCACCAGATCGGGAAAACCGGCAATTTCGGCGATCACCGCGCTGCCGAGCGCGCCGGCGGCCGGACCGGACAACGCCGTGGTGATCGGCTTGCGCATCACCTGGTCGGGACTGGCGACGCCGCCCGACGACTGCATCACGAGGAACGGTTTTTTGTTCAGCTCCGAACCAAGCTCGTCGCGGATGCGGTCGAGATAGCGGCTCATATGCGGCTTGATGAACGCATCGACCAGCGTGGTCACCGCGCGTTCGTATTCGCGATATTCCGGCAGCACGTCGCAGGAGAGCGAGAGCGTGCAATCCGGATATTCCTCGCGCACGATCTCGGCGGTGCGGCGCTCGTGCGCGGCGTTGGCGTAAGAGTGAATGAGGCAAATGCCGATCGCGGTGATGCCCGCCTCGCGAAAGAAGCGCGCCGCGGCGCGGACGCTTTCTTCGTCGAGCGGCCGCAGCTCCTGGCCGAGGAAGTTGAGGCGCCCGCCGACCTCGCGGACATAGCGCAGCGGCACGATGCGCTCCGGCTTCACCCAGAAATACGAGTTGCCGTAGCCCTCGGGCACGGCCTGGCGGGCGATTTCAAGGATATGGCGGAAGCCCCTGGTCACGATGAGGCCGAGACCGGCGATCTCGCCCTGCAAAAGCGCATTGGTCGCGACCGTCGTGCCGTGCGCCAGCACGGCCAGATCGTCCACGCCGGCGCCCCATTCGCCGAGGATGGCATGGACGCCGCGAACCAGCGCCACGGCGGGATTGGACGGCGTCGACGACACCTTGGTCACGCGCATCGCGCCGGAACTGTCATCGACGCAGACGATGTCGGTAAAGGTGCCGCCGGTGTCGATGCCGATCCGCAGCGTCGCACTGCCGCTCATACGCGTACGCTCCATCGGCTCCACAAGACCGCGGCCGGTGCGATATTATGCGCGGGCCGTTTCACCGAGTTCAAGACGATTGCCGCTTATTTCTTCAGCTCGAACAAAATATCCTGAGCGCCCTTCCACAACGTCAGTTTGCCGAGCGCGGTCAGATTCTCACGGCCCTTGGTGATGGTCAGGAAATGATTGCCGGCGAGCTGTCCGACCTTGCTGGAAAACGCCACCGCGCCATAGGCCAGCAGAATTTCGGTTTCGCTGATGCCGCCCGGATAAAGAATGATGTCGCCGGGTGCCGGATAGCTGGTGGGATTCTCGTGTCCCAGGCCGAAGTCGAATTCGCCGAGCGGAATCCAGCAGCCTTCGCCGCTCCAGCGCACGTGGATGATTTGTTGGTGGTAGGGCAGGGCGCGGACGAATCGTGCGCAGGTGTTGGGCGCGGCCTCCACGGTCTGCGCCTCGAATTCGTATGGTCCCGCCTTGATGCGAAGCGTCGTCATGGTGTTCCGATCCTGTCGAGAAGGTTGGAAAGAACGCGCGCGGCGATATCGATGTCGCCGGGCGAAGCGAATTCTTCGGGGTTGTGGCTCACGCCGCCGCGGCAGCGCACGAACAGCATGGCGAACGGAATGATCCGGTCGAACGCCATGGCGTCGTGGCCGGCGCCGCTCGGCAGCCGGCGCGGCGTAACCCCGCAGCTTTCGACCGCTTGCGCCATCTGATCCGAGAGCGCGGCGTCGCAAATGGCGGCGGGGACTTCGTGGCCGACGGAAAGCCTTGCCGTCACGCCGCGGCGTTGCGCGATTGCGGCGATGGTTTCCTTGATGTCGCCGACGGCGCCGATCCGTTCCTGGTCCGACGGACTGCGGATGTCCAAAGTGAAGCGCGCCTGCCCGGGAATGGTGTTGGCCGCGGACCCCGGCACTTCCATCTTGCCGACCGTCGCCACGAGATTGGATCGCGACCGCGCGCGGCCTTCGACGGCGAGCAGCATTTCGGCGGCCGCTGCCAGTGCATCCTTTCGCATCGGCATCGGCACGGTGCCGGCATGCCCGGCTACGCCGTCGACCTCCACGGTCCCGCGCGTGACGCCATCGATGGCCGTCACGATGCCGACCGGAAGCCCCTCCTGTTCCAGCACGGGGCCTTGCTCGATGTGAACTTCGACGTAGCCCAGCGCCCGATCCGGCGCGAGCGCTTCTTCGGCCAGGCGCGACGGATTGCAACCGAACGCTACCAGCGCCTGGCGCCGCGACACACCGTCTTCGCCGACCTCGTCGAGCGCATGCAGATTGAAATTTCCCGCCAGCGCTCGGGCTCCGCCGAGCGTACTCGCAAAGCGCACGCCCTCTTCGTCGCCGAAGGCGATGACTTCGATCGCGAACGGAAAACGCTTGCCCGACACCGACGCGGCTCGCACCACTTCAATGGCCGCGACGACGCCGAGCGCGCCATCGAACCAGCCGGCGTTGCGAACGGTGTCGATATGCGATCCGAGCATCAGCGTCAGGGCGCCGCCGTCGCGCGCCCGATAACGGCCGACGACGTTGCCCAAGGCGTCGATGCGGGGTGTCATCCCCGCCTCGCGCATCCATTTCGCCACCAGGTCGGCGGCCTTGCGATGGCCGGGCCCCAGATAGAGCCGCGTCAGGCGGCCGGGCTCGTCGCTGACGGCCGCAAGCTCGGCAAGCCGGGCTGCGATCGTCTCGCCGAGTCCGCCAGGGTCGGCCGCCGCCATTGCGCGCATAACGTCTCCCAAAGTTGCGCTTTCTAATGGAGGCATCGTCAGGCTTGGTCAATCGCGTGTTTAAGCCGTCCCGCTGGCCGCCGGTGGACCCTTGAAGAGCAGGCGGCGCGTCTGTCATGGTGAGGTTTGCCGGGCTCCGAGCGCCAATCGCTTCAGATGGAAACGATTGGCACTCCAAGATTTGTTGGAGCATGATCTTTTCGGACAGCCGGCTTCCACCCGCCGGATCAAGTCCGGAGGCCAAGCTTTTCCGGATCATGCTCCAAAGCCGCAACGAGAGCCGCGATGCCTCCCCCGTCCTCCGCCGATTATCCACGCGATCTTGCCGGCTATGGCCGCAACACCCCCGATCCGCGCTGGCCGGACGGCGCGCGTGTCGCGCTGCAATTCGTGGTGAATTTCGAGGAAGGCGGCGAGAACTCGATCCTCCACGGCGACGCGGCATCGGAGGCTTTTCTTTCCGACGTGCTCGGCGCGCAGCCGTGGCGCGGCCAGCGTCATCTGAACGTGGAATCGATGTTCGAATACGGTTCGCGCGCCGGTTTTTGGCGGCTGTGGCGCCTGTTCACCGCGCGCAGCATTCCAGTCACCGTGTTCGGCGTAGCGAGTGCGCTCGCCCGCAATCCGCAGGTTGTCGCTGCCATGCGTGAGGCCGGCTGGGAGATCGCGTCCCACGGGCTCAAATGGATCGACTACAAGGATTTCTCGCAAGCCGACGAAGCCGCGCATATGCGCGAGGCGATCCGCCTGCATACCGAAGCGACGGGGGAGCGGCCTTTCGGCTGGTACACGGGACGCACGTCGGCGCACACGCTCGGTCTCGTGCTCGCCGAGGGCGGCTTCTTATATTCTTCCGATTCCTATGCCGACGACTTGCCCTACTGGATCAGCGGACCCGAAAAAGCCCCGCACCTCATTATTCCCTATACGCTCGATGCCAACGATATGCGCTTCATCAACCCGCAGGGCTTTGCCACTGGCGACGATTTTTTTGCCTATCTGCGCGACAGTTTCGATTTTCTCTACAACGAGGGCGAGCGCGCGCCGAAAATGATGTCGGTCGGTCTGCATTGCCGCCTCGCCGGCCGGCCCGGCCGCGCCGCAGGACTCGCCCGGTTTTTGGAGCATGTCGGCGGGTTCGAGCGCGTCTGGATCGCGACACGGGTCGACATCGCCCGCCACTGGTACCGCGAGCACCACCATCTCGGCGCCGGCGCCCCGGCGATTGCGTGAGGTTGAAGTCGTCCGCATGAATCCGGTTCCGCTCGATACGCTCAACACTGCCGACCGCAAGGCCTTCACTTCCGCGCTCGGCGAGGTGATGGAACTGGCGCCGTGGGTTGCGGACGAAGCCTATGCGGCGCGGCCGTTCGCGAGTTTGGCGGCGCTCCACCAAACGATGACCGACGCGGTGCGCAACGGCGGCGACGAACGCCAGCGCGCCCTCATCGAAGGCCATCCGGATCTTGCCGGCAAAGCTGCGCGCGAGGGCAAGCTGACCGCCGATTCCACGGCCGAACAGGCCGGCGCGGGGCTCGATCGGCTGAGCGAGGAGGAGTTCGCCGCCTTTCACCGCCTCAACGATGCCTACCGGGCGAAGTTCGGCATGCCCTTCATCGTGTGCGTGCGCCGCCACGGCAAGGACTCGATCCTGCGCGAGTTCGAGCGGCGGCTCAAAAACGACGCGGCGGCCGAGCGGCAGACGGCGCTCGCCGAGATATTCCGCATCGCCGCCTTGCGGCTCGATCAGCGGGTCACGGCGCCGGATCGCCTCAAGGTGCACGGCCGGTTGTCGACCCACGTGCTCGACACCCATGGTGGCCATCCCGCGGCCGGAGTTGCGATCGAGCTTTGCGAAATCGGGGCAGGGGGCGGCGCGCGCGCCATTCTCCGCACCGTCACTAATGCAGACGGACGCACCGAAAAGCCTCTGTTTATCGGCACGCCGATCCCGGTCGCCACCTACGAATTGCGCTTCGCGGTGGCGCAGTATTTTTCCCGGCGAAACGTGCCGATGTCCGATCCGCCGTTTCTCGGCACCGTACCCATACGCTTTGCCGTCGCCGAACCGGAAGGCGAATATCACGTACCGCTGGCCGTCTCGCCGTGGGCCTATTCCACCTATCGCGGCAGCTGAAAGGCGGCGGACGGCGATGGCTCGACCGTATGGCCGGGCTTCGCTAGTGTGCCGCCGTGCCGGCCGGAGTCCGGCATTGCCAAGGGAGGTTCGCCGGTGGCCACCACACGCCCGCTGTCTGAAATTCTGCCGAAGGAGATGACCGAGCTGCGCGTGCGGCCGATCTTTACGTTGCTGCTCGACGTCCAGCCGGCAATCAATGTCGGCAAAACGCCGGGCGTCGACCGGCGCGTCGGCGTCATCACCGGCGGGCGCTTCGAAGGCGAGAACCTACGCGGCACGCTCTTGCCGGGCGGCAGCGATTGGCAATCGGTGCGGCCGGGCGATGGCGCCTGGATGCTCAACGTGCGGATCGTGCTCAAGACCGATGACGACGCCATCATCGGCATGAGCTATCCCGGCATTCGCCACGGCCCCAAGGAAGTGCTCGACCGCATCGCCCGCGGCGAGGTGGTCAAGGCCACCGACTATTATCTGCGCATCGCGGCGTCGTTCGAGACCGCGTCGGAGAAGTACGGCTGGCTCAACAACATCATCAGCATCGGTGTCGGCCACCGGTTGCCGGAGGGGCCGATCTATCAGATGTTCGAGGTCTTGTAGCTTTCGTCATTGCGAGCCGAAGGCGAAGCAATCCACTTCGGAGCGGGGCTGGATGGCTTCGTCGTTTTTGCTCCTCGCAATGACGCGCGTGGGCGGTGGCCTCGCCGAAGCGTGGGCGAACGCCATGCAAAACGGAAAATGGCAATCTTGAAACGATCAGGCTAACGTAAAGACCGGGAAGCGGGGAAACACATGTCAGGCTGGGCGCACAACTTCGATCTCACCAATGGAATCAACATCCTGCGCCTGATTTGCGGGTTGTTCTTCATTCCGCATATCGTCGGCAAATTCACCGAGCCCGCGACGCTGAATTTCTTCAAGGCCGCCAAGTTCAATCCGCCGGCGACCTGGATGTACGGTGCCGGCACGATCGAGACATTCCTGACCATCGGCCTGGTGTTCGCGATCTACACGCCCTACGTCGCCGCCGTCGCCGCCTTCCATCTGTTGGTCGCCGGCGCGGCGACCTACAAGGTGACCAAAAAATGGATCTGGGTGATCGGTGGTGTCGAGTATTGCGTGTTCTGGATGCTGGCCTGCGTCGCGCTCGCCATGTTGACGTGGCCCCGATAATTTGGCCGAAGTGAGAAACAACAGCTAAATCGGGCGGAAGAAAACCGCGGGAGTGGAGTGAATGATCAAAGCGGGCATCGTCGGACTTGGCTGGTGGGGCAAGACGCTTGTTGAGTCGGCCGAGAACAGCGACGTCATCCGCTTCGTGGCCGGCACGACGCGGACGGTGACGCCGGAGGTCGAAGCATTCGCCAAACAAAAGGGTCTGCACCTTACCGCGAGTTACGACGGCCTGCTCGGCCACGCCGGCGTCGATGCGGTGGTGCTGGCGACGCCGCATTCCATGCACGCCACCCAGGTCATGGCCGCGGCAGCAGCGAAGAAGCACATCTATTGCGAGAAGCCGTTCACGCTCACCAAGCGTGAAGCGGAAGACGCGGTGGCGGCGGTGCGCAAGGCCGGCGTCACGCTGGCGGTCGGCTACAACCGCCGCTTCCATCCGGAAATGACCAAGCTCCGCGACATGATCCGCGGAGGCGAGCTCGGCACCATTCTGCATGTCGAGGCGACCATGACGTTTCCGAATGTGCTGTTCATCAATCCCGCCCATTGGCGCGCCGACAAGGCGGAGACGCCGCTCGGCGGTCTCATGCCGATGGGCGTCCACGCGATCGACGGCATGATCGATCTGTGCGGACCGATCGACCACGCGTTTGCCCGGACCTTCCGGCGCGCCGCGCCGATCGAGGCCGACGACACCACGTCCATTCTCGTGCGCATGAAAGAGGGCATGTCGGGTTATCTCGGCACCATGACGACGACCGGCCCGGGCTTCAGCTTTCAGGTGTTCGGCTCGAAGGGCTGGTTGCGGCTCGAAGGCCTTACGCATGTGGCCGGCGCTTCCTCGGAAGAGCGGCGCCTGCGGCTGTTCGGCACCTGCAAGTTCCAGCCGGTAAAGGGCGAAGCTAGGGTGTGGGAAGCGGCGACCATGGACATCTCCCGCGTCGCGCTCGAGGCTTTCGCCAAGGCCGCCGCCGGCGGACCGGCTTATCCGATCCCGCTGGATCAGGTCATTCACGGCGTTGCCGCGACCGAGGCCATCATCCGTTCGGCCGCATCCGGCGTGGTTGAGCGTGTCGCTTGATGATGGCGGCGGTCACTGTGTCCGTCATCCTTAGGTGGCCGCGAAGCGGCCCTCGAAGGATGAACGGCCCGGACTGTCGCCCTTCGAGGATCGCTTTGCCCGCACCTCAGGGCGACGGAAACTGAAGAAACATAGGAAAAAGACATGGATCTCGGCAACGGCCTCGGCCATCTGACCTATTCGACGTTGGTGCATCCCGCCGACGACTGGGAGCAGTTGTATCATTCGCTCATCACCTATCTGCCTAAGGTGAAGGCGCGGGTCGCCGGCAATAAATCCTTCGGCGTCTGCATCCGGCTGGCGGCAAAAACGGCGGAGACTCTCGTCAACAGTCCGGCCGAGCGCGACAAGCTGAAGAAATTCCTCAGCGACAACGACATGTACATCTATACGGCCAACGCCTTTGTCTACGGACATTTCAAAGGCGATTTAGTGAAGGAGCAGGTGTACGAGCCGGACTGGCGCGGCGAAGAGCGCACCCAATACACGATCAACGTCGCCGAGGTGCTGGCCGACGTTTGCCCGAAGGGCATCACGCCGTCGATCCAGACCGCGCCGCTCGGGTTCAAGCCGCGCGTCACCGGCAGCGACGTGGTCGCCGCCTACACCGATCACGTGCTGCGTGTGGTCGCGCATCTGATCGAGCTTGAATCGCGCACCGGCAGCGCCGTGCAACTCGCGCTTGAGCCTGAGCCCTACTGCTTCCTCGAAACCACTGACGAGACCATCGCTTATTTCCGCGATCACCTTTATTCCGGCGCCGCGGTGGAGAAGCTCGCCAAGCTGGCGCGCGTGCCGATCACCGAGGCAAACGAGGCGCTGCGCCGCCATCTCGGCATCGTTTACGACATCTGCCATCAGGCGGTTGAATACGAAGATATTACCGCCTCGCTGCAAAAGCTGGTCGATGCCGGTGTGCCGGTATTCAAGCTGCAAGAGGCCGCAGCGCTGCATATCCCGGAAGTGACGCACGGGGCCGTCGACACGCTAAAGCGTTACGCCAAGACGATCTATCTGACGCAGACGCTCGAAAGGAAGAACGGCAAGATCACCAAGTTCCTCAACGTCGACGACGCTATCGCCGCCTTCGAGAAGGATCCTGGCCCACGTGAATGGCGCACTCACATTCACGTGCCGGTGTTCCTTGACGATCTCGGTCAGTTCCGCACCACGCGCTTTGCCATCGAGGATGCGTTGCGCTTCCACAAGCAGAAGCCGCTGACGCGTCAGCTCGAAATCGAGACCTACACCTGGGATATGCTGCCCGACAGCCTGAAGACCGGCGACATCGTTGATTATGTCTGCCGTGAGATCGAATGGGTGCGCGGCCAGCTCGTCTGATTTCCCTGACGGAGAAGCGCCATGAGGGTTGGATTTATCGGGCTGGGCCGCATGGGCGGAGCCATGACGCGGCGCCTGCTGGAAGGCGGGCACGAGGTCGGGGTCTATAACCGCACCGCCGCCAAGACCAAGCCGCTGATCGACGCCGGCGCCAGGGTGACGGCTTCGGTCAAGGCGGCGGCGACTTTCGGCGCCGCGGTCTTCACCATGCTCTCCGACGACGCCGCGGTTCTGGACATTGTCAGCCAGGCGGGCGGCATAAGGGAAGCACTGCCGAAGGGCGGAATCCATATCTGCGCCGGGACCCACAGCGTCGCCGCCATCGGCAAGCTCAAGGCCATCCACGCCGAGGCCGGACAGACCCTGATCGCAACGCCGATGCTCGGCCGCCCCGACGTGGTCGCGGCGGGCGACGCCGGCATTGTGGTCGGCGGCGCGCAGGACGCCGTTGCGCGCTGCCGCGATCTGTTCACGGCCATCGCCCCGCGCGTCATCGATGCCGGCGCGGAGCCGGCCGCCGCCGCGGTCATCAAGATCGCCAACAACTTCGTGCTCGGCTGCGCCATCGAAGCTCTGGGCGAGGGTTTTTCGCTGGTGCGCAAATACGGCGTCGCGCCCGAAGTGTTCTATGGCGTGTTGACCGACGGCCTGTTCGCCTGCTGGGCGTACAAGACCTACGGCAAGTTCATCGCCGACGAGCAATACCTGCCGGCCGGCCAGCGCGCCGTGAACGGACTGAAGGACGCCAATCTGGCGCTTGCCGCCGGCGAGGCGATGGGCGTGCCATTACCCAGCGGGAATGTCTGGCGCGATCGTCTGGTCGGCGCCGTCGCCCACGGCGAAGGCGAGCACGACTGGGCGGTGATGGCGAAGGACCAGGCGCGCGCCAGCGGGCTGGTGTAGCGCGTCATTGCCGGACTTGATCCGGCAATCCATGCGGAGCTGCAACTCGGCATAGACCACCGGGTCAAGCCTGGTGGTGACGAGTCTCTACCCCAAGATGACCCGGCGGCGCTCAAGGCCGTCCGGCGGCCAAAGCTTCTTGGAGTCGTGATAGGTGTCGAAGGCGGGGACGCCTTCGGGCAGCGTTATCCACGGAAGCTTGGAGCGGACAAGATGTGCGCGTCCGGCGTCAGGGCCGCTGGATCGTCGAGCGTGCCGACGCGGACGAAGCGCAATTTTTCGACGCCGCCAAAGACGCTCCAGATCGCCGTTTTGCAGGCTGCGCAGCGGTAGATTTTGTGCGGCCGGCCGCTGTCAGTCGGGACCGCGACCGCTTCGGGATCGCCGGAGAGCAGCGCCAGCCGGTCGGGCTCGATCGCGTTGAGCACGAAGGCGCTGCCGGTTTGCCGCTGGCAATCGCGGCAGTGGCAGCAATTCACGAACATCGGCGGCGAAGCGAGCCGATAGCGCAATGCGCCGCAGGCGCAGCCGCCTTCCACATTACCGGCCACCAGATTATCGGCCATGCCGGTTGTCTCGCATCGGTGTCGCGCGCTCAGGCAAACAGCGCCTTGTGATCCTCGACGAACTGTTTGGTCGTGATCGGCGCGCGCTTGACGATGTCGCGGATCGGCGCGGTGTTTTCCTTGGAGAAAGCGCCGTCGGCGGCGATCTTGGCGATCGTGCCCATGTGGGTGACCAGCCAGTCCGGCATGCCGCGCGTCTTCATGCCTTCCATGGCCTGCGCCGGCGTGATGCCGGCATAGCTGATCTTGCGGCCCAGAACCTGCGAGAACACGTCGGCGAACGCGGCGTAGCTGGTCAGCGCCCCGGTGAATTCGTAGGTCTTGCCGGCATGCGGCGCCGGATCGACGAGGATGCGGGCGCCGACCGCGCCGGTGTCGCGCACGTCGATCAGTGCGACCGGAAGGTCCGGCGCGAACGCCAGGACGAATTTGCTGTCGGTCTTGATCGAGGCCGCCTGCCCCAGCACATTCTGCATGAACAGGCCCGGCCGCAGGATCACCCAGCCGATGCCGCTGCCGCGCAGCCGGTCCTCGACCGCATGGTGACCGCGGCCGACCACCGAATCCGAACCGGGGTGGACCAGGGCGCGGCCGCCGCCGACCCGCACCAGATATTTGGCGCCGGCCTTGAGGGCTGCGTCGAGGATCGTGTTTTGCTGTTCGGCCATTTGCGGGTTATGGCCGGTGACGACGAAGACGCTGGTTACGCCCTGCAGGGCCTTTTCCAGCGCCGGGCCGTCGGTCAATTCGGCGATCGCCGTTTTGGCGTCGGCGCCCAGAACCTCGCGCGCCTTCTCGGCATTGCGCACGACGCATATTGGGTTCTGGCCCAACGCTCGAAGTTCCTTGACCACCGCCCGGCCGGTATTTCCGGTCGCCCCGACTACAGCAATCATCGCTTCCATCCCTGCTTGCAAAATTCTGTTTCGGCGCAAGCCCTATCAGCTTTTCCGTGCGCTTGAAAATCCCCGTTTGCGCCGCCCGCGCCATACGGTAATTGTCTTGAATTGTCTTGGGCGCCGGCGTTCCGGTGAACGCCACCTTGGTCTGTGCCCGCAAAAAATAACGAGGAATGCCCGATGAAATACAACCGCCCGCAAGCGACCGCCTCCTGGGGCATGATGGCCAAGGACTGGGAGCGGGGCATCGACTACGCCCGCTTGCACAAAGAGCGCGTCGCGCGGGCGAAGGAAGCGATCCGCCACGCCGGCCTCGGCGCCGTGCTCGCCTTTAACTTCGACAACATTCGCTACATCACCGGCACCCATATCGGCGAGTGGGCGCGCGACAAATTCATGCGTTACGCGCTGTGTCCGGTGGTCGGCGAGCCGATGCTGTGGGACCCGGCGCCGCCGGCCAAGCGCATCTCCTCGCCGTGGATCGCCGACAATGTCGCGGCGCCGATCTCGACCATGCAGGGCGGCTTGCCGCTGCAACTCAACATCCAGGGCGACTTCGCCAAGCAGATCAAGAAAGTCCTGGTCAAGCTCGGCATCGACAAGGAGCCGATCGGCATCGACCTGATGGAGCTGCCGATGCTGCGCGCGCTCGAGAAGGAAGGCATCGAGGTGGTCGACGGCCAGCAGGCGATGCTCGACGCCCGCGAGGTGAAGACCCCCGACGAGATCGAGCTCCTGAAAATGGCCTGCGCCATGGTCGACGCCACTTACGTCGACATCGCCCGCGCCATCCGGCCCGGCACCCGCGAGAACGAACTGGTCGCGATCGCCAACGACCGGCTGTTCCGCATGGGCTCGGAGCGGGTCGAGTGCGTCAACTCGGTGTCGGGCCAGCGCGGCCGGCCGCATTCGCACACCTTCTCCGACCGCATGATCCAGCCGGGCGACATGGTGTTCCTCGACATCATGCATTCGTTCAACGGCTACCGCACCTGTTATTACCGCACCTTCATCTGCGGCGAGCCGAACAAATATCAG
>Ga0302325_10003734_pt1 | contig 35624 bp, 30 predicted proteins | sample Palsa_T0_2_FD_201948 | JGI IMG/M metagenome (GOLD analysis project Ga0302325, IMG submission 201948) | Peat permafrost microbial communities from Stordalen Mire near Abisko, Sweden - Palsa_T0_2 | ecosystem: Environmental > Terrestrial > Soil > Palsa > Peat permafrost | place: Sweden: Abisko...
GCTGTCCGGAACGCCGGCCGCGAGCAACGTCGGCAGCTATCCGAATATCCTCATCAGCGTCAGCGATGGAACACTGACGGCCGCCTTGCCCGCATTCACCATCACCGTGAATGAGCTGTCATCTAACACGGTGACGGTGACCTGGAGCATTCCCACCCAGAACACCAATGGAACGCCGCTCGTGAATCTCGCGGGTTACAGCATCTACTATGGCACCGGCCCGAACAATTTGAGCCAGAGCGCGCAGATCACGAATCCAGGCGCAACCTCCTACGTTCTTACGAACCTTGCGGCCGGAACCTGGTATTTCGAGGTCGCGGACTACACGACCAGTGGCGTCGAGAGCGCCTTTTCGAAAATCGTAAGCACGACCGTTCCCTAAATTTCCCCCACCGGGGCGTGGACCGTTCGCCACCCCCTATCTGTATGCCGCGCCCAGGCTGCGCGTGGCGGTTGGTTCTGCGAAAATTGGACCATGGCCGCCAAACGCTTCCCTGCCCTGCTTCACTGGAGCACCGCAATTCCCGTCGCCGCAATCGCCGCGCTGGTTGCAGCGTGGGGACGCGCACCGGCGGTGCGGCTCGTGCTCCTCGTCGCGGCTGCGCTGGTTGCGGCCGTGGTGGCAGCGGTTCACCACGCTGAGATCGTCGCCCACCGCGTCGGAGAACCATTTAGCTCGCTGGTGTTGGCGGTGGCGGTCACCGTCATCGAAGTGTCGCTCGTCGTGTCCATGATGCTCGCGGGCGGGGCATCCGCAGTCGCGCTTGCGCGCGATACGGTATTCGCCGCCGTCATGATTGTGTCCACCGGCCGTGGTTGGCCTTGCGAAAGCACTATCGCCGAGCATTGAGGCAGCGGTGCACGCGGCGGAAGCTCCGGAGGGAGTGGTCGGCATCGCGATTGCGCTTCTCGTCCTGCTGCCGGAGAGCTGGGCCGCGCTGCGCTCCGCCGCTGCGAATCGAGTCCAGACGAGTCTAAACCTCGCGCTCGGCTCGGCGCTCGCGAGTATCGGACTCACGATCCCGGCCGTCGCCGCCCTCTCGATTTTTATAGGGCTGCGCCTTGAGCTTGGACTGCCTGCCAAAGAGATTGTCCTCCTCGCGCTGACGGCCATCGTGGCCACCCTGACGCTCGGCGGCGGCCGAGCGACAGTCTTGCAAGGCGCCGTGCACTTGACGCTCTTTGCCGTGTTCCTGTTCCTCGCGGTCGTGCCCTAGCAGACTCACCGCTATTGCGGCTATTTCGGGCGCTGCGCGTCGTCGCAGAACTCCGGCTCATACAGGTATCCCCCAGCTAGCGCCTCAAATGGCTCCGGTACCTCATAGAACCGAATCATGGCCGCGGCCTGCCCCGAGATCGGCATGAAGGCGCCTTCGGGTTCGCAGTAGAGCTCGAAATCCCCCTGCTTCGCACCGCAGAACAAGCAGTGATTCATCCAATAAGACTGCCCTTCCTGTTCGTCATACTCTAGGCGGTAGTATTTCGAAAATTGCTGCAGACGCCGCCACACCGCCTCCGGAAGGTATTCGACGAAGAACAGCAGCACACGCGCCTCTACCGATTCCCAGACGTCTGCCGCGGCCGACTCCTCATTTACATGCGCATCCGTGCTGCTTTCCAGTGTCTCGTGGCCGGGAAATAGCGCTAGTCCGATTACCGGCGTGAAGCGTGCACACCTGCAGCAGCGCTGCAGTCCGCGCGCGACGGCGTACGTCTGTGATCGACTATTGAAGTTATTTGCCACGCCGTAACCCGCTTGCACCTAAGACATGCATCACAAAGCTAGGCTTTGGGAGGCTCTGGTCACTAAAAGGCCAGATCATCGTCACGCTCCTTGCGGCCAAGATCGCATTTGTTCTGTGAATCGCGCGCGTTGGTGTGCGCCGACTCAGATGCTGCGGACGACGCGTGCCCCGCATCTCGTAACTGCAGCCAACTTTGCCGGGCGAGTCTTCGCACCTCCTCCAGTTTGTCGGCACTGCCCATACTTAATACACCCGCGACCGTCCGTTCCATCTCATTTTGCTGTCCCAGATTCTCGGAGTGCTGTGACGCGATGGGCAAGTAAGGAACGCGCTCCTGATCGATGGCCTGCGCTCTAAGACTGCGGTGATCGATACGAACTGCCAGATTTGCCAGCTGCAGCGCTTCATTCGTCATAGTCGCCCACCGCTCGCGCACTGCGAGCATTTCCTTACGGGTGGTGCCAAGCCCGCGCTCGTATCGCTTCTGAAAGCTCAGCTCCAGATCAGTCTTGGCGCCAAAGCCGGTCGGCAAAATCTCGCGCGTTGTCGCGAGCAAGTGAGCGTGAAAATTACGTGGATCGTTGTCAGGTCGCGGTGCGTGGATCGCAAAATCGACCGCAAACCCGTGACGATCGGCCAAATTCTGCGTGAATTTCTTCACCAGGCCCAGCCGCTGCTCGTGCGTCAGCTCATGCGGGAGCGCTACGACGTATTCGCGCGCAAGCCCGGCGTTCTTGCGCGATTCGACAAGCTCAACAGCGTTCCACAGCGTTGTGCGGTCGCGTGCCCAGCTCATATCGGCAGCTGCAAGCTTCGACGGCAGAACGATTTCCTTGTGCATGACGTCGGTGCGGTGCGAATGATCGAACACTTTGCCCGTGCGTTCATCGCGGATGCGTTCGCCGGAGCGGTAGGCAGCGGCCGAAGTCGCGCGGCCGGTGGCGCTGCCTCCAAAACTCTTGACGCTCAAGTGATAGATGGCCACGGTATTTGCCCGAATGTTCGGTAACGCGGGGCTACCGCGTTATCGACACTTGCGTCCAAACGCGCGCCGAGGCCGTCTTCAGGTACCCGACGAGATCGGGCAGCTGCTCAAGCTCCGAGGGCATCACGGCCACCTCGGTCACATGCTGTTCACTGACCTGCGTGGAGCGACGCGAATTGCGGCCCGATAAAAATCCTTCGCGGTCGCGGCCACGAGTGATCTGGCGCCGCACGATCTCCCGCTCACCGATGAGTCGCGAGGCAAAGTGCGACGTGCCACCGCCTTCGCTCGCCGAGCAACGCAAAATGAGTGTATTCCCGCAATTCTCGACGATCGTTTGAGCGTCGCCTTGGCCGTACGTGTTTGAAACCTGCGCAATAGACTGAAATCCCAAAACGCACCGGCCGCCGAACTTGCGCAGACGGGCGAGAGCATCCTTCAGCCCGTCGATCGCCCCGAGCGCGTCGAGTTCGTCGACCACAAACCACAAATGCTGATCACCCTCCGCGCCGCTCATGGCTTCAAAAATTGCCAGGCGTGTCCAGGTGGCAATGATTGACCGCAGGGCTGCAAGCTGGCGGGCCTGATACGGTACGAAGAGGACACCGCGGCCCGCATTGACCCATTCGCGCACTGAAAATGGCACCGCGCGCTGCGCCTGAATGTACTCAAGCGCAGCGACAGCAGATGCCGTGACGGATCGGATCGATCCGAACATGCGCGCGTTATCGGGCTCGAGAAACGGTTGCGCGGGCGTGCCGGCAACCATAGGGCGCAGCTCGTCGCTAGTGGCAATGGCAATCAGTCTCCACAGTTCAGCACAGTCACACCGGGGTATCTGGCTGCAGCGCCGGGCAATTGCGCTCAGAAATGTGCGTGCGTAACCGCGCCATTCGCGTCCCGATGAGTCTTCGGTCGACGGGATGAGACCACTCACGAGCTGCTCGACATCGTAGGAATCATGAATCTCTGCGAATGGATCCCACTTCACCGAGCTCGGCTCAAACGGATTTAGGATGACATCGCCGCGATAGGGGTCATAGAAGCGGCGCAGATATCCGCCATCAGGATCGGTGACGATGGCCCGGTCGCCGCGCGCGAGCGCTCCCCGGAGAAGCTCGCAGATCGCGGTGGATTTTCCGGTGCCGGTCGTACCGATCATCTTGAAGTGCTTCGTCTCATCGAACGCATCAAGCGCGATGCCCGCGAGCGTCAGGGACGCGGCATCGCGACGAGGAGGCGATCGTTGCCGCCTGCGTCGTATGTGCCTGTGCGCCACAATTTGCGATCCTCTGCGATGTGTCTCCGCCAATCCCCCGCGCGAGGCGAACAATCGCCCGCCAATGATGACCACGAGGCCGAGAAGCAGTAGGAGCACCGACGTTTCCAAGATCTTAGTTCTCCGCCACGATGAAGTAGTCCGCGTGCGGCCCGAATGCCGGCGCTTTGCGCTGCACACGCACGCACAACCGCCCGGAATCCCCGCAACGCCGCAGATCAATGCGGCCGCCGCGCTCCTCGAGGCGTGCGACCGCCTGGGTTAGCTCATCGCGCCGTGCTGTAAGTGCTGTGATCTCACCATGCGATGGCAGCAGCCAGCGTGCCGCGGCAAGAATCATCGCGATGCTCATGGCGCTGGACACTGTTACGGTGCCTATGCTCCACAGTGTCACGCGCAGATTTGCTGCGAGCGCCATGGAGCGCAAAGAGCGCGCCGCGCCCTTGCTTTCGCTGGCGAGCGACTGCAGTTCCTCCACCAATGTGCGGCGGATCTCTGCGCGCACGACCCCGTCAAGATCCTGCGTATGCGCCCGCAATTTCTGTAGCGCCCCGTCGACCAGACTCTGGTGCGTCTGCGCAGTCTCCATGAGAAGGCCGCACTGCATGACTTCGTCGTTCACGTGGCATCTCCCGCCATTTCACTCGCACTGCGATGCATCGCAGCCGAACAAAGACGCGCGGCGCGCATGCGCAAGCTCATGCGCTTCGCAGTCGGGGGATTTCGGGTGAGCGCGCCAGCGCATCCAGCTGCGTTTTGCCTCGGCTTGCGCATGTGAGGCGCCTGCGGTGCTCGAGCGCTGTGCGCCATGTTCCAGTGCAACGCGCAGCCATTCCGGCCGCGAGGCTACTTTGAGCAAGCCGGCAAGGTCTGGAAGCTGCTCGATTTCAGAGGGCAGCAGGGCAAGTTCCGTGCTGAAGTGTTCACTGTGGGAGGCGGATGCCATCCACTCCGATTGCCGGCGGCTCCACGATTGCGTCGTCCGCAGCACTTCGCGCTCACCGACGAGGCGTGAGGCGAATCGGGAGGTACCGCCGCCCTCGCTCGCGGAACAGCGCAAAATGAGCGTGTTTCCGCAGTTCTCCACGATCGTATGTGCATCACCCTGGCCGTATGTACTTGACACCTGCGCGATGGACTGAAATCCCAGGATGCAGCGGCCGCCAAATTTGCGCAGGCGGGCCAGTGCGTCTTTCAACCCATCAATCTGACCCAGAGCATCGAGCTCATCAACAACGAACCATAGTCGCTGGTCTCCTTCGTCCCGATTCATCGCTTCGAATATCGCCAGCCGCATCCAAGCGGAAATTGGGGACTTCAGCGCAGCGATCTGCCCTGCTTGATAGGGGATAAAAAGTACGCCGCCGGAAGCGGAGTCTTCCCGACCGGAAACTCCGTCCCTAACCCATTCGCGCACCGAAAACTTCCGAGCGCGCGGGTCTTGCGCGGCAATGTACTCGAGCGCACCGACCGCGGAACTCGCTACAGACCGGATCGAGTCGAACATGCGTCCGTTGTGCTCTTCCAAGAAGGGCTGAGCGGGCGTGCCGGCCACTAGTGTGCGCAGCTCGCTTGTCGTGGCAACCACCATAAGCCGGTACAGTTCCGCGACATCGGTTACTCCTGCCGCGTGCGCCTGGCGAGTCACTGCGCTGAAGAAGGTGCGCGCGTAGCCACGCCATGCGCGATCGGGACTTCCATCATCGGGTATCAGCGCGCGCGCGAGCTGCTCGACGTCGTACGCATTCGTAACCTCACGAAACAGATCCCATTTCACCGAACGCCGGTCGAAGGGATTTAGAATCACATCGCCGCGCTGTGGGTCGTAGAAACGCGCGACGTACCCGCCATCCGGATCAGCAATGACTGCACGGTCGCCCCTATTGAGCGCGGCGCTCAGCACTTCGTAGATCGCTGTGCTCTTGCCGGTGCCGGTGGTGCCGATGAATTTGTAATGCTTAGTTTCGTCTTGCGCCTCAAGCTCCACTCCGGCAAGCGTAAGTGCCTGTTCCCGACCATGCTGGACGCCTCGCGACGATGCACTCGGCTTTGCGCAGATGACGAGTGCGCCGCGTTGATGCAACGGCGTGACTGCGAGCCCGCCGGCGAGGCGCACCCCGCTGAAGTAGCCGATCCCTGCAGCCATTGCGCCGCTGAACACAAGATGCAACAGACCTGCACCCGACATCCCGAGCGCCTGAGTGAACGGATTCACCAGAGCGATGCCAGCCGCGGCAACTGTCGTCACTGGCAGCGCCATTAAGGGCGACAGCAAGACCTTCCTGAGCGGCGCGCCGCTGCGGATCAAACCTGCGACCAGCGGCGCTCCCACTGTTGCGTAAGCTGCCGCCAATCCCCACCAACCTTGAATCAGCATGCCGATTCCCGATCGGAATCGCACACCAGCACGCGTCCGGTGTAATGACGGAGGCTCATCTCGACACACCCGCCGACAGACCGGCCCGTTTACGTGCCGGCTCATACCAGATCTCCTTGATATAGCGCTCGTGGCGCTCGACGCCAAACTGGATTACAACATCGACCAGCAGGTACAAGAGGCTCTTGATGTCCTGCCGCGCAAGCTCACGACCGCCGGGACTTTGCTTGACGAGCAGAACCAGCTGTTCGAAGGCGAGTTCCGCGCTCGTGGCGTGCACGCTTGTAATCGAGCCAGGATGCCCGGAATTTACATTCCGCAAATAGTCAAAAGCCTCTTCGGACCTAAGCTCAGCTAGAAGGATCCGATCGGGCTTCATTCGCAGACAGCATTCGAGCAACTGTTTTGGAGACGTGCGCGCAAGTCCCTGGTCATCCTTCGAGTAAAAGAGGCGCACATGATTCGGATGACGATCGAGCACCAACTCCTGGGCGTCTTCGATGGTGATGAGGCGTTCGTCGGCGGGAATCTCGCGAATCAGCGCCTTGGTCCACGTCGTCTTACCCGAACCGGTCGGCCCCGATACGAGGATGTTTTTGCGACATCGCACCGCAAGCCGCATGAAGGCGGTGTAATTCTGCTCGCCCAGCAAGTGCAATAGTTCCTTTTCCGTCACATCGAGAACGTCGCCGGCCCGCTGCGTCGTGCGGAATATTCCGCGCTGTGCCAGCTCGTCAATCGACCAGACTTCATCGGAGGGTCGGCGGATGCTGATGGCGACCGTTTCAGCCGTCGTGGCGGGCGGCACGACGATTTGCATGCGCTCGCCGCTCGGCAATGACGCTGACAGCAGCGGCGAAGTCTCGTCGATTCGCTGGCGCGTGGAATTCGCTACAAGTTTGGCGAGCCGACGGCACCAGTCGAAGTCAGCGAAGCGCAGCGGCTCGCAGTGCCAGCCGGAGTGTGTCTCGACGAATGCCTCTCCGGGTCGGTTGATGCACACTTCGGTGACATTTGGATTCCCGAGCAGTGGCCGCAGCGCGCGCAGGGTGAGCTCAAGCGCCGACGTGTCAACCGATACGGCACTAGCGAGTATGTAGCTCATAGACCGAACGGAAGTCGAGATCGCGCGCGACGAGCACCTGAATGCGATCGCCCTGATTCTTGATAACAGTGGGGGGAATGTTGAGCGTGCCTTTCAGAATCTCCGTCATGATGTCGACCGCGGGAGAGGGACCATAAATCACGGTTCCGCCGCTGCCCGAGTGCAACGCTGACTCAACCGCCACGTCAATGACAGAAATGAGAATCGCCGCGCCGAACCGGTCCCAGAAGTGCCGATTGACGTCGCCGGGTAAGCCCGAGCGGCCGAGCGCGTCCGTTCCCGGTGAAGCGAGTGGAACAATGACGCCGGTGGGCGTTCGCGCTTCCGTCCACAGCACAAACACCCTCGAAGAACCCTGCTGCACTTCGCTCTGCGTCTCGCCGACGAGCTTGGTACCGCGTTCGAGCAGGACGACTTTTCCGTCGACACTGAATGTGTCTGTCGCTGTAATGCACGTCGTCATTCCGGGCAGCGTCGTGTCGATTGCCGTCTCGAGCGTGCAATCGATGAACGCGCCCTTAGATAACAAGAAACGCTGCGTAGGCAATACGCGAGCTTGCGCAGCAGGAGTTGCTATCGGAGTTAGGAGTGCCGGCAATCCACCCGTGCGCGCGGCAGATGCGCCGGGCGTGGCTGCGGAGACCATACCTGCCTCGCCGAGCGCACTACCAACATTTGGCTCCTGCGACGTGCGGCCAGTAAGTTGCTCCGGCGCCGGGGAATTCATTTCAAGCTGCCTCGAAAACGCGGGGCCGGACAGCCGCCGTTCCAAGGCGAGCTGCCCTGGCGTCTTCGGCGATGCCGCTGCAGCCCCCGCCGCTCCGTACGTCGGCGTATAGCCCGACGGCGACGTTATCTCCTTCGCCCTGTCTGCCAGAGCTTCTGGCATCGGCTCCACGGTCATGCTCCCTCCGGCCGACGCCGGCGCTGCCATCCGCGGCGGATCGATCCTGCCAAGCGATGGCAATGGAGCGTCGCCCTGTGCACGACTCTTGGATGCGGCCTGCGCGCTTTGCTGCAAGTGTGTCTGGCGCGTAATCGCCCGGGAGTAGTACCAGGCGAGCATACCGAGCCCGAGAACCGACATCAGGCCGACCGCCATGAAACTGCTCACGCGCGATTGCATTGAACCCGCGCCACTGACGGATGGCAGCCCGCGCTCGCCCGAAACGCTTGCGAAACTCATGGGGTCGCACCGCGGCGTTCGCGCTGCACATCGGGTGCGACGGTGCCTGATTCCAGGCGTTCCCCGGACCCCGTATAGCCTTTATTGACAACGCACCCCGTAAGTGCACCGCGCCGCAGGATCAATCGCTGCGCCACGCGATGCACGACGACCTCACCATCCTCCATGCTAAAATTGAGCAGCGCTTCGGCGCCGTCCTCATTGCGCACAAAAATCGCCGGCAGCTCCGCGTGCGCGCCAAAGCGTAAGCGCGTATGCACTCCGTCGTCGAACGCGGCGACCGGGCGCAGCGCCTCGTGGCCGCAGTACCAATAGTCGGTGTTACGCACTCGGCCGGCGGAGCCGCGCTCGAGTGCGTCATCGACTCGCGAAGCCGCCGCATTTACCGGCGGATACTGGAAGCGCAATGCAAAGATCGCATCGGGCTCACCTGCGACAGTCGAGCGTCGTACCTGCGCCGTATAATCAAATTGGTAGTGCCGCCGTGTGGTGAGTACCGTCAGATTCGTCCCGACGGCTGCAGCTTTCGGCTTCAGGAAAAGATGATTGTCCTGTGCGACGAAGGAAAGCGCCTCAATATCGCCGGCAGCCAGCCCGACGAACGATTCACCAGCTTCAAACTCAAGATCGATCTGATACCCGACCCAGCCGCGCAGCCGATACACTTCATCGACCTTGTAGGCCGCAACCCGGATTCGCGGGTCGCCACCGCCGCTTACTGGATAAACCTCGGCGCGCAACCCGGGCTCGGGCATCGCCAGTAGCCCGATGAAGGACAGCACAATTGCGCTCGCGGGCGCGCAGCGCTCGTGTCGCTTGATCAAGGCTGTGCTCCTTTGCCAGCAACGGCCGCCGCCGCGCCGCTCGTGGCGGAAGCGGCCGCCTCCGCAGTTACCTCCGGTTCGGGGCGGAAATCGATCACTTTGAATCCGAGCGGGTTCCAGCTGCGTGACTGCGGGTTTTTTGACGGTTCGGAATATCCGTATTGGACGGTCGCAATCCAATGTGTCAATTGCTCATCCGTCGCCCCGGCTGCACGTCTACCTTTGATGTAACGAACCTGCGCAAGATCTGCGACTCCGTTCGCCCTCCTGAAGAAGCTGACGGATACCACGTGTGCACCCAATATCGAACCGTCCCTGTAGAGATTCAAGGGCGAAGTTGGGTTGGCTGGATTCCACAGTGCGTACCAAGCTTGGTTGCGTAGCCCTGAGTGAAACGCACCGCACTCCTGATAATCGCTTTCAGCAGTAGCGAAGTTGAAGCGCTCGCATACGGTGACATAGTGCGTCAACAGATAGCGTGTCACCGTTTCAGGAACTTCGCCGTGTCCGGAATATTCGGGAACGACGTCGACAACGCCCGTCGTGTTGTCAACCCGCACGATGAATGGGTCGACGCGCTTTAGCGGCATCAATAGCATGAGTGCCGCCGCGCTCATGAGCGCACACAGCCATCCACCTCCGGCAGTCCACCACGCAACGCGCTCGCTTCTCTGTGTCTGAGCCATGCGGTCGGCGTCCCAGGAAGCTCCTTCGCGCCAATAAGCTTCAAGCTCTTCTTCTGTCTTCACGGGGCACCTTCCAAGGGTTTGATGGATGGCGCATCGCCGAGCGCGCTGGCGGCTGCCGGCGTTGCGGCGTTAATCGGGCGAAGGTTGCTATCGCAGCTGACTCGCACGGCGCGGTGAGTCGCGCATGCCGCCAGGAACCCCACCCAACACAGAAGCCAGAACATCCTCATGTCTCCTCCGCTCGTTTGCACATGTCTGCGCGCAGTTATAGGGTTAGGGGCGCGGGACCCGCCCAGCCGATTCCCGCTGCGCCGTTCGAGGTTGAACTGTCGTCACGTACGCAGCGCCGCTTCTGATCAAACTCAAACCATGACTCGCGCCCCAGCTCACGACGCGGCTGACTGTGCCGTAGCTCTGCAGGGCCACGCCGTGCGAAAGCGCCGCTGCGATCGGCATCACTTGACGCATGACGAGAAAAGTAAGGCCCGCCGCCATGCAGACTCTGGCGGCGTCGGCGATCTGTATACCGCCGCCCTGGTTTGCGGCGGCCTGTGCCGCTGTGGTGACTAGGGTCATCATTAAGGCCGCGGCGAGAACCGCGAGCACCGTGATCAGGGCGTAGTTGGCCAACTGTCCGAGCCATGACATGAAGTAGTGTTTCGTGGACTCAAAGAGCAGCAGCACGAAGAACAGCGGCCCCAACGCGAGCAGCACTGACAGCGCGATGCGTGAGAGCGCCAGCAGAAATATCGTGTAGATTGCCGTCAGCCCGACAAGCAGATAGACAGCAAAGCCGGCGAGATCGTAGGAAAAACTGCCCTCTAGAATGCCTCCCTTCTGCATGAGCAATGCTGCCGCGTCGCCACCAAGGAAGATGATCCGATCGACTGTCGTCACTGAGTCGTAGGCACCGACAATGACCGCGGCGAGCTGTCCTGGTGCATTGAAGAACGTGTCGACGACTACAGTGTTGTAGAGCCATAGCCGCAGCGCCACGGCGAGCACGACAGAAAGCGTGATGATGCGCTTCAATCCTGAGGCGAACGGCTCTTCGATCTTGCCAGTCATCTGCAGATAGCCCCACACCATAAGGTAGATTGTGGCGAGCCCGACGATCGCAGGCTCAAGCGCCGCCGCCACCCGCGCAGTCTGATCGCCTATGTAGGTTGCAAGCAGAGAGTTGAGCCAAGTGCTGAACTCCGCGAAAAAGCCCATGGTCGTGCGCCGGATTCTGGTTGTCGCTAGTGCGCGCTCGTCAAAGACCCATCGCGGGCAAGCTGCGCAGTGAGCCAATGTCCGTGATCGCGCGTTCGCGTGCACGCTGCCGCCGGACCCACTCGCCGCCTTGAGCGGCTTGACCGAGCACATTGAGCTTGGTTTGCTCGTTTTGAAGCATCCCCTCCTCGGCATCAATTCGCGCAGCAAGGTCCAGAATCCCTTTTTCATCTGTGGCCTGGGGAATGGCATCAATCAGCACCTGAATCGCCGCGAAGCGGCTGCTCGTGCGCATCAGCGCCTCCTGTGCTACGGCCTGCAGCAATGCGGCGTTGCGACGCGCCTCCTGCAGCGAATCCTGCTCGTCGGGCGAGAGGGCAGCGACTTGCTGTGGACTCAACACCGCATTGCTGTTCACTGCCCCGCGCACGTCGGCGCCCAGTGCGTAGCCGCCGCCCGACCCCTGCAGAGCCGCCTGCAACTGCGCCCAGTCGGTAGGCAGGTAGTTGCGTACAGTGCCTGCAAGCAACTGTTGCATCCCGCGCTGGCCAGTCATCGACTGATACTGCTGTTGCGCCTGTGACAGATCCTGGCGTGCCGTATTGAGCTCCTGCTCGAGGGTGTTGGCTTGCGCAATCAGTTGCGCGATTGCCCCGACGTCAATCACGGCCATCTGTGCGCGAGCCGCAAGCGGTACGAAGCTAAGCAAACTAATTGCGAGCAGGTAGGGAGCGATTTTCATGACGGCCATGGTGCACCTCCGATTGATTGGGTAAGGTTGGATTTACAAAAAGCGGGCAGCCACTGGGCGGCAGCGGAGCCATGCTCATCGATCAAGCGGTGCATTCGCTGCACGGCACTGGCTCGACCTGATATAACTGCAAGCTCGGCATCGAAGCCTTTGAGATCGAGTTCGCAGACGACGCTGTAGTGACCCTGCTTTACCAGGAACATCCGCGATCCAGGTTCAAGTTGCTCCTTAACGAGCTTGAACTCACGCTCTGTCAACCCGAAGCCTGCTATGTATTCTTCGGAATTAGCGTCGACGTTGGGAAAGAAAATCTTCGTCGGCGTCTGTTCGATGATCGTGCGGCTGATTGCGCTTTGCAGTACGTCGCTTGCGCCCTGAGTCGCAAGACACATCACGCCGTTCAATTTTCGCCAGGTCTTGGGCCCTTCCTTTGCAAAGTTTGCGAACGCCGGATCTGCAAGGAGTCGCCAGAACTCGTCCATCCAGCAAACCAATCGGCGGCCGTCGAGAAGCTGGCGCACGACGTGAAACAGGTAAAGCGTAATGGGTGGGCGAACGACCTCGTGCTCAACAAAGTCGGTGACGTCAAACCCGATGACACTTCGTCCAGCGAGCCGCGCAACCACCGAGTCCTCGGGATTATCGAATACCCAGGCATAATCACCGCCGGTGCTAGCGCACCACCGCGCCAGTCGCGCACAGATCCCCTCGGGGTCGGTCGGATCAAGAAACTCGATGAGTCGCGACAAACGTCGCGCCGAGGGCTCGAGCGCCAGGGTTCCCTGCAGCGCCTGATCCAGGTCGGACTGCTCGCGTACGGTCAAGCCGTGCGCAGCGCTCACGCGCACCAATGTCCTCAACCACGATTTGAGAAATTCCTCGTTGTCCGGCGTGCGCGAAAGCTGCAGGGGATTGAATCCCGTCTCGACGCCATTCTTCAAAGGCAGATACTCGCCATCAAGGGCGCGCACCAGAATCTCTAGGCCACGGTCCTTGTCAAAAACAACCTGCGTGGCACCCTGCCGCTCAAGCATTGCGACCAAGAACCCAATGAACACAGTCTTGCCCGATCCGGTAGGACCGCAGATGAAGGTATGTCCCGTATCCTTCCGGCTACCACCGTCGGGGTTCGCAGGATTGCTCGCGTGTAGCGAAAAGTAATACGGCGAGCGCGCACTTGTAACCAAGAGCGCGAGCGCCTCGCCCCAATGATTTCCGGTTGCACGTCCCGCGGGATAATTGTGAAAGGCGGCCATCGCGCAAAAATTGCGCGATGTGATGGGCGCTCTACGAGGTCGCATTGGAAAGTTTCCCGGCAGTTGTGCCCAGAATGCCGCCTCGAGCGCAAGGTCCTCGCGTGCAACCGTCATCCCGGTATCAGCCAGCATGCTGCGCGCGAGAGCGACGTGGTCGTCGAGGACCTTCAAGCGGCGCACATGCGGCGCATCCGGGTCGCCATCCACCACTTCAGCAAGCACTTGCAGTGAGAAGTGGTGATCGCCCATGACGAACTGGTTGCTGGTGAGCGCATCGAGGGCCTCCCTCAATTCCTCCGCCTGGGAGATTGCGAAGTCCCCGGCGTTCGTCATGCGATTGAACTGGCGCTGTAAGAGGCCCTGCCCTGCGGCCTTTGTGAGAAATGCAAAGGATTGCGCGAGCACAAACGGAAACGGCGCCGCCAGGAGTCGGTCGTACATGCCGACCACAGTCGGGGTCGGATACTCCTTGATCCCCAGCATGGCGCCTACACGCGTCGCCGCAGGCAAGCGGTATTCAATCGCCTCCGTTCCAAACGATAGCCGGGATGTCGCGAGCACGTCGTAGAGCGGCGCGCTCGGTAACGGCATTGGCTGCCATTCACCATTGATTAGATACGCGAGAAACTCCAGCAGGCGCGAATAGACTCGCGTGCCTCTCTTATAAACGCCCAACGGCTCGGGTTCGTAGCGCGCGAGTGACGCTTCGAGGGTCCGCCCCAACTTTTCGCAAGCTGAAAACGCATCTCGCAAGCCAAGCTCTCTACCGTCGTGCTGCGTCTTCGCGAGGAGCTTGGAGACAAGGCCTGTCGCCGCGCCGATCGTCGGGCGGTAGACAACTGCGAGATACCACTCATTGACCATTAGTGTCTGTCCGTGAAGTCTCTCCCTGTATTTGTCGTTGAGGCTCTTCGCAAAGCCCGTCCCGCCCGCGCCTGGCTGGACGGCAGCCTCGCGGCGACGAATCACGTGTGCCCACAGCGCAACCTGTGGACTCGCTATGTTTCGCCACAGTACATTCAGGCGCTCATGCCAGTTGTTCAACGTATTGTCGTCGCAGGTCTCGAAGCTTGCGCCAGCCAATCGAAAAGCTTGGACATAGTCGCCGAACGTCGTGCTCACCACCGTCGGTGCGACGTGAGCGGCATATGGAACGCGTTGCGCTGCGGTCATCTCGCGGCGGATGGCAGAAGCGTTTCTCAAGGTCACGATGACGAACAACTCCTTTGGTGCTTCGCGTCGAGGTGCTCGATGCTTGAAAGGAGTGTGAGCGAGGGCCAGGCGAAATTGAATCCGAGTAAGTAAGCGCTTTGGGGAGAAACGCTGGCGTTGCAGGCACCGACACGAAAGGGATAGGTTTTCAACCCTCTGGCGGACAAAAAATAGGAATCGCGTCTAGGTCATAGGTTCAGGTGTGATCCTGTCTCTCGCTGGGAGACAAAGGATCGTCAGCTGATGAATTGAATGCCCTGCGGATTTCTGGCGGTTTTTCAGACATTGCGCACGGCGTGGTTCCCTTGGCCCGGCTGGCCGGTCTCATTTGCGGTGCGATCGATTCACCGCTTCGTCGCCAGCGGATCTCGTCGATCAGGAAGTGCGCGCGACTCTCGCGGGAGCGCGGAACGCAAGTGAGTTGTAAACAATGATCAATCTTGCACGGCCGCACGGTTACGGTGTAGGGATTGCTGAACCGTCCGAATGACCGATCCCGCCTCCGACCCTGACCCGTCCCAGAGCTTTCCCGCTGTCAGCGTACTGAAGTAAAGCGCCCTCCGTAGCAGCATTGCCTGAACAAGCTCCGCAGGGCATTCTTGCACGGCCGCACGAGATTCAGAGGGCACGGATGGCGGAAGAGTTGCCGAAGCCGGAGAGCGCACCGACGGGGGCCGTATTCATAAGCTACGCCTCGCACGATGCCGAGGCGGCTCAGCGCATTTGCGAGGGATTACGCTCGGCGGGAGTAGACGTTTGGCTTGACCAGAGCGAACTGCGCGGTGGCGATGCTTGGGACCATCAGATTCGCAAGCAGATTCACGATTGCGCGCTCTTTATTGCGGTCATCTCCGCTCACTCTGACGCTCGTCGGGAAGGGTACTTCCGCCGGGAATGGAAATTGGCAGTGGATCGTACGGCCAACATGGCCGAGGACGTCGCATTCCTGCTCCCGGTTGTGATCGACAGCACGCCGGATGCGACGGCCCGGGTACCGGATCGATTCCGCGAGGTTCAGTGGTCGCGATTGCCGCACGGGCACGCATCCCCTGCTTTCGTCGAGCGAGTCGTGCGGTTGCTCTCGCCACCAGGTCCGGGTGGCCCGGAAACAGTCCGTCGGGAACGGGGGCGCGTGATGGACGCGGCCTCTTCCGCGCCTGTCCCCCGGGTCGACCGGAGTCGATACAAGCAGGCGTTCGTGGCGCTTGCGTCGCTGACTGCGGTTGCGCTTGCTGTATTGCTCACCGCTCAATGGTTACGCTCGAATTCGACTGGCACTCCGCCCATGCGCTCGGTCGCGCTCTTACCAATCCAGAATCTGACTGGCGATCCCTCGCTCGACACCGCTGCGGACAAGCTTACCGAGGACGCAATGTACGTGCTCGGCCGTAGCGGCCAGATACACGTGGCCACGCGCAACGCGGTTTTCGAGCTGAAAGGGAAGCCGGTCAACGAGCGGCGGCTCGGCAAAGAACTCAATGTCCGGCACGTTGTGATCGCGAGTCTCCGAAAATCAGAGTCTCACTATCGCGTTAGCTTTCAAATTGTAGACACGACCAGCGGCCAGGTCGTCAGCTCGCAGGATATCGGTGCCGACGCCGCACCCGATGGATCCTTGCCGGAGCATCGGCTGGCAATGAAGATGTTCGCCGACATTGGTGCAGTGATAAGGAAGCGCTTCCAAGACGATGAATTGGCGAGGCCGCCCGATGACGCAGATCCCGAAAACCTGATCGCTCGCCTGACCAAGATCGATGAAGATAATCGTCGCGCGGACATTCCCCAGGCCGAACGTCTAATAGCGGCGGCACGTCCGGTCACAACGAAGAACCCTGACCTAAGGTCGGAGTTGTTCACGTTCGCCTGCGAGTATTATTCCGATCTTATCGACGCCAGATACTACTCTTCGCCCGAGCAGCGCATGGCTTGGGCCCAGAGTGCCTTGGACTTTGCCGCACAGGCGATGGAGATTGCGCCCAACCGAACTGCTCCGCACGTTTGCCGTGCCACAGTGTTCACTCAACTCGAGCGCTGGGATGAAGGCACAGCGGAGGCCCGATACGTTATCGAGGCGTTTCCTCTAACGGCAAACGGTTACGAAGCCCTCGCAGATCTGGAGTTGGCACGCGGGCGGTTCAGCGATGCGCTCAAGGACTTTGCCGAAGTCGCTGAGAGAGCGGGCGGCCACACCGCGGAACTCGGGCTCGTCCATCTCTTTCTTCGGGAGTATGAGGCGGCGATTGCGGAACTGCGTAAGCAGGCCGTTGTTGCTCCCAAAGACCCCTGGGCGCCATTCTTTCTAAGTGCGGCGTTGGAGTTGACTGGCAACCACGGAGAAGCCACTTCAATGGTTGAGCTTTATCTGAAGGTAAAGTCGGACGACACGATCTGGAGAACGCTCGAGCTCAGCCACGAGCCAGCGTTCATTGCAGCCGCCAGCGCGACCCGCAAGGCGCTCCATGACGCGGGGCTCGACGAGCCTTCATCGCGGCCCTGAATGGAGCGACGTTGTCGATATGGCGATGCAACTGCGCGTTCAAGCGCTTCCTGGAAAATGACCCCGCAAGGAACCACGCTTCAATGCGATCGAGAGCTCTGATCTTCTAAACATGACTGAAAGTGATTTAAGCCACTGGGCGGCTCAGTCATTCGGTTGATCGCTGTTGGGGATTTCGTAGCGAAGCAGAACCAACCAACTAATCAAAGGCTATTCAGCCGCTCGTGCCACGTGTTGAGCTGCTCGTCGTCGGCACTTTCGAAGCTCGCTCCGCCCAGACGGAATATCTGCAAATAATCGCCGAGTACGGTCTTGACGAGATTTCCGGCGACGTGTGCGGCATAGGGAATGCGCTCCGCAGCCATAAGCTCGCGTTTGACAACTGCACACCGTTGGAATGCGCGCACAGCTACTTCGCCTTCTCGGCCACTCCGCCGCGCATATGCGCGGTGGCGCGTCGGCGTGTGCGGGCGCTGGGCAGCTCCAGTGCCAATGGGCTGTAACTGCTCGCCCGCCAAAAGCGCAGGTTCCCCAACAGAGCAACAAGGCGCGTGCGACCCCACAGCAGAACAAGATCGAAGAAGCGCGGATCGCGTGCGCATAAAAGCAGGCTTACGCCGTGAATCGGCGCAGCGAGCAGCAGGCTCAAGAGATTTTTCGTAAGGAGAAAGACCTCCATGGTGAAGACTAAGTTAAAGAGCAGCGCGGAATACGTGACTCCCCAGCGCATGGGAGGGCGCGTCGCCCCCACAAAGAGCAAATCGGCAGTCACACCAGCGTTGCGTGCAATCATGGCTCCCTCTCACCCGTCGTCAGACGCCAAACATCCCGCGCACCCATGTGACGATCTGCGGCGCGCCGAAGGCAATCGCGATCCCAAGAATCGCTCCGCAGCACCACCCCCACGACATTCGGTTCGCCATCGCCATTCCCCCAAGGGCCATGATCAGAATCACGGCGATCGGCGTGAGCCACGAGATGATGTTGCTCTGAAGCGCCGTGGCGCCGGTTAGGAACGGGGAGCTTTGCGCCACCGCGGCCGGTGTGGCGGCCAGAGCCGCTGCGCCGGCGACCAATAACGGCGCGGCTCGGCTGAGCCAATGCAGTTTGATGCTCATGTTCATTGCTCTGAGGGATATCTTGGAGGGCAGCAATCCCAACAGGATCTCAGGCCCGTGGCTAGCCAAGTATTCAGGTCATTTACAGTAGGTTTTCTGGTTGCACTTCCGAATCGAATCGGCTAGCGACTTAGGATCCGCCATACGACGGCATTGGACGGCAACTTACGCGGCTCAAATACGGCTTTCTCCATTGACGGCCGCGAGACACCGCGTTGCAGCGACGTCGCTATGTTGCCAACCGGATGGCCGCCGAGGGGCGCGTCGGTTAGTTGACTAGGGACGCGAGATACAACGAGCTCTCCACATCAATGTTATTCTGTGCATTCGAAGCGCCTTGCACGAAAAGGTGCAGTTGGAGGGCACCCAATGCGTCGACGATCTTTTGTAGCCGCTCTGCCTCTGGCCGCCATCGGCTCCTCGGCGCGCGCACAGACGGCCACTCCTCTTGCCAAGTGTGTCGATGCGCCGGCGAGTGACACGGCGCCGCCACCGGGATTTCAGGCCTCCGACGCCGTGCGCTTTGAGCGGCCGGACGTGCACGCGGGCGATCGCCCCGTGGGCGCAAGCTTTGCATCTCGATCCGCAGCCCTGGGGCTCTCCGGTGCAGCCGGAACCGCGCATCCGCTTGCAACGCTCACAGCAATCGAGATTCTGAAGCGCGGCGGATCAGCCGTTGATGGTGCGGTCGCCGCCAATGCCTGTCTCGGGTTCCTCGAGCCGACTAGCGCGGGCTTGGGCGGCGACTGCTATGCCATGCTGTGGGATCCACAGCTCGCAAAGGTCGTTGGATTAGCAGGATCAGGCCGCTCGCCCAAGTCGCTCAGTCTGGAAACCGTGCGCGCCCGGTCTCCCAAAGGCACTATTGCAGGACTCGGCGCGATTTCAGTGTCGGTCCCCGGCGCACTCGATGCGTGGTGGACGCTGCATCAGCGCTACGGAAAACTGCAGTGGCGGGAGCTCTTCGAGCCCGCCATCGCCTTGTGCGAATCCGGCGTGCCCCTGCCCCAGATCATCAGCTACTACATCAAACGCAACCTTGAGGTATTCAACCGCCCGGGCGCCGGGGTTGAAGAAACCGCCAACGCTAATTCGACTTACGCGCCCGGTGGGCAGCTTCCCGCTGAGGGCCAAATCTTTCGCAATCCTGATCTTGCGCACACCTATCGCTTGGTTGCGCAAGGCGGTCGCGACGCCTTTTACGATGGCCCGATAGCGCACACCATTGATGCCTATTTCAAACGCATCGGCGGCTGGCTGTCCTACGATGATCTACGCGGTCATCACTCCTCATGGACGCAACCCCTTGCCACGACGTATCGCGGCGTTGAGGTCTACGCCATTGGCGAGAATACCCAGGGGCTTGCGACACTACAGATGCTCAACATCCTCGAAAACTTCGATCTACACACTATGGGCTTCCAGTCAGCACAGTCGATCCATACGCAGGCCGAGGCCAAGCGCCTCGCCTACGAAGACCGCGCGCGCTATTACGCCGACCCAAAGTTTGTGCCCGTCCCGACTGAGTGGTTGAACTCGAAAGCCTATGCAAAGACGCGTGCGCAACTGATCCGTCCCGAGCAAATCCTAACGCCGGTGTATCCGGGCGCGGCTCCGAGCCACGGCGACACTACGTATTTCACCGTGGCCGATCGCAACGGAATGATGATCTCCGTGATCCAGTCGAACTTCCGCGGCATGGGTTCTGGTCTGGTTGCGGACGGCCTGGGCTTCATGTTTCAGGACCGCGGAGAACTATTCTCGTTGCGCAATGGCCATCCCAATATCTATGCGCCCGGCAAGCGACCATTTCAGACCATTATCCCTGGGTTCGCCACGCGCAATGGCGCACCGTGGATGTCGTTCGGAGTCATGGGCGGGGACATGCAGCCTCAAGGCCAGACGCAGATCATTGTCAACCGTGTGGATTACGGCCTCGATATCCAAGCTGCCGGCGATAGTCCGCGCTGGCATCACGAAGGCTCGTCCCAATCGATGGGTGAGGATCCACCTGGACTTGATGCCCGGGGGCTACTGCGGCTCGAGTCGGGCGTGCCGGAAGCAACGCGGCGCGCGCTGGCAGCTCTCGGCTGGCCGCTTGGGACACCCGATGGCGGCTTTGGCCGCTATGAATGCATCGAACGACGCGTAAATGGGACGGAGCGATTCTACGGCGCCGCGAGCGAGATGCGCGCGGATGGCATTGCGCTGGCGTATTAAACGCGAAATCAAATCTGGGCAGTATTTAACTGCCCGAACTGACGAACGCGGCTTGCGTACTGGTACCGTGGTGGACGCGCTGAGGTGACGTCACGGGCGCGCGGCTTTGTTGGAGCCTGCTTGGGGAGGCCAAAGGCTCCGCCATTTGCGCACGGCAACATCCGGACCACGCCATATGGCCTGGTCCGGATGCGCTCGTGCCTATTCGTCGTCGACTATTACTTCATCGCGAGGCTGATGCGCTCGCTCCATGCTTTGAAGCGCACAGCTGATTCGCTGCGCTTCAGTTCGCGCCCTATTGCTTTTGCGCTTTTCTTTCCAGCCATCTTGCGCAACAGCTTTACGTGGGCAGCGGTCCAATAATTTGTCTTTTTACGGCGAGCCATATTCTAAGTTCCAATGGGTTGGGAAAACATCCCATTCTAACCCATTTGGAACCCAAATGCCTAACAAAAAAGCGCAAATACCGCCGCCTATCAGCTATTGGCATACAAATAGGCGTCAATTTTACGGTTGGACGCCAATTATTCGCCAACAAAACCGGGTTTAGATGCGGTCCAGTGCGGCTCGAGGTTCATCAGATCGGCGATCAATGCGGTCCATCCGGTCTGATGGCTGGCGCCGCATCCGCGACCTGTATCCGCGTGAAAGTACTCGCTAAATAGTAGTAGCTCCTTCCAATGCGGATTTTCGGCATAGCGCCGTTCGCTGCCGTTGCAGGGCCGGCGACCCGCAGGATCAGGCAGAAATAGACTTTGCAGACGATGGGCAAGATTGCGTGCCGCCTCGCCGAGAGTCATCCACTGACCCGAGCGCGTCGGAAATTCCACGCGCAGGGTGTCGCCATAAAAAAGATGATAGACGCGCAATGATTCCAGGATCAGATAGTTGATAGGAAACCACACCGGACCGCGCCAATTGGAATTGCCGCCAAAGTCGCCACTCGTGCCTTCGCCGGGCTCGTAGTCGACCGTATAGCTGGCGCCACCCGATGTATACACAAGAGGACGCTGTTCATGGAAGCGCGACATCGAGCGGATGCCATATGGCGACAGGAATTCGTCCTCATCGAAGAGTTTCTGCAACAAGCGCTCAAGCTGCCCTCGATTGACGACACTCAGCAGGTGCGCCGTGTTGATTGCGTTCGTCTGCAGGATGCCCTGCAGCTGCGCTGGCCGGAATCTGGCATCCCATCTGGCGCGACGCACAAACCCTGCGAATTGAGCAACGTCCTCGACACGAATAATGCTCGCGGCCAGCATCGGCAGAAAGCCTGCCACCGCACGCACGCGCAGCGCTTCGCTCCTGCCATGAAGTTCGATCCGATCGTAATAGAAGCCGTCCTGCTCATCCCAGAGCCCGCTGCCGCCGGCACCGTTGATTGCCAGCGAGATTGCGCCGAAGTGCTCGAGAAACTTTGATGCCAGGTCCTCGTAAACATCCTCGCCGCGGGCAAGCTCGAGCGCCATCGACAGCATGTGAACGCAGTAGAACGCCATCCAACCTGTGCCGTCGGCTTGGTGCAGAGTACCCCCGTTCGGCAGTGGCTTGGAGCGATCAAATGCCCCGATATTGTCGAGGCCAAGAAAGCCGCCGGAAAAAAGGTTATTGCCGCCGGGGTCCTCGCAGTTGACCCACCAGGTGAAGTTAAGGAGAAGCTTCTGAAAGGCTCGCTCAAGGAACCTTCGATCAGGCGGCTGACCGGTCTCCGGAAAGCGGTAGACACGCCACACGGCCCAGGGATGCACCGGCGGATTCAGATCCGCGAAGGCAAACTCGTACGCCGGCAGCTTGCCATTTCTGTGCATGTACCATTCGCGCAGGAACAGCACGAGCTGGCGTTTGGCAAACCCCAGATCAATCTTGCTCAGGCACACGCAATGGAATGACAAGTCCCACGCACAGAAATAGGGAAACTCCCATTTATCGGGCATCAACAAGACGTCGCGCGCGTACAGATGCTGCCAATCGGCATTGCGTGCGGCGTGCCCCGGCGGCGGGGGAATCTGCGTCGGATCTCCCGTAGTCCAGCGACTCTGCACAAGATTATAAAACTGCTTCGACCATAGAAGACCGGCATAGGCGGCGCGAGCAATGCGCTTCTTCTCGGCGTCGAGGGAGGGTTCGATGCACGCCGCATAGAATCGATCGGCTTCGGCGATCCGCTGCTCAAAGATCGCATCGAATGCCGCGCCGAAGAGCGTACCGGGAGTCTCCGCAGCGCTCGTTAGGCGCAGCCGCAGTGTGACTGCGCCTGCCGCCGCGATCGACAGCCGATAGTGCACCGCGGCCTTCGTCCCGACGGCATCGGGATTCACTGCAGCCTTGTGACCCAGAACGACGGCATCGTTGATGGCGTCCTTGACGTGCGGTCGCTCGTTTGGAGCGCCAAATAGCCGCGCGCGGTTGGTGTCATTGTCCGTTAATAGACACTCGGGCGCGCCCTCTGCAGCCTCATAGGTGAGATGATAGATTCCGAGTGACTCGTGCTCTGCCGTAATGCAGGCGCCGGCGCCGCCGCGGATGCTCGGGCGCGCAGTGCATTCCTCTTCGATGTCACCCCACGACCAGGTATTGCGAAACCATAGGGTCGGCAGCACGTGGATGTCGGCCGCCTGCGGGCCGCGATTGGCGATTGTCAGCCGGATCAGAATATCTGTCGGCGTCGCCTTGGCGTATTCCACGGTGACATCGAAATACCTCTCGCCGTCGAAGATGCCGGTGTCGAGAAGCTCAAATTCCTGCTGATCGCGCCCGCGGCGGCGATTCTCTTGGATGAGCTGCAGATAGGGGTAGCTGCGGTGCGGATACTTATAGAGCGCGCGGCAGTAACTGTGCGTCGGGGTCGCATCCTGATAGTAGTAGAGCTCCTTCACGTCCTCGCCGTGATTGCCCTCTGGCCCGGTCAGGCCGAAAAGACGCTCCTTCAGTATGGGATCCGCGCCATTCCACAGAGCGAGCGCAAAGCACAGGCGGCAATGCTCATCGGTGAAGCCGAGAAGCCCATCCTCGCCCCACCGGTAGGCGCGGCTGCGCGCATGATCATGCGGAAAATACGTCCAGGGATCGCCCGAGGCTGAATAATCCTCGCGCACGGTGCCCCATTGTCGCTCCGACAGATAGGTGCCCCACAGCGACCAACGCTGCACGCGTTGCTCGTCCTGCTTCAGGCGCTCAAGCTCTGGGTCAGGCGCGGTGCTCAACTCTGCGCTGCCGCAAACGGTTCGAATGGCAACATCTATCTTAACGCAGTCGCGCGCCGCTGCGTTTAGGAGTTGAGCTCGGCGAGTGGGCGCGGCCGCGCCAGGTAATAGCCCTGCACGAAGTCCACACCGAGCCGCTCAAGCTCGCCGAGCACGGCCGCCGTCTCGACCGATTCCGCAACCGTGGCGATACCAAGCGCCTTACCCACCTTGCAGATCGCTTCCACCATGCTCCGGTCGACGGGATCATCGGCGATCTGCCTGATGAACTGTCCGTCTATCTTCAGAAAGTCGACCGGCAGTGTCTTCAGGTACAAGAACGATGAGATGCCGCTGCCGAAGTCATCAAGCGCGAATCTGCAGCCGCGCGCCTGCAGTGCGCGCATGAAGTGGATCGCGTCGGTAAGGTTGGTGACGGCGGCGGTCTCGGTAATCTCGAAACACAGGGCAGCGGCGATCCGCGCATCGCCTACGTTCTGCAGCGCGAAGTCGAGGAAGGACTGCTCGTTGAGCGATGTACCGGAGAGATTGACCGCCAGGGTCGGCAGCGGCAGACCGCGCCGCTGGGTTGCACGCAGCTGCTCCACCGCCTGCTGCACCACACAGCGGTCGATAACCGACATGACGTTGTAGCGTTCGGCCGCGGGAATGAATTCACTCGGTGGCACGAGCTCACCGTCATCGCCGCGCAAGCGCACCGTGAGCTCATGGAAGTCTGGCGCAGCGGTTGAGCCTATGGCGACGATCGGTTGAAAGAAAAGTTCGAACCGATGCTCCTCAGCCGCGCGCGTGACGCGCGCCACCCAGTGCATTTCACGGTGACGGGCGGAGCCTCCCCCGGCATCGTAAACGTGAACGCGATTGCGGCCTCCCTCTTTGGCCGCGTAACATGCAATGTCCGCCCCGCTCATGACGCTTGCGACGTTCTCGGTGTCGCGCTTGATCTCGACGACTCCGACACTCGCGCCCACCGACAGCGTGCTGGTGCCCCATACGAAGCGGTATTCGTGCAGCGACTGCCGCACGCCCTCCGCGACGCGTGTGGCTTGGTCGAGCGTGCAGTTCTCAAGCAGGATGCCAAACTCATCACCGCCAAGGCGCGCGAGCGTGTCGGCGGCCCGCACTCGCGTCTGCAGCAGACCCGTAACGTCGCGCAGCAGCCGATCGCCTGCTTGGTGGCCGCAGGTGTCGTTTACGATCTTGAACTGATCCAGGTCGACATACAGTAGCGCGTGCGTCATCGCTCGCTCCTTCGAGCTCAGCACCGCACGCTGCAGACGAGTGTCGAACTCGCGGCGGTTGATGAGACCCGTGAGCCCGTCATGACTCGCCTGGTAGGACAGTGCGCGTGTCAGACGTCGCTCCTGCGTCACGTCGTGGAAAACCGTCACGGCGCCGATCACTGCGCCGTTTCGGTCGCAGATCGGCGCGGCCGATTCCTGGATCGCAACCTCCTGTCCGGCGCGGGTGACGAGCACTGAATGCTCCATCGGACTCGGCCCGTCGCGGCGCCCAAGCGCGCGCAGCAGTGGGTTTTCGATGGGCTCGCGGCTGACCTCATCAACTAGATTCAGCACCGCCGCGATCGGGCTGCCGCGAGCCTCCGCGACACTCCATCCCGTGAGGCTCTCGGCGACGGCATTGAGATAATCGATGCGCCCGTCCGCATCGGTGCTGATCACGGCATCGCCGATCGAAGCGAGCGTAACCTGCGCGCGCTCCTTCTCCGCGAACACTGCCTGCTCGGCGCGCTTACGCTCAGTTATATCGGCGATCGTGCCCTCGTATCCGAGGATTCGCCCTGCAGCATCGCGCAGGATGCGGGAGTTCTCGAGCACGACAAGCTGTTCGCCGTCGCGCCGGCGCATGCAAAATTCGTTGTTCCTGATTTCTCCTTCACTCTCGACGCGCCGACAAAATTCGTCGCGGTCCTTCGGATTCCAATAGAGTATCGCCACGCTTGGCAGTGCGTACATCTCCTGGGCGCTCGCATAACCCAAGAGCGACACGAATGCCGGGTTGACTGACAACAAGCGCCCGTCGCGTGCGCTTTGATAGACACCCTCGGCGATCGTCTCGAAGAGTCCGCGGAATTTGGCCTCGCTGCTGCGCAGCGCTTCTTCGGCAAGCCGCCGTTCGATCGCAATGCCGGCAAGCTGCGCCGCGTGTGCCATGATCTGCGCCTCGCGCGCGGACGGTAGGCCTGCTTCCGTGCGATACACTCCGAGCGCCCCAAGTATCTTGCCGCCGGCGGTCTTGATCGGGGTCGACCACGCGGCGCGCAGTGGCCCATCAAGCGCATGCGCGCGCCGCTCCTGCCAGAATGAATCGTGCTCAAGGTCTGCGACGAGCACCTGACGCCCCAGATGCACGGCCGCAGCGCACGAACCGCTGTGCGCACCGATGCACACATCCGCGAGTGCGGCGCGCAGACTCTGCGAGAAACGCGGCGCGACTATTTGGGAAAAGCCCCTGCCATCGGCGGCCAGAACGCTCACCGCGCAGGTCGCACTCGTGCTGCCCGACTCAATGAGGCGCGCAATCGATCCAAGCACGGCAGCGAGCGGTGCGTTCGCCGTGAGCTTCTCGAATACGTCGCGCTCGGCCGCGGCGAGCCGCTCGCCGTCGTGCCGTTCGGTTACGTCACGCAAACACACAACGAACATCTGGCGCCGGCTCAAGGTTGCATGGCTGATGGCGATCTCAGCAGGAAACACTTTGCCGTTCTTGCGTAGACCCCACGATTCACTCGCCGCAAGATCCGTCAATGTATCCCCGGACGTCGCGGCCAGGCGCTGCAGCGCCTCAGGGATGGTTTCGTGCTCGGCAATGAGCGGCAGCAGCAGATCAATCCGCCGCCCGAGGACCTCGGCTTCACCGAAGCCGAACACGCGTTCCCCGGTGGGATTGAAAGTGCGGATCGTGCCGTCCTCGTCGACGGTGAGCACCACATCCTTGATGTGGTCAAGAATGACCTGCAGGTGCTCGGAGCTTTGTTGGCGCGCCTCACGCGCCATGGTGCGCGCTTCATCGGCCATGAGGCGCATTGACTGGACGATGCCGCGACGCTCCTCGTCGACCGCTTCGTAGTGAGCGCTGATCAGCCGCAGGAGAGTGCGCAGTCCGGGGGTGTCCGCAGCGCCCTCCAACTTCGTCTCGCGCAGCTGGGCGCGCAAGTGGTGGTGCAGCTGAACGAGATCTTCGGCGCTGTCGAAGGCGCCGGCGCGCCCGGCACCCGTGGCGACGGACGCGGTCGAATCGCCGCGGCGAGCCGCGTCTGGTTCTATTGCGTCAAGGGACGCACGCGCGCTCGGGGCGTTTGACATAAGGCGAGGAGGCCCAATCTGGCCTTGATCATAAGGGGCTCTGTGCGCTTTACCCGTGAAGCGCTTCCCGGATTTACGTCAAGCGTCAGTGGCCGTGCGGCGCCGGCGCGCCGCCTGCGGACCCGGAAGCCCCGGGAGCGGGAGGAACGGCAGTCCCGTCCCCGGCGATGAGCGGAATCGAGAAGCTGCGCGTGACGGATTGCGCCGCTGAGTCGGCGAGCACGACCGCGCTGACGTAGAAGACGCCATCGCGCTGTGGGACGACGGTCAGTGTGTGCGAGATCGGCACTCCGACCGCCGGATGCGCGATCTCAGGTGTCTTGGCGCCCTTGGTGAGTTCGAGCCCCTCGCCCGCCTGGAAGCTCGCATACACGCGGTCCAGATCCTGTGCCGTAATGATGGCAAGGTCGATATCGACCGGCTCACCGACGACTGGGCGCTCGCGCAGGTCGAACTTGAGTTCAATATCTCCGGATGGCTTTCCTGAGGCGACCGCGCTCACCATGTTGGCAAGCGCCAGCTCAGCCGGGTCGGCGGCCTTCTTCATCGCAGGCGCACTCGCTGCTGAGGAGCTGCCTGCGTGCTCACTCTTACCGCATCCGCTCAGGACCGCTAGCACCACAGTCAGCGCCGCGGCCACCTGGAAATCGTGCCTCAAGCTTTGCATCGCCCCTACGAAAGGTCCTTATGCGCCCCGCGAAACGCTGACGATTGTATGCGAAGCCGTGGCAGCGTCGACAGCCGCTTGCGGTGGGCCTTAAAAGCGCAGCAGCGGTGGGTCATCAATCGCGCTGGTCTGTTCGATGAGATCGCCGATATGGCCCTCCCAGTAGCGCGCCTGGGCGAACCACGGAAAAGCCCTGGGAAAGGCGGGATCGCCCCAGCGGTGGGCCACCCATGCGGCGTGGTGCAGCATGCGCAAGGCGCGCAGCGACTCGATGAGGCGCATTTCGCGAAAATCAAAACTGGCAAACTGCAGATATCCCTCCATGAGCTCGGCCCATTGTCGTTGTTGATCATCCGCGGAGCCCGCGAGCAGCATCCACAAGTCCTGCATGCGCGGCCCCGTCACGCAATCGTCAAGATCTACGAACACCGGCCCGCGCTCGTTCCACAGCACATTGCCGAGATGACAGTCGCCGTGAATACGCAATTCCTGCAACGGTCCGACAGCCTCGAATTCCGCCTCGACACGCTCAAGAAGCCGCTCGGCGACGTCCAGGTAGCGCTCCTCGAGAGCCTCGGGCAGCAGCTCGCTGGCAAGCACCAGCGCGCTCGCCTGCCGCCCCAGGCGCTCAATCGTGAAACGCGCCCGTTCGCGGAATGGACGGGCGGCACCGACCTGGTGGATGCGCGCGAGACTCCTGCCGAGAATCGCGCGCGAGTCCGGTGCATCGAGCTCCGGCGCACGACCGCGTTGCCAGGGGAAGGCCGCGAAGCGAAACTCGCGAAACCGCAGCAGCGTATCCCCCGCGATCGCAACCGGCGCCGCTACTGGCAGATCGGCACCGGCAAGCTCGGTGGCAAATGCGTGCTCTTCGATGATCTGGGCGTCACTCCAGCGCGCCGGCCGGTAAAATTTAAGAACCAGCGCTCGCTCTCCCCTGCCGAGCTGATACACCCTATTTTCGTAGCTGTTGAGAGCGAACAAAATCCCGTCACCCTCGAAACCCATCGATGCTGCAGCGTCGAGCACCAGATCGGGCGTGAGGCCTGAGAACGGTGTCCGGTCCGTGAGGGGGATTTTGCGTATCATCGGCTTTTGTCACACAGCATAGGCTGCTCGGAGCGCTCAACAGTGAACTCAGGCACCATATTAGTCACAGGCGGCGCCGGCTACATCGGTAGTCACGTTGTGCTGCAACTGCGTGTGCGCGGTGAGCGCGTGGTTGTGCTGGACAACCTGTCGACGGGGTTCCGTCAGGCAGTCCTTGACTGTCCGCTCGTGGTTGGAAGTATGGGCGACCGCGCGCAGGTGCTCGGGGTGCTGCGCGAACACGGCGTTGACACCGTGATGCACTTCGCGGCGAACACCATCGTACCGGAATCCGTTGCCGATCCGCTCAAGTACTACGCCAACAATACCTGCGGCACACAGAACCTGCTCAAGTGCTGCACTGAAGTTGGCGTACGGCAGTTCGTATTTTCGTCCACCGCGGCAGTCTACGGCATACCGAAAGACCCCTATGCCGAAGAGACTACGCCGACCGCGCCGATCAACCCCTACGGTACCTCGAAGCTCATGTCCGAGTGGATGCTGCGCGATGTGTCTGCGGCAACCGACATGCGCTATGTGGCACTGCGCTATTTCAACGTGGCGGGCTCCGATTCGCAGGGGCGCATTGGCCAATCGACCCCCAAAGCCACCCTACTCATCAAAGTGGCCTGCGAAGTCGTGGTCGGCAAACGCAAGGAAATTGCGATTTTTGGCACCGACTATGCGACTCCTGACGGCACTGGCGTGCGCGACTACATTCACGTGGAGGACCTCGCCGCGGCACATCTGGATGCGCTCGACTACATCCGCGCTGGCGGCGAATCGACCATTCTCAACTGCGGCTACGGACACGGTTACAGCGTCAGAGAAGTGCTCGCGAGCGTCGAACGCGTGGCCGGGAAGCCGCTACCCGTGAAGGAACAGCCGCGTCGTCCCGGTGACCCGCCTGCGCTCGTCGCGCGCGCCGAGCGCATTCGCAAGGTTCTCGGATGGCGCCCGAGCTTCGACGACCTGGACGCCATTGTGAAGACATCGCTGCGCTGGGAAGAGCGTTTGCAGCGCGAACCCTGGTAGCACTTCCCGCGAGCGCCCGCGCACCCGCGGTGCGACCTGGCGCGACCTCGAAGGAAAGTTCGCTCACAAGGCCGTAAACTACCCACATGCGCTGGGCACGACCTAAATCATTGAGTGGGCTGATGCTCCTGGGTTTGGCCGTGATCGCCGTGCCGCTCATCGTGGCGCTCGGCGATGCCGAACTACAGATTCGAACCCTCGCTGATACCGGTCAGAAGCTGGTCGTGCAAGGGGTCACCGCGGCACGCGCCAGTCAGGATTTATTCGCCCAAATCAGCTCCCTCGAGCGCACGGCACGGTTGTACCAGGTGCTGAACGACCCGAAGCTCCTCGACCTATATCGCGGTCAGGATACACGTTTGTCCGCCACCTGCGTTGAGCTCGGACGCCAGGTGCGCACTGCTGAGGCGCGCCAAACACTTGAGGAGCTGGGAAAGCTGCAACAGACGATACGCCAAGTGGTACTCAGCATGCCGCAACCTTCCTACGGACTTGCGCAATTGCTGCAAAGCTTCGCTGATTTGAGCGCGCTCGCGGACCGGGTTGCGGAACAGAGCAATGCACAGATTGACTCGCAAGTCGTAGCACTAGAAGCGCAGACGACGGAGGCACGCCGGCGCCTCCTGTGGCAATCGGCGCTGCTTCTGCCCGTCACGCTGATCGCGATCCTTGGGCTTGCGCTCGTCGTCGGACGGCCGTTGCGACAGCTCGACCGGGCCATCAGCGAGCTCGGGCGCGGCTCGTTCTCCAATCCAATCAAAGTATGGGGTCCGGTCGACCTCGAAAGGCTCGGCGGACAGCTGGAGTGGCTGCGTGGACGCTTGGTGGATCTGGCGCAGGAACGGAACCGATTTCTGCGACACATGTCGCATGAGCTGAAGACGCCGTTGGCCAATATTCGCGAAGGCACCGAGCTACTTATGGATGGCGCGGTCGGGGAGCTTGACAGCAATCAACGCGAGGTCACCGGGATCCTGCGCGAAAACGGGATCAAGTTGCAGCGCTTGATCGAGAATCTTCTGTCGTTCAGCGCCTGGCAGACGAGCAGCCTCGGCCTCGATGCCAGTGAGTTTCGTTTGCGCCCGGTGGTCAAACAGGTGTTGGAGAATCAGCAGTTGACGCTTTTGTCGCAGCGCGTTCGCCTTGATGTGCAGATTGAGGATGTAACCCTTACCGCCGACCGCGGCAAGCTGCGGCTCATTCTGGAGAATCTTTTGTCGAACGCCGTCAAGTATTCCCCCAAGGGAGGTAGCATCCACTTGCGCGCGAGCGCTGTGGGGAAAGAACTGCTGATTGACGTCGCCGACAGCGGCAGCGGCATTCCGATGGAAGATCGTGCGCATATCTTTGATGCCTTTTACACCGGACGCGCCGCCAAAGGCTCGAGCTTGAAAGGCACCGGCATCGGCTTATCCGTCGTGATGGAGTGCGTCGCGGCGCACGGTGGCAAGGTAGAAATCATTGATGGCGTCTATACCGGAGCGCACTTTCGTATCACGATGCCAATGCAGCCGTCGGGTCGCACGACGTCACCGGTGAGCGCAGATTCCAAGGAACGCCGAGCGCATGCGGCATAGCAGTGCGAACTGCCGCGCAGCCCTGCGGGAGGGCTGCCGCGCACGACACGGTACCGCTCTCGTCGCAGCTTGCTGGCTCGGCGCGGCCCTGACGGGCTGTGCGCTTGCACCGGCCGAGCACGAAAACAAGAGCCCCGCGCCGGTTGTGGACCGGGACACAACCTCCGCCGCGTTATTAACGGCGCACGTGGTGGCATTGGAAAAGCTCCTGCAAGCCCCGCCTGCCGAGCAGGCGGAGATCCTCGAAGCAGCGCACCGGGACTTCACGCTGGCGCCGACCCCGAGCCACCAGCTGCGCTATGCGCTCGAGCTTGCTGCTCCCGGGCACGCCGGCACCAATCTGCCGCAGGCCGAGCGCCTGCTGCGCGAGCTCATGGCGACGCCAGAAACGCTCGTCCCCGCGGAGCGCGCCTTTGCCTACCTCGAGCTGCAGAAAGTTGATGTGCAATTGACGCTGGCGGCGGAAAACCGCACGCTGCAGGATAGTGCCGCCCACGCCGACCGTGAGCGACTGGCGGCCGCGAACCGACATCTGCAGACGGAAATCGACGAAAACGCCAAACTGCGCAAGGACCTCGAAGAGGCGCGCGCTAAGCTCGATGCGATCACCAATATCGAGCGCTCTCTCAACGACCGCAAACCCAGTACGGAAGGACACACCCCTTGAGTCAAACAGGCAAACGCAAGGCACGCATCCTCGTGGTCGACGATGATCCGGGGCTGCTGCGCCTGCTGACCATTCGCCTGCGCGCCGAGAGTTATGACGTCGAAGCGGTGGAAAGCGCTGCACTGGCGCTTGCGGCCGCCGGCCGCTTCCGACCCGATCTCGTCATCTCCGACCTGCGCATGGATCAGATGGACGGCATCGGGCTATTAAAGGAGCTGCAGAACCGCTGGCCGGGACTGAAGGTGATCTTGCTGACCGCGCACGGCACGATTCCCGACGCCGTGCAGGCGACTCAGATGGGCGCATTTGGCTTCCTCACCAAACCGGTCGACAAGCAGGAACTGCTCGATCATGTGCAAAAGGCCCTGCGTATCTCCGGCTTCAGCGCGTCGGATGAGGATTGGCGCGCGGAGATTGTCACGCGCAGCTCGGTCATGGAAGAGCGGCTGGGGCAAGCTCACATGGTGGCAGGCACCGACGCACGCGTGCTCATCACGGGTGAGAGCGGCACCGGCAAGGAGCTCTTGGCGCGCGCGATTCACCGTGCGAGCCCGCGGCGCAACAAGCCGTTCGTCGCGATCAATTGCAGCGCCATGGCGGAGAATCTGCTCGAATCCGAGCTCTTCGGTCACGAGGCGGGCTCCGTTGCCGGATCAACCCGCGCGCATCATGGCCTCTTTCAGGTGGCCGATGGCAGCACGCTCATGCTCGATGAGATCGGCGACATGCCAATGCGACTGCAGGTCAAACTGCTGCGCGTCCTGCAGGAGAATCTGATCCGTCCCGTTGGCAGCACGGATCCCATCGCCATCAACGTGCGCGTGATTTCCGCAACCCACCGCGATCTGCAGCAACTGATGGCTGAAGGCCAGTTCCGCGAGGACCTCTACTATCGGCTGAACGTCGTGCACATCGAGATGCCGGCGCTCAGCAAGCGCCGCGAGGACATCCCGCTCTTGGTCGCGCATTTCCTGGCGCAGATCGCCAAGGAGAGCGGCGTACGCAAGATCTATGCCCCTGAGGCCGTGGAGCTCTTGGCCACCGCCGACTGGCCTGCCAATATCCGCCAACTGCAAAACGTCGTGCGTCAAAATGTCGCGCTGTCGCAGACGCCGATTATCCCGGTGGAGCTGGTGCAGCAATCCCTGGGCGGAGGGCCCGGCCGGCTGCCCTCATTCGATGAGGCGCGCGACGAATTCACGCGCAGCTATCTGTCGCAGATCCTGCAGATAACCGGCGGCAATGTCAGTCAAGCGGCGCGCCTTGCGAAGCGCAACCGCACGGATTTCTACAAGCTGCTCGGGCGGCATCAGCTGACGCCTGAGGAATTCAAGCAGCGTTAGGGCGCGAACGCCTGCTGCGCCGCGCGCTCCTACTGCGGCGCCGCACCGGAATTGCGCGACGTAGGCGCGCTGCACAAATCCATGAAGCGATGGACAGGTAACGCACGGAAGCCGCGCACGCTTTGATTGCTGAGTACGAGCAGAAGCGGCCGGCGCTCAATTGCCGTATCGGCGCGGCCATCAGCGTGCGCCTTTGCCCATGAACACCACTTCGACGGTCTGCAGCAGGATCGACAGGTCAAAGAGCAGACTGTTGTTCTTGATGTAATACAGATCGTATTGCAGCTTCTCGATCGCATCCTGCTCGGAAGAGCCGTACGGATAACAGAGCTGCGCCCAACCCGTGATACCGGGCTTCACACAGTGACGCTCAACGTAGTACGGGATCTTCTGCGCAAGCTCGGTCACGAATTGCGGGCGCTCCGGGCGCGGTCCAACGAGACTCATGTTGCCCCGAAGCACATTCAATATCTGCGGTAGCTCGTCGATACGCAATTTGCGAATAACCGCTCCGACACGGGTGACGCGCGGATCATCCTTCTGCGCCCAGCGAGCCTGGCCATCGGTCTCCGCGTCGCGCCGCATGCTGCGGAATTTCAGGAGCTCAAATGAGCGCCCGGCGCCGCCGACACGGGCCTGCCGGTAAAACACAGGCCCGTGCCAGCCGTCCTCGACGAGGATCGCAACTGCGCTCAGAATCATGACGGGCAGCGACACCGTGAGAATCAACACACTTGCAACGATGTCGAGCGCGCGCGAAGAAAAAAGCCGCACCGGATCGCGCCGAAAGCCCGGGCCGAAGATGAGCCAGCTTGGGTTCAACACATCGAGGCGCACGCGCCCGGTCTCGCGCTCGAGAAAGGTCAATAGCTCGGTGACGTCGACGCCCGCCAGGCGACATTCGAGCAGCTCGCGCAATGGAAACTGGCGGCGCCGATCGTCCATTGCCACTACTATTTCATCCACCTCGTGACGCGCGCACAGTTCAAATAGACCAAGCGTCGGATCAAGCGTCTTGACTGGCACCGCGCGTGCCTCGCCATCGGCCTTGACAAAACCGACGAGTACGAAGCCGCGGCGGTCGGAGCGACGGCGCAGTTCGGCTATGGAAGTGGCACCCTGCCCCGAGCCGTACACGAGCACACGGCGCTTGAATACATCCTCGTGCACCAGGCGGCCAAATAAGGTCCGCGTTACCGCGACAGCGACCATCGACGCCATGGTAGCGAGGATCATGACCCCCCGGCCCACACGCAGCCCCGGGATGACGTACCAAACAACCGCAGTCACCGCAACCCCGGCGACCATGGCCGCGACGACGCGCAGGACGGTGCCAATTGTGCGCGCGCGCTGGCGGGCGCTGTACAGGCCGAAGGCCGCCAGGCATACCACCATCACCACGCTAAAAACGAGTGCCCGCGGCCACAAAGGCCCGTAGACACCTCCGAAGCCCGCAAGATCGGCCCCGAAGCGCACGTAGACCGCGAGAATGAACGCCGCGCAGCAGAACGCGAGCTCCGCCGCTATGAGCGCCACTATCGAGACGTACACATGCTCCCCTATAAGGCGGATGCGCATAGAGCCCTGATGCTAGCCGGCGAGGCCGGCATGAAACTTAACAATGCAGTGTAGGAATATTGCGCCTCCCGACTGTGAGCGAAATCACACAGACGCCGCGGTCCGCGGGCACGCATCGCAAGATCGCATGCGCACGGCGGATCTGTGCCGGCGCGTGCCGGCGAATGACTCGCCAAGCTTGCGCTGCCTTGAAACTTCGCCGGTAGCGAAGCCTAGTGCGCCATAGCGCCACGCTGTGGAAGATGCGCCCCGTGATGCTCTCGCCGAGCTATGCGGTTATAGCCGTGCCCAAACTTATACTTGGACGTGGCCGGCGAGATCCTTGCAGCTTGGGGGCGAAGACTTGAGCTAAACAGCACTACCGCGCCGGTGCGTGCTCCGGACAACCCCCAACGGGGATACCCGCCTCCATTACGGGCAATCGGCGCCCACGCCTATTCGCGATCTCAGGTAACAGGTATCGCGCTTCGCGAATCATAGCCCGACGGATAAGCGAAAAACTGGATCATGAAATGTCCCAGTACGTGATGGGACGGGCTCCGCTGCGGTCCAACACCTCCTTAAATCGAGGCGACAGCAGATACTCCAGTTCCTCGTGACGCTGGCAGCTGCCAGGCTTTTCGGCGTCTGCGAGTGCGGTGCCTGGATGGCAGAAAATTTCAACCACTCCCTTATCGCGC
>Ga0302325_10003735_pt1 | contig 35617 bp, 17 predicted proteins | sample Palsa_T0_2_FD_201948 | JGI IMG/M metagenome (GOLD analysis project Ga0302325, IMG submission 201948) | Peat permafrost microbial communities from Stordalen Mire near Abisko, Sweden - Palsa_T0_2 | ecosystem: Environmental > Terrestrial > Soil > Palsa > Peat permafrost | place: Sweden: Abisko...
AACCGTGCTGGAGCATACCGAGGATCCTGAGCTCGTGCTGGATGAGGCCATTCGAGTGCTTAGGCCCGGCGGCAGGATGCAGTTCGTTTTTCCCAATTACGGCGCATTTTTCGAGGGCCACTATGCCCTTCCGTGGATACCCTATCTGAGCCGCACGCTCGGCAAGCTTTGGATCCGTCTTTGGGGCCGGGATCCCGCCTATGTGGACACGCTTCAGCTAACGAATTATTTTCGTGTCAGGCGGTGGCTCCGCGACCGGCGTGACATCCGCGTCATCAGCTACGGCGAGTCGATATTCCGAGAACGCATGTTGGGGCTTGAATTCAAGACCTGGGCGGGCCTCGGCACGGTGAAGCGCTGGCTGGACGTCGCCCATCGGCTGCACGTCGTCCGGCCGCTCACCTGGCTTCTCCTCCGGCTGAAAAGCTTCGACCCGATCATTCTCTCCGTGGTGAAGCGGCCAGCCGAGGAGGGAATCCCGGCACCGGACAACCGCCGAATATACGAAGTGCGCTGGACGGACTGGACGGACATGAAGGTCTACGGCCCCACCAGCCGATGGCTGCGCGCGCTGATCGGCGACCACCTGCGCCGCCTTGTCCCCACAGGCCAGCCCGTCCGGGTGCTCGACGTGGGCTGCGGCGAGGGGACAACAACCGACTTTCTGGCGGCGCGCATAAGATCCTGCGATGTCGTGGGCATCGATCGCTCGGAGATGGGCGTCCAATGCGCGCGCAGCCGCTACCGGCGATCCAACCTCAGCTTCGTCCGGCAGGAGGGGACCGCGGGCTTCCCGGACGGCGCGTTCTACCTGATCACCTGCTTCGAGGTGCTGGAGCACGTGGAGGATTGGCGCGCAATGACGAGGGAGCTGGCGCGGTTGAGCTCGCGCTATGTTCTCGTCTCGTTTCCGACCGGCTGCATGCGGCCCTTCGAGCGCAACGTCGGCCACCTGCGCAATTTCCGCCGGGGACAGTTCGAGCGCTTCGCGCTCTCAATCGGGCTTGAGCCCGTCTCCGTCTACTATGCCGGATTCCCGTTCTACTCCCCTCTCTTCCGCGACGTCTGCAATGTCGTCAACAGCGGCGCCAGTCCGCTGACGATCGGCCATTATTCGAGGTTTCAAAGGCTGATAAGCGCCTTGATTTATGGAGTCTTCCGCCACCTTTCAATGAAGCGGCACGGCGATCAGTTCTGCGGATTGTTCGTCAAGCGGGCAGCGGCGGTTTCCACGGTGCGAAGTCCATGACGCATGCCGCGCCTTCCGTCCAAAGCGAAGAGCGCCCCGACCCTTTCTCCGCGTGCCGCCCCCCGAATGGCCCGCAACTTGCCTTCAAGGGATCTTCTGGTAACAGGGGCGAACCGATAACCGATGGCCGCCCAGACCAAATCAGCCCAGGAATACTATGACAAATTCTGGCCTGAAAATGTGCAGAACCATGCCCAAACCAGGAAATACGTCTTTCAGACCGTTTCGGGGCGGGCTTACAGCCACGCGCTGGATGCCGGCTGCGGGCCCGGAATCTGCTCGGTGGCCCTCGCTGAACTCGCCGAGAGGGTCACCGCGATCGACATCTCCCCGAAAAGCATCGAGACCGCGAGGAAGCAGGCACACGCGCTAGGACATCCCGACATCGAGTTCTCGGTCGGCGACCTCCAGGATCTCGCCATCCCGGGAGATCAGTTCGATCTGGTCTGGTGCTGGGGCGTGGCCACGGACGCCCAGGATCCCGTGAAGGTGATAAACACCCTATTTCGGGTCACGCGGCCTGGGGGCGAGCTTTATCTGGGAATCTACCTCAAGACCTGGCTCTCCCCGATTCATCAGTTGGTCCGCCATGTCTGTCAGCGCTACATGGAGACGCCCCGCAGGAAGAAATGGGTGCTGGACGGATTTGCGGCGCTCACCCGGGTGCTGGTCGCCATCCGCGGGAGCGAGATCAACACCCGGGCGGACAATATCTCGATACAGACCCAGGTCGATGACTGGTACTATGCACCCCACAAGACATTCTACTCCATCGGGGAAACCATCCGGCTGTTCCGGCAAAACGGCTTTGAGGCGGAATGCATCCAGGACCGCGTGGGCCGGATGCGGAGCGCGACCATCTTCGTGATCAAGGGCGTCAAGCGGTGAATGCGACGGGCTGCCGCAGCCGAATGCCTTCGATCGAATCCTAGAGATGCCTCCCTCCGCCCCACCTGATAGCGCGCGGACGGAGCGGTCGTGTTCGACCGCCCTCGCATGGCTTGGCGGGTTGATGGCGGCTTCGCTCGCGTGGGCGCAGTTCCGCGGATTCGACATGCTCGACGGAGCATTCTACTTCCTGCTTTACCAGGATCCGGCGGACAATTCCGACACACAGACGCGGTTTCACCTCCTCGCGCGCCCGATATGGTTCCTCTGCCGCCAGAATATCGTCGCTTTCAGATTCGCCACCCTCGCGCTGGCGTCGATCGCATGCTGGTTGTTCTGGCGGGCATTGAGAAGACTGCTGCCGTGCCCGGAAACCCCGTGGCTTTGCTGGTGGCCGCTGTGGCTGGCGGCCATGGCGGGGCTGACGTGGGTTCCCGTCGCGCTCACCTACAACTCGATCGCCATGATCCTCGGTGTGTTCGCGCTGGCGGTCGTCCTGTCTTTTCTCCCACCTCCGGCCGCCGGAGCGGCGCAACGGTTGCTCCGATTGCCAATGGCCCTGCTGCTGGCCGCCCTTCTCTATGGCGTATACCTTGCGAAAGCTCCCGCCGCGGCCGCTCTGGCCGGAAGCACCTACGCCCTCCTCTGCTTTGATCCGCGCCTCAATCCAAGACTGCGCCGGTTCCTCCTCATCGCGGGGGCCTCGATAATCGCCGTGGTCGCGGGGGCTGCGGTCTTCGTCGTCACACGGCCGGGTTTTGGACCCAATAAGATATTCCTGGTCAATGGCTTGTTGTTCACTCCGAAGCTGCTCTACGCCATCATTGGGAGGTATTGGACCGAGATTCGCCACCTGCTCCCGTCCGTGCGCGGGGATTTCATCTGGACGGTTGCCCCGGTGATTTTGGCCGTCTTGAGCCTGCTCCTCGGCGCATCCGGCACTCATCGGATGCGAAGCTGGCCGGCAGCCAGCCTGGTTCTCCTGTTCGCCGCGCTGGCCGGCGCACTGCTATTCAGGGGGCTTTGGGACGGCAGCTTCGCCGCCGCCGTGAGCGGCGAAGCCGCGCGCTTCTACTTCCTGCTTTGGGGATCTCTGCTGCCTGTCTGGATTGTCAGTCTCTGGCGGACGGCCGGGACGAAATCTCAGGTGACACCCCAGCAGGCGGCCTGGGTGATCATCCTGTTGGTTCTGCCGCTGATCGGCTCCTTTGGCAGCACCAACACCGTCTACGTATCCGCGCTTCACGAGACCGTCTTCTGGGCCGCGGGCCTCCTGCTCGTCGCCGATCCGATCGCCGCGGCCTTCTCCTCGCCTTGGTTTAGGCCGGGGATGGCGGTCCTCATTTCCGTTGCGGCCGCCGGCCAGGTTTTTTCCGGCCATTTCCTGCGGCCCTACATGTACCAGCCAAGCCTCTGGAAGCAGACCGAAAGCGTCGAAATCGGCTTCCCTGCCACCAGGCTCAAGATAGACCCCGCCCTGGCAGGATTCATCCGCGAGGTGCGGACGGCGCTCGATGCGAACGGGTACAAGCCCGGCGAGGACGTTTTCGGCTTCTTCAACGTCCCCGGCGTCATCTTCGCCATCGGCGCGAGGGAGCCGGGCGCCCCGTGGTACTTTGGAACCTGGTACCACCAGGATAACGTCGACGAGATGAAGCTCGAGCGCGTGCCCCTGAAGCGCCGCCAGGATGCCTGGATCGTCACCCAGGCGGATGTTCGGCAATTTCGGCCGCAATTCCTCAAGTGCGGGATCGATTTTCCCGACGGCTACAAGAAGATAGCCCAGACCACCAACCCCACCACCGGACTTGAAATCGGAATCTGGAAGCCCCGCAGCCGGCCCTGACCCATCTGCCCCGCTCCTGACCGAGGCGATACGCTGGCTCGTCCTCCTCGTCGTCACGCTTTGGCTGGTTCACCCGTATTTTGCGCCCCGACTGATCGGCACCGGCGACGCGCTTTGGTATCACCATTCGTTGGCTGACGCCGTGACGCAGTTTCGCGCGGGCGTCTTTCCGGTCTTTGTCGGCCAGTCTGATTACTCCTTCAACGGATCGATCTATCCGCTGCGCGCCGCGCCCTATTACCAGTACCTCGCGGGGCTGCTAGATCTCCTCACGGGCCGACGCCTCGGGTTCTTCGCCCTGGAGCACCTCACGGCGATCGTGAGTTTCCTCGCCGGCGCATTCGCCAGCTATTGGGCCCTCGTCTGGATAGCCCCCCGGCACCGCTGGACGGCGACCGCGCTCGCCCTGCTCTACGTGAGCTGTCCCGGCGTCGCCGGGCTGTTTTATGCCCAGGACCTGTACATGAGCGGAATGGCGCTTCCATGGGTTCCGTTCGCGTTCGCCGCCCTCGTGCGATCGTTCGACGACGGAGGCCTGAAGCCTCTGGCGATCCTAGCCGCCAGCCTTGCCGCGTTGTGGTGGGCGCATTCGCCCATTGCGCTTTGGGCCACCATGATTGCGGGCCTCGGCCAGCTCGTCCGTCTCCTTGCTCATCGGCCCAATCGCGCCGGCTTCGCGCGCGCCGGCTGCGCCGCCGCCATTTTCTGCGCGCTGGCGGCCTACCCGATCGTGTCCGTGTTCCTGCTGCGCACGCCAGGCGAGTCGATCGTTCCCTACATCATGGACCGCGAGGCGCTGCTCCAGGTCGTGCGCGGTTCCTTTCCGTCGTCCCTCCAGCCGATCAACCTGGCTCTTCCCATCCTGAGCTATCTGCAGCTGGGCTATGGCCTGTGGCTCGTCCTGGTCGCCAGCGCAGTGGCATGGATGCTCCGCCCACGTCTGCTGGCGGTCGGCATCCTGCTCGCGGCGGCCGCATTCCTGCTTCTCCTCCTGTTCCCGGTGCCGTGGATAACGCGGTTTCTCTGGTACAGCTTTCCAGAGACGCTCGTCGGCATGACCCTCTATTGGCCCATGCAGCGTTTCTACATCCTCATTGCCGGCGCCGCGATCGTCTGCTTCCAGCGCCTGCTGGCGGGCGTCCCTCCGGGCGGGGCTCCGTGGCGCGCCGCGCTGAATGGGGGCCTGCTCGCAGCGACGCTCTGGAGCGTCTCCGAGGCCGCCAAGTTCATCGAGATGACCCGGCTTCAGAGCGACACCGTCGCCGACTCGCGACGCTGGTCCCGCCTCGAAAACGTCGCCGTCCAGCGCCACACCTACGGCCTCTTCTCCAGGCGGCCGGCATACTTCACCCACGGCGTCGTCGAGCCCCGCATGGAAGCCCGCCTGCTTGATCCCGCAACCGGGCGCGTCGTCGCCTCCAATTACGACCTCGGCCGCACCCAGCCCCCGCAGGAGGATTTTCACGGGAAGATCGACGCCAATCCCGGGATCCTCGACCTCAGTCCCCCGCTCACTCTCCGTTCGGGCGAACACTACCTGCTGACCTTCGACTTTGCGCGACCGGACACCACCGGCCTTCTCCAGATCATAGGCCCCGATTTCTACCGTGAATATGAACTCCCCATCTCGGGCGAATCGAAGTCTTTCGGCAGCGCCCGGGAATCCGAGAAGTCCATCACGCTTTGGACCACCGTGCCGGGTTCCGAGACCGTCAGCCTGCGCTTCATTCCGACGGCGGCGCATGCGACGCCGAGCGAATTCATCCCGTTTGCAAGATATCGGCTGCAGCGGATCGACGACCGGTCGCTGCCGGTGCGCGTCCGTTCGCTCATCCCCTACCGCGCCACCGTGCGAAGCCCCGAGGCCGCGCTGCTCGAGAGCCCGCGCATGTTCGTTCCGGGATACGCTGCGACCGTCAATGGGGCTGCCGTCGCGGTGCGCAAGTCGCCTGAAGGCCTGGTCGCCTTCCCGGTGCCGGCCGGTGAAAGCGGCGTCGAGCTGCGATTCGCCGGGCCTCCCCTCCTCCACCTGGCGTTCTGGCTCAGCGCCGCCGGCTGGGTTCTCGCCACGCTCTGGCTGGCCTCGCAGTTGATCGCGGGATTTCGGCGCGCGCGCGCATAGGTCCAGCAGTTCGGGTTGACTCCAACCCGGTGTCCGTGCGGAGGTTCTGGCGCCGTTATGAGCGCCCAAGGCCAATCCCAGCCTATTTCAGGCATCACCCGAAAACGGGACCTTTGGTGGCAATTCACCGTGCGCGCGGTCGAGTCCCGCTACCGCGGAAGCTACCTCGGGATCCTCTGGGCGGTGCTCAACCCTCTTCTCATGCTCGGCATCTATTTTGCCGTCTTCGGCATCATCTTCACCGGACACTATGGGGTCCTCCGGGATGAGACGCCCACGGATTTCGCGATGGCCATGTTCCTCGGCCTCACCCTTTACCAGCTGATCGCGGAGACCCTGGGGGCGTCGCCGCTCCTCATCATTGGAAATGCCAACCTCGTGAAGAAGGTCGTATTCCCGCTGGAGATTCTTCCCCTTGCGCAGTCGGGCAGCCTTTGGTTCAATCTGGCGATCGGCCTCCTGCTGGCGCTCGGGGGCTCGCTGATCTTCGGGCGGGGTTTGAGCCCCGTCGGACTCGCGTGGCTGCCGGTGATCCTGATCCCGCTCCTCATGCTCTCCGCCGGGCTAGCCTGGCTCTTCGCGGCCCTCGGAGTCTTTTTCCGAGACCTTGCGCAGGCGATGCCCTTCGTTGCCCAGGTCATCCTGTATTCGAGCGCCGTCTTCTATCCGGTGAGCCGCATACCGCCCAATGTCTGGGCCATCCTGAAATGGAATCCTTTCCTCCAGACGGTGGTCCTCGCCCGGGAAGTGGTGCTCTGGGGGCTGCCGGTCAATGTATACCATCTGGGATACACCTATGTCGCGGGCTTCGCGGTGCTGGCCGGCGGCCGGTGGGTGTTCCTCCGGCTCCGGCCCGCCTTCGCCGATGTGATCTAAGGGACCGACCCGAACGCATGTCAAACGAGCCGCTCATCCAGGCCAGCGCCCTTACAAAGGCATACCGGATCTGGGACAACCCGTCCTCTCGGCTGACGGCACCCCTGCTGGAGGCCGCCGCGAGGCTGTTCCCCGGCAGATCCTCCCCCCATCGGGCCCTCTCGGGTCGGGCCTCCCGGAAATACAGGGACTTCTATGCGCTGCGGGATGTCAGCTTTTCAATCGCCCGCGGGGAGGCGACCGGAATCATCGGGCGCAATGGGTCCGGCAAGAGCACCCTCCTCCAGCTGATCGCGGGGACGCTGTCGCCGACATCCGGCTCCGTTCGCGTCAACGGCAGGGTCTCGGCGCTCCTCGAGCTCGGGAGCGGGTTCAACCCGGAATTCACGGGGCGGGAGAATGTGTTCCTGAACGGCGCGATCTACGGGTTCACCCACGGGGAGATGACGACGCGGATGGATGAAATCACCGCGTTTGCCGACATCGGCGACTTCATCGACCAGCCGGTGAAGACCTATTCCTCGGGCATGATGATGAGGCTCGCGTTCGCCATCGCCGTGAACGTGCAGCCGGATCTCCTGATCATCGACGAGGCCCTCGCCGTCGGGGACGTCTTCTTCTCGCAAAAGTGCTTTCAGCGGATCCGCGAGATCGTGCGGCGCGGCGCCACCCTCATTTTCGTCTCCCACGACATGGGCGCCGTGCAGTCGCTCTGCGGGCGCGCGATCCTGCTGAGCCAGGGGGCCATGATGTTTGACGGGGCCCCCGAGGACTGCGTCAGCCGGTACTTCAACCTGCACAGGCCCGCATCCGGGTCGGGCGGATCCGTCCCCGGGAAGCATCCCCCCGTCGACCCGGCGGCTCGCGCCGCGGTCCTGGCCGGCGATATCCTTGCCGCCGCGAAGTCGCGCCACGGGGACCGGGCGCTCGAACTCGCGGCGGCCGTCGTGGTCGATGGGCACGGCGCGGCCGGTTGGGACTTTGAAATGACCCACCGCGTCTCCGTGCGGGTGCTCCTCAGGGCAAATGCCGACATCAAGAGGCCCTCTGCGGGCATCCAGGTCCATGACCGGATGGGAAACCTTGTTTTTGCCGCCGGAACCCCCCAGCTGCGCTTCGCGCTTCCGGCGCTGGCGAAGGGCGAGGAAGTCATGCTCGAGTTCCGGGTGACGCTCAACCTCCAGCCTGGCGCCTATACTCTTTCGATAGACGCCGCCGAGTTCGACGAGGAAAATCCAAACGTGGGAGTCTTTTATGACCGAATCGGCGGCCTGGGGCCGCTGAACGTGGCGCACCATGGTGCGGGAGCCCTTCCCTTCTACGGCATCGCCCAGCTCCCGATGGACATCGGCTATCTCTAGGCGATGAGCGACACCTCCACCGAACGGGCTTGCTGGTGCGGACATCCGGCGCTTGAGCCGTATTCAGACGAGTACCGGGTCTGCAGGGCATGCGGGACGCTGGTGAGCCGCGCGCCCCGGACCGCCGGCCTTTACAACCAGGAATACTGGACCGAGCGCCAGACCCAGCACCACGGGCTGCCCGCCATCGGGGAGCGCGCGCGGCTGGACCTTCCGGGGCGCTGCACCCACTGGCTTGCGCGCCTGCTCGCCGTCCGGCTGCCGCCGGCGCGCGTGCTCGAGGTGGGCTGCGCCCACGGGGGTTATGTCGCGCTGCTCGGCTGGGCCGGATACGAGGCCACGGGGACCGAACTGAGCCCCTGGGTGGCGAGATTCGCCAACGAGACGTTCGGCGTGACCGTGCTCGCGGGCCCCATCGAGAGCCAGCCGTTTCAGCCCGGAAGCTTCGACATCATCATCTTGAACGACGTCATCGAGCACCTCGCGGATCCCGTCGCCACCCTGGGGCATTGCGCCACGCTCCTCGCGAAGGACGGCCTTTTTGTCATCCAGACGCCGGAGTACATCGAGCATCTCGGATACGAGCAGCTCAGGGCCTCGAATGACCTTTTTCTCAAGCATATGGACAGGAACAACGAGGAGCACCTGTACCTGTTCAGCCGGCGCTCGGCGGGGATATTCTTTTCAAGGATCGGCTTTGCGCACCTCGATTTCTCGGCGCCGGTCTATTCGTACGACATGTCGTTCGTCGCCGGCAGAGGTCCGGTACCATCCACGGATACCGCGTCGGCGGATGAGGCTCTCGCCCGCAGGCCCGTGGGGCGGCTTGTGCTGGCGCTTCTCGACAAGGCCCGCGAATCCGCGGACCGCTGGTGGGCTGTCCAGCGCCTTGAAGGCCGGAAGGAGTAGGCGGCCGGAATCGGATTCCGGCCAGCGGGCCTGCGCTACCTGAGTTCCGCCCGGGCGGACCCGATGATCCTGCCGCTGAACTTGGCCCCGCAGCTCGATGCCCCGATCGAGTTCCTTCCTATCACCACCGTCTCGGCCGGAACATCGTAGGAGGACGCCTTGGCCTCGTAGACCTTCTTGCCGTCCAGGATCAACTCCAGTTCGCCCGCCGCGTCGGACCACCGAGACGCCAGGATGCCGGCCGGCCGCTCGGCGGCGGGGAAAAAGGAGCCGAGCCGGACCTCGAGCGTCTGCGCCACGCCGGGCTTGATCTCCACCGGTTCGCTCGTGGGACCCCCGTATCCCCAATGGTCCAGCGAGAACGTGACATGGTTGGAATCCAGGTAGTTGACGGCGAGCACGTCGCCCCGGCCGGTGAACCCGCTCGAGAGGATGGGCTCGCTCGCGCCCGCCTGGCCGGCGGGAAACACGAGGGAGATGACGAGGGGGCCGACCGGGGCCGCCTTCGGCGCCGCGTTCCAATCCTTGGCAAGGCGCCGCGTACCGAGGACCTCGCCGGAAAACCTCCGTCCGAAGGCGGCCTGGCTTGAGGTGCCGGAGCCGATCGACGGCTCGAGCGAAAACGGCGGATAGAACTGCTGCGTCGTGTCGATCACCTGGGTCCCGTCGAGGCTCACCTTCAGGCGCTCGCTGAACCCCTCGATCGCCTTTGCGGGAATGCCGTCGAAATAGGGGTCGCCGAGCGGGGGATAGAGGGGCGGCATGTCGACCGTGATGCGGTGGGGCCGGCCGTAATCGACCGGAATCGCCTCCGTCACCGGCCCACTGTAGCTGGTATGCTCGAAGCCTATGATGACTTTGTCGCCGGCGATGTAGTACAGGTAAAGGTAGTCCGACAGGAAGTCGGAGCCCGTGATGACGAGCGGCTCCAGCTTTCCCACCTTGTCAGCCGGGAGTTTCACGGTGATTTCCAGCGGCCCGTAGGTTCGCCCCGAAAAGCGGTCCAGGAGGTGGCGCGGAAAATCGAATGCATGGACGAGGCGCCGGAAGATGGCCGGGTTGTTGATGCGCAGGAACTCGTTGTGCCCGAATGACGCGAAAAGGTTGAAGAGGACGGACCAGGCCAGAAGCACCCAGCAGCCCGCGATGACGGCCGTGCCGGTCGGCCCGGCAAGACGGCCCGCAAGCCCCCAGAACCCAATGACGCCCAGGATCACCAGGCCCGGGAGGAAATCGACCATGTACCGGTTGGCGGCGAACTGGAACGTGAAGATGACCGCGGCGACGGCGAGCGATGCGATCGCGACGCCCGCGGCGAACAGCCTCAGCCTCGGGCGGTGCGCGCAGGCAAGCGGCGACGCGAGCGCGAGGAGCACGAACGGGATGTTGGGGAAGATGCCATAGGGGTCCTCGACCCCCGTGTACCCGGCGGGCATCGGCGGCAGGGAGGCTACCCGGACAAACGGGAAATAGGCGCTCAGGTGGGCAGGGGCAAAAAGGTAGGCCCTGCAGTTGAACCAGACAAAGGACGGGCTGAAGTGCGTGCTGTTCGACTCGTTCGCGCCCGAAAAGGCGAAGTGATATCCAAACTCGAACGGGCTGTCGAAACGAAGGTCGTTGTAGAGCAGGAGGCCCGCGGTCACGAGGCCGACGGGAAGGATGGCCGCGCACGCGCGCGCGATCCGGGAGGGGCCGCCGCCTTCGGAGGCGGCGTCCGGCCGCAGCCCGAGCAGGACCGGGACCAGCAGGCACGCGGCCCCGAAGAGGTAGGTGGCGCGCGAGGCGATGGCGAGGCCGTAGCACAGGCTCGCGAAGGCGAGCCAGCCCAGCTTTCGCTCCTTGTGGAGGGATTGGTAGAGGCAGAGCAGCGAAAGGAGGAAGAACGCGTCCGCGCAGGATACCGCGACCTCGTAGACCTGCTGGCGCCGGAGCAGCACCGGGACCATGGTGGCGAGCCCCATCGCGGCGATCCCGCCGAGCTCGCCCGCGAGGCCGAGGGCCGGGAAATACCGGCGGCTTACCCGTGTCATGAGGAAGGCGCCCGCGAGGAACGCCGCCGAGCAGAAAAGGAACACGGCCTGCCGGTCGTCGAGTTCGCGGCCGGAGACGGCGGCGAACGGCCCGTAGAGCGCCAGGGCCGGAGCTGGCCCAAAATAAAGGTAGAACCTTCCCTTGTAATAGCTGACGTCGTGCATCCCGAAGGGCGCGTTCTGCTTCGGGTCGTAGGGGTCCTTGAGCTTGAGGACGCCCGCGGGCACCTCCGCCTGGAGGCTCAGGTGGCCGGAGCGGAATCCCCTGGCAAGCAGGTTGTAGTAACTTCCTCCACCGTAGAGCCTTGCGAAAAGGCGTTCCCCCGGCGAGGCCGCCCACGCGTAAAAGGCGATGACTCCTCCCACGACAAAAAGCAGGGCCGAGTAGCGGGTCCATGCCCCTTTCGTTGTCATTTCAGGGGTAGCGTGGGGTACGTGCGGCATGGCTCTGCAACTTTGCGGAAGGCCATCGGTGCTGACACCTTCGGCCGCATCAATCCAACCATATCAGCCATTTTAAAAACATCACAATCTTGGGCACGCCGTGCCGTCCTCAGGTGATGGGCCCGGGCGGATCTCCCTTGCGGTTCCTTTCGTCCCGGGCGATGGAAGGAACGGTCGCCCCTGCGTTTCCGAAACACTTTGCGGCGCGGCCGCCAGCTGTTAAAAAGAGGCTCGCCTCACCCGGCGCCCATCGTGTGAAGTGACCCCTTTTACGTGCCCGTCCAGCCCAAGACCATCGTATACCTGCGCCCCGACACGATCGGCGACCTGATCCTGTTCACCCCGGCGCTGGGTCTCTTCATGGCCGAATGGCCCAAGGCGCGCCATGTCATTGTCGTTCGTGAAGGTTATGAGAGCCTGGCACCCCTCTTTCCCAAGGCGCTCGAATGGAAGGTTGCCAGGCTCAATCCCTTCAAGCAAAGGCCCTCGGAGTGCCGCAGGGAGTTCTCGGCGCTGCTGGAACAGCTGGCTGCCACGTCCCCCGAGCTGATCCTGGCCCCGGCGCTCAACCGCACCTGGCTCGAGATCGCGGTCGCGGCGCATTTCCGGAACATCCGCAGCGTCGTCCTCGGGGGTGCGGAGGTGGATCCCATATTTGCCGCCTCGCTCAGGATCGACCTCGGCGTGGACCCGGCCGTGGCCTTCAGGGAGACGGTCGCCTCGGACAAGGCCGTCGGCGACGTCGAGAACCAGCACCGCCTGGCGGAGAATCTGATCGGGCGAAAGCTGCCAAGCGAGCTGCCGACGATCGGGGTGTCGAAGGAATCGGCGGCAAAGGCTCGCGGGATAGCGGCCAAGCTGGGCCTTCCCGAGGGACGCTGGGCGGCGGTGTTCCCGGGCGGCCTTGCGAATGTCCCCTTGAAGTCCTGGACCTCGAGGAATTTCGCGCAGGTGGTCACCTGGCTGCAGGCGGAGAAGAAGACCCCCGTCCTCCTCCTCGCCCATGCCGACGAGGCTTCCGTGGTCGACGAGGTCTCCTCGGAGGTCGTGAAGCTGGGCGGATCCCGCCCGGCGGCATGGCTCGGAAGGAACGGGGAGCTGCCCCTTCTCGCCGCGCTCCTGAAGGAGTCGCGGATCTACCTCGGGAACGACACCGGCGCCATGCACATGGCCGGAGCCGTCGGCCGCCCCGTCGTCGGCGTGTTCGGCGGCGGGCATTGGCCCCGGTTCCGCCCTTCCGCAAGGCAGGCCATGTCCGTGGTCCAGCCGCTGCCCTGCTTCGGCTGCAACTGGGACTGCCATTTTGGGGACGGGCCCTGCGTCAAGACCATACCCGCGGCCGACGTCATCCAGGCCGCCGAGCAGGTCCTCGCCGCCGGGGACCGGGCGATCGACACGGTGCTCGAGTCGCACGCACTCCCGGACGCGGCGCTCAGGCTGATCGCGGCGGCCTCCCCGGGGATCGCGGCGCTCAAGCGCGACCGGGTGGAGCGCCAGCACAAGATCGAGGAGCTCAAGGCCGAGACCGACTTCAAGGACACCGAGATCGTGGCGCTCAAGCGCGCGGCCGACGAGAGGAAGGCCGAGATGGAGGCCATCAAGGCCGAGCTCGAGCAGGAATGCGCCGACAAGGACACGGAGATCGCCGAGCTCAAGGCCGAGACGAATTCGAAGGACGTCGAGATCAGGGACCTCAAGGTAGCCGCCGAGGAGCGAAAGAGCGAGATGGAGGCCATCAAGGCCGAGCTCGAGCAGGAATGCGCCGACAAGGACGCGGAGATCGCCGAGCTCAAGGCCGAGACCAACACCAAGGACACGGAGATCGGCGAGCTGAAGGTCACCTGCGACGAGCGCGAGCAGCTCATCGTCCGGCTCGACGGCGGCCTCAAGGAGCACATCCGCGCCGCGAGCGCCCGCGAGGCGAGGATGGCCGAGCTCGAGGCCGAGCGCGCCAGGCTGGACGAGACGCTCGGGAGGCTCCCCCCGGACGCGCCGGCGTGGGCCCAGCTGTTCCACGACAAGGACGTCCACATCGGCAACATCGAGGCGGCCCTCCGGAACCGCGAGGAGCAGATCCAGGCGCTGGCGCTCGCCAATTCAAACTACGCGTCGGGCTACGCGAACACCGAGCTGGCCAAGCACTACGGCCGCCTGCTCGCGCAAAAGGAGGCGGTAATCCAGGAGCTGCACCGCGCGTGCGTCGAGCGGGAGGCGGTCATCAACCAGATGGCCGCCGAGTCGACGTCGGTGACGGCGCGGCTCAGGAAGATCTGGATCGCGTTGGCGCTCTTCGCGCGCGAGAAGGTCTGGCGCCCGGTCGACCAATGGGCCTTCCGGGCGGTGGTCGAGGACTACTGGATGCAGGTCGGCGTCCTCAGGCAGTATGAGCCGAGGCCGATCGCATGGGACCGCCGCATCCCCAAGCCCGCGGTAGCGGACGACGCCCTTCCGAAGGTGGGCATCGTGACGCCCAGCTTCGCGCAGCCGGCGTTCCTGGAAAGCACGATGCTGAGCATCCTGAACCAGGACTATCCCAAGCTGCTGTACGTCGTCCAGGACGGCGCATCGGGCGACGCCAGCTCGGAGATCATCGCCCGCTACGCGCCGAGGCTGCGCCACTGGGCATCCGAGCCCGACAAGGGCCAGGCCGACGCGGTCCGCAAGGGATTCGCGCACATCGAGCCGGAGCTCGGGCCGGACGACGTGATGGCCTGGTTCAACTCGGACGACCTGGTGGCGCCGAGGGCCCTCCGGTTTGTCGCGTCCTACTTCGCGGCCCACCGGGACGTGGACGTGGTCTACGGCCACCGGATCATCATCGACGACGCCGACCGCGAGATCGGCCGCTGGATCATGCCCCGCCATGAGAAGGACTCGATCGAGTGGATCGACTACGTGCCCCAGGAGACCCTGTTCTGGAGGAAGCGCGCCTGGGACGTGGCGGGCGGCATCGACCCGAGCTTCCAGTTTGCGCTCGACTGGGACCTCCTCGCCCGCTTCCGCCAGGCCGACTGCAGGATCGTGCGCCTGCCCTACTTCCTCGGCTGCTTCCGGGTCCACGCCCAGCAGAAGACGAGCCAGGTGATCCACACCACCGGCGCGCAGGAGATGTCCCTCATCCGCTCGCGCTTCCACGGCCCGGAGAAGGACAACGCCGCCAACATCGAGCGCCATGCGCGCCGGATCCGCTTCAGGGGCGCCCTGGCCGCGAGGCTCCAGGCGGCGGGAATCCGCTGGTAGGAGCTTGTTTTTTGACGTGAATTCCAAAGTCTAACCCTTTCCGCCAGAAATGATCGCACTGCTTCTTGTCGCAGGACTCTACGTCTATCTCACCGTCATCGGGCAGGCCGTGGTGAGCCTCTTCAAGCCCAGGATAGGCGTCCTCTGGAGCTGGTTTGCGGCCCCGACGGTCGGCCTTTCGCTCCTGGTCGTGATCATCACCCGGCTCAGCGTCTGGGGGATACCCATCCGGGCGGCCGGCCCCTGGACCACCGTGGCGCTCCTCGCCGGGGCGATCGCGGTGCTCGCGTGGCGCCGGCCGCCGTTCCCGCTTCGCAAGCTGGCGCCCTTCCTCCTGATCGGCGCCGGCTTTCTCCTCTACGCGGGCTGGCCCGCGGTCAGGTTCGGCTTCAGCTGGATTTCGTACGCGAACGACGACATGGCGAACTACTGCATGGCGGCGGAGCGGTTCCTGGAGCACGGGTACTACGACATCCCCCTCCAGACGGACCTGCAGGGCCGCGACTACACGCAGCACTACTGGTTCATGCACGCGCTCCAGCAGATCCGGCCCGGATCGGAGCTGACGATCGCCTGGATCTCGTCGATCACGGGCCGGCGCTGCCACGAGGTGTTCATGCCGGCGATCCTGCTCCTGAGCGTGATGCAGCTCTTCGGGATCGGGACGATCGCGGTCTGGAAGGGGCGCTACCGCCGGGTCGCCCTTGTCGGGTTCTTCCTCTTCGCGACGAGCCCCCTCTTCGGCCTGGGGACGCTCTACCAGCTGATCGCGCAGGTCGGGGGCATCGCCCTCCTCCTGGTGATCGCGTCGGTCCTCTTCATCCCGCGCCGGCTCACGGCGCGAACCTGGGCGGTCGGGGGCCTCCTCACGGCGGGCCTCGCCATCTTCTACCCCGAGGTCTCCCCCTTCGTGGCGCTCGGGATCATCCTTGTCGCGATGAGGACGCGCTATTTCGACGCGGCGCGGTTCAAGCCCTACGTCCTGTTCATCGCGGGGGTGGCCGCGCTGACCTTCGCGCTCCTCGCCAGCAGCACGTACGAGTTCATCAACACCCTCGTCATGCAGTCGGTGGGCTCCGCGGGCCTCGGCGCGATGGCGGAGATCAACGACCAGAGCGGCGGGATCGTCCTCTTCCCGTGGACGCTCGTGCCGTCCTTCATCCCGATGCTCTTCGGCCTGCACCCGTTCGGCATCGTCGGCGTCGACCCGCTGATCTCGATCCAGATCGTCATCGGGGTCGCCCTCCTGCTCTACTTCACCTGGCGCACCTGGAGGAACTTCATGGCCGGGGCGCCCGTCGGCTACCTCGGGGTCGTCGCGATCCTCCTCGGCATCTATCTCTTCCAGAAGGGCCAGGACTTCGGGCTGTTCAAGCTGGCGATGTACGCGCAGCCGATCATCATGCTCTGCCTCGCGCAGGGGTTCGCCGTCTTCCTGTTCTCGGCCCGCGCGGTTGTCCGCAAGAGGGCCAAGATCGCGCTCGCCGTGTTCTTCGCCTGCACCTCCATATCGTTCTTCTACTACACGATCGCCTCCCTCGGGACCTATGGCGGCGGCCTCACCGAGATCGTGAAGGGCTCCGCGCTCGGCGTCGGCTTCACGCCCCCGACGAACCTCAAGTACCAGGGCATAGAGAGCGACATCTCGAACGTCGTGAGCGCCAAGATGCTCTCCCAGTACACGAGGGGGATCGACACGCGCTTCCTGTCCCGCAGCTACATGGACAACATCGCCAACATCGCCGTGCTGAAGTTCCTGCGCACGGAGGATCCCGACCTCGGTCCGCAGGCCCGCCTGGTCGAGAAGCTGTCCCTCCTTCGCTTCATGCTGCCGCAGGAGATCCTCTCGGGCGACATCCCGGACTACAAGGTGGTCACCATCCACAAGGAGGCCGACAGCGTCACCTACGCCAACAACTGGACCGAGACGAGCTCAAGGCACCTGCGGTATGACGACCGGCTGTTCGTGTCGACCCGGACCGACCTCGACCATTTCAACAAGCTCAATCCCGGCACGGGCTGGACGGTCCAGAACATGTATCAGTACAAGCTCGAGAGCCAGGTGAAGGACCGCCTGGTCTTCGTCCACTCGGAGCTGAGCCCGCACTACTACTCCTCGGCCCGCTTCAAGGCGGCGTTCTTCCAGAGGGAGTCCGAGCCCATATCGAAGGGCACCTCCTCGTTCCATGGGACCGGCCAATTCAACGTCTTTCACATCGTGAACCCCTCGCCCAACCTGAGGGTCATCGTGGACTTCTCGCGCACGTCGCTCGGCGCCGGGCGCACCCTGCTGCCCCAGAGGGCGATTGTCGTCGGCGACGAGGACTACAAGCTTCCCTTCGTCGGAGCCGGGTCCGCGCGGGTCATCTCGCCGATCATCAAGCCCGAGTACTACGAGGGGCAGGCCTACATCACGATCGACTTCGGCGACTTCGCCCACGTGATCGACAAGCTGAAGACGGGGCTCATGCGCTGGTACGGCATCGATTTCGCCCTCGATGACCGGAGGCTCATCGGCTTCACCCGGGACATCTCGGTCATCACCGATGAGCAGTACCGGGCGATGCCGCGGCCCACGAAGATCAGCCGGTTCCCGCGCGACCTCCTCGAGTACAAGGGGCTGGAGTACTCGGGCATCTACGAGGACGGTTGGACCGGACGGGACGCGTACTTCAAGCTCGGCGCCTCGCACGCCGGGCAGGTGCTCTACTTCAAGGGATACATCCCCGACGTGCCCCGCTTCGAGAAGGACGGAGTCGACGCCACGATCTCGATCAACGACCGGCCGACCGAGGTGGTGAAGCTCAAGGCGGGGGCGTTCACGCTCACGCGCCTCATCAAGGAATCCTCCGACATCACCTCCATCACGCTGCATTTCTCGGACGCCCAGGTCTACGACACCGACGTGGACAAACGCGCCGTGTCGGCGTACGTGGACGAGATCTCGCTCAGGGACATCTCGGATTTCGCGAACTTCCGGAACATAGCCAACCAGTCCGGCGAGAAGTTCGAGGTGACGGGCATCGACGACGACGGCTGGATCGGCAGGTCGGCCGACTTCAAGGCGCCGGCCTTCGACGGGTTCAAGGTCCTCAAGCTCGACCTTGAGATGCCGGGGTGGGCCTCGATCGCCTCGAACAAGATCGACGTCATGGTGGACGGGCGCACGGTGCAGTCGGACACCGTCCCGCGGCAGACATTCGAGAGCATCTACGTGCCGCTGCCGGCGGGCGGCCAGCGGCTGATTCACCTGGACGCGTCCGAGCTCTTCGCCCTCCCGAAGGACGGCAGGATGCGCTCCTTCGTGATAAGGAACATCTCGTTCGAGAACCTGAGCCCCACCGACCTCGTCTCGCACGGATGGCACCGTTCGGGATACCTCTTCGGCATCAGCGGGGCGGACACCGACGGGTGGGTGAACAAGCGCCTCGAGCTGCGCTTCCCGGCCACGGAGATGTTCAAGGAGGCGATCATCGAGGTGGTCCGCTACCCGTCGCCGCAGGACATCTCGCTGGCCGTATCCCAGGACGGCGGCTCCGAGAGGCAGAAGGCCCTGGGCCTGGAGCACACCGAGCAGATACGGATCCCGCTCTCGAGGACCCGGGAGACGACCACGGTGCTCTCGACCGACGAGAGCTTCCCGCTGGCCGCCCCGGACATGCGGATGCGGTCCTACCGCGTCGTGAACATCGACTTCGACTGAGTTTCCGCCAACGTTCGCAACCGCCATGCTCCTGAGCCTAGTCGTCCCCGTCTACCGGGAGGAGAAGAACATCCCGGAGTTCATCCGCAGGATCGGGCCCATACTCGGCGCCATCACCCAGGACTATGAGATCATCTTCGCGATGGACCCTTCGCCGGACCGGACCGAGGAGGTCATCCTGGAGCACCGGGCGGCGGACGAACGGATCAGGCTTCTCAAGTTCTCGCGCCGGTTCGGGCAGCCGATGGCAAGCCTGGCCGGGATGCAGTTCTCCTCGGGCGACGCCATCATCGTGATGGACGTCGACCTGCAGGACCCCCCGGAGCTCATCGGGGCGATGGTCGCCAAGTGGCGCGAGGGCTACGACGTCGTCCTGCCGCAGAGGACCCGCCGGACGGGCGAGCCGTGGATCAAGCGGCTCGTGGCCGACACGGGCTACAAGGTCATCAACAAGATCGCGGACGTGAGGATACCCCCGAACACGGGCGATTTCAGGCTGATGTCCCGCCGGGTCGTCAACGAGGTGGTCCGGCTCCGGGAATGCCATGGCTTCCTCAGGGGAATGGTCGCGGTGGTCGGCTTCAGGCAGTACCTGCTTCCGTTCGAGCGACCGGCCCGGTTCGCAGGGGAGACCCACTACAACCGGTTCTTCGGCTCGCTGAGGATCGGCTTCAACGGGATCTTCTGCTTCTCGACCTACGCCCTGACGCTCAGCACCCAGCTTGGCTTCGTCATCGCGGGGGCCTCGTTCCTGATCGCGCTCGCCTACCTGGTCATGAAACTCTGCGGCTTCCCCTTCCCCGTCGGCAACCCGACCCTGGTCATCCTCATCCTCTTCATGGGGGGGATCCAGCTGATCAGCGTGGGGATCCTCGGCGAATACATCGGGCGGATCTACGAGGAGGTCCGGGCCCGGCCCAGGTTCATCGTCGACCGCGCCGAGGGCTTTGGCGGCAAGCCCGGGTCCGCCTGACATGCCGCGCCAGCCGTCGGCCCCGGGCGGGGGCGAAGCCGGCGGCCAACCCTCATTAATGTCTTTTCCAATCGCCCAAATGCCCGTCCAATGGCGCCTCCATGCAAACCGCTAAGTGGCCCAAGGTCCTTCCTGCGCTCACCCCGGAGCAAAAGCGGATCAGCGACGAGTTCATGAAGCGCTGGCACGAGCAGCTTCCCAGCCGCTACGGCATCTTGGAGCGGTTCAACCACAACTTTCCGGTGAGGCATTCCCACCCCGGCTTCCGGGCGACGATAGAGATCGGCGCCGGCCTGGGCGAGCACCTGCACTATGAGCGGCTGACGCCCGAGCAGGAGGGGAACTACTGCGCCGTGGAGCTGAGGGAGAACATGGCCGAGGAGATCCGCAGGAGGTTCCCCAAGGTCCAGGCCGTGACCGGGGACTGCCAGGCGCGCCTCGATTTTCCCGACGGCCACTTCGACCGCTACATCGCCGTCCACGTCCTGGAGCACCTGCCCAACCTGCCCGCCTGCATCCGCGAGGCCCGGCGCCTGCTCGACAAGCAGCGCGGCCAGATGCTGGTCGTGATCCCCTGCGAGGGAAGCCCGGCGTACTCCTTCGCGCGCAAGATCTCGGCCGAGCGGGTCTACAACCGGCATTTCAGCGGGGGGTACTCCTGGCTCATCTCGCGCGAGCACATCAACCGTCCCCACGAGATCCTGGAGGAGCTGGATCCTCATTTCACGGTGGAGAGGAAGGTCTTCTTCCCGCTGCCGTTCCTGCCGTTCGCGTTCAACAACCTGTGCATCGGCCTGTCGCTCAAGCCGCGCCCGGCATGAGCCCGGTTTTCGTCACCGGCGCGGCCGGGTTCATCGGCTCGAGCCTGGTCGACCGCCTCCTCGCGGACGGCGACGAGGTGGTCGGATGGGACAACTTCTCGACCGGGCAGGAGCGCTTCCTCGAGGCCGCCTCGAGGAATCCCGGGTTCAAGCTCGTGCGCGGCGACAACCTCGACCCCGCGGCGCTCAAGCAGGCGATGGCGGGCTGCGGGAGCGTCTTTCACCTGGCGGCCAACGCGGACGTGCGCTTCGGCACCGAGCACACCAGAAGGGACCTCGAGCAGAACACGATCGCCACGTACAATGTCCTCGAGGCGATGCGCGCCAACGGGATCAAGCGGATCGCCTTCTCATCGACGGGGTCGACCTACGGCGAGGCCGAGCTGATCCCCACGCCCGAGGACGCCCCGTTTCCCGTCCAGACGTCCCTCTACGGGGCGTCGAAGCTCGCCGGCGAGGGGCTGATCAGCGCCTATTGCGAGGGATTCGGGTTCGAGGGCTACATCTACCGATTCGTCTCGATCCTCGGGGAGCGCTACACCCACGGGCATGTGTTCGACTTCTACCAGCAGCTCATCGAACACCCGGGGTGGCTGAAGGTCCTCGGGGATGGCTCGCAGAGGAAAAGCTACCTCTACATCCAGGACTGCGTGGAGGCCATCCTCCACACGACACGCGGCGAAACCGCGCGCGATTCGCGCCACCGCGTCCAGGTCTACAACCTGGGAACCTCGGAATATGTGCGGGTGAGCGACAGCGTGGGGTTCATCTGCGGGACCCTCGGCCTGAAGCCCGAGCTCCGGTACGGCGGAGGCAACCGCGGCTGGATCGGCGACAACCCCTTCATCTTCCTCGACACCCGGAAGATCCTCTCGACCGGATGGAAGCCGAAGCTCTCGATCGAGCAGGGCATCGTGCGGACGCTGCGCTGGCTCGAGGCGAATCGCTGGGTGTACGACGCGCGCCGATAGCAGGCACCGCATGCCCGTCTTCGCCCTAGCGTCCCTGATTCCGATCGCGACGTTGCTGGCGATGGCCTGCCTTTGGTGCCCGAGGACATGGACCGAGTGGAAGCCGCGCGTGGTGCTGGTCGTGATCCTCTTCGCGTCGGGGGTTGTCGCGGCCAGGCCCTTTTTCCGGGGCACCTATGTCGGCACGGGCGAGGCCTACAATTACAGCCTCTCCCTGGCGGATGCCGTCACCCAGGCCAGGTCGGGCGTCTTTCCGGCGCTGGTCGGCCAGACCGAGTTCGCATTCAACGGGCGAATCCACCCGCTCCGGACGGGGCCCTGGTACTGCTGCGCCGCCTGCCTCATCGACTACGCGACCCTTCACAGGCTCACGTTCTGGCAGCTCCAGGACGCGCTTCTCACGCTGAGCCTCGTGGGCGCCGCGTTCGCGGCCTATGCCGCCCTGCGCTACCTGGTCGGCGCCACGCACCGGGTGGCGCTGTTCGGGGCCCTCCTCTACGAGTTCTCCCCGGGAGTCCTGTCGACGGCGTATGCGATGGACCTCTACATGACGGTGACCACGCTGCCGCTGGTACCGCTCGTGTTCGGCGGCAATTTCGCGAGTTTCTCGCGGCGGACGCCGGGGGTGTACCTGGTCATCGGGGCCTCGATCGGGCTCGCTTGGCTCGCCCACCCGCCGATCGCGCTCTGGCTTTCGAGCTCCACGGCGGCGATCCAGGTCGCCGTATGGGCGACGCGCAGGCCCACGGTTCGCGCGGTCGCCGCGGTCGTGCCCGGCCTTATCGTCTGCGTCCTCCTGGCGGGCTACACGTTTGCGTCAGCCTCCGCGATGCAGGACGTGGGCGGCCTCTCGAGGCCTGAGAACTATTCCCCGATGTTCGTCGAGCTCAGGCACGCGTTTCCCGCATCCATCCTGCCGGTCAGCAGCGAGGCCCGCCAGCTGGGAGACTTCCAGCTGGGATACGTGGCCTGGGCCCTCTTTTTCGGGACGGCCGCCGCCGCCCTCCGGAGGGGAAGGCTCGCCCCCATCGTCCTGCTCGTGGTCGCCGGCTTCCTCCTCGTCCTTGCCCTTCCCTTTCCGTACGTGACAAGGTTTCTCTGGCTGCATCTGCCGCCTGCGTTTCCAAACCTGACGAACATCTGGCCGATGCAGCGGCTCTACCTTGTCGCGACGGGGCTCGTGCTCGTTGCGGCCTGCTCCGTGTGTCCGGACGCGGACCGCCGGCTGCGTGCGCTTCCCGTCGCGCAGCGACTCGGGCTCGTCGCCCTGTGCGCCGCGGGCCTCGCCTGGAACATGGAGCAGGCGAGCCTGTTCATCCGCCGGGGCTTCCTCCTTCAGCACGGCGGCCAGGAGAGCGCCGACCTGCACCGCCCGGAGAACATCAACCTAACGGTGACGTCCTACGCCCTCCTCGGGCTGCCGCGCCATTTTGTGAACGGCGTCATGGACGCCGGGCAGGAATTCAGGCTCCTTCGCTCCGGGGACAAATCCGAGATCGCGAACAACTGGAGTTCCCCGAATGCGGGCAGGCTGCGCTCCCACGGGGTTTTCCATGCCGTGAACCTGCAGCCCGTCCTGGTGCCTCTCACGCCCGCGATCTCGATCGAGCCCAACAAGCGCTATCTCCTCACGCTCAAATTCCTCAGCCCGCCGTTCAAGGGCGTCCTGATCATGGAGGGCGATCACTTTGCACGCGAGTACCCCCTCCCGAGCGCGGGGGAGAGCCGCGGATTCGGAATGGAGCCGGGAAACGACCGCTCGCTTTCGCTGTGGACGACCGACCCCGAAGGCACGGAGATCCGCATGACGCTGCTCGGGCTCAACGACACGGGGGTATTCGCCGGCTATGAGCTGCGCGAGGTGGACCCCCGGAGCTTCCCCGTGGAACTGGAGCGGCTGCTTCCGATGACGGGCCGGGTGCGGGCGGGCGAGGCCGCGTGGCTGGAAACCCCCCGCCGCTTCATTCCGGGCTACAAGGCCTCGATGGACGGCCACCCCGCGCGGGTCGGGGAGTCGCCGGAGGGCTCCGTGATGATCGAAACCCCCGCCGGCGACCATGAGTTCAAGCTTCGCTACCCCGGGACGCCCTTTCTCCTGGCATCGTTCTGGAGCTCCCTCTCGACGGGATCCCTGATCGTACTCTCGACCGCGGGATGGCTCGCGTCCCGGGCGGTCCGCCAGTTCCGGGCCGGCCCGGGCTGGGGCCGCGCCGCTAAGCCGGCTATTCCGGCGGCCTGACGCGCCCGGGCATGACGCGTCCCGAGCGGTCGGCGGCCGAGGGGTCGGCCTCCTCGTGGTATTCGGCGTCGGTGTTCACCTTCCAGAGGTCGAAGTGCTGCCCCCCGAGGTTTCGCACGGCGAGAAGAGCGGTCATCATCGAGTGGTCCTGGTTGTTGTACTTGTGCATTCCGTTGCGCCCGACCACCTGGAGATTCTTGAGCGTCCCCAGCGCGGCGCGGATGGTGTCCAGATGGGCCTGGTATCCGGGTCCGTAGACGGGATAGGCCTTCTCGACCCTGACGACGGAACCCTCCGTGACCCGGTCCGGGCTGCAAAGGCCGAGCTGGGCAAGCTCGCGCTTTCCCAACTCGACCAGGTCCGCGTCCGCCATGGTCCACAGGCCGTCGCCCTCGAAGCAGAAATACTCGAGACCAAGGCACGTCGTTCCTGGGCGCCCGATCATCGCCTCGCTCCAATTCTTGAAATTCTGCACCCTTCCCAGCTTCACTCCCGGTTCATGGATGTAGATCCAATTGTCCGGGAAGGGATTCTCGCCCTCCACGACGAGCGCGACCGCGATGAAGTCCCGGTAGGACAGGGCGCGCGCGGCCGCCTGGACCGGTTCCGGAAGCGGGGGATCAAACGCGAGCACCGTCTCCCGCAGGGGCATCGAGACGATGAACTGGTCGCCCTGCACCAGGGAGCGGCCGCCGTCGCCGCCCGCCGTCTCGACGGCCGTCACCCGGTCGCCGTGGCGGAGGATCCGGGTCACCCGCCTTCCCATCACTAGGCGGCCCCCCTGCGCCTGAAGGTCCGCGGCCGCCTGCTCCCACATCTGGCCGGGCCCCAGCCTTGGATAGTCAAAGGTGTCGATCAGCGTCTTGATCGTCTCCCCCGACTTCGGCTGACCCCCGCCGAACGCGTTGATGATGGCCTTTGAGAGGGAAAGCCCCTTGATCCGCTGCGCCGCCCAGTCCGCGCTCAGCTGGCTGGTCGGCATGCCCCAGACCTTCTCGGTGTAGGTCTTGAAGAAGATGGAGAAGAGCCGGCGGCCGAAGCGGTTCGTCACCCAATCCTCAAACGAGGTTTCCGGCCGGCGCGGGAACAGCCGCGCCCAGCCGTAGCTCGCGAGACAGGAGATGCTCGTGAAAAGGCCCAGGCCGGAGAGCGCGTTCCAGGCCTTGAGGGGATAGTCGAAATACTTCCCCCGGTAGTAGATCCGCGACATCCGGCGCACCTGGATGAAGTCGTTGGGCAGCCTGCGCTTCCACCATCGCGTTACCTCGTCGCTCTTGCTGAAGAACCTATGCCCCCCGATGTCGAACCGGAATCCGCCTTTCTTCACCGTACGCGAGATGCCCCCGACGTATTCGGGGTCCTTCTCGAGCACCGTGACGTCCATCCCCGCCTCGCGCGCGCCGCAGGCGGCGGTGAGGCCGGCGGGGCCCGCGCCTACCACAACGACGCGCAAGGGAGGGGCCGTGTCGGACATGCGTTCTACCTCAGGTAGAGTATCCCTATCCTCTCGGATGACAGGATGGAGCCCGTGAACCTCGCGCTGCACGTCGACCCCCCGACCGGATTGGAGCCGACGTAGATCTCGCCTGCCGAACAGGCGAACGGATGGGATTTGGCTTCGAGCACCTTGGCGCCATTCGCGCGCACGACGACGGTCGAGGCGAGCCTTTCGCGGTCGGCGGCGCTCAGCGAGCCCCACTGGGGATCGTCCTCGTAGCGGAGCGACCCCAGGCTCACCTGCACCTCGAGGTTCTCGCCTCCGCGCACCGCGACCTTGGCGCTGATGGGTCCCCCGGCACCCCAGTGATCATATCCGAATTGAACAAACCCCGGCTCCGTATAGGCGATATATACCATGTCCGCCGCGCCCTGGCGCCCCGTGACGACCAGCGGCTCGGACCCGTTGATCCGGTCGGCCGGAAGCTTTAGAAGCAGGTGAACGGCGCCTGCCGCAGGCTGCCCCGAAGGCATTGCCGCAAGCCTTTCAGCCTCGAGCTTTGATCCGCTGAAAAGGACTTCGGCCGTGCTGGCGCCGATCTCATTGTAGCCGAAGGCCACCTCCTCCGGGGTGGAAGGGTTTGAGAGCCTTTGGACCGACGCTATGTCGCGCCCGTTGAACCGCAGCCTGAAGGGATGGATTCCTCCGTTGGGAGGGGCATGCAGGGAATCCATGTCGATCTCGATCACCTGGTCCTCGGCCGGGTCGAAGAGCACCGGTTCCGACTCGAAGAGCCCGTAGTTCCAGCAGTCGTGTCCGAACCGCGCCTTGCCCGGCGCGAGGTAAAACACATAGACCAGGTCCCCCGCGCCGGCGACCCCCGTGCTCACCAGCGGCTGCCCCACGATGGCCCTGAACTCCGGAAAGTGCGCGGTCAGGCGGACGGGGCCGATGCCGAATCCCTTCTGCACGTCGGCCCTGCTCGGCATTCCCAGCCTCGAGAGGTTCGCGATACGCCCCGAGAACTTGGCCTGCATCTGGCCGGGATTGGGCGTCGAGCCCACCGATGCCTGCCAGGCGTCCGAGCGATAGGCCGTCGACGCCGCGCGCAGGACGGTCACCCCGTCCAGCCTGACCTCCACCCGGCGCCGCAACGCCACGACATCGTCGCCCGACCAGCCTGAAAACGCCGCGTGCTCCGCGGGAGGGTAAAGGCCGCCCATCTCGACGCGCATCCGGTGGGGGCCGGTCCCCACGGAGACCGGCTCTCCCAGCGGGCCGGACGCCCCCATGTGAAAGTATCCGAACCGCGCGAGGCCGGAGCCCAGGTATTCCACAAAGACGCAGTCGCCGCCGCCGCCGGTGGCGACCAGCGGCTCGCGCCGACCCTTGGCACCCGCCGGGAATTCCACGTCGAACTCGACCGGCCCGTGCCGGATCCCCTTGATGCGCTCCAGTCCCTCGGCCGGAAGATTCAGGAGGCGCGCCACGGCGCGCGCGTCGGATCCGGAACCGACCGCGGGAAGGCCGCTTGCGACCGAGTCGAAGAGCGAGGGCGCAAGGAGAAGGGCGATCCCGGCCATCGCGGCCAGACGCGCCCATCGCGGCGCGCCGCCTAGGGCTGAAAGGCCAACCGAGGCGACGAGCAGCGCAACGAGCGTCACCGACGGGAGGAAATCGATCTCATAGCGCTCGTTGGCGAAGGGCAGCGGCAAGAGCGCGCCAAAATTGCACAGGGATCCCCCGGCCAGAAAACCCAGCGCGGGGGTCCAGACATGGTCGCGCGTCCTGCGCGCAAGGAGCGTGAGGGGAAGCCCAAGCGCCATGAGGGAGAAGGGCCACCACGGGATGACCCCGAACACGTCGGTGTCCTGCTCGACGAACGGGTAATAGACGGAACGATGGACGCCCTTGAGGAGATACTCGCCCAGGGACACCGCGACATTGGAGAGGGCGAAAAGCTTCGTGCGGCGCATGTCCATCGCCGACAGCTGGTAGGTCGTCCCGAATTCCAGCGGACTGTCAAAGCGCGCGTAGTTGTAGAGCCCGACGCCCGCGCAGACCAGCGCGACCGGGGCAACGGCGGCGATCCAGGGCCCCATCCCTGGGGAGAACCCTGACTGCCTGCGGGCTCGCACGAGAATGAAGGCCGCCGCGATCCAGAGGGGAATGACCCCGAAGATGTAGTTCGGACGGGAGGCGATGGCCATCGCCCAGGCCGAGCTCGCCAAAAGGATCGAAAGGAGGCGGTCCCTGGACTGGCTTGCCGAGGCCGCCGAGAGGATGCCATGCGCCGAAAGCATGCAGCACGCGAACGCGCACGTGATCGGCACGTCGTAGATTCGCGGGCTTCCGACCACGAACGGCAGGAACGAGCCGAGTCCAAGGACCAGCACCGCCGCGAAGGTCCACCATGGGGGGGCTTCGGGAAAGTAGCGCCGCTTGCACCGCAGGTAAAATAGAGACGCGAGGAGGAACCCCGTCGCGCAGAAAATCCCCGTCGCCGTTCCGTCGCGAATATACATCCCGGTGAGCAGGTGCCACGGGGCGGATAGCAGCAGCACCGGGCCCACCCCGAAATAGAGGTAGTACCGCCCGTTGTAATAGGTCGCATCGTGCGCGCGGGGAATACCCTGCGCCCCCGCCCAGGGATCGGGAAGCGTCTTCATCCGTGGGTCCGGCTCCAGGCCCAGGTAGGTCCTGCCGGAAAGGAGGGCCTCGGTGAGGAGCTGGTAGTAGGATTGGGGGACGGGATCGGACACGGGCACGGTGCCCTTGATGTTCAGGTACGCGTACGCCCCCAGCACGATCGACGCGGCAACGCCGAACAGGATCCGCTCGCGGAGGCCGAAGGAGCTTAAAAAGGGCCATGCCTTGCGAGTGAAAGGAAGCGACAGGATCATCCCGGGAAAAGGATAGCAAACCGTTACCTGCCATCGCCATCAATATCGAAAAGTCCCGCCGAGCCGGGCCTCCTAAAGTGTCGCCAAGCCCCGCGGCCGCCGTCATATATGCCGCAATGAAATGGATCCTCGCCGCAGCCGCGGCGGCCGTCGTTGTCTGGCTTCTTTTCTGGCAGTCCTCTGCCGAGAAAGTCTCGTATGTCAATGGCCTCCCCGCCTACAGCGCGCTGCCCAACCAGGAATATTTCCTTGAGCGCGACTGCTACCTCTTCAAGTTCACGAAGAGAAACAGCGACTGGCCGCTGATCGCCTCGAGCGCGACGGTCCCGGCGCTTCCCGCGGCCGTGGATGCAAAGAACATCGGCGCCGAGTTCCCGGAGGTAAGGATCCTGGATGTCGTCAAGGCCGGGACCCGCTTCCGGATCGTGTCGGTGCGCCGGACCGAGAGCCGGGGCTCGACCAGCATCAGCTTTGAGATCCTGCTCGGCGACGAGGTCAGCTTCAAGTACCCGAGGGTCGACGCATTCTGGATCCTGGACCATTCACCCGAGAAGGAGGGGAAGGTCCCGCGGGTCATGACCGACTATGCCGTTCCCCGCTTCAAGTATTGACGCCTTGGCCCCGTGAACCTGGTTGTCACAGGAAGCAGCTCGGGCATCGGACGCGCCCTCGCCCTGCGCCTGGTCGGACGCGGCCACTCGGTGTGGGGGCTCGCCCGGTCGGACCAGTCGGATCTCGATGCCGGGAGCAAGGGGAGTTTCCGGTCCTCGCGCTGCGACGTGGCGCAATGGGAGGCGGTCGAGCGCGTCGCCCGGGAGGTCGAAGGGGCCTGGGCGCATGCGGACGGGCTGATCACCTGCGCCGGCCTTCAAGGGGAGATCGGACGCACGGTGACGGCGGACCCGGCGCGCTGGAGCGCGACGGTGCGCGCCAATCTCGACGGATCCTTCCATGCGATTCGCGCGTTCCACGCGCTTCTTTCCCGTTCGCCGCGGCGCGCGAAGATTGTCTGCTTTTCGGGCGGGGGCGCGACCAAGGCCCGCGCCCGTTTTTCGGCCTATGGCGTGGCGAAGACCGCCATCGTGAGGCTGGTCGAGACGATAGCCGAGGAGGAGAAGGCGGCGGCGCTGGACATCAATGCCGTGGCGCCCGGGGCGATCAACACCCGCCTCACCGAGGAGGTCCTTTCGCTGGGCCCCGCCGTCGTGGGCGAGGCCGAGCACGCGACCGCGCTCCAGCAGAAGGCCGCCGGGGGCGCCTCCCTCGAGAAGGCGCTGGATCTTGTCGAATGGCTGCTGTCGGCCTCGAGCGATGGAATCAGCGGCAGGCTTATCAGCGCGCCCTGGGATCCGTGGGCCGGGTTGGCCCGCAATGCGTCCGCCCTTTCGGCAACCGATGTCTACATGCTTCGCCGGATCGTCCCCGAGGACAGGGGCTTGCACTGGAAGCTATAGCGGCATCCGGGCGGTCATTTCCCGGGAACGAGGTCCGACGCGGCCTGGTGGGTGCGAACCGAGATCAGGTCACCCTCGAAGATGGCGGCGCTGGTGGACATCCCAAGGGGATTCGCACCATAGAGGACCTCGCCCGCTCGGACGGGATACAGCGCCGTGCGGCGATCCATGATCACGCGGCCGTCCACGGAAAACCGGAGCATGCCATCGGGGGTTCGCCCGTCGGGGTCCAGCGAGGCCATCTCGATCCCGATCGCGTGGATGTCGGGCGCGGCGAGATCGAACGGCTCCGATTCCGTCACTCCCACGGACCAGTGGTCCAGCCCAAGCACGTATTTTCCATCGGGAAGGCGCTGGAGGTAGACGGAATCCGCAGCGCCAGCCCGGCCCGCCATCAGCACCGGCGAGCTTGAGATCCAGCCCAACCGCGGCGTCCGGAAGGTGAAACGGACCCTGCCCGGAAGCGTCGGGGACGGCGCTGCGCCGGACGGGGAGGCCGTTCCGCTGGCGTGGGAATGAAGGAGCGCCGGCCCCGACCAGTCGCCCTCGCCGGAACCCTCTGCGCGCGCCGTTCCCGCGGAAAAGAACGCCGTGCGCTGAGCGAGCACGGTCGCGGGCCCGACCTCGACCACAAAGCGCCCGAGCGGCTCCGGGTTCGCGCGGCGCGGTGCGTCGCCGATCGCCGCCCCATCCCTGGAAATGCTGATGTTGACCGCTCCTTCCCGCTCGAGGTCGACCGGATGGAGGGACCAGAGGGTCACCCCCTTCTCGGACCAACCCAGGAACAGGCCGCCGGCTGGGCCGCTCCGGCGCCAGACGAGCCCGGCCGCGTCGCCGTCGTCGCGGTCGAATCGCAAAAGAATCCCCCGTTCGTCCTCAAAGCCTCCGGAGAGTCCCGGTTGGAACGCGAGGCTTCCCTCCCCGATCGCTCCCAGCGCCTTCCTCGGGGGTTCCGTTTCAAGCATTCCCTCAAAAAGCGTTTGCGTCACGCTCGAGTGCATCAGATTTGCGCCGAGGACGATGCCTGCCCGGTCCGCATGGACCGGCGGGACATCGGGTTCGAAGACCACCTGTCCATTCCAGGTGACCCTGATGCGCTGCGTCTGGGGGGCCTGGAAGAAGGGCATATTCTCAAGCCAGTCGACGCGGTCGTCCGCGAAGGGAAGATCGACCTCCACGTGCTGGACGCCCGAATAATCCACGGCGAACTCGCGCGACGAACGCGCCCCGCTCCCGAGCTGGTCGTGGATAAGCTCGACGAAACCCGGCCGGACATAGTGGACGACGAGCGTGTCAAACTTGGCGGGCGACCCGCTCTGCAGGAGCGGCTCATACCTGCCGGCGCATTGCGGCGGGAATTCCAGGCGCATGCGGACCGATCCATGATCCGCAATGAGCCGCAGCGCCCTTTGATCCCTTACGGGCTCGTCATCGACGTCGAGAATCGCCCCGCTGAAGACGTGCTCCACGCCGTCGGCATGCCGCCATGCCCCCCAACTCTGCATTCCGGGGGATGAATCGTGGCTCGGGACATCGCGCTCGAAGCGCGCCGCTCCGTCCACCCTCACCGAAAGGGTCCGCTTGAGGACCTCCTGCTGCTCGATCGGCCGTTTGCCGAACCAGGGGTGTCCCGCCCTCGGAAGCAGGAATGCGCCGGAAATCCGGAGCTCCGATACCTTCCCGGGCTCAATCCCAAACCACCTTCCGAACGCCTGCCCGTATTCCCAGTATTGGTAGACAAAACGCGCCTTTCCCGGGGCCCCGTACTGCACCCAGAGCACATCGTCATGGCCCGGGCTGCCGGCGGAGCCGATCGGCTCCATCGTCCCCTGACGCGGCAGCATGGGCCAGCGGAGCCGCACAAGCCGGTCGCCCACGGCGGCCGTCTCTTGCCGAAGGAAGGGCCAAGCGACGCGGTCGGCGGCGGCCGCGATGCGGGCATAGGCCACCGGATCGGTGAATGCAAAAAAACCCTGCGCCTGCATGCTGCCGAGCGCGTTGAACATCACGGCGGCGAAGATGCCGGCGCCGGCGGCGACGGCTCCCAGGCGAACCGGCCATTCCCTGCCCGCGAACGCCATCCCAAGCACGGCGACCACCGCAAGGACAAGCATCGGATGGAAATCGAGCATATACCGGTTCGCCCGCACCCCGACGGACGCGGTGACGAGAAAGTTCACGGCAAACATGGCCGCCGGCAGGGCGATGGCCCAACCTCCATCGTGCGTGCCGTCGCGGGCGCGATTGGCGGACATCCACATCCACGCCCAAAGGGCGGCGATCGCGAGCGGGAGCCAAACCCACTCCCCGTGCGCGCTCTCGCGGCCCACGTAGTCAACCGGCTTGATCGGCTCCGGGGCCGGCGCCACGAATGGAAAGTAGCCGTTCAGCGCCGGCGGCTGCAGGTAATAGATCCTGGCGTTGTGCTCCAGGTTCGTCGTGTGAAACAGCCGATTCGGCTCCACGCCCAGCTGATAGGCGTGTCCAAACTCCAGGGGGTTGCCGAAGCGGGCGGCGTTGTAGGCCCCAAGGGCGGCAACAATGGCGCCGAATGCCAGCCCCGCTGTCACGAGGGCCCTCGCGATGCCGCGCCCGCGGCCGGCCCCCGACGCGGCCGCGCCGCAGACCACCAGCGCGGCGCAGGAAGGACCCAGGTTGGCGCGCGAGCCCACCGCAAGGCCCGCAGCCACGGCGCCCAGGACGAGCCACGCCGACCTGCGCCGCGTTGAGAAGCGTGCACTTGTGAACGCCCAGAGCGCCAGCATCATGAAGGCGTATCCCGCCGTTATCGCGACCTCGTAGAAGAGCGGGCGCCGCAGCGTCGAAGGAACCGCTGAGCCGATCGCGATCCCGAGGATGCTGACGAAGGTCCAGATGGCGCCCGCCCTCGGGAAGAGACGGCGCCGGACATCGAGCCACCACAGGGTTGAGAAAAACAAGCCGCCGGTTGCGAAGATCAGAGCGGCCCCCGCCTCCGGGAGCCCCTGCCCCGTCAGCGCCGCATAGGGCAAATAAAGCAGCACGGCAGGGACGACCCCGAAGTAAAGGTAGTAGTGGTCCCGGTAGAGGCTCGCATCGAGAAGGAAGGGCGCGTTTCCCGGCCGCTCGGCCGTCGGCAGGGCAAGGAGCGCGGGATCAGGCGCCACGTCCATGTACAGGTGACCCTTGCGAAATCCCTGCGCGAGGAGGTTGTAGTAATCCCGCTTTGGACCCTGGAATTCGAGGCCGTACCGGGACGAATGGACGGTCCACGTGCAGAAGAGCACCGACACCAGGAGCGCGAACGCCGCGGCAAGTGTCACGGCCCGGGGGTCTCGGTCGCCGTTCATTTTCTTGGCTGAACGCCGCCTTGAACGACTTGGCGGATGTCCGCCACGACACACGATAGGCGAGGTGCCGCCATCGAGGAGCCGGCGACATTGCGGCCCACGGCAAGCGAGTCCGAACGTGCCACGTTGTATTGAACGGGAATGTCCCAGACGGTCCGGCCGTCGAGTTGCGCCTTGAGTCGCCCCTTCGCCGAATCGGCCATGCGGGCGGAGTCGAGCCGCGAGAATGAGGGCAATTCAAGCCGCACCGTGTGGATTCCCCCGGCGTTCCACCCGAAAGGCGGGCTGAAAGCCGCCGACTGCCCCCAGTGGTCATAGATCAGGCGCGCCTGGCCGGCGGAAAGCCACTGCACCGCGAGGGTGTCGGCGAGCCCCACCGTGCCGGTTGCGGCGAGGGGCTCGGCCCCGTCCCCCCGGCCGCAGACGTCCAGTTCAAGCGCGTCAAAAGGCCCGGTCCGCCATGCCGCCGGGGCTGGACCCCGGCTCCATCCCCTCACCCGCCCGTCGAAGAAGGGAATCATCGCCGACGAGCCGATCGCATTCTCGGCAACATCCAGCGGAGGGTCCGCGCCTAGGTTGCCCAGTCCATGCACCCACCAGACCGGAACCCCGTCCAGCCATGCCACAATCGAGTCGCTCAGAACGGTCCCGGTCGGGCCGCCATACGACCGGTACATGGCTCCCATCCGAATGCGCAGGTTCGCCTCGCGGGACCGGGGCACGGCGAGGGGCCTGCTTTCCGCAACAAGTCCGGAACCCCAGCTCTCGTACACGAGGGTGAAATGCGCGGAATCATTCATCCGCATTCCCACCAAGTCCGCCAGGCCGGTGTTCCCGAGCACGATGAGCGGCTGGATCCGGTGCTCAGGGCCCTCCGGGATCGTCAGGTCGAGACAGAAATCCCCAGCGCCCTTGTCTCCGTTTTCCGGGCGGCGCAGCACGTCCCGGTGGACATTGCCGATGACCCCGCCGAAGGTCCTTCCGACCGCCCCGACCCGCGCATCGCGGCCTATCTCGATGGACTCGGGGGACGCCTCGTGGGAAAGCCCGACCCTGTTGATGACGGCGACGCCATCCATGGTGACGATGACCCAGTTCTTCTCCGCCCTGACCTCGGAAGCGGACCAGCCGTCGTATATCGGATGGCCCTTGGGCGGGAAAAGGGATCCCCCCTCGATCCGCAGGTGATAGGATTGCCCGGGCTGGACGGGGAGGTCGGCGCTGAATATCGGCTGGCCGCCAGATGCGAGGTACGCCAGCTGCACCAGCCGGGGTGACTTGGAAAACACGTACACATAATCGGTCTGGTAGTCGACCCCCGTCACCACGAGCGGCGAATAGGACGAGCTCACCTTCTCGGGAAACACGACGTCCATCTCAAGGGCCCCGGAGCGCACTCCGGCGAGCCGTTCCCAAAGCGCCACGGGCGTGTCGAACCAATGGGAGATTCGGGAGTAGGCGGCCGGGTTCTCAAATTCGAGGATCCCGTGGATGTCCGCGCTCTGGAAGAATTCGACGGCGCATGAAAAGACGGCGCACGCGGCAAAGACGCACCCCAGCGACGCAGCCATCCGGCGGAATCCGCGGTCCAAGAGCTCCCTCTCGACCGCGGCCCAGACGAGAACGCCCAGCCACACCCACCACGGCAGGAAATCGGCGACATAGCGCCCGGCGGCCGTGTTGAAGCAGAGCAGCATCCCGGTCGTACCCAGGCCCACGGCAAGAAAGAAGAAGGCGAGCTCCACGGCCGCGCCCGCGCGCCGGCGAATGATCCATGCGGGGAAAAGCGCGCAGAACCAGATGACGGGGCAGACGACAAGGGCACCATATACGTACTCGATGCCGTAGTATCCCGGTGGCGGCGCCGCGTAACGGATCGGGTGTACGAACGGGAAGTACCTTCCCCACTGGGGGGCGGCCAGGAAATAGGCCCCAATGTTGAAGGGAATGTAGGTGATGCTGAAATGGCGCACCTTCGCCTCGTATCCGGTCGCCGTGAGCTGATAGTTGAGGCCGAACTCCAGGGGATTGCCGAAGCGGGCCGCGTTGTAGGCGAGGAGGCCCGCCAGCACGAGGGCGAGGGGGATCCCCGCGGCGAGCGCGGCTCGGGCCATGGGACGCAGCCAGCCCAGCGCGCGTTCGCGACGGGCGATCACCGCGACAAGCACCGCGATGCCGCCCCCGGCGGCGGCGAGCGTCGGCCGGCAGCCCACCGCAAGGCCCAGCGAAAGCCCGGCGGCCCCGAGCCATCCCCATGGCCGCCTGGACCGGAGGGCCAGGTACGACGCGGCCGCCATGCAGGCCATGTGGAAGTAGCCCCCTGCAATCGGGATCTCCCAGAAACTGGCTCTCCGGACGAGCACGAGCTCGCCACCCGCCAGGCCCAGCGCCATCAGGCCGCCGAGTTTCGTGGCGAGGCCCGCGCGCGGGAAAAGGTCGCGAACGATCCTGAGCCACAGCCACGCGACGACCCAGAATGCGCCGACGCCATATGCCACCGCTGCATAGGCCATCGAGAGGTCGAACCCGGTCAGCGCCCGGAAGGGCCAGAAGAGCGTGACGACCGGCACGACCCCGAAGTAGAGGTAGTAGCGGCCCTTGTAGTAGCTGACATCATGGGGCGCAACCCCCGCGGGCCGCACCGCGGGGTCGTAGGGATTCCTTGACGCCTTCAGCGCCTCGGGAACCTCGACATCGAGGGCCAGGCTTCCCTTCCTGAATCCGCGGACGAGAAGGTTGAAATAATCCTGCTCCCTCGGCCCGGTCTGCGGCAGCTCCCATTTCCCAAGCGAGGTCCAGGCAAGGAGCGCCGACACGCCGA
>Ga0302325_10003736_pt1 | contig 35616 bp, 29 predicted proteins | sample Palsa_T0_2_FD_201948 | JGI IMG/M metagenome (GOLD analysis project Ga0302325, IMG submission 201948) | Peat permafrost microbial communities from Stordalen Mire near Abisko, Sweden - Palsa_T0_2 | ecosystem: Environmental > Terrestrial > Soil > Palsa > Peat permafrost | place: Sweden: Abisko...
CAGCGCGTGAAACAGTCCATCGACCAGGCGGTGATCGCCACCAGCGGATCCCCTGGCGCTTCGGGGAACCCGCAATGACCGGGCGCTGGAGGGGCATGGCCATGGGCGGGGCGCTCGGCGTCGCGGTGGCGTGCGGGGGCGGGCAAACGCGGGCCAGTCTCTTCTCGACGGACTGGGAAGACGACGGCGGCGTATCCATCGGACGGGTGTGGGATCGCATCGGCGCGGCGCCCATCCCCGCGTCCGCCGACGTGGTGGTCGGCGTCGCGGGCAACTCCGACAAGCTCATCGGAGCACCGCTGGGCGGCGGCGCGAAATGGACCTTCGCGCACCCCCTCGACGCGCGTCCGGTGATCGCCGGCAACGTGGTGGTGGGCTCCGGCGACAACGAGGTGTTCGCGCTCGATGCCAAGAGCGGATCGCTCCTCTGGCGCCGGCCGACCGGTGGCATCCCGCTGGTCGGCGCGGGCGACGACGGCGCGGTGACGGTGATGACCTTCCGCAAGGTGGGCGGCGTGGGGAACGTCCTCCTGGCGGTAGCCCACGACGGGCAGGTGGTGCGCCAGATCGAGACGGACAAGCCCCTGGGCGCGCCCGCGGTGGTGGCGCGCCTGGCGTTCGTCCCCTGGGCGGGCGAGTACGTGTCGGTCATCGATCTGGCGAACGGCGACGAGGCGGCGCGGGTCACGGTGCGCGAAGAGACCAGCCGCGCCTGGACGCAAGGGGGATCGCTGTGGTTCGGCGAGCTTGGATTCATTCGCTTCGACGAGCACATCCGGGACGCCTCGCGAGGGAAGGCCACGACGGTGATCCTCCCGACGCGCGAGCTCCCGGGCACCCCGCAGCTCTTGCCCACGGCCGACCACGCGCTGCCGCCGACCGCCGATGCGACCGACAAGGTCCACATCTACGCGCGACCGCGGGGCACCGAGTCGGGCGCCACCTTGCAGGACGAGCGCTGGGTGGCCACGTACTTCCGGGTGGCCATGGGGTTCGACGCGGACAAGGGCGCGCTCGCCTGGGCGCACCTTCAGGGCGCCGATTTCGTGGGCGGTGCGGCGGCCGTCGGCGGGGTGGTGCTGTGCGACGAGCAGGGCAAGGTGGTGGAGCTGGAGGCCAAGGACGGCGGCGTGGTGAGCGAGACCTCCCTCGGCGAGCCGCTGAAGGCCTGCGTGGTGAACGCCGACGCGCATCGGGTCTCCGGGGCCGCGAGCGACGTCCGATCCCTCCCGCAGCAACTCTCCGAGGTGGTGCGGGCCGACGATCCGCAGCTCGGCTCGGCGCAGAAGCTCCTCTTGCGCGAGCTGGCGACGGCCGCCGACGAGACGGCGACCCAGACGCTGGTCGATCTGGCGAGCGATCCGCGCACCAGCCCCGATCTGCTCGGGGTGGCGCGCACCGCCCTGGCCAACCGGCGCAACGGGGCCAGGTACATGGAGGCCGCGCTGGGCAGGCACTACGACTTTCTCAAGGACGTCCTGCGCCCACCGCCGGTCGGACCCATCGCGCAGGCGCTCGGGGCGATGAAGGACAAGCAGGCCTCGCCGCTCCTGGCAGCGCACCTGCTCGATCCGGCGGACACCGACGACGACGTGAAGCAAGCCGCCGCCGCGCTGGCGTTGGTGGCGGGGCCGGAGCAGCTTCCGACCCTGCGTCAGTTCTTCGGGATGTACCGCGCCAGCGCGCCGAACGACGACATCGCCATGGCGCTGGTGAGCGCGGGGCAGGCGCTCATCGCGCTCGACGACTCCGGCGTGGTGGCGGCGGCGACCAAGGACGCCAGCACCGTCCCCTACGCGCGGGAGCGGCTGGAGGAGCTGATGGCCTCCCCGCCGCAGATCGCGGCGGCACCCGGCCCTGCGAGCACCAAGAAGAAGAAGTGACGGCCCAGCTCGGGGCGCCCAAGCCCAGGAAGATTCGCTTCGAGCCTTCCGCGCGCACGTCGGTGCCGGTCCGCACGCGCGGCCAGCAGGTGTCGTTCTTCGAGGACGTGTACCACAACGTCCTGGCCATGCTCTGGTGGCGCTTCTTCGCCTACGTCGCCGCGGCGTGGCTGGGGATCAACGCCATGTTCGCGGTCTTCTACGCCGCTTCGCCGGGGTGCGTGGCGGGGGCGCGACCCGGCGACCTCGAGGATGCCTTCTATTTCAGCGTGCAGACCTTCGCCACCATCGGCTACGGCGCCATGTCCCCGGCGACGCGCTTCGGACACGCGGTGGTGGTGGTGGAGGCCCTGGTCGGCACGCTGGCGGTCGCGCTGGTCACCGGCGTCACCTTCGCCAAGTTCGCTCGCCCCTCGGCGCGCGTTCTCTTCAGCGCCAAGGCGGTCATCACCCCGCGCGACGGCGTGCCCCATCTGATCTTTCGCATGGCCAACTGGCGCGGCAACATGGTCGTCGAGGGGCAGCTCCGCGCGAACCTGCTCGTCCTGCGCGAGACGCGGGAGGGCGAGAGCACGCGCATCCCCGTCGAGCTCCGGCTGGTGCGGGATCGCACCGCGCTCTTCTTTCTCACCTGGATCCCCATGCACCGCATCGACGCGACCAGCCCTTTCTGGGGCGGCGCGGCGGCGATGGAGAAGCTCCGTGCGCAGAAAGCGGAGATCTTTCTCTCCTTCAGCGGCCTCGACGAAACGAGCGGCCAGCAGATCCACGCACGCCACAACTACAAGCTCGACGACATCGTCTACAACGCGCGCCACGCCGACGTGCTCACCATCTCGCCGGACGGCACCCGCACCATCGACTACGGTTCGTTTCACGACATCGAGATGCTGGGAACGCCCGAGGAGCTGGCGTGGGCGGAGGAGGGGATCGACGCATGACGCTGCGTTGCTGGCGGCAGTCGCCCGACGGCGTGGTCGGACCTTAACCGCCCCCCCTTCGCGTCCGTTCACCCCGTCCATGTACGTGTTCGCCTACGACCCGAAGGCGTCCACGCTCGTGGGGGCGAAAGTCGGGGAGCCGTGCACGGACCACGATTACGAGCTCATCATCGAGTCCGTCACCCGTCTCGTGGTGGAGACTCCGGCCAACGGGGTGGCATGCTTCGTCCTGGTCATCGATCCCGAGCAACCCCCTCCCGGCGCCGTCTGGCGCAAGCGCCTTGCGCAGGCCCGGGCCACGACCAAGGCGTTTCGATTCGCCATCGTCAGCTCTTCGCTCGCCGAGATTGGGACGGAGACCGCCATCCGCTGGCTGCGACCGCCCGCGCCGGGACAGGAGGTCGCTACGCTGCCGACCTTTCCGGAGGCCGTCGCCTGGCTCGAAGCCCAGGCAGGCCCGAAGCCCAGTCTCCGCGCGCTCTACGCCCGCGTTCGCGAGCAAGCCCAGCGCGCTGGCGGAGAGCCCGCCAGGTCGGAAGGACGCCTCCGTGCGGCCCTACCGGTCGAGGGCGCGCCCAACCAGGCTGCGGGGAACGCCCTCGGCAAGCCGCGGGAGCGCTCCTGATTGCTACGAGCCCGTGGGGCTAGAGCGCTGGCTCGGTGACCACGCTGCTCCAGGTTCACGGCCAGCGCCGACGTCGTCCCGCCGTCGGTCGTGTGCCCGCTGTCGGCCGCGCTCGCACCGTCGGTCGTCGACCCGCCGTCTGCCGGGCTCTCGCCTTCGGCCGTGCTCGCATCGCCGGCTGCGCTTCCACCCTCGGTCGCCTTTCCCGCGTCGCCCGTGCTCTCGCCCCCGGTGGAGGGGCCGCCCTCCGTCGAAGTCTCGGTGTCCGAGCCGCCGCAGGCAGCGCCGAGCACGGCCAGCAAGAGGGTAGCTCCCGCTCTGGACAGGTTCGACTGGATCATCTTCGCTGCTACCTCGAGTTGCGTCATGGGAAAACTGGCTTTCTTGAAAGTGACCGCGGGCTATGTGGGGTACCCGCAATACTCGGGCCGACCGTCAAGTCGTGGAAACGCACGCCGCGGAGGAGCCGACCGGTGTGTCGTTCTTGCGTGAATGGGCGCCGTGCCGTTCCATCTCGATTGCTCAGCGAACGCTCGTTCCTTTCGGTACCGTGGCGCCCATGGTGGCGAAGGTGTCGCACCTCGACCGCTTCGTTCCGTGGCTCGGAGGGCTCGCGCTCGCCGTCCCCGTCGTCGCCACGCGCTACCCGCCCATGACGGACCTGCCCTTGCACGAGGGCATGGTGGCGTTGCTCCGGCATCACGGGGACCCGGCCTGGGCTCCGCCGGGGCTCTATGCGCTCGACCTGGGTCACGCGAACCAGCTCTTCTATCTGCTCGCCTATCCGCTCTCCTTCGTCTTCGCGACCGACGTCACTTGCAAGCTGCTCGTGGCGGCCATCCTCGTCCTCACGCTGGGCGCCGCGGGGCGGCTCGCCTCGCACCTCGGTCGCTCGCCGTGGGTGGCGCTGACGCTCGCGCCGGTCGTCCTGGGGTGGACGTTCTTCTGGGGCTTCGTCGCCAACATGCTGGGCTTCGCGCTCTTTCTCCTCGCGCTCCCCATGGTCGACCGCATCGAGGCGAGGTCCGCCCGGGGCGCGCTGCTGGCGTGCGCGATGGGCGCGCTGGTGTTCTTCGCGCACGAGGCCAGCGCGCTCGCGCTCTCCTGCGCCGTCGTCGTCATCGCGCTGTCCGAGCGGTTCGACCGGCGGACCCTGGTCCGGCTCGCGCCGGTCGCCATGATCGCAGCGCTCTCGGCGGTCGAGGTCGTCCGCGAGCGAGCCATCGAGACGCCGCTGATGAAGCTCTTCGGGCAAAAGGTCCTGTGGCACCCGCTGGCGACGAAGCTCTCCACGTTCCCGCGGCTCCTGACCGGCGCCCACGGCCTCTGGACGGATCTGACGCTCCTCGCCCCGGCCGCGGCGCTCGCGGTGCTGGGCACGGTCGTCCGCGCGCGCGCGCCAGGCCCGGAGCCGCGCGCGCGTCGCTACGCGCTGCTCGCCGCAGCGCTGCTCCTCGTCTATCTGGCGGCGCCATACTCGGTGAACTTCGGGGCGTTTCTCTACGTCCGGTTCCTCGCGCCGGCGTTCGCGGTGGCCGTGGTCGCAGCGGCGCCGTCGAGGCCTCCCGTCGTCGCCAAGCTGGCCGCAGCGCTGGTGCTCCTCGGGACCATCTTCGTCGTCCTCCCCCAGTTCGCTGCCGCCAGCGAGGACCAGAGGCAACTCGTCGCGCTCTTCGCGCGCATGGAGCCCGCCAGCGCGGTGGACGTACTGCACGTCGGCAAGCGCGACAAGACGCTGCTCTTCGAGGCGACGGGAGGCGGCAACCGCGTCCTCGCCGAGCGCGGTGGACGGCTCGCGTTCTCCTTCGCCGAGTACCCCATCGCGCCCGTCGCTATCCCACCCGACTACCAGTGGAACGACACGCTTCTGCGCCTCTACGCCGATCCGACGTCGCTCCGTCCTGCGCTCGACTTCGACCGTTTTCGTTATGCGCTCGTCCAGGCCGGCGATCCCGGGCTCGCCACGCTGGTCGAGCGCGCCATGGCCGCCGACGCCCGTAGGGTGGCCGTCTCCGGCGAGTGGACGCTCTTCGAGTCCACCCACCCGGTGGTGCCGCTCACGGCGAAGGATGCCCCTCTGCCACTCGATCCGCCGCCCACGTTGCAGGAACTGGCGCACGCGCTCGCCCGGGCCTCGGCGCCCACTTCCGCGCCTGCGCCTGCGTCCGCGCTCTCCGTCGCCTCCGCGCCGCCCGCCTTCCCCGTCGGGTCCGCGCAGGCGGCCCTCTCTTCCCCGGCTGCGCCGACGCGCGTCGTCGCCGGCGTCTACCTTCTCGTCTCTTCGCGCCCCGACCCGGCGCTCGATTCGGCGGCGCGCCTTCTCTCGGCCTCGCTCGACGCCTTCGTTCCCGAGCGCTTCGGCCGCATGCCCGCGCTTCCCGTCACCGTGTTCCTCTTTTCGCAGCACGCCGCGTACGAGGCCTTCTGCCGAGCGCACTATTCTTCCGTGCGCCCTTCGCCCGCCGCGCCGTCCGAGACGGCGACGTGCCTCGACTCGCTGGGCGTCTACTTCCACCAGCGGCGCGAGATCGTGGTCGACGCCGCGCGCGGTCCCACCACCCTCACCCACGAGGTCGCGCACACCCTCCTGGAGGGCGACTTCCCCGCGGCGCCGCTCTGGTTCGACGAGGGCCTCGCTTCTCTCTACGAGTGGCCGGACTTCCCGCGGCCGGGCGAGATCCACGGCAAGTCGAACTTTCGCCACCAGCGCCTGCTCGATGCGCTGGGCTCGCCGGGGGAGCGCGAATCGGTCCGTCTCGACGCGCTCTTCGGCATGAGCGACCCGTCCTTCCCGGGCCTCCCGGAGACGGGCCGCGCGCGCCAGGCCGCCGAGTCGCTGCACTACGCCATGGCCCGCGAGACCTGCCGCTGGCTCGACGCGCAAGGGCAGCTGTGGCCCCTTTACAAGGCGTGGCGCGACGGCGTGAGCGTGGATCCCACCGGCGAGGCGGCCTTCGCGCGCGTCGTCGGGAAGACACCGAAGGAGGCGAACGCCGACTGGCTGGCCTGGGTGACGGACCAGAAGAACGACGACCGGACTCCCGGAAGGGTGCCGTAGCCCCCCGCGTCAGGATAGTAGACCGGGCGAGGGCGAAGGAGGTTCCCGGAGAGTCACCGGGGTTCTCACGAGAGCCGGTGATCGAACGAATCGGGCCACGCGATGACCTGGGTCAGGCGACAGTCCTCTCGATCGAGCCGATCCACGAAGCGATCGCATCGATGGCAGAACCGATCGGCCCGATCGAGCTTCCGATCGCGTCGATCGTGGATTCGATCGGCCGTGTCGAAGAGCCTACTGACTCGACCGCGGAAACGATCGGCCCGAGGGAAAGCGTGCTCGCCTCGATGGAAAAGGCCATCGACCCGATCGACTCAGCGATCGGCTCGATCGAGAAGGCTCTCGACCCGATCGGAAGGTCCAGCGGCCCTCCGAAGTCTTCTCTCGGGACGGTCGTTTCGACGATGCACTGGATCTGGGGGCTTCTCGCCCCACTTTTCTACGCCATTCGCTCCGCCGAGAAGCCTCGACACCGCGATCGAAGCCCGATCGGGCCTCTTCGAACGCCTCTCGAGAACAAAACGACGTCCTCCCAAAAAAACCACCCGGCAGTTGGCTCGCTTTTTCCGATGTGAGGGTCAGGAGGGCAAGAAGGCCCCCGGAAAGAAAGGACACGATGACGACAAGTACAACCGTGCAGAACGACGGCACCACGTCGCCGAGTACCATGACGACGAACACCACGGTGGGCAAGATCAACGTCGCCGCGCAGCGGGCCAAAGTGGAGGCGCAGTTCACGGCTCTCGTGAACGGCATCAACACGCAGCTCACCGACGTGTCGGCGTTCGTCTTCCTCGAGCAGTCCATTCCCAAGGCGCAGGTCGTTTCCCGGCTGACGGCCCGCATCGATGCGGCCGAGAAGACCAAGACCGCGCGACTGGCGCTCGGCGCCGCGGTCGTGGCGGAGGCGCAGTCGGTCGCCGGCACCACGCCTCTCGTGGTCGGGCTGAAGACCTTCCTTCAGAGCCGTTTCGGCAAGAAGAGCCCCAAGCTCCAGACCTTCGGGTTCACGCAGGCCAAGACGACGCAGAAGAGCGTGGCGGCCAAGTCGGTGAGCGTGGCCAAGGCCAAGGCCACGCGCACGGCGATCGGCACCAAGGGCAAGAAGCAGCGCAAGGCGGCAGTCGCGGCCCTCGCGACGTCGGCGGCGGTCCAGGCGCCGGTCACCCCCCCGGCCACCGCGACGGTCAGCACGACCGCGGCGGCGCCGGTGACGGCGACGGTCGCGGCCGGAAAGTAGCAGCAAGCAGGAAGCGACGACCCGGTCGGCCGCGGGGTCCCCTTTCCGGGGCCTCGCGGCTTGACCGCTGCGACCGAACGGGAGGATATGGCCATGAAGGTGAGCGACGCCAGCAACCCGCCCCAAGAGACGCCCGAGCAGCTCCGCGCGCGCCTCCTCCGGTGCCCGAAGGTGAGGGCGTCGGTGTGCAAGGTGGCCCGCAGCCAGGGCGTCGTCTCCCACGAGGAGGAGGACGTATGCCAGGACACTCTCCTTCGCGTCTCGCAGGCCGAGCTGCCCCCCACCGAGGCCGAGGCACGCAAGTACATCAATGGCATTGCCAGGTTCGTGGCCATCGACCGCAGCCGAAAGGCGGCCGGCGAGCCGACCGAGTCGCTCGAGGCGATGCGTCGCGAGGCGCGTCCGGCCCGCGAGCGCATCGAGCAGCGCGCCTTCATGCAGGGTCTCTTCGAGCAGGGGTACAAGAGGTTCGGCAAGAGCTTCGACTGGTTCATGCGCGCCAAGGTCCACCAGGAAACCTCCGAGGAGATCGGCGCCGCCGCCGGGGTGACGCCGAGCCACGTGCGCGACGAGGTCTCGCTGGTGAGCCGCTGGTTCGCCGGCGCCTGGGGCAAGCGCACCGGCATCGGCAGCGTGCTGGCGCTCGTTCTCGCCGTGGGCGCCGGCGGGTGGCTGACGCGCCGGGCCCAGACCGTCGACGAGTCGCAGTTCTCGACGTACGCCGCGGTGAAGACCCAGGAAGTGCGCGCCATGGACGCGCACGCGCTGAGGGAACGCGGCCAGAAGGCCTGCCACGACGGCGCATGGAGCGCGTGCGAGCACGATCTCGCCGCGGCTGCGAAGATGGATCCCGGGGGGGTGACGTCCGACCTCTGGAAGATGAGGGAGATGGCGGAAAACCGGCAGTTTCACCTCGATGCGCAGCCGGAGTCGGACCAGGACAACGCCAAGCCGGGAAGGTGAGGACGGACGGCAGCGAGCGGAGCGGATGCAGGCGGAGATGAAGCGCCTGGCTCATTTCCACTTACTGATCGGGCAGTCCTTCACCCGTAAATGCCCACATGGTCATGTCATTATTGCCGGAAGAACCATCCTGCATGACAAATTGAAAGCCGCCTGTAATCTGTCCTGGCTTTCTTCTGAACCAGCAATCTCCGTTCGGCCCAATGGGTACCACGCCCGCGGTCCCCGTACCGTCGACGAATCGGGCGCCGTTCCACATTTGAAACCACTCCAGCGGGTGATTCAAAGAAGGCACATTGATACAAGGATGTTGATTTCCCGCCCCGGGGCCCCTGAGGCCAATGTATTGGGTCGAGGCAGCGTCGATGGCCGAGACGCTCACTCGAATCAAGCCGGCACTCCTGCTCGACGAGTGGCTGAGTTCGGCGCAGTTTGCGGCTGTCTTACACCATCGAGCCGCGGGTGGACCACTTGGCCCCTTGGCCCCATGGCTCGGTGGGCGGCGCGCGAAACAAGCAGGAAAAGGTCCTCCCCTGGCCCTATCAAATATCTGCGATGTGGCTCTGGGGCGCTTCGACGTGCATCGCTAGAGTGGTCTCACAAGAAGCCAGGTCCCCGCTGCGGGCCCGTGAGGACCTGGGGGGAGGCGCCCGCGCGGCGCTCTCGTCCTGGCGAACGGGAACCTCATCATGCATGCGTACCTGAAGCACAAAGGAGTCGCCGAGGAGGACATCCGCGAAAACTACACGCCATTCGCCTTCTCGGACTGGCAGACAGAAGTTGCGGCCATCAAGAAATTCGGCAAGGCGGGCAAGCCCACGGCGGTCATCTCCACCATCAACGGCGACGCGAACGTGCCCTTCTACAAGGAACTGGGAAACCAGCAGGTCGCCGCCACGCAGATCCCGGTCATCGCTTTTTCGGTCGGCGAAGAAGAGCTCACCGGGATCGATACCAAGCCGCTGGTCGGGCACCTGGCGGCGTGGAGCTACTTCGAATCCATCGACACGCCGGAGAACAAAGCCTTTATCGAGAGGTGGCACAGGTACATCAAGGACCCCGCCGCCGTCACCAACGACCCCATGGAGTCGGCGTACCTGCTGTTCAACATGTGGGCGCAGGCCGTGACCAAAGCCGGGACCACGGACGTCGACGCCGTGCGCCGGGCGATGATCGGACAATCCGTGGCGTCACCCGGCGGGTACACGGCGGTGATGAACGAGAATCACCATGTGACCAAGCCGGTGATGATCGGTGAGATCGCCGCGAACCGCCAGTTCACCATCGTCTATCGGAGCGAGCCGATCGCGCCGGTTCCCTGGAGCCCGTACCTGCCCGGGAGCGGCAAGCTTTCGTCCAACTGAAGCAGCGGCCCGAGCTGCGCGCCGACGCTGCGGAATCGGCGGTTGGGCTAGGATTGGTGCGGAGGTAAGGCATGCAGATCCCGCTACACCTCGACCGAGCGCTCGCGCAGCCGTTGGCCGAGCAGCTCGCGGATCAGCTACGCGAGGCGGTTCGCCACGGCCGCATCCCCGCAGGCGCCCGCCTTCCCTCTTCTCGCGCGCTCGCCGACCAGCTCGGCCTCGCTCGCAACACGGTCGTCCGCGCCTACGAGACGCTGACGGTCGAAGGCCTGGTGGAGTCGCGAGCCGCGTCCGGCTTCTTCGCGACGCGACATCCCCAGCGCGAATCGTCGCCGCGGCGTCTCCCCGAGTCGAAGCACGCGAGTCCCTCCGGTCCCACCAAGAGGATGCCGCTTCCGGTCGCGTTTCCTCCGCCTCAGCGCATCGGATCGGGTCAGCGCCGCGCGCTGTACGATTTCGTGCCCGGCCGCCCGAGCGTCGACCTGTTCCCGGTGAAGACCTGGCGGCGTTTGCTGCAGGGCTGCCTCTCGTACGGCGGTGCGTCCGGACTCTCGGAGTACGGCGACCCCGGCGGCCTTCGCGCGCTGTGCACGGCGCTCGCGGCGCATCTGTCCATCAGCCGCGGCATCGTCGCCGATCCCGCGCAGATCCTCATCGTCTCGGGGGTGCAGGAGGGGTTGAACCTCGCGGCTCGGCTGTTTGCGTCGCCCACCGTCCTCATCGAAGACCCCTGTTACCGGGGCGCGGCGATGGCGTTCACGGCGGCCGGCGCACGCCTTTCGGGTATCGCCGTGGACGAGGAAGGGTTGATGACCTCCCTCCTGGCGGACCAGCCGGCGTCGCTTCTCTACGTGACCCCCGGGCATCAATATCCCACGGGTCATGCGCTGTCGGTTGCGCGTCGCAGGGAGTTGATCGAGTGGGCGCGTCGCAACGGGTGTTACCTGGTGGAGGACGACTACGACAGTGAGTTCCAGTACGACGGGTCGCCGCTGCAGGCGCTGGCAGGAATGGCGCCGGACTGCACCATCCACCTCGGCACGTTCTCCACCACGCTCGGCGCCGGCCTGCGTCTGGGCTACGTCGTCGCGCCGCCCGATCTGGTCGACGCCCTGCGCGCGACCAAGGCTCTTCTCGACAACGGCAACCCGTGGCTCGATCAAGCGGTGCTGGCCGAGTTCCTGAGGAGCGGGAGCTACGCCACACACCTCACGCGCAGTCGAGCGCAATACAAGGAGAACCGTGACGCCCTGCTGAGCGCGCTGCGCCGGCACTTCGGCACCGTGGAGGTCAGCGGAGAAGGGACGGGGCTGCACGTGCTCTGGCGCTTGCCCGCCGGCGTCCCCGAAGCCGCCAAGCTCGAGGAGGTGGCGCGCCAGCACCACGTCGGAGTCTACAGCCTCGCCTCCGCCGGCGCGTGCGAGCTCGGGACGTCGACGGCGCACCGGCGGAGTATCCTTCTGGGCTACGCCGGCCTCGTTCCGAAGCAGATCGAGCAAGGCATTGCGCGGCTCTCCGACGCCGTGGACGACACCCTGGACGACGACCACGATTTCGTTCGGGAGCTCCTGCTCGACGAGCCCCTGCCGGAGAGACCTCGTGCGGCGGCGAGGCAGCACGCGTCCGGCCGGCGGCCCCTTCCGCCTCGCCAGCAGCCGGCCATTCGTACGATCGCGGCGCGTCGAACCACCGTCGAAACGGCCTCGGAGGAGCTTGGTCCCATGCGCATGGTCCGTGGAATCTACCGCTATCCCATCAAGGGCCTCAGCCCTCAACGTGTGCCCGGCGTCGAGCTGGAAGCGGGCAAGCCCTTTCCCTTCGACCGTGTGTTTGCTCTGACGCGTCCGGGGGTGCCGATTGATGCCGAGTCCCCGCGCTGGGCCAAGAAGGGCCTCTTCCTGATGCTGATGCTCGACGAATCCCTGGCGCGCGTGCACACCTACCTCGACGTCGAGAGCATGCACCTGACCGTCCTGGACGGGCAGCCATCGTCGCGCGAGGACGGCCCTCGTCGGGAGACGCTGCTCAGCGTCGACCTGACGACCCGCGAAGGGCGAGGAGCCGTGGAGGCCTTCTTCTGGCGCCAGGTTCCCAAGTTGCAGGGTCCGCCGAGACTGGTGCACTCGTCCGACGGGCACTTCATGGACAAGCCCGACCATGTGATGTCTTGCATCAACCTGGCGACGGTCCGCAGCCTCGAAACCGAATGGAGTCGGACCATCCATCCGCTCCGGTTTCGCGCGAATTTCTACATCGAGGGCGCGCGACCGTGGGAGGAGTTCGACTGGGTCGGCAGCGACATCATGCTGGGGGACGTCCTCTTTCGCGTGGACCGTCGCAACGGTCGGTGCGGCGCGACCAACGTCGACCCCCTGACCGGTGAGCGCGACATGGACATTCCGGGATCGCTGCGCAAGCGGTTCGGCCACAAGGATCTCGGCCTCTATCTGGTCGCCCGCACGGGAGGCAAGGTCGTGGTCGGCGATCGGGTCACGGTGCCCGAGCTGCAACCGTCGCCGCCCGACGCAGGCGCCTTCGTGCTCCCGTCGCCGGGGCAAGGCCGGTTCATCTGCCGGGGTTGCTACTATATCCACGACGAATCCGGGACGACGTCCGCACACGGCGAACCGACGCCCTTCTCGGCCGTCGGCGAAGACTGGTGCTGCCCGGACTGTGGCACCGGCAAGGCGAACTTCCGACCGTACCTCGCCGACCTGGACGACCCCATCGCAGCGCAGCACCGATGACCGCACCCACCGTTGGCCCCCCCCTCACTGCGCCAGCAAGTGCGCCTTGAACGTCGCCCCGTCGCACCGCGGCGTGCCGGTGTAATCCGAGATGAGGCTCGGCATGTTGTCCGTGCTCCAGGACCACGCCAGGTAGCTCTGCGCCGGGACGCCGTTGCCCGGGGCGTCGAGGTAATCCATGACCTCGGTGATGAACGTGCCGTTGCACGCCGGCGGGTTCTTTCCGTCGCCGATCTCCGTGGCCACGATGGGCACCTTGGCGAGGACGGGCGCGGCGTCGGCGCTGAGGGTGTGGTTCGAGGTGTAGTTGCTGTTGCTGTAGACATGCCAGGAGACGGCGAGATTGCGGGCCGGATCGGTCGGCTCGTACGTGAGCCACTGCGACAGGTCGTTGGAGTACTCCAGGCCGCCGAGGACCACCAGGTTGTCGGCTCCGGCGTTGCGCACGGCGGTGAGCATGGCCTGCATGCCGACGACGGTGTAGCCGACGCCCGGGCAGGTGCTGCCCCCGTTCTCCCAGCACTGCCAGGCGCTGGTGGCATCCATGTTGTCGTCCGGGAAAGGCTCGTTGAAGAGATCGAAGACGACTTTGTTCTGCGACTTGAAAAGGGTCGCCACCGACGTCCAGAACGCCGTCGCGTTGACGTCGGGCATGGGTTGCTGCCCGGTGGCCGCCGCCCCGGCGTCCTCCGTCCAGTGGAGATCGAGGATGGGGTAGATGCCATTGTCGAGGAGCAAGGTGACGTAGGCGGCGATGGCGCTCTGGTACGTGGCGCCGGAATACAGGGCGGGGGCGCCGTTGCGCGACAGCCAGCAATCTTCGTTGAGCGGGACGCGCACGGAGTTGACGTTCCAGAGGAGCATGGCCGAGATCGAGGCCTGGTCGCTCGGCCCGTCGAAGATGCCGCTATCCTGGATGCACGCGTATTCGGTGCCCGGTCGATCCACCCCGAGCAGGCGAATGGCTTTCGTGCCGTCGTAGATCTGATTTCCTACGGCGTGCACCCCGGAGGCCGTCGTCCCGCTGTCCGGCCCGGCGCCGCCGTCCTTTCCGGCGTCGACGCCTGCCCCGGACCCGGTGTCCTCGCCGGCGTCCTTCGCCGACGCGCTGTCGACTTCGGCGCCGCTGTCGTGGGCGGAGCCGCTGTCCTGGGCCGAGCCGCTGTCCACTTCGGCGCCGCTATCCTCCCCCGAGCCGCCGTCCTCCGCGGTACCGCTGTCGGGCCGCGAACCGCTGCCCGTCCCGGTGTCTCGGCCCCCGTCGATCGCCGAGCCGGCATCCCTCTCCGACCCCAGGCTGGCGTCGTCGCCCGGCTCTTCCGCGTCAAAGTCGCCGGGCGCGCCGGACGATGATCCGCAGGCCGCCCCCATCGAAGCCAGAAGAACGACGCACCACCGCGAATTCGGACGCATTTGGAAATCCTCCCCGGGCTAGTGATTCTTGCGTGGTCGAAAGCACTCTTCGAGATTACCGACGAAGGTGTGCGCCCCGGTGTGGGTCAGCTGCGCGCCGAGGGCCACGTGGATCTTCCCACCGAGCTTCTGCCATCGCCTGCAGAACATGTAGTCCTCCGAGAGATAACGACGCTTCGACGGGTCGACGGGATCGGGCTCGGGACCGGCGGCAAAGAAGTCGTAGCGGGTGTCGCCGCGCGTCTCGGCGTCGGCGTCGTCGCTCTGGTACCGGATGCTGTCTCCCAGGACCTCGACCATCCGCGCCAGCACCTCCCGGCGAATGCACATGAAACCGGTGGGCGCGTCGCGGACCTCCAGGTAAAGCTGACCGCGCACCTCGAGGACCGGCTGGGAGTGCGCGGGATCGCCATCCTTCAGCCCCACCACGAAATGCGCCGCGGCCTGCGGCAGCTCTTCGACCGGCGCGCCCTGGCTCGCGGCGTGCGCGACGCTCGGCCAGTTGATGCGCTTGTTCGGATAGACGCCGGCCACCACGTCGAGGCCCGAGCCGACCAGGTTCACCACGTCCTGCGGGCGGAAACCCACGTCGGCGTCGATGAAGAGCAGGTGCGTGCAGTCGGTCTTCAAGAACTCCGCCGCGCAGTCGTTTCGCGCGCGCGGGATCAGCGATTCGTTGGCCAGAAAGCGCACGGTGGGGCGGCCGCCGGCCAGGGCCAGCGCGCAGCACAGGTCCAGCAGCGGGGCGACGTAGGTCGCATGAAGGACGCCCCCGTAGCAGGGAGTGGCCACGAAGAGTCGGGCGGCGGCCATCACGCCGACGCGCCGTCGACGATGCCCAGCTCTTCCTCGCGCGACGACAGGCAGCACTCGCTGCCCACCGGGAAGGTGCTGCACGCGTCGGGACGGATGGGGTAGATGCCGCACTTGTTGTCGTCCGCCAGGTGCTTGCAGCGCTTGTCCTTGCGGAGGACGAGGATGATCGCGCCGTCGTCGCGCCGGGCGTACGGAGCGCGCGCGAGATCGCCGCGACCGGCCTGCTCGAAGCGCGCGATGTCGACGTCGTCGAGCTGGACGCGGTTGTCCCGGCAACAGGAGCCGCAGGCCAGGCAGTCGAGCTCGAGGGTGCGCGTCGGCTCCGGATGGATGGAGTCGCGCACCACGCGAGAGCGCACGATGGCGTAGCAGTCGTGCGGAACCGGGATGAAGGCCATCCCCTGGAAGGGACCGCGGCGGGCGAGGCGGACCTCGGTGCGACCGAGGTCGAGCACCGACCAGCGCCCGAGATCCTGGTCGTCCCCCGCCTTCGGGCGCGTGAAGACCAGGCGGGCCTTGCGCGGCGAGATCCACACGATGGCATGGCCCCCGGCGCGCACCCACGCCGCCGCCTGCGCGAGGTGCGGCGAACGGTAGCTACGAACGACGGGGCGAACGACGCGCATCGTCTGCCGGCTTATAGCGCTACTCTCCGGAGCATGCGCGCCATCGTCATTCGCCAGCCGGGCGGCCCGGAAGTGCTGGAGCTCCGCGAGGTGCCCACGCCCCGGCCCTCGCGCGGAGAAGCGCTCGTGCGCGTGCGGGCGACGGCGGTGAACCGCGCCGACCTTCTCCAGCGCATGGGGAGATACGCCGCCCCGCCGGACGCGCCGCCGGACATCCCCGGGCTCGAGCTGGCCGGGGAGGTGGACGCCCTGGGCGAAGGGGTGACCGAGCTCGCGCCGGGGGATCGCGTCTTCGGCATCGTGGGCGGGGGGTCCTACGCCGAGCACGTGGTGGTGCACGCGAGGACGCTGGCGCGCATCCCGGCCGGCATGTCCTTCACCGACGCGGCCGCGGTGCCCGAGGCTTTCTTGACGGCGTGGGACGCCATGGTGGCCCAGGCGCGCCTCGCCTCGGGCGAGGTGGTGCTGGTGCATGCCGCCGGCAGCGGCGTGGGGACGGCGGGCTGGCAGATCGCCCTGGCCATCGGCGCGAGGCCGATCGGCACGACGCGCACGGCGGGCAAGCTCGCACGTGCGCGCGCGCTGGGGCTGAAGGAAGGCATCGTGGTCGAGGAGGGCGCCTTCGCCCGGGAGGTGCTGGCGCGCACCGGCGGCCGGGGAGCGGACGTGGTGCTGGAGCTCGTCGGAGGGGCCTACGTCGCGGAGGATCTGGCCTGCCTCGCGCTGCGCGGGCGCATCGTGGTGGTGGGCATGATGTCGGGCAGCGTGACCGAGCTGGACCTGGCAGCGCTGATGCACAGGCGCGCGGAGATCCGCGGCACCGTCCTGCGGGCACGGCCCCTGGAGGAGAAGATCCTGGCCGGCCGCGCGCTGGAGAGGCATCTGGTCCCCCTCTTCGAATCCGGGGCCCTGCGGCCCGTGGTCGACCGCGTGATGCCACTCGCCGAGGCGGCGGATGCGCACCGCGCCATGCAGAGCGACGAGACCTTCGGGAAGATCGTGCTGGAGGTCTAGGGCCGGACCGCTCACGAGCACCGCCACTGGCCGGGGGGCTTGCCGGTCCATCGCTTGAAAGCGCGGCTGAAGGCGGCGAGGTCGGCGAAGCCCAGACGGAAGGCAACGTCGGCGAGCGGGAGCGCCGGGTCGGCGAGCAGGCGTCGCGCCAGGTCGAGGCGCGCGCGGTCGAGCACCTCGGTGAATCGCGTCTGCTCCTCTTCGAGGCGCCGCTGCAACGTGCGCGCGCTCATGTGGAAGACGCGCGCGACCTCCGCCACGTCCGTCCCGACGGGAAGCGACCCGGCCAGGTGGACGGCCACGCGATCGGCGAGCGATGCGCCGCGCGGACGGGCCTCGAGCTCGCCTTCGACGATGGTGGCCAGCGTGTCCACGGTCCGCGCTTCGGCGAGCCGCATGGCGCACGATGGCCGGGACGAGCGACGAACGGCAGGGGAGAGCCTTGCGGGGACGGGCCATCGCTTGGAAGAAAGGACGATAGTCGGCGCACGCGCGCGGCGACGTTTCGGCGCGATGGGCCAAACGATTCGGCGCGCGCCGCCATGGGCATCGGGACGCCCGGCCCTAGAGTGTGTGCATGGCGATCGAGATCCTGCACCTGGACGGACGCTCGCTCTTTCGCACGGCCGGCGAAAAGCTGAGCGAGGCCGTGCAACAGGCCGTGGAGGACGGCGTCGACCTGGCGGGGGCCCGCCTCGCCGGCGCCGATCTGCGCGGCTGCGATCTGGAAGGCGCGCGACTGGCCGGCGCCGACCTGACCGGCGCGTTGCTCGATGGAGCGAACATCGAAGACGCGGATCTCGCCGGCGCCCGGCTGGACGACGCCAGCGCGCGCGGCGCCAACTTCGAGAACGCGTCGCTGGCGGGCACGTCGATGGCTCGCGCGAACCTCGACGGCTCGAACTTCGAGGGAGCCGACCTCACCGAGGCCATCCTCGAAGGAGCCCGGGCCGCGCGCGGGAACTTCGAGCGCGCGCGCATGACCGGCGTGCGAGCGGGCGCGGCGGTGCTCACCTCGGCGAACCTCGAGAAGTGCGATCTGAGCGAGGCCGACTTCTCGAAGGCCGATCTGTCCGGGGTCAACCTCGAGAAGTGCCTCCTGCGCGACGCCCGCATGGTCTCGGCCCTCCTGGCCGGGGCGAACATCGAGAAGGCCGACCTGCGCGGCGCCGATCTGTCCGACGCCGATCTGCGCGAGGCCCACCTCGAAAAGTGCGAGGTGGAAGGCGCCTGCCTCGATGGCGCGAAGCTTGGCGGGGCCAATCTGGAGAAGGTGCGGGGCCGGCTACGATCCCGCGCCGATTCTTGGCCGTATCGATGAAGGGGGTGATGCCCATGACGGTAGCGGCCTGGTCGACGGACGTCGTGCACTGCGCGCGGTGCGGGCACAGCTGCCCCGGGGAGGCGTGGCGAGCGCTTCCGCGAGAACGGACTCTCACCCACCACGAGTTGACGGGCTACGTGAGCGGCTGGCCCATCGACGCCGTGGTGGAGGTGCGGCGCTGCGCGGGCTGCGGGCGGGCCATCGCTCGCCGAGCACCGGCGTGACGGCCGAGCCTCAGTGATTGCGCGCATGCACCAGGCAGAGCGCCCGCTGCTGCCCGCCGCACTTCTCGCACGAGCACACCCGGATGTCCGTCCCGTCCGCCTCGCGCGCGCCGCAGATGGCGCAGACGCGCGCGCCGAATACGGGAACGCCGGACTCGAACTGCGTGAGCCGCGACTTCTGCCGCACCTGGAGGCTGCGCGACCGCCAGAGCCCCCACCAGTGCCCGCCGAAGAAGAGGACGTAGTTCCCCATGGCCGCCAGGATCGAGGCGCGCGTCCCCCAGTCGCCGCGCGCGAACGCCACGCCGAGGCCGATGGCGGCCACGATGCCCAGCCATTTCACGCGGATGGGCAAGATGAACATGAGCAGGATCTGCACGTCCGGAAAGACGGTCGCGAACGCCAGCATCAGCGACGCGTCGAGATAGAAGTTGGTCTGCGGTCCGGCGAGGATGGCGGCGACGATGGTCGCCAGCGCCCCCACGAGATAAAACGCGTTGAACTTGAAAGCCCCCCAGTTCTGCTCGAGGCTGGAGCCGATCCACCAGGTAAAGTAGAGGTTTACCAGGATCCAGATCGGCGAGCTGCCGATGGGCATGAAGAGGAAGGTGACCAGTCTCCACACCTCGCCGCGCCGGACCGCGTCCATGTCGAGGACGATGCGCGACATGATCTCCGGGCGCGTCAGCGACAGCACCCACATGAGCGCCATGCCCCCCACGATGAGCATCATCAGGTGCGGGATGGCGTAGCGCCCGATCTTCCGGTCGAGGCGCGCGAGGAGGCGATCCATTCCGGCGAGCGACTAGCACGTCCTCGGGGACTTGCGCAGACGACCCTGTGTGACAAATACTACCCGCGGACGCGGGCGTGCCACACGCCGGCGGTCCATACGTACGGGGACGCTCATGTCGACCCATGATTCCAGCCGCCCGAATCGACCCGCGACGCGGCTGGTTCTGCGAAAGATTGCTCCTGCCGCGGAGGCTCCCTCGGCCACCCGGCGGCCCAGCCCAGTCGCTCCGGCAAAGGCTTCGACTCCGGCACGCCCCTGGCCGCGCGCTTCGGTCGCGCCCCCGGCGGCGCTCCACGCCATGTCAGCGCCACCTCCGCCGGCGCCCATCCTCCCCCCTCCCCCGATCGGGCCGAGCACGTACGGCTCCTTGCCTCCAGTGGTGGCGAACATTTCCACCCCGCTCTTCGCGGTGCGCGAGGTCGCGCGCGAGGCGCCGACCTCGTCTTCGTGGAAGGGTGTGGTGGGAGGGACGGTGATCGGTCTCGCCATCGTCGGAGCGCTGGTCGTGGGAACGCGCCTGGCGTGGGCGCCTGCTCCCTCGGCGGCCACCTTCCGGCCCATCGTCCCGGCGGCCCTCACGGCGACGCCGCCGCCGACCAGCGCCCCGCCCGCGCCGGTCCCGTCGGATGTACCGGTGGCCGAACAAGCGCCAGGGTCGATGCCGGCGCCGGTCGTTGCCGCCGCGGTGTTGCCGCAGGGGCCGCCCCCGGTGCGGGTCAGCGCCCCTCTGTCCGTCCCGCGGGTGAGGCCTACCGACCCGAGCATGCCGAAAGCGACGACCGCGGTCGAGAGCGCCGCCGCGCCGCCCAAGGCCGCCGCTGCATCGAGCGACTCCACCCAGGAAGAGAACGCGCCGTCGCTGGTGCCGGTCATCCCTTCCAGCGCTCCGGCCGATGGGGATCCGTTCGTTATGGCCGTACAGCACGAGATCGACGAAGATCAGAAGTCGCACGGCGCGAAGTAGCCGGCCAACGCGCCGCGTCTCACGCTCGACGCGCCGATGTGGGGGCGTATGCGCCAACTCGGGTGACGATTGGAGCGACGGAACATTTCGGTCCCGGCCATGCTCGGAGGGAAGACCGTGGACGCTGCAGAGCCGCCCCGCATTGTCTTCGAAAGACCCGCGCCGTGCCGCGAGAGCGACGGTCCCGCGGACCTGTTGAAGCGCGCGCTCGCGCCCACCCTGGCGCCCGGGCACGGATGGACCGTGTCCATGCGGGTGGATCGCGCGGGGCGGACCAGCCTTCGCGCCGAGGGCGAGATTACGCGCGACGAGGGAGTCGTCGTGGCACGCCGGACCCTTTCCGGGGCGAACGCGGACTGCGGAGCCCTCGCGCGGGCAGTGGGGGTCTGGGCTGCGCTGGTGCTGGATGCCGAGATGCAACGCGCCAGCGCGGCGTCGAGCCCGACCCTGGCGGCAGCGAGTGCCTCGTCGAATCCGATCGGCGCCGCGACCAGCATGGAGGCCGGGACGGTCGATCGAAGCGAGTCGGCCGCGGCAGCCGCACTGGGCCACGGTGACAAGGCCGGCGACACGGGAGGAGACGCTCTCCCGGCGTCTGCCGAGGGCGGTCCCACGTCCACGAGCGGGGAACACGCGGCCCCGTGGCCCGCGCCGGCGGTCGCCGAAGCGCCGTCTCCCGAGCATGACGGGGTCCTCCGTCACGACGAAGCGCGCGTGCTCGAGCTCGGCGCGGGAATGTTCTTGATGACCGGCACCGGCGGGGGCGCCGTCGCGGGGCCCACCGCGTTCGTGATGATCGAGGCAGGGCACGGGGTCTTTCTCCGTCCCGCCCTGGCCTTCGGGGAGTCGCTGACCTCGCTGCCCCCCGCCGATGTGAACGCCGCGCGGTGGCTGGATGCGCGCTTCGATACCTGCCTTCGCCTGCCAGGTCTCTATACGCGGCATCACGGCATGCAGCTCGACCTCTGCGGAGGCACCGACCTCGGCGCCACCACCATCGAAGCGGGCAGCGGGACGACGCTCCCGTACGTCAACCTCGGCCCCAGCCTGGACATGCGCGGCGAGCTGGGGAGCCGTCTCTCCGCCGTTCTCCGCGTGGTTGCCGGCATTAACCTTCTGCGCGATTCCTTCGTGGACCTGAGCGGCGCGCGCGAAGCCCCGCCCATCGCCGCCGGACGCCTCGAGCTGGCCTTTTCCTGGGATGTGCGGTGACGGACGTGACCCCCCGCGGCCATTGTCCCGAGGTGACCTCCCCGGGCGTCCTGGCAGTGCACGCGCCGCCGTCGCGCCCGTCGCTGCGTCCCATGGCCCTGTCGCTGCCCGCCGCCAGCGCGGACACGCGCGCGCGCAGCTTCCGGGTCCTCTACGACGCCCACCTGGACTTCGTCTGGCGCAACCTTCGTCGCCTCGGCGTGCACGAGTCGGACGTCGAGGACCGGATGCAGGAGGTCTTCGTGGTCGCGCACCGGCGCTTCGATCAGTTCGAGGAGCGAGGGCATGGGCCGCGGGCGTGGCTGTTCCAGATCGTGCTGCGCGTGGCCAGCGACGCCCGCCGTCATCGACGTCGCCATCCCGAGGATCCCGACGGGGGCGACGCGCTGGGGCGCGCCTCGGTGCAGGCTCCGCAGACCGACGCGGTGCTGCGGAGCGAGGCCCTTTCGCGGCTCGACGCAGCGCTGGAGACCATCGAGGTGCGGCGCCGGGCGGTGCTGGTGCTGCACGAAATCGAGGAAATGACCGCGCCGGAGATCGCTCGTGTCCTCCAGATCCCCCTCAACACCGTGTACTCGCGCCTGCGTGTCGCCCGGACGGAGCTCGAAGCCGCCCTCGGACCGGACGTCCCGGAAGGGAGCACGCGATGAGCGAGCCGCGTCTCTCCCCGGCGACGCGCGCGCTGCTTCGTGCGGCGAGAGCCGACGCGCCGAGCGACGCCGCCCGGGCCAAGGTGTGGTCGGCGGTGGCGAGCACGGCGGGGGCTGCGGCCGCAGGGGCGGGCGGCACGGCGTCGACGCCGCCGGGCGTGCTCGGGTCCGGGGCGGCCAGCGCCTCGAAGATGATCGCCCTGGGGACGCTTCTCGGAGGGACGGTGACCGTCGGTCTGGCCACGTTGCTCCTTCGCCTCGGAGCGGTGCCCGACAACCCGCCGCCCTCGCCACCCGCCGTGGCGGTCTTCGCCGCCGCCCCCGCGGGGACCGGCGCCCGGACGACGGTGCCGGTGACGCTCGTCGAGCCTCCTTCCCCGGCGGTCGTCGACCTGACCGCGGACCCTGTTCCCGCGGGGCCCCCGGTCTTTCCGTCGTCTGCGACGGCCGCGCGCGGCGGCCTCACTTCCGGGTCGCCGCCGGTGCTCCTTCCCCGGACCGCCACCGCAGCCGCCGCCACGCCCCCGCCTCACGGCGCGGCTTCGTCCCGGTTGCCCGACGACGCGCTGGCCCAGGAGGCCTCGCTGGTGGCCCGTGCTCACGCTGCGCTCGTCGGCGGGGATCCCCGGTCCGCCTTGCGCGCGGTCGGGGCCGCCCGGAGAGTGCCGTCGCACGTGCTGGGACCCGAAGAGCTGTCCATCGAGGCGCAAGCTCTGCGGGCCCTCGGACGCGACGATCAGGCGAAGAACGTCGACTCCACGTTGAGGAGACTGTTCCCGGAGTCCGCGCTCGCCCGTTAGCGCTGCCACGGCTTGCCGCCGGGTCAGGGAAAGGGCGTCCCCCGGCCCTCTCCCTCGGCCAGGGCGCGCAGATCCCCGCACGCCTCGGGGCCGAGGTCGCCCTTCTCCATGGGATCCGCGACCACGTCGACGCAGTGCCATGCGCGGTCGCCTTGCGCTGCCAGGAGCTTGCGTGTCCCGCGCATGGCGCCCCAGTTTTGCAACGCGCACGAAAAGAGGGGCGAGCAGTTGGTCATCACCAGCGCACGCTCCGCCGGCGGCGCTCCTCGCAGCAGGCTCACCCCCGGCATCGCCGCGCGCAGCGCTCCGAGCTCCGGCGCGTCCCACACCCCGAGGAGGTCGAGCAGCGTCGGCGCGATGTCGAGCTCCGTGAGCGGGACGTCCTCGAGCGCGCGCAGGTGCGCTTCCTCCTCGGCGGTGAGGGTGCCCGGCGGCGCGTCGATCCACATCGGCACGCGGATCTCGTCGTCGTAGAGGTTCCAGGTATGCCCCGTCTGGCCGTGCTCGCCGAGCTGCTCGCCGTGGTCGGAGAGGAACACCACCACGGTGCGCTCGCCGCCCGGCCGCGCGCGGAACGCGGCGAGAAAGCGCGCCAGGAGCTTGTCCTGCCGGTGGAGCGCGTCCCAGTAGCGAATGCGGGTCCGGCCGCAGGCGTCCATCGTGCGCCAGTCGTATCTCGACGAGAAGGCCAGATCGCTTGGGTCCACTTGATAGGGGAAGTGCGTGTTGGCGAGCTGGGCGATGGCCAGATACGGCGCGCGCAGGCGGGAGAGGCCGGGGAGCACCCGATCGAGGAGACGCCCGTCGTCGGCGCCGTCCAGGTAATCGGCATAGGGATCGAGCTCCGTCCCGGAGACGAAGTCGCTGAGGGGCAGCCCCTCGAGAAAGCGACCCGCGTTGGCGTAGAGGAGGTTCTGCGAGGTGAAGAACGCGGCGTCGACGCCGGCCGCGCGGGCATACTCCGGCAGGAGCGGCGCCGAGAGCAGCGAGTCGCGCGGCTCGGCGGGCGAATGGCCGCTCAGCATGGTCACCATCGAGAGCGCGGTGGTCGAGTCCAGCGCACGCATCTGCCCGAAGCCGTGCCGCTCGGGGAGCAGCCGGTTGGTGAAGGGGTTCCTCGGACAGTCCGCGTCGTCCGGGCTCGGCGCGCTGCACATGTCCTCCCCGCGGACCGACTCGTCGACGAGGAGAAGCACGCTGCGCGCCCGGGCGGGATGCGGATGCAGCGCCGGCACGCCCTCCGGCGAGCGCGCCGCCGGCAGCCATCGGAGCTCCACCATCACGTCCTCGTGGGTGCGATGCGAGCGCGCCAGGGCCCCGACGGCGGCGAGCCACAGGACATCCGGGCTGGTCCCGCTGTCCCATCCCGCATCCGCCTTGCCCCAGGCCATCGCCGCCGCCAGCCCGAGGACGCCCACGGGAAGCGCCAGCCGCCCCGCCGACCTCCTCGGCGGTGCGAGCCGGCGGAGGGCGACGACCACCGCGAGAACGAAGACCACCGGCGCGAGGAGACAGGCCAGTCCCCGCAGGCGATCGCCCCACAGCGCGTGACCGAGAAAGGGGGTCAGCGAGTTGCCCATGAGCGCCGTCCGCCAGTTCAGGTACGAGCGGTAGCGTCCCCAGGTCTGGAGCTGCGTCCCCAGCGCGAGGAGCGCCATCGCCGCCAGGAGCGACCGCGCCGCCCAGCGCGTCCACGAGCGTCTGCGCGCCGACGCCAGGGTGAGCGCGCTCCAGGCCACGGCCCCCAGCGCGAAGCACGCCAGGTAGGCCACCACCGCGTCGCGCGTGAACGCCCGGAGGAGCGCGCCACGCAGCGCGAAGTCGAGCCCCAGGAGGGCCAGGGCCGGCGCGACGACGAGCGACCGCGCGAGCCGGCGTCGACCGGTCACCTACCGTGCTCTTCCCCGCGCCTTCGAAAGGGCATCCTCCACCATGACCCTTTGTTCGCCCGGATCGGCCCAGCGGCGCTGCTGGTGCGTCGAGAGCTGGTGCAGCGGATCGAAGTACGGAAAGAGCTGTCCCGGCTTGACGCTAGGGGCCGAGTAGACGCTGACCCCGGTGTCGCGGTCGTAGTACTCGAACGAGTGCGCGTCGCGCTTGCCGCCGCCGCCGGGGGCGTCCACGACGAAGGTCGGCGTGTTGTAGCCGGCGGTGATTCCTCGCACGCTCTTCTCGATGAAGACGGCCGTGTCCACGCTGGTCCGCAGGTCTTCCACGCCCCGCACCATGTCGTGCACGTAGACGTAGTAGGGGTGCACGTTGACGTGCCCCAGACGCTTCACGAGGAGCCCCATGGAGGCCACGCTGTCGTTCACCCCGCGAATCAGCACGCTCTGGTTGCGCACCACGATGCCGCGCTCGAAGAGGCGCCCCATGGCGTCCTCGGTGATGCCGGTGATCTCGGCGGCGTTGTTGAAGTGGGTGTGCAGCACCACGTCCTTGCGGAGCTTGCGGCCCTTCTCGACCACGCGGGTCAGCGCGTCGAGCCACGGGTCGTCGGTGAGGATCTTCATGGGCATGACCGCTGGGCCCTTGGTGGCGAAGCGCATGCGGCGCACGCTGGGGATGGCCAGCAGCGCCTCACCGATCTCTTCGATGTGCTGCGCGCGGAGCTGGTAGGCGTCGCCCCCGCTGATCACGATGTCCTCCAGCTCGGGGCGGGACGCGATGTACTGGTAGGCGCGTCGCCAGCGATCGTCGTTGGGGCGCAGGTGCACCTTCTCCACCTCGTCGGTGTCGAGGCCGATGGCGTAGGAGCGCGTGCAGAAGCGGCAGTACACCGGACAGGTGTCGAGCGGTAGAAAGAGCGCCTTGTCCGGGTAGCGGTGGGTGAGGCCGGGGACGGGCGCATCGACCTGCTCGTGCAGCGAGTCGAGGCCGAGCTTGGGGTGGTCGGCAAGCAGGCGCGACGCCAGCGGGAAGAACTGGATGCGCTCGGGATCCTCGTAGGGGTGCTCCCAGTCGATGAGCGCGACCAGGTACGGGCTCACGCGCACGCTCATCGGCGCGCGCTTCATGCCTCCTTCGAGGTCGGCGATGAATCCTGGCGGCACCAGCTCCTGGATGGTCTCGACCAGCCTGGAGACCTTGGTGATGGAGCTCCTGGCCTGCCAGGCGTGGTCGAGAAAGGTGGCCTCGTCGACGGCTTTGTAGGCGGGGATTTTCTGCCACCAGGGACCGAGACGGAGCTCCCGGTGCTCCAGCGCGACGCTCTCGACCGGTTGCCTCCTGGCGACCTGGTGGGCCGGATCGCGCGCGAGGATCGGCAGCGGCGGAGAGGACATGTCTTGCTTTCCGGCCCTTTCTCCCATGGAGCTAGCGCAGCTTGCAACTCCACGCCGCTTCTCTTCCTCGTTCTCGCCGTATCGACGGCCATGGCGTCATGCGCCATACCTCGACGCGGCGCGCCTCAGCTCGAGTGAAAGCTCGGCGGCCAGCTCCTGCGGCTCGAGGACGTGCGCCGCCGCGCCGAACCCCAGGACCCACGCGCGCAGGCGCGCCAGGACCTCGGGCGTCTCGGGGAGGGTGAGGGACACGCGCACCCGCCCATCGGGGGCCAGCGCGACCTTCTGCGAGGGATGGACCTTCCTGGCACGGACGGCCGCCGCAGCGCGAGGCTCGAACTCCACCAGCAACCGGGTCATGCGCCCGGCGGTGGAGCGCGCCACGCCGAAATCCCCTTGCAGCCACTCGGACAGCGCGAAGTCGGCGGGCAGCTCGAAGCGCTCGCTCTCCTGAGTCTGCACGTCGCTCATGCGATCGAAGACGAACGCGCGGAGACTTGCTCGATCCACGTCGCGCGCGACGCAGGTGATGCTCCCGCCCTGGAGGACCAGGGCATACGGCTGCGCGGTGACGCGCGTTCCCTTTCCCGTCTCCGCCCCCTCGTCGCGGTAGCGGAAGCGCAACACGGTGAGCTCGGCCACCGCCTGGAAGGCGGCGTCGATGTCCTCGCTGCGATGGGAGTACGCCTGCGCCAGGGAAGGAACGTAGGCGAAGCGATCCTCCAGGTGACCCTCGCCGGCGGCGTCGCCCAGCGCCGACGGTCGCGCAGCGGCGCGCAAGGCGGGGCGGTGCGCGACCTGCTCTACCTGACGCAGCGCCAGCTCGATCTCGTCGAACAGCGCGGAGCCGCGCAGCACCTCGAAGACCCGCCGGGCGGCGAGGAGCCCGTACGCCTGCGTACGGCGAAGGGCGATGGTGCGCCCGCGCTCGCTCGGCTTGATGCGCCACAGGTGCGCCGCTCCGGGCCGCACCTCCACCGACTCGACCTCGGTGATGAGCGACAGCTCCCGAAGGTACCGGCGGACCGAGCGCGTGGTGACGCGCAACATGATCGCCAGGTCTTCCAGCGTCAACCCGGCGGCGTGCGCCTCCAGCCGCTCGCGCAGAAAATCGAGGCGACGGTGCTGGGTGAACTTGCCGGCCGGTCGCCCCACGCGGGGCACCTTGGGTCGCGGGATGGGACGGAGAGGCATCGTGGGATCCGGCGGGAAGGCCCTCCCCGCCCGAGCCCGGAGGATAGAACGCAATGCTGCGCTTCCATTGAGCATAGAGGAGACCCAATGTTCTTCCGGCAGGCTCCTCGACGACGCCGTTTCGGCTGGGGAGCGGCGCTCCCCTCGAACGAGACCGTCACGACGGAGTCTGTCGGTCCTTTGACCGACAGTCTAGGCAGTTCGCCGCTCGGCCCGCGGCTGGTCGGGTTGCCGGTGCAGGGGACCGGTGATGAGCCGCGCCCCGCGGTCGTAGGAGACGAACGACCAGAACCACTGATAGAGCACGATGACGCGATTGCGGAATCCGACCAGGAAGAGCAAGTGCAGAACGAGCCAGGCAAACCAGGCCGGCGGTCCGGAGAGCTTCAGCCGGCCCAGATCGGCGACGGCGGAGGCGCGGCCGACCGTAGCCAGGGAGCCTTTGTTGGCGTAGCGGAACGGCGTCAGCGCCTCGCCGCGAATGGCCCTGAGCACGTTCTTGGCGACGTGCCGGCCCTCCTGCATGGCCGCCGGCGCGACGCCCGGCACCTGGACGCCGTTCTGGACGAGACAGGCCAGATCGCCGATCACGAAGATCTCGGGATGGCCCGCCACGTTGAGCTCGGGCTGAACGATGACGCGCCCCGCGCGATCGAGCGGGACCCCCATGGCCCGGCCGAAGCCGGACCCTGCCACGCCCGCGGCCCACAAGACGGTCCGCGTCGCAATGCGCTCGCTCCCCCCGACGGTGACCCCTTCGGCATCGATCCCCGTCACCCTCTGCCCCGTTCGCACGTCCACCCCCAGGCGCACGAGCTGCTGGCGGGCCTTGTGGGAGAGGGCGGGCACGTAGCTCGGCAAGACGCGGTCGGAGCCCTCGAGCAAGATGACCTGCGCCTGGGCGGGGTTGATGCGCCGGAAATCGCGCGCCAGGGCATGCTGCGCGATCTCGCAGAGGGCCCCCGAGAGCTCCACCCCGGTCGGACCTCCGCCGACCACGACGAAGGTGATCCACGCCTCGCTCTTCTCTTTGTCGCGCTCGCGCTCGGCGCGCTCGAATGCCGAGAGGACGCGCCGCCGGATTTCCAGAGCGTCTCCGATGCTCTTCAGCCCGGGCGCGTACGGGGTCCAGCCGTCGCGGCCGAAGTAGGAGTGCCTCGCCCCCGTCGCCACAATCAAGTAATCGTAGCCGACCGAACCGTCGTCGAGCACGAGCTCCTTGGCTCCCAGGTCCAGCGCCTTGGCCTCGGCCAGCAGGACCTCGACGTTCTTCTGCTTGCGGAGGATGCGCCGGATGGGAATGGCGATGTCTCCCGGATTCAAGGCCGCCGTGGCCACCTGGTAGAGCAGTGGTTGAAACAGGTGATGGTTTCGCCGGTCGATGAGGGTCACGTTCACCGGCGCACGGTCCAGCGCACGCGCGGCGTTCAATCCTCCGAATCCTCCCCCTACGATCACCACTCGGGGCAACATGATGAATCCTCCAGGGTGCGAGCCCGCGCCGGAGAGGCTGGCACGCCGTCGATAGCCGGAACGCCGCGGCCCCATGGCTCGACGATGTCGAAGACGTTTCGGCGTCGCGTCGTGATCCGAGGCCCGAGCCGGCCGCGACCGCCCGACGCCGAGGCAGACTACCGCGACAAAGCGGCGTGGATCGAGTCGTTTCCCGCAGGCGCGCGGACGGGGACGAGCATGAGCGCAAGTCCGAGGACGGCGAACAGCACGCACCCCTCGAAGACCGCGCGATACCCGAAGCGCCACGCCAGGCCCACGAAGAGGAAGTAGCCCGCCGTCGATCCGATGCGTTGTGACGTGGAATAGAGGTTCGTCGCCGTGCCCGGATGGTGGGGCAGGTGGTTCTGAAAATAGGTGATCGCCACGCCGGAGATGACCGCGGTCGCCGCGGCCGCGAGCGCCTGACAGAGGTAGACGTGCCAGGGAGCGGTCACCAAGCAGAGTGACGCGTAGTACGCCGCGCTGATGAGCATACCGACGCGGATGATCCGCGCGGCCAGGTGCCTGGTGGCCAGCCAGCCGAAGTACAGCATGAAGGGAAGCTCGAAGACCGGCGCCACGCTGTAGGCGACGCCCACGTTCGCCTCGCTGCCCCCCAGCGTCTTCACGATGAAGAGCGGCAGGTTCATCATGGCGACGGTCATCGCCGCCGTGATGAGGACGAAGGCCGCGAAATGCGCCAGGACGTCGCCACGGGCCAGCAGGGCGAGCAGCGACTGGGAGCTCGGCTCGCGGGAGAGCGACGCCCGCGGCCGCCCGGCCGGCACGCCGTGCCAGACCACGGCCGCGAAGAGCGCGAGGTCGGCCGCCGCCCCGAGAAAAAGGCCGCGATAGGAGAAGCGCACCAGGATGATCGACGCGATGGCCGGCCCGATCGTCCAGGCCAGGGCGATGAACATGCGAAACACGTTGATGTAAAAGGCGCTCAGCGCCGGATCAGCGTCCGACTCCGAAAGGAGCTCGCGCGCGTAGGCGAAGAGCTGAGAAAAGGTGATCGACGAGACGCCGAGAGCCAGGCTCCCGACCGCGACCAGCGACCAGAAGCTGCGAAGATAGGCATATCCCAGGTAGCCGATGCAGCCGGCCACGCTGGCGACGAGCAAGATGGCGCGGCGGCTGACACGCACGTCGGAATAGTGCGCGAGTACGGTGGAGATGACGATGCCCGACGCCGCGTTCAGGGTCATGAACGTGCCGAAGCGAACGAGGCTCATCCGGACCTCGAGGGTGCCGAACATCGACATGAACGGCGCCACGAACGAGGTCGAGATCCCCTGCAAAACATTGAGGAGGAGCAGCCGCCGAAAGCTGGGGTGGCGGTAAAGGACGCGGGCGCGATGGACGAAGTCGCTCACCCGGGCGCCCACGATAACGGGCCGGCCGCGTGGGCAAAAGGAGTAGCGCGCGGCACCGGTCAGATCGGCCGGTCCCTCATCTCCTTCTTGTACTTGTCCTTGTATTGCCGGTGGCAGCCTCGGCACGAGGCCTTCACGCCGTCGAGGCTCTGCGCCTGCGCGGCGCTGGCGCCGTCCCTGGCGATGGATGCCCAGTTCGCGTACCCCGGGGGTGCGAAGCCGACCACCTGGGTGAGCGCGACGCCCAGCGCATCGAAGTCCTGGGCGCTCATCGCCGCGGCCGTGTTGGCCTTCATCCACCCGCCCAGCGGACAGGGCGGCAGGGGCTTGTCGCCGCAAGTCGTCGCCTTCGCGCCGCCGTCGGCGCTGCTCGTGGCCATGGCCGTCGCCGTCGAGGTCGCCGCGGCGTTCGCGGACGGCGCCGTGCTTGGTGTCGCGGATGCGGTCGTGGTCGCGCCGCGGGCCGTCGTCGCGCTGGCCGCCTCCGGCGTCCCCGCCTCCACCGCGTCAGGCGGATCCGTGGACGGCGTCCCGGGATCCTTCGAGCATCCCGCCCCCGTCCCTCCCAGCACCCCCGCCAGCAGCAGCGCCCGCGTCAGCCGCGACATCGGCATCATCGCCAGCCACGATAGCAACTCGTCTGCCCCCTTGGTCATCGGTGCTATTCGTCTCCCGCTCCCTCATGCGTACCCTGGTCGAGCTCATTGCGGCGAAGCGCGACGGCGAGACGCTGGCCGCCGCGGAGATCGGCCACCTTGTCGCGTCGTTCGCCAGCGGCGCGCTGGCCGATTACCAGATGACGGCGTGGCTCATGGCGGTCTTCTTTCGCGGCCTCGACGACCAAGAGACGGTGGCCTTGACGGACGCCATGTTGTACAGCGGGCGCGTCCTCGATCTCTCCGCCGTTCCTGGTTTCAAGGTCGACAAGCACTCCACGGGCGGCGTCGGCGACAAGGTCTCCATCGCGCTCGCCCCGCTGGTCGCGGCCTGCGGCGTGCCCGTCCCCATGGTGAGCGGACGCGGCCTCGGTCACACCGGCGGAACGCTCGACAAGCTGGAGGCCATCCCCGGCTTCTCGACGCAGCTCTCGGCTGCGGACTTCGCGCGCATCGTGGGGGAGGTCGGCTGCTGCATGATCGGCCAGACCGCCGAGATCGCCCCCGCCGACCGGCGCATGTACGCGCTGCGCGACGTGACTGCGACCGTCGAGTGCATTCCCCTCATCGTCGCCTCCATTCTCTCCAAGAAGCTGGCCGAGGGCATCGACGGCCTGGTGCTCGACGTGAAGGTCGGTCGCGGCGCCTTCATGAAGACCGAGAGGGACGCGCGCGCGCTCGCCGAAGCGCTGGTCCGGGTGGGGACGCGCGCCGGCAAGAAGGTGGTCGCGCTGCTCACCGACATGGAGGCCCCTCTCGGCGTCGCCGTGGGCAATGCGGTGGAGACGCGCGAGGCGCTCGACGTCCTGGCGGGCGGCGGTCCGCCGGACCTGGTGGAGTGCACCATGCGCCTCGGCGCCGAGATGCTGGTGATGGGCGGCGTCGCGCAAGGGAACGCGGACGCGGGCGCACGCCTGGCGAGGGCCATCGCCACGGGTGCCGCGGCCCGGACCGCGGAGCGCATGATCGCCGCGCAGGGAGGCGACCCGCGCGTGGTGGGCGATCGGTCGCTCCTGGAGGTGGCCCGCGAAGAGGTCGTGGTCGAAGCCGCGCACGACGGGTACCTGGTGCGCGTGGATGCGCTCGCGATCGGGCTCGCCGCCGTCGCGATGGGGGCGGGCCGCACGCGCGCCGATCAGCGGGTCGACCCCGCCGTGGGCCTCTACATCGATGGCCGACCGGGCATGCGCGTCACGCGCGGACAAGCGCTGGCCCGTCTGCGGGTGAGGAGCAAGGAGGACGCCGCGCCGGTCGTCGAGCGCGTGGCGGGGAGCTTCGAGGTCGGCGATGCGCCGCGGGCTGCGCGGGCTCTCCTGCTCGGTCGGTTCCCCGCGGCCTGAAAGGACACGCTCGACCACCGAGCGTCGTTGCGGCTAGATTCGCGCCCCCAAAAGGAGGTTCCCTCATGGTGCGAAGGCGGACGGCAGTCGCCGCGGGCGTGGGTGCGATGCTGGTCGGATCGGTCGCTCACGCGCAATCGAAGGCGGAGTTCGGCGACAAGGGCGAGTTCATCTTCAGCGCCGATCGACTGCTGCCGGTCCTCGGGTACTCCCGCGTCTCGCAGGACGAGACGGGACCCCTCGGCGCCGGCATCACCAAGGTCAGCAACAGCGAATCTTCCAGCTCCCTCGGCTTCTTCTGGGGTGGTTCACCCGGCTTCGCCACGGCCATCGGCGGCAACGAGGCCACGCTCCCCAACCTTTACACCGTTCCGCGCCTGGGCTTCGACTACACCCTTCTTCCCAACGTCACGGTCGGCGGGGACCTGGTGCTCTTCTTTACCCTCGGCGGAAGCCAGAGCCAGGAGACCGACAACAACGGCGGGGGCAAGACCACGACCTCGGTCAGCGAGCCGAAGTCGACCATCTTCGGCATCGCGCCTCGCGGCGGCTACATCTTGCACCTCACGGACCTCTTGTCGCTGTGGTTGCGCGGCGGTTTCTCGTACTACACGGCGACGGTCCGGCAGACGGTGTCCAACAACAACGTGGAGACCACCAACAGCGTGAACATCGATCAGCTCGCGCTCGACCTCGACCCGCAGCTGGTCATCACGCCCGTCCCGCACTTCGGCTTCACGGCCGGCCTCACGGCCGACGTCCCGCTGACCGGAGGACACTCGATCAGCACGAATACGCCGACCACCTCGACCAGCAACTCGGCGTCGTCGTCGTTCTTCTACATCGGCGCCACCGTCGGCCTGGTGGGCTGGTTCTGACGTCGCTCCGCCTCCCTACTTCAGCCTCGCTCCGGGCTCGGCATCTCCATCCACCGTCGCCAGGACGAGTTTCTCGCTCGGCCCCGTGGCGAGAATCATCCCGTGCGAGACCAGGCCCTTGCCGAAGTCGCGCGGGGCGAGGTTCGCCACGACGACGACCTTACGCCCCACGAGGTGCTGCGGCGCGAAGGACAGCGCCAGCCCGGCGACGATGGTGCGCGGGCCTTCTTCGCCGACGTCCACCGCGAGTCGCAGGAGCTTGTCCTTCTTGGGCACCTTCTCGCAGCTCTGCACCAGCCCGACGCGAAGGTCCACTGTGGCAAACTGGTCGTAGCCAATGGTCGTCAGGGTCGCGGTCGTGGGATCGTTTGCACCCGGGGTCGTGGTACTCGCCTCCGCAACTGCCGGCGACACACCTGCCGTGTCAGGCGTCCTCGGCGTCAGCCTCTCCAGAAGCGCCTTGGCTCCCACCGGGTCCACGGTGGGAAACAGCGGCGATCCCGGCGCCAGGGCTTCCCCCGCCGCGCGCGCCTCGGCTCCTTCCGGCCAGCGCGTCTTCTCGTCCACCGGAGGGAGGCCGAGCTGGGCGCGCATCTCGCCGCTCTTCTTCGGCAGCACCGGCCAGATCATCACGCTGAGCACACGCAGCACCTCGAGCAAGGTCGCCAGGATGGTTCCCACCCGTGCGCTCCCGCCGTCCTTTTTGGCCTCCGCCCAGGGGGCCGCGCGATCGACGTAGGTGTTCGCCGCCGACGACAGCGCCCAGGTCGCCTCCAGCGCGCGATGCGGAGCGATGGCCTCCCACTCGTCCGCCGCGCGTAGCGCCGCACGCTCCGCCTCGTCGAGCAGCTCGACTTCGAGCGGCGTCGCCGTGCCGGGCGCGGGCACCTTGCCTTCCGTCATCTTCACGCAGAGGCCCAGCGTCCTCGCCAGCAAATTGCCGAGGTTCTTCCCCAGGTCGGCGTTGTAGCGCTCGATCATCGCGGTCAGGTCGAAGTCCCCGTCCTGCCCGAAGGCGATGGCCCGAAGGAGCTGGTAGCGAAGGACGTCGGCTCCGCCCCGCTCGCTCCCGCAGATGCCGCCGAACGCGCTGGCGATCCCCACCGGATCGACGGCGTTGCGCAGCGACTTGCCCATCTTCTGTCCGTTGAAGGTGAGAAACCCGTGCGCGTAGACGGTCTTCGGCAGCTCGATCCCTGCGCTCATCAGGAGCGCCGGCCAGTAGACGGCATGAAAGCGAAGGATGTCTTTGCCCACCAGGTGCAAGACGCTCTGGTCGCTCCAGTATTTCTTGTGCTCCTCGGTGTCTTGCAGGGCGCTCCAGTAGTTCGTGAGCGCGTCGAACCATACGTACATCACGTGCTTCGGGTTGCCCGGCACGGGGATGCCCCAGGTGAAGGTGGTGCGCGAGACACTCAGATCTCTCAGCCCCCCGCGGACGAAGCTGAGCACCTCGTTGCGCCGCGTGTCGGGCTGAATGAAGCCCGGGTGGGCCTCGTAGTACGCAAGCAGGGGCACTGCGTACTTCGACAGCCGGAACAGGTACGTCTCTTCCTTCACCCGCTCGATGGTCATGGTCGGGTGCAGCGGACAGATGTTGCCGGGAAGAAGCTCCTTCTCGGTCTTGAGCTCCTCGCACCCCACGCAATACCAACCCTCGTAGTCGCCGAGGTAGAGGTCGCCCTTCTTCTCGATGGTCTGCCACAGCTCCTGGACGAGCTTCTCGTGACGCGGCTGCGTGGTGCGGATGAAGTCGTCCGGCACGACTTCGAGCTTGGGCCAGGTGGCTTCGAAGCGGTCGCTCATCACGCGCACGAACTCCGACGGCGAGACGCCGCGCGCCAGCGCTTCACGCTCGAGCTTCAGCCCGTGTTCGTCGGTGCCGGTGAGCATGCGCGTCGCGTCGCCGCGCAGCAGGTGATAGCGGCGCAGGGCATCGGCCACGATGGTGGTGTAGGCGGTCCCCAGGTGGGGGACGTCGTTCACGTAGTAAATGGGCGTCGTGACATAGAAGCGAGCCATCGGAAAGCCGACGGCTTAGCACGGCCCGCGGTCATGCTCTTCCCAGGGGCATGAGCACGGGCGACGACGGTGGGCGCGACCCGCGAGGCGCCCTGTCGAGCGCCCTCCGGAGCGGAAGCATGAAGAGGCGATCAACGGCCCTTCGCAGCTCCCTCGGAGGCGGCTCGCCGGTCACGGACTGCATGAGCCGCGCGTCTTGCGCACCCTGGAGCGACGCGCTGCTTTCCCCGAGCGGCGCCACAAGGACCACCTCGCCGTCCCCCTGACGCACCCAGGTCGCCTGGCAGACCGAGACCGCGTGCACTCCCGGCTCCTCGAAGACGAACGCGCGCCATTCCAGCGGCGCCGACAGATCGATGCGCCGCGCTCCTACGCGCAGCTCGCCGCGATCGAGCACCACGGGGTCGCCGCTCGCGTCTTGCAGGTACATGCGGTCGAGCGCCCCTGGCGCACGTCGCGCCAGCGTCGAGAGGAGCTTCTCCGCGTCCGCCGCGCAGAGGGCCCCGGCCTCGTGGGATCGCAGGTCGGCGTCGGCGGCGCTCACGGCGCGGGCGAAGAGGGACGGAGCCTCGGCGGCGTCCCCTGCGTCGAGCACACGTACGGCAAGAAACCGCGTGGCCTGAGCGCTGGTGAACGCCAGCGCGAGGCGGGAGCGATCGGGGCTCGCCAGTACGGTCACCCCGAAAGGCTCGGCCCAGACGACGAGCGGGGG
>Ga0302325_10003737_pt1 | contig 35611 bp, 33 predicted proteins | sample Palsa_T0_2_FD_201948 | JGI IMG/M metagenome (GOLD analysis project Ga0302325, IMG submission 201948) | Peat permafrost microbial communities from Stordalen Mire near Abisko, Sweden - Palsa_T0_2 | ecosystem: Environmental > Terrestrial > Soil > Palsa > Peat permafrost | place: Sweden: Abisko...
CGGCTGGCTATTCGTTGGACCGGAAGACTCGATGGTCTCCTGGACAACATCTACTGAAAGACATCTCGCTAGTTAAAGCGAAGCCGCTGCTCGCGTTGTACCCGAATACATATCGTCCCCCGAATCCGCCACGAGGTGATTTCACCCCTTTTATAGCCGACGCGGTGCTCGTCAGGGAACAGGGCCAGGGCGTCATTCTCGACGACCCGTTCGTGGGAATCGGAGACGATTTTGGAGGTTCCACTCGCGTTATGCTTCTTTCGAGCCTGCTCGAAAAGAAGGACGACGCCATTAGAAGAATTGCCTACGGTCATGGCTTCGCTCTGATGGCCCTCGCTTCGATGCTGCTTATGATGTCAGTGTTTACTAGGTAAGGCTGGATCTGGCGTTTTCCGTTTTCCGTTTGTTTTCCGTTTAAGCTCGGACCTAGGACGCGAAACGTGCCGCCGTACCAACGTATTTGCTATTTTCCGTTTCGCGGCCTAGTATTCCCAAGCTTCGGACGTGGGTTCGATTCCCATCGCCCGCTCCAACATTCCATGGATTTTCTGCGTTGACGGTGGAAAGCATAGTTGGCTGCTAAATCTCCTCGAATACACGCGCGGCGGAATTTTCCCGCCGACCCCACGGACTACACGCCCAACTACACATATCGCAAACGCGTCCTCTCCTGTGAAGGTGTTCCCCTTTCTCTCGTCGGCGAAAAGGCGGGAACCCCGGCCTACATCTACAGCGGCACAAGCATCGTGGATGCGTACCGCAAATTCCATCGCGCCTTCCGCGGCATTCCTCATACTATTTGTTACGCGGTCAAGGCCAATCCGAATCTCTCGATTCTCCGCCTGCTGGCGACCGCGGGAAGCAGTTTTGACATCGTCTCCGCGGGCGAGCTGCAGCGCCTGCGCCGTATCGCCGTTCCCGGACGCCGCGTCGTTTTCTCGGGCGTGGGAAAAACCCGGGACGAAATTCGCGAAGCGCTGCGGACCCGAATTCTGCTTTTCAACGTCGAATCGGAAGCCGAACTGGACGTGCTCGCGTCGGAATCGGCGCGTCTCGGGCGCCGCGCCTCCGCTGCGCTGCGCGTCAATCCCGATGTCGAAGCGGGCGGCCACGCTCATATCTCCACCGGCCATCATCGCCATAAATTCGGCATCGACTGGGACGATGCTCGCCGCCTGTATCTCGACAACTCGCGGTCCCGCTGGATTTCCTGGCGCGGAGTCAGCACGCATATCGGTTCGCAAATTCTGGGGATCGCTCCGTTTCGCCGCGCCGTGCTTCGCGTCTCGTCTTTCGTGCGCGCGCTCGCGCGATCCGGAGTGAATTTGTCCTACGTGGATTTAGGCGGCGGCGTGGGCATTCGCTACACGCGCGAGACGCCACCGAATCTCGCCACATACGCGCGCGCCATCGCTCAGCACATTCGCCCCCTGGGATGCCGCCTCTTGCTCGAACCGGGCCGCGCCATCGTGGGTCCCGCGGGCGTTTTGCTAACCCGCGTCCTTTATCTCAAGCGCAACCGCGAAAAGATTTTCATCGTCGTGGACGCCGCCATGAACGACTTCATCCGCCCCGCCCTCTACGACGCCATCCACCCGATCACCCCCGTGCACCGCCGTTCCGGCAAGATCGTCCGCGCGGACATCGTCGGGCCCGTTTGCGAAACGGGCGATTGCTTTCTTCATGATTGGCGCATCGAGTTGCCCGAACCGGGCGACTTGCTCGCGCTTTGGGGCGCCGGTGCCTACGGTTTCGCGCAAGCCTCGAATTACAATTCGCGCCCGCGCCCTGCGGAGATTCTGGTGGATAAAGGAAACTTCCGCGTCGTCCGTCACCGTGAATCGCTGACGGATCTCATCCGCGGCGAATAGCTCGCGATTCGGCAGCCGTTCACGACAAAGGCTGGATCGCCAGGAACGGAAGTCCTGACCGATCCAGGCCATGGTGTGAACCCGCGTTTTTATTTCTGGTGAACGTCGACGACCCGTCCCGTGACCGTGTCCAGAAACACGACATTAAAATATTCCCGGTTGAAGTTGAAGATGTGCGAGAGATCGCCGGCAATCACATCGAACGAGCCGTTGCCGATGCGCCCCAGTTCCCAGTTATCCTCGATGAAGCGGGTAATGGAGGACTGGTCGAGAACTTCGCCATCGACGAAATTTTCCCGGGCAAACGGCGAGATTACGACCAAGGGCAGGCGCGGCCCGTAACCGCAACGCGCCTGAGCTCCGGCCAGCGAATTCGCGCCCGAACCGCAAGCGCCCGGGCCAGACAGGGCGTCCGCCTTCGTTGCGGATTGATTGAGAATGGGCCCGATGACGTGGTCGTACCAACCGTCGGAATCGTCCCACGCAATAATGACCGCAGTCTCATTCCATTCCGGCAAGGTCTGCAGTTTGTTGATTGTTTCGGTGAGCCACTGCTGCTCGTCGAGTGGTGACGAATTGCCGGGGTGGCCGTCCTGCGCGCGCGCCGCCTTGAGGAAGGTGACCGCAGGAAGATTGCCGGATTCAGCCGCCTTCCAGAAATACGTCAGGTCGTAAATGTGATTCGCCGGGCCATTGTGGCCCACTTCCTGGACGCTGGCCGGCGCAATGTGGTGCTGGTTATTCGTGGACGCATAAAACTGGAATGGGTTGTGATAGCCCGCATACGCGGTTTCCGGTGTGCCATCGAGGCGATTGGTTGTGGTCGCGCATTGCGCTGGAGTCGCCGCAACGCCTTTAGAAGCGGGAACGTAAGGACTGGAAGGAGTAAAACCTCCCTGGAACCAGCCCCACGAAATTCCTTTCGCGTTAAGCAAATCGCCGATGTTCTTCCCAGTCATCGACACGTGGTCGTAAGAAATGCAATCTTCGTACCAGGGGTCCGGATCGCCGACCATGGTGTTGTTCACGACGTCGGAGGCGAGATCTCCATAGGAATCGTCGGCGGTGAAGCCGACATTTCCGGTCATGCCCGAAGCGAGATTGATCGCTCCCACCGCGGAGGGTCCGAACGTCGAGCCGTGGAAATTATCGGCCAGCGCAAAATACTGCGCGTAATTCCACAGCGCCGTGACCGTGTTTCCGTCGTAGTAGCCCATCACCACGCCAGTGCCATAGGAGGCCAGGCTCGGATAAGTTCCACCGGAGCAGGCGCTTCCCGTGAACTGTGGAAATTTATCCATGAGCCCGGCATCGAAGGCCTGCTGCTCAGGCGTGTAGTAGTGAGTCTGATCGCACGTGTAATTTTGGCTGGGATCGAGGCGGAAGGGCTGTGCCGAGGGCCCGTTGGGATTGTGCGTCAGCAGCCCGTAGCTCAAGCCGTTCACGGCGCCGCTATGCGGCAGGGCATGGAATTCGGTTTCTCCCGGAGGGTTGGCGGCGTCGGGGTACGTGCCGAAATAATGGTCGAAAGATTCGTTCTCCTGAAAAATCACGATCACGTGCTTGATCGGCGTGGTGGTCTGGTAATGATTCGCCGGATCGTTCGGTCCCGCTTGTTGCCCTGCCAGCGCAGCTCCAGGCCCCGCGACGATCAAGTTTGCAACGATCGTCACGGCTGCCATCCATCGAAACGTCGGTTTCACCATGCGTCCTCCCTCGGGGAATGAAGAATCGAACTTGCGCGCCATGAAAGAGCGCCCAGTAGCGACGAACCATCTGAATTGGGTTCAGATGAGTGGCGGGATATTCACACTTCTTTAACAAAATAGAAACGAAAAATTGAAACAAACGAAAATGCCCTGTGGGAATCGAGTGCTAGTACTTTTATTCGATTTCGTGGTGCCGGATCACCCGGGTGTACGAACATGGAAAAACTACCCCTTTCCCGCATGCACGATTCCTGCAGTCTTCAAGGAGTATGGCTATTCCTCGCGGGCGCCGAAACCGCAGGTGTCTCGGGCGGGTCGACGCGAATCAGGCCCATCATGCCGCCATCTTCGTGCTCCAGCAAATGGCAGTGAAACGGAAACAGGCCGATCGCGTTGGGATCGCGAAAGTCCATGCGCAACTTGACCGAAGGATATTGGGCGGCTCTCCCATCCCAGAAAGGCACCGGAACGGTGTCCCGCAGAAACGGTTCGTTGATCGGGATGCCGAACCACTCGAGCATCAGAAAACGCGCCTGGTGAATGTGGAAATCGTGCAGTTCCGTCGAGCGATTCTCGACGATCCAGTCTTCGACGTCGCCTTGATGCACGATGATATTCGGAACCGAGGATCGAGGATCGAACGCCACCGGTGTTTGCCCCTCTACCGTGAGAAAGAACGCGGTCGGGCTATTGGGATCATTCGGATCCTGAAGTTTCTCGGAGAAATAGAGCCGGCGCGTGCGAACCGGCCCAACATTTCCGAGCCAAGGAAGGTCGGTATGGGTTACAGGCGAAGCCGAAGTGGGCAGCGCGGATCGCGGCTGGGCCGCTTCGGCAGTGGCCACGATTTTCGCAATCGCCCGCGTCGGATCATTTTCGCCGCCGGGGCCGGTGTTCACGCTGCGCGTAATTAGCGTTGCTTCCTCGCCCGCCACCGGAGCCTGAACTATGAATTCGATTCTCCCTCCAGGCGGCACTCCCAGATGGTTCTGCCAAATGACGTAGCTCCCTCCGGTGACATTCACGGGCGCGCCGTCGACCGCCGCGATTCCCAGCCTCTGCGGCTTCCCCGCAAAGAGCAACTGCAAGTTCAGGTACGTGATGGAACTTGCGTTCACCACCCGCCAAAACTCCCGCGCCGCTGGCTTCATCTTGATCACGCCGCTCTTATAATCGGGATACGCGGAGGCCACAAAGTTCACCGAAAGATCCTTCGCCGGCTTTCCCGAACCATTGCCGGTATTCCTGGCATCGCCGTCGCGGTCCAGCACGGCGGCGGGAGCTTTTTGCCCTGTATCTTTGGAAACTGCATCCGGATTAAGCAAATCCTCGTCGCGGATCACCAAGACTCGTTCCGGCAATCCGACAACTTCACGATTCTCGCGTTCGATGCCTTCGATGATCAAGGCTCCCGAGGCGCCGCCCACGACCTGCGTCCGGGCGAGTCCATGAACGTGCGGGTGATACCAATACAATCCTGGCGGCTGATTTTGCGGGATGCGGAATCGATACTCGAACGGTGCATCCGAGGGCTGGATCACCGTCTTCAGTACGTCGTCTTGATGGCAGACCGGCGGTATGGTGAGTCCATGAAAATGAAGATTGGTGGCGTCCGGAGTCATTTGTGAACCGGCACAGGGGCCGTCCCCTGATTGTGCCGACGCGCCGGTGGGTAAACCCATTGCCATGGTTGACTGCGCTGCCGCGGTTGCCGTCAATTCATTTTTCAGCGTGAGGATGAGCAGATCGCCTGGATGAAGACGCAGGTTCGGAGACTCGATCCCCTCGCCGTAGATGTAACAATACCGGGTGCGCCCATGCGCATCCACTTCACTGCGAAAAGAAAGCGCAACCTCGAGCACGCCGTTGTGACTCCGCAGATCTTCCGGCTCTGGAATCGAGCCCGACTCCGCGGGGCGTGGACAAACCTCAGGATGACGAATTTGACCTTGAGCGCAAACGCGGGTTGCGCCCGCCGAAAGAATTGCCGCCAGAATCAGAAGTAGCCGAGGCAACGTCATTTGTCCGCGAGGTTTTCTAACTGCCGGTGGAAACACGAAGGCTTAGTATACACAGCGGCTTCCGCGGGTGGCGAGTTTGCGAGCCGAATGGCAGCTTCCTCTATGAACGAAGTCGCACTTGCGACACAATACGCGCCATCATCAAGTCTGTTCGCCTGTCACTGTGGTTATGAGGTCGTCCATGAATAGGGTGCACGCTGCATCGGTTGTCCTGCTTTCGGTTTTCGGTTTGAGTTACGCTGCCTATTCGAACGCCCCACCTGTCTGGAATTCCAAGCTCGCGCCCGAAGGGTCGTTTCCCGGCCAAGTTCAGCCGACCAACCAGAAGACGGTGGTCATGACGGTGGACGATTTGCCCGGGGCGCTGCCGGGGAACGATTTCGCCGTGGGTGATTTGAAAACCTTGCAGAAGATTAATCGCGGAATCCCGGCGATCCTCAAGGCCCATCACGCGTGGGCCGTCGGGTTCGTGAACGAGCGCAAACTGCAAGTCTGGGGCGAACGCGACGCGCGCGCGGAACTGCTGCAAATGTGGCTCGACGCTGGCCTCACCCTCGGCAATCACACCTACGAGCACACCGACTTCAACGCCGCCACCTTGCAGAAATTCGAGGATGAAACGATTCGCGGCGAAGCGGTTACCCGGGTGCTGATGAAAGCCTCGGGGCAGACCGAAAAATACTTTCGCCATCCTTATCTCAATACCGGCCCCACCGCCGAAGCCAAGGCAGCCTTCGAGCAATTTCTAAAGGATCGCAATTACGTCATCGCTCCGGTAACGCTCGATGACGGCGATTACGTCTTCAACGACGTGCTGGCCCAGGCTGTCGAGAAAAAAGACAAAAAGCTCGAAGCCAGGACGAAGCAAGCCTATCTCGACTACGTGGATACGGTTTTCGACTATTTCGAAAAAGATTCGCAGGAAGATTTTAGCCGGCAAGTGCCGCAGGTCTTTCTGGTCCACGACAACCAAATCAATCTCGAATGCCTGGACGCGGTGCTGACCAAGCTCGAAAAACGCGGCTACAAATTTATTTCGCTGGACCAGGCCCTGGCCGATCCGGCCTATTCCACCCCGGACCTCTACGTCGGCGATGGCATGTCCTGGCTGGACAAATGGAAAATCGCGCTGAATCTGAAAATTGACAAAGACAAAGGCCCGGAGCCTCCCGATTGGGCGCAAAAAATATTCGATAAAATGCGCGCCGAGCAGCAGAAGAACACGTACTGACCGCACCCTCAGGCGGCCGAGCGCGCCGCGGGTCCTAGGCGATCGCCTTCGGAATGGCTTTCTTCCACTGGCCCTGAGCTTTCAGGATCAGCTCGACGACTTCGCGCGCACTGCCTTCGCCGCCGCGCACCGTGGTGATGTAATGCGCGGCGCGCTTCACCTCGACCACCGCGTCCGCGACCGCCACCGCAAGTCCTACCCTTTCGAGGATCGGCAGGTCCGGCAGATCGTCTCCGATGTACGCGACTTCTTCATCGGTAACTCCGGCCCGTACCAGAATTCCCTTGTAAGCTTCCAGCTTTTTGGGCTGGCCCTGCGCCACGAATTCCATGCCGCATTCGCGCGCCCGTCGCGCGGTGGCGGGAGAATCCCTGCCAGTGATTACGCCCGTGCGTATCCCCATAATCCCCGCGAGTTTCAATCCCGCCCCGTCGTGCGCGTTGAACATTTTCATTTCGGCCACGCTGCTGTCCGGAAATGTTTGCAGGCAGACGTACCCGGGCGTGATGGTTCCGTCCACATCCATCAGCAGGACGCGGATCGGCTTCGCGCGGCGGAGAACTTTCGGCGGAAATTTGATTTCGCGAATGACCATGGTGATTCCTCGGACTAAAACAATTGCAAGGTCCACAAGTCGTGCACGTGCACGACGCCCTCCAGTTTTCCCTGCTCATCCACTACGATGACCGAAGTAATTTTTCTTTCTTCCATTTTTCGCAACGCGCTCGCGGCCAGCTCGCTGCGCGGCAGCGTCACCGGATTCCTGGTCATGCAGTCCGCCGCCGTCAGATCCAGCACATTGTCTTTGCGTTGCTGCATGACCCGCCGCAGATCGCCATCCGTGATGATCCCCAGCAACTTGCCGCCGGAATCGGTCACCGCGGCGAGCCCCAGGCCTTTGCGGCTCATCTCATAAATCACGTCGGGCATCTTCGTTGCCGCGAGAACGCGCGGAGCATCGTCTCCCGCGTGCATCAGCGTTTCAATGCGGCGCAATTTTTTTCCCAGCCGCCCGCCCGGGTGCAGTGCCGCGAAATCCTCTTCTTTGAATCCGCGCCTCTCGAGCAGCGAAATCGCCAGCGCGTCGCCCATGGCCATGGCGGCTGCGGTCGAAGCGGTCGGCGCCAAATTCAGCGAACAGGCTTCTTCCTTCACCGCAATATCGAGCACGATGTTGCTGGCGCTCGCGAGCGTGGACTGCCCATTTGCCGTCAGCGCGATCAGCTTCACGCCCAGGCGTTTCACGGCTTCCACCAATTCGATCAGCTCTTCCGTCTCGCCACTCGACGAAATCGCCAGCAGCACGTCTTCACTGGTGAGCATTCCCAGGTCCCCATGCAGGGCCTCCGAAGCATGGAGAAACAACGAAGGCGTACCGATGCTCGCGAATGTTGCCGCCGCTTTGCGGCCAATCAGCCCGGACTTGCCGAGGCCCGTCACGACCACCCTGCCTTTGCAGGCGTAGAGAAGTTCGACGGCTTTCTCGAAACGCTCGTCGAGCCGGTCGATCAGGCCGGCAATCGCCTCCGATTCGATGCGCAGAACGCGTCGCGCCGTCTCGAGGCTCATCGCGAATCCCATTCGCGCGATAGCGCCGCGAGGCGCTGAATTTTTTGCAGCAGTGGGCGGAATTGCGCGAGCGGCAACGCGTTCGTGCCGTCGCTCAGCGCTTTCGCGGGATTGTCGTGCACTTCCAGGAAAATTCCGTCGATGCCCACCGCCGCGCCCGCGCGCGCCAGCGGCTCGATAAATTCCGGCTGGCCCCCGCTCGACTTCCCTTGTCCTCCCGGCAGTTGCACGGAGTGCGTGACGTCAAACACCACCGGATGGCCGAACTTGCGCATAATAGGAAACGAACGCATATCCACGACCAAATTCTGATAGCCGAACGACGCGCCGCGCTCCGTCAGAATTATTTTTCCATTCCCCGTGCTCGCGATTTTTTCCGCGGCGTTCCCGATCTCAAACGGTGAGAGAAATTGCCCTTTTTTCACGTTTACGGCTCTGCCCGTGCGCCCCGCGGCCAGCAGCAAATCCGTCTGGCGGCAAAGAAACGCCGGAATCTGTAGAATGTCGCAAACTTCCGCCGCCGGCCCCACCTGCGAAATATCGTGAACGTCGCTAAGAATCGGAAGCCCCGTGCGTTTTTTTATGTTCGCTAAAATCCGCAGCCCTTCTTCCAATTGCGGCCCGCGGAATGACGAACCCGCGGAGCGATTCGCTTTATCGTACGAGGCTTTAAAAATGTAGGGCACCCCGAGCTCGGCCGCGACAGCCCCGAGTTGTTCGGCCATGCCCATGGCATGAGTTTCGCTTTCGATGACGCAAGGTCCCGCAATCAGGAACAGCGGAGCGTCACCACCGAAGCGAATGTTTCCGATTGAAAAGCTGTGTGCCGTCTGCATGTGTGGATGCGTGCGCGAAGCAACAGACTATTAGGGAACGCCGAGCTTTTCAACTGCGCAATTCGGCCGGTAGGCAAACGGACTAAACCGGGATATCTTCTCGGATGCAGCGTCTGGCATGGTTGCAAGCAGTAAGGTGGGAATTAAGATAACCCAAACGCTTAGGTTATGATAGGATATTGATGCCAACGGTCCTGCGGTTCAATGGCCTGCGTGTGGTCGTGTATCCGAACGATCATCGGCCCGCCCGCGTGCATGTGATTGGGCGCGACTGTGAGGCTGTATTCAATCTGAATTGCGCGCCCCGGGCCTGTTCTTCTGCGCGAAAACTACGGATTCCCCAGGCCTAAAATCGCACGCATCGAGAGAGTATTGAAGCTTCATTTGGAAGCGCTTTGTGCGGCGTGGAAGGAGATCCATGGGATTCCGTGAAAATTTTGGCCAGGCAAACCGCCAAGCAAAACGTCTGCGCTCCGCTTTTCCCACAGCCCTTGCCGTTCGATACGATCGCAGACTGGACCGGGTCGTAATTCGCCTCAGCTCTGGATTGGATGTGGCATTCTCACCGCGAAATGCACAGGGGCTGCAGAACGCCAAGCTCTTTCAACTTCGCAGAATCGAGATTAGCCCCTCTGGCTTTGGCATATATTTCCCCGACCTGGACGCGGACATTTATCTGCCAACGCTTCTGCAGGGGTTTCTTGGTTCGAGAAAGTGGATGGCGGCAAGGCTCGGTGCAGCCGGAGGAAAATCCAGGAGTACGGCCAAGAAATCAGCCGCCCGTAAGAATGGCAAGCTCGGAGGGCGCCCTACCGCAATCCGCAAGGCCAAAACTTCGTCGATCGACAAGTGACGCCTTTGCGCTGAATTGAACCGGAAACAAAAATGAAAGCCTACATCAGTCCGAATAATTCCACGAAAGCGCTTAATCCTTGGCGGGTTCGGCGGCCGCAACGCGCGTCTCTGCGGTAATTCCCTGCCGGCGATGGCGGTGTTCGAGACTGGCTCGAATGAAGGCTGCAAACAGCGGGTGCGGAGCCAGCGGTTTGGATTTAAATTCCGGATGAAATTGACAGCCCACGAACCACGGATGCTCGGGCGCTTCCACAATTTCCACGTACACGCCGTCGGGGGTGCGCCCCGTAATTCGAAATCCCGCGCGAGTGAGCGTCGGCTCGTATTCGCAATTAAATTCGTAACGATGGCGATGCCGCTCCGATATCTCCAGCTGCCCGTAAGCTTTCTGCGCGAATGAACCGGGTTCGAGCTTGCATGGCCACGCGCCCAGCCGCATCGTTCCGCCCATTTCGTCCACGCCCAGCAGTTCGCGCAGCTTGTAAATCACGCGATTCGGCGTGGATGGGTCAAATTCAGTGCTGTCCGCGTGCTCGATTCCCGAAACCTGGCGCGCATATTCAATCGTCGCGCACTGCATCCCCAGGCAAATCCCGAAAAACGGAATTTTGCTCTGGCGCGCGTAGGTGATCGCGTGGACCATCCCCGCGATCCCGCGCTTGCCGAATCCGCCGGGAACCAAAATTCCATCCACATGCCGCAACCGCTGCTCGGCGCCCGCGAGTGATTCGACTTCCTCGGCTTCAATCCACTCGATCACCACGCGCTGGCGATTCGCCAGGCCGCCGTGGCCCAGTGCTTCGCGCAGACTTTTGTAGGCGTCTTCCAGCTGAACGTATTTACCCACCACGCCGATGCGTACTTCGCCCGACGGATGTTCCAGCGTTTCGAGCATTGCCAGCCAACGGCTCAAGTCGCGCGGCGGCGCCTCCAGATGCAGCAGCCTCAGCACCTGCTCATCAAGTCCTTCCGCGGCCAGCGTCATCGGCACTTCGTAAATGTTGCTGACGTCAGGCGCCGAAATGACGCACGACTGCGCCACGTTGCAGAACAGAGCGATCTTCGCTTTCAGGTCGCCGGGGAGCTGTCGGTCGCTTCTGCAAATCAAAATATCGGGCTGAATCCCGATGCTCAGCATCTCTTTAACGCTGTGCTGGGTGGGCTTGGTCTTGAGTTCGCCGGCCGTGGGAATGAATGGCACGAGCGTGAGGTGCACGAAAATTACGTTTTCAGGCCCCAGCTCGAGCCGCATCTGCCGGATGGCCTCGAGAAAAGGCAGCGATTCGATGTCTCCGACCGTACCGCCAATTTCCACGAAGACAATATCCACGCCTTCCGCCACTTTGCGGAACGCGGACTTGATTTCGTCGGTGACGTGCGGAATTACCTGCACGGTTTTGCCAAGATAATCGCCGCGGCGTTCTTTGGTGATGATCGATTCGTAAAACCGGCCGGTGGTCCAGTTATGATCGCGCGTCAGATGCGCGGAGGTGAAGCGTTCATAATGCCCCAGATCCAAATCCGTCTCGGCGCCGTCGTCCGTCACGAAAACTTCCCCATGCTGATAGGGCGACATGGTGCCGGGATCAACATTCAAGTAGGGATCGCACTTCTGGAGGGTAACTTTGAGGCCGCGGCTTTCGAGCAGGCAGGCCATGGAGGCGGCTGCCACGCCTTTTCCCAGAGAAGAAACCACGCCACCCGTCACGAACACATATTTGGGGGCGGTGCGCAAGTCGCTCGAAATCCTCCGGGCTGAACTAGGTACGAAGCATTATGCTGAGAAAGTCTGCGAGTGTCAAATTGCGATTCCTCCCGGGAATTTTTCCCGCGAAGCGCATTCCCGGAATTATTTCCGCGACGGGCCTTCGCCCCGCTACTCCGTCCGGGATTTTTCCCGCTCTCGCAGAATTCTCTCCACCCGCTCGATGTCTGCCGGCACATCCACACTCACCGGGTCGTAGTCCGTTTCGACCACCTGCATATGGAATCCATTCTCCAGCCAGCGAAGTTGTTCGAGCTGCTCGATGCGTTCCAGCTCGCCGGGAGGCAAGGTCGGGAATTCGAGGAGCGTGTCGCGGCGATAACCGTACAGCCCAATGTGTTTCCAGTGGCTGGCAGCGACCCGCGCGCCCGTATCCCGCACCCAAGGAATCGGAGCTCGAGAAAAATACAAGCCGTTGCCATCGAAATCGCGAACGACCTTCACGACGTTTGGATCCATGATGTCGTTCTTTTGCGTGATGGCCGAACACGGCGTGCACAGCTGGATCGACTCAGCTTCCAGCATCGCCGCGGCCACGGCGTCAATCGTGCCGGAGTCGATCAACGGTTCATCGCCTTGCACATTTATATATATCTCCGCGCTAAGGTGCGCGGCCACTTCCGCCACCCGGTCAGTCCCGGTACGATGATCCGCGCGTGTCAGAATGGCTTCGCCGCCTGCCTTTTCGACAGCGCTCTTGATTCGCGCATCCTCCGTGGCGACCACGACTCGCGACGCGTGCCGAGCTTCGCGCGCACCTTCCAACACGCGTTGAATCATCGACTTGCCGAGAATTTCGGCCAGCGGTTTGCCGGGAAATCGCACCGAAGCATGCCGCGCGGGGATTACGATTAGTACCTTGGAAGATTGAGAATTCACGGCAAACTCCTCAAACCTTTCGTCACGAAAGTGAATCTTAGCACGGAGACGCGCTGCGCATGATTCCCGCTGTCTTGGTTTCAGCGCATGGCGCTTGCTTTGAAATCATCGAATGGTACAATCCTCGCAAGATTTTCGAGCGGCTGCCCGGAGCGGTTCGAAAACTGCAGCAGGGGTGAGGTTCACATTGATACTCCGCGCGCAGCGTCCGGTAGTTTCAGGAGCTTGCGTGCGAGCTTGCGCCCTTCTTCTTTTCTGCGTGTCTCTGACTTTCCCTTCGGCCTTCGCGCAAAGTCCCGCCGTTGGTCCCACGCATCCCGAGAATTCCCAACGCATCGAAAAAGGAAAATCTCTTCACGCCGAGACCGATATTGCGCTCGTGAATGTTTCCGTCACGGATCCTTACGGGCGGCTGGTCACCGGCCTCGAACAGGATAATTTTCGGGTATTCGAAGACAACGTCGAGCAAGAGATCGTCCGCTTTTCCAGCGAAGACGTGCCTATTTCCATCGGCGTGATCTTCGACATGAGCGCGAGCATGTCCGACAAGATTGAAAAATCACGCCTCGCCGCGGTTCAGTTTTTTCGCACCGCGAATCCCCAGGACGAATTCCTGCTGGTGAATTTCAACGATCGCGCGCAGCTCGCCAATTCCTTCACCGCCAGCGTCGAAGAACTGCAGAGCCACCTGATGTTCACCGCGGCAAAGGGTGAGACGGCGCTCCTCGACGGAATTTATCTTGGCCTCAGCGAAATGAAAGGAGCACACAACGCAAAGAAAGCGTTGCTCATCATATCGGACGGAGGCGATAATCACAGCCGCTACTCCGAAGAAGATATTCGCCGATACGCCAAGGAAGCCGACGTCCAGATTTACGCCATCGGATTATATGAGCCCGGCGGCGGACCGACTCAAGAGGAAAAAGAGGGCCCGGGATTACTATCGGAATTGACCTTGCTTACCGGCGGCCGCACCTTTGCGGTGGGAAGCCTAAAAGACTTACCGGACATTGCTACAAAAATCAGTCTGGAGCTTCGCAATCAATATGTGGTCGGATACCATCCCAGCAATCATGCCCACGACGGAAAGTGGCGAAAAACCAAAATTAAGCTGCGGCCGCCCAAAGGCCTTCCTCCGCTCACCATCTATGCCAAAAACGGCTATTACGCGCCGGGCCACTAGAATTTTCCTGCGCAATTTTTTCGCGCTTCTCTTCGCATCCGGCTTCGCGGGATCAGGCTTGCTCGCTCAGATGCCCGTGTCGGTTCCTCCTCCGCCTCCTCCGCCCCCGGGCAGCTCGCCAGGCGCGGCGCAGTCCGATCAGAGCAGACACCTGAAATCCATCGTCGATCTCGTGGTTCTCCACGCCACTGTTGTGGACAGCAAGGGCCAATTCGTCCCGGGCCTGAAAGCCGAAGACTTCCACGTCTTCGAGGACAAGGTCGAGCAAAAAATCTCGGTCTTCTCCTCCGAGGACGTTCCGGTCACCATGGGCCTCGTCATCGATAACAGCGCCAGCATGAAGGACAAGCGTCCGCAGGTGAACGCCGCGGCCCTGTCTTTTGTGCGTACTAGCAATGTTGCCGACGAAGTTTTCGTGGTCAATTTTAATGATGAGTATTACCTCGACCTCGACGAGGACTTCACCAGCAACCAACAGGAACTTCACGAAGCGCTGGAAAAAATCGATACGCGCGGCAGCACCGCGCTGCGTGACGCCATCGTCGCCTCCCTCGATCACCTGAAGAAGGGGCACAAGGACAAACGGGTGCTTCTGGTCATCACCGACGGCGACGACGATGCCAGCAGCAAGAGCTTTCCCTACACTCTGAAAGCCGCGGTGGATTCGAACGCCGTGATCTATGCGATTGGCGTATTCAGCGACGACGACCGCAAAAACAATAAGAAAATGGTTCGCAAATCGAAGAAAGACTTAACGGATCTGGCCGAAGCCACCGGCGGACTGGCATTTTTCCCGGAGCGCCTCGAAGACGTTGATCCGGTCTGCGTGCAGGTCGCGCGCGATATTCGCAATCAATATACGATCGGCTACTACCCGACCAACGCCGCTACCGACGGGACGTTTCGCAGCGTAAAAGTGGATTTGGTCCCACCCAAGGGCATGGGGAAGCTTTCGCTCAGAACCCGCAGTGGGTATTACGCTCGGAAAGCTACGCCGGGCAACTAGGCCTTGGCCGTTGGTCCCACCCGCCGCAGGCCCGATCTATTTCAGTAGCAGACCAAGAAAGCTCGATCCGTGCGGAATACGCGCGCCGAAATTCTCCGCCACGGTCTGCCCCATGTCCGCCAGCGTCTCCCGAATCCCTAGATGGGTTCCGCCCGGAGCGCCCGGACTGTACGCTATGATCGGCACATACTCCCGAGAGTGATCCGTCGTCGGATTCACGGGGTCGGGATCACATCCATGATCCGCGGTAAGCAGAAGCAAATCCGTCGGACGCAAACCTTCCAGCAGCGGACCCAGCAGCGCGTCAAATTCTTCCAGCGAGCGGGCGAATCCTTCTACGTCCTTGCGATGGCCATACAGCATGTCGAAATCGACCAGGTTCACGAAGATCAGTCCCTTCGGCCTCGCGGCTAGCGCTTCGCGCAATTTCGCCATGCCATCGGCGTTATTTCGAGTCGTGACGTGATCGGGAACTCCGCGGCCGTTGTAAATGTCATGAATCTTGCCGATTCCGAACACCGGAACGTCTTTCTCAGCCAGCACATCGAGCAACATCGGCCGCGGAGGCTCTACCGCGTAGTCGTGGCGGCGTTCGGTTCGCCTAAAATCACCGCTTCGCCCGGAAAAAGGGCGCGCGATGACGCGCCCAACTCGATTTGGTCCATCCAGCAATCTTCGCGCGATCTCGCACATACCGTACAGCTCCGCGACCGGGATCACCTCTTCGTGCGCGGCAATCTGAAATACGCTGTCGCCGGACGTGTACACAATCGGAAAACCGGTTCGAACGTGCTCGTCTCCCAGTTCTTTGAGAATTTCAGTTCCCGACGCCGGTTTGTTCCCCAGCGTCCGGCGGCCGACTTGCCGCTCGAATTCAGAAATCAGCGGTTGCGGAAAGCCCTGCGGATACACTGGAAATGCCCGCTCCAGCCAGATTCCCGCCATTTCCCAGTGCCCTGTCGTCGTGTCTTTGCCCGGAGATCGCGTTGCTCCTTTACCATACGACCCGAGAATGTCCGCCGCGGGCGTGAGATGCTCGAGTGGTTTGATGTCGGCGAGCCCGAGGCGTGCCAGGTTAGGAATATTCAGCGGACGGGATCGAGCGATGTGACCAAGCGTGTCGCGGCCCACGTCACCGTAGTCGGCGGCGTCGGGAAGTTCGCCGATCCCGACGCTGTCCAGCACGATCCATATGATGCGGTCAAACTTTTTGGGTGCTGTGCTCACGCGCGCCCCCGAATCGAGTGCCTGCACGCTCTACTCTCGTCATTCCCAACAAAATAAGCCGTATCTCCTGCGCCGATTGTACCGCACCTGGATTTTCCCGTCGTGCGGGCCGATTTGCGCGCTGTAACGGTCGGGCGTATAATTTCTGGTTTAGGCGCATGCCGACCAAACCCACAGGGGACGCCAGTCTCGCTGACGCGCAGCCAACTGCCCGACGCAAAATTGTTCCGGGCGACGTCGAGGAAATCCGCGTGCGCGGCGCGCGGGTCCACAACCTCAAGAACATCGATTTTGTAGTTCCCCATAACGCCATCACCGTGGTCAGCGGCGTTTCCGGCTCGGGCAAATCCAGCCTGGCTTTCGATACCCTGTACGCCGAGGGTCAGCGCCGCTACATTGAATCACTCTCCGCCTACGCCCGGCAGTTTCTCGAACGCATCGAAAAACCGGACGTCGACGAAATTACCGGCATCGCGCCGGCGATTGCGATTCGCCAGAAAAATTCTACCCGCAATCCGCGCTCGACCGTGGCCACCGCGACCGAAATTTACGATTATTTGCGCCTGCTCTTCGCGCGCATCGGCCGCACATTCTGTCTGCACTGCGGCGAGGAAGTTCGCCGGGATACGCTGGACGAAATCGCCGCCAAGGTCTTGGCCCTGCCGGAGGGCCGCCGCTTCTACGTGCTGTACGAATTGAAACTCGCGCCCGAAGCTGCGCCCGATGCCACCAATGCTCCGAACGCCCCGCGCGCCCGCAAAGCCGTGCGGCTCACCCAGGAAGCGATTCGCGAGGTTCTGATCGCCTTGCGCAAGCGCGGCTTCAACCGTTTGTATCAGGCCGGGCGCGTCTTCGAATTCGCCACGCCTGAAGACCTGCTGGACGTGAACTTTACCAAGCCGGTGTACGTGCTCGTTGACCGGCTCGCCTTGTCTTCCGAAGTTCGTTCGCGCCTGATGGATTCCATCGAGATCTGCTACCGCGAGGGGCGTGGCGAAGCCATCCTGGAATTCGTGCCGGACTCCCCGGAGCAAGCGCCGCAGCGCATGGTATTCAACGAGCGTTTCGAATGTAAAAAGTGCGGCGCGCTCTATCAGGAACCGGAGCCGCGCCTGTTTTCGTTCAACAATCCCTACGGCGCGTGTCCGCGCTGCCAGGGTTTCGGTAATACCATTGATTTCGATCTCGACCGCGTCATCCCCGACAAAAGCAAATCGCTGGCCGACGGCGCAATCGAGCCATGGACCAAGCCTCGCTACCGCCAGCTCGCCCTCGAAATGCGCAAATTCGCCCGCACCAAGGGCATTCCCGCCGATGTCGCTTACCGCGACCTCACCGCCGCGCAGCGCAACGCCATCCTGGACGGCGACAAGAAAGAAGGCTACGAGGGCGTAAAGGGTTTCTTCAACTGGCTCGAACGCAAAAAATATAAACTGCACGTCCGCGTTTTTCTCAGCCGTTATCGTGGCTACGCCACCTGCCCCGATTGCCACGGCACTCGCTTGCGTGCCGAAGCGCGTGCCGTGAAAATCGCCGGGCGTTCGATTACCGAAGTCTGCCAAATGACCGTGAAGGAAGCCCGGCCATTTTTCGATGGCCTAAAACTCACCGAACTCGAAGCGGCCATCGCGGAAAAAATCTTGGAAGAAATCCAACAACGCCTGCGTTTTCTAGACGAAGTCGGCCTCGATTATCTTTCGCTCGATCGCCTGACCTCCACGCTCTCCGGCGGAGAGACCCAGCGCATCCAACTCGCTACATCCCTGAGTTCGCGACTCGTCGGCGCTCTGTATGTGCTGGACGAACCCTCCATAGGCCTGCATCCCCGCGATACGCACCGCCTGATCGAAATCCTGAAAGGTTTGCGCGATCTCGGCAACACGCTGCTGGTGGTCGAACATGATCCCGACACCATCATGGCGGCCGATTACGTGATGGACTTGGGCCCCGGCGCCGGCGAACACGGGGGCAAGCTGATTTTCGCCGGAACGCGTGACCAAATGTTGAAGGATGCGTATTCGCTCACCGGCCGCTATCTCCGCGGCGAATTGAAAATCCTGATCCCGCCGCGGCGCCGCAAGCCGCAGGGAAAGTTCCTAAAAATCTTCGGCGCGCACAGCCACAATATCAAGGGCCTCGACGCCATGATTCCCTTGGGCCTGCTCGTCGCCGTGACCGGCGTATCCGGCTCGGGTAAATCCACTCTGGTCTACGATGTTTTGTACAAGGCCCTGCAGGCGCGGCGCACCGGCGGCAACTGGCGCGAATTCTGCGACCGCCTCGAAGGCGATTCCGCCGTCAGCGCGGTCGAGATGGTCGATCAATCGCCCATCGGCCGGACGCCGCGCTCCAACCCCGCCACCTATCTGAAAGCCTTCGACTTCATTCGCGAAGTTTTCGCATCCACCCCGGAAGCAAAAAAACGCGGATTCACTCCCGGACACTTTTCGTTCAACATCCCCGGCGGACGTTGCGAGGCCTGCCAAGGCGACGGAACCGTCACGGTCGAGATGCGCTTCCTGGCGGACGTGGAACTGGTTTGCGAGGAGTGCCGCGGCACGCGCTACAAGAGCAGCGTCCTGGATGTCCATTACAAGGAAAAGAACATTCACGACGTTCTGCAAATGACCGTCCGTGAAGCGCTCAGTTTTTTCGCGCCCAATCCCAAGGTTACCGCCAAACTCCGCGTGCTCGAAGAGGTAGGTCTGGGCTATCTGCGCCTCGGCCAGTCCGGCACCACTCTTTCCGGCGGCGAAGCACAACGCCTGAAGCTGGCCGCGCATCTTACCCGTCAGGAAAACGCAGGAATTCTGTATATCTTCGACGAGCCTACGACCGGCTTGCATTTCGACGACATCCAGAAGCTGCTGACCGCGTTTCGAAAATTGATCGACGGCGGGGCTTCCGTGCTGATCATCGAACACAACCTCGACGTGATTAAGTCCGCTGATTGGGTGATCGATATGGGCCCCGAAGGTGGCGACCAGGGCGGACGCATTGTGGCCGCCGGAACGCCCGAACAGATCGCGCGCAATTCGCAGTCGCACACCGGTAAATTTCTGGCGCGCGCGCTGAACGGCCGGAATGGCTTAAGCCACAGCGCGACGCCACTCGTGACGAAACCGCCGGTCGCGAGTCCCGATACTTCGACGATTGAATGAACGCCATCTTGAAGTCGGCTGTGATTTGCTCGCTTTGCTGCGGTTTTTTAGGCGCCGCGGACGCAGCGTGCGCGCAGGTGGTCGGCTCTTCTCGCACGCGCATCCCTCAAGATCCCGCTGCCGTCGAGCTGAATAATCTGCTAGCCGAAGCACAGGCCGCCCTCGACCGCAAAGACTTCGCAACTGCCGCGAGCGATTACCAATCCTATCTCGAAAAAAAACCGGAAGACGCCGCGGTTCACTTTCAACTTGGCTACGCCTTCACGGGTTTGCAAAAGTTCGATCAAGCGAAGGTGCAGTACCAAAAAGCGATCGACCTCAACCCTAAAATGCCGGAAGCGTACCTGAATCTCGGCCTGGCGCTTCTCGATTCCGATCCCGCGGCCGCGGTCGCGCCGCTACAAGAAGCCGCCGAGCTTCTGCCCAACCAGCCGCGCGCCAAATTCGCCCTCGGCGCCGCCTACGAGCGCACCGGCCAGTCGGCCCAGGCCATCGAGCAATATCAGGCGGCGGAAAAATTGGATGACAAGGACTTTGAAACTCATTTTGCTCTTGCGCGAGCGCTGCTCAACGCCAAGCGCCCCGCCGAGTCCGAACCCGAATTCCGGGCGGCCGTGGGCCTGCGGAAGGATTCACTTCCCGCAACCGCCGGGCTCATCCAAAGCCTCGCGGCTCAGAAAAAGACGGATGCAGCCGCGGCGGAATTGGCGGCCTATCTCGAAATGGCTCCCACCGACCACGGAGCCCGCATGGAACGCGCCTCTCTATTGTTCGACGCCGGCAAGTGGGATGAATCGCTGGCCGAACTGGACCGCGCCGCGAAGGATCATCCCGAGGACCTTCCCTCCCTCAAATTGCGCGCCGACATTTATGCGCGAAAGCAGCAATTTGGCGACGCCATTCCGGTCCTCGTCAAGGCCATCGCGCTTGCGCCCCAGGATTCGGATTTGCCGGTCGAGCTCGGGCACGCTTACCTCGAAAAGAAGGACTATCCCAACGCGATTCAGGAACTGATCGCGGCCATGAAGGTAAATCCCCGCTCCATCGACGTCCTAAGTGACCTGGTTGCCGCCGAATATTTGAATAAGAATTATGCCGCGGCGCTCTCGGGATTGGACGTTCTCGCCCAGCATGAAACTCTGCCGCTCGGAAGCTGGTTCATTCGCGCGATCTGTTACGATAAACTTGGCCAAGTGGCGCCCGCGCTTGACGCCTATCAGAAATTCTTGCAGCTGAACAAGGACGAGACGAGCGACATGTATTTTGAGGCGGCTGCGCGTTCGCGTACCCTGGCTCGAGAGCTGAAAGACAAAAAGAGGTAGCTCAATTGCTCTGCGGTTCCCGCTTGACGCAAATTGCGCTGGTTGTGGCGCTGGCTAGCGCTTCGATCCCCCCGCAGGACCGCACTGCGGAACTTCGCTCGCGCTTCTCCAGGGAAACGGACCCGGTGCATAAAGCGAAGTTGCTGCCCCGGCTTGCCGATTCCGAATTTCGGGAAATCCACTCCCTGCTGGCCGCGGAAAATTTGACCGAGGCTGCTCGCGTGGCCGGCCAGCTTGCCGACGAAGCGCAGACCGCCGTAGACGTGCTGGACTCCAAGGGCCGGGACCCCGAACGCCATCCCGAGGGATACAAACAAGTCGAGTTTTCCGTTCGCGGTTCCCTGCGGCGCATCGATGAGATTTTGGTCGGGCTCTCCGCCGATGACCAGCCGCCGTTTCTCCCGGCCCGCGACAAACTGAAAGGCCTCGAACAGCAGTTGATTCGTGATCTTTTCCCGCGCCGGCCAGATTCACCGCCAGCGCCGGCTGAACGCAAGAGTTAGGAGGGTATTGATGGGTCTCCGCGCGATTACGCTCGCTTTGCTTCCCCTCCTTGCCGTTCCGTTGGCCCCCGGCCGTGGCATGGCCTCCTCGTTTTCCTATCCTCAAAATGTTAAGAAGGATTACCTGACCGACTCGGAAGCGGACAAGATTCGCGATGCGGCGCTTCCTCCGGATCGCATCAAGCTCTTCGTTTCCTTCGCCGATGATCGGCTCAAGAAATTTCAGTACGAACTCGCGCGCACCACGCCCGAGGCCCGGCGTTCCGAAATTCTGAATAGTTTGTTGAACGCCTATTCGGCGTGCCTGGACGACGCTGCGGATCAGATCGCGTTGGCTCGCGAAAAACAGATCGATATACGCGGGCCTTTGAAGATCATGCAGTCCAAGGGCAAGGAATTTATGGACGTACTGCAAAAATTGAATGCGGGCGGCCCGGAGTACGACCTCTACAAGGAAACGCTCGAGGACGCCATCGAAGGCACTCAGGAGGACCTGGCTGACGCCGACAAGGCCGCGAAGGAATTGACTCCCGCGCCGGTCCGGAGAAAACCTTCTTGACGAAGCGGCGCCTAAAAAAACCGGTCCCCGGAGGCGAGAAACTTTTTCAGAGAATCTATACGCGCCTGGGCTGTGCAGGCAGGCCCCCGGCGTTCGTCGTGGAATTTCATCCCTATACGGATTTCACTCATACGATTCGGCTGCGCCACGATACGGCCTACGTGCGGCTGTCGGACGCCCTGGACGATGCGCCCAACACCGTCGTCGAGGCCGCCGCCGCGATTCTGCTCGGCAAACTGTATCGCCGCAAACCTCCCCAGGACCTGCTGCATGCCTATCGCGAGTTTTCCTACGCCGGCAGCACCCGCAGCCGCTTATTCACCCAGCGCCAACTGCGCGCCAGGCGCACCGAGCACCGCCCCGTCGGAACTCATCACGACCTGGACGCGATGTTCAAAACTTTGAATGAACGGTATTTCGAAGCTGCGCTTGTGAAACCGGCTATCGGATGGAGTAAGCGCGCCTGGCGCGGGCTGCTGGGATGTTTCGATCCCGCGCTCCACCAAATCGTCGTCAACAAACAACTGGACCGCGAAGCGGTCCCTCGATACGTGGTGGAATACGTCATGTACCACGAAATGCTGCATGTGAAGCACCCGATGCGCTTCGAGCGTTGCCGCCGGAAATCGCACTCGCCGGAATTTCGGCGCGAAGAAAAGAAGTACGCGGAATATGCCCGGGCCATGAAATTCCTGGACCGCTTCTCGACGCGTTGATCCGGCGCTGCAGTCGCCGGCCGTTCGCGAGAAACTCTCGCGCTTTTCCTCAAACCTTATTTCTTGGATAGCTTGTCGATCTTCTCGTGGATTTTCTTCGCGTCCGGAGGATTCGGAAGGATTTGTAGATATTCCTTGTAGTAGCGCAGCGCTTCGGATTTATCGCCTTTCTTTTCGTATGTTTCAGCCAGCAGCAGCCGGGGCTTCGCGAAATTCGCGCGCAGACGAACGGCGTCCTCAAAGCGCGCGATCGCTGCGTCCAGATCGCCCTTGTGCAGATAAAATTCGCCCACGTCCACGTCTTGTTGGGCATGGAACGGGTCCCACGCGGGATCGTCTTCCGGCGGCAACACGCCCGGCTTCGCCCCTTTCGATTTGGGCTGATCCTCCGCCGCAACCGGGACCGGCGGCTTTTTCGATGAAGAATCGCCCGGCGTATCCGGCAATGGATCTTTCTTTGAGCTCGACTCCTGCGACGGGTCGGTCGGCGGCGCCGGTGCGGGCTGTTGCCCCTGTTGTTGCTGCTGCGGTTCCGGGCGCGCCAAAATCGCGGGACACGAGATCGCGGCCATGACCGCGAAAATCGTGGCCGCAAAAATCCACCGTCTAGATCTCGCGCCGTGCCCTGTTGTAATAATCCGCGGCATGTTGGTTCCTGGATGCATTTAGAGCACGTTTGCTATGATTGAGTTGTCCATCGCAGTCGCGGCGGCGAATTCGTCGCACCGAACATCTATTGTAACTCTCCGCCATGGAACTCCGCGAAAAAGTCGCGCAGCTGCCCACTCAGCCTGGGGTTTATCTGTTCCAGGACGCGACCGGAAAAATCCTCTACGTGGGAAAAGCGAATTCCCTGCGCAGCCGCGTTCGTTCCTACTTTCTGGAAGCAAATCTGCAAAATGCCAAGACCGGCTCGTTGGTCCGCGAAGCGGTGGATGTCGACTACATCATCGTCGACAACCAGAAGGAGGCGCTGGCGCTTGAGAACAATCTCATCAAGCAGTACAAGCCGAAATTCAACATCCTCCTGCGCGACGACAAAACTTATCCCTACATCCAGTACACGGCCTTCGAGAAGTATCCTCGCATCTACGTCACCCGTAGGCTGAAAAAGGACGGCTCGATCTACTTTGGTCCGTACTTCCCGGCCCGCCTCGCCTACCAGATGGTTCACCTCATCCATAAGCATTTTCTGGTTCCGTCCTGCACCGTGGATCTGACGCGAACCCATGCGCGGCCCTGCCTGCAGTATTACATTCATCGATGTCTCGGTCCGTGCGTCACCGGCCTTGTTACCGACGAGCGCTACGCCGAAGCGGCGCGCGACGTGCGCATGTTTCTGGAAGGTCGCCGCAGTGATTTGACGGCCAGCCTCGAAGTACGGATGAAAGCGGCGTCCGAGCAGGAGCGCTTCGAGGAAGCTGCGGGTTACCGCGACCTGCTCAGAACGATCACCGAGATGGAGGAGAAGCAGAAGATTGCCGCGGCTGCGGGCGACGACACCGACGTTCTGGGCTGGTACGCCGAGCCACCGCAGGTCGCCGTGAATCTATTCCACCTGCGCGGCGGACGTGTGGTGGACCGTCGCGATTACTACTGGGAAAACCTTGAAGAATTCGATGCCGCTGAATTCTTGCCGTCGCTGCTCAAGCAGCTCTATCTGGATGCAGAATATCTTCCGCGATTCATCCACACTCCATTTGGCTTTGAAGACTGCGAATTGCTCGAAGAGGTCCTCACCGAGAAAGCCGGGCACCGCGTCGAAATCCTGAATCCCCAGCGCGGGCAAAAACACGAATTTCTTGAACTTGTCGAAAAAAATGCCCAGCAATCGTTCATCACGCGCTTCCGCATTTCGAAGCCCAGCACGGAAGCCATCGTCGAGTCCTTGCAAGCCTCGCTAGGTTTGCCGGAACCGCCCAAACGCATCGAGTGCTTCGACATTTCGCATATCCAGGGCTCGGACACGGTTGCGTCCATGGTGGTCTGGGAAGCCGGAAAAATAAAGAAGTCCGATTATCGCAAGTTCATCATTCGCGGTGAAGCCATGCCCGTAGGCGGCGAAAAAGCGGCCGGCATTTTACGCGATGATTTCGCCAGCATGGAGGAAGCCGTCGCGCGCCGCTACCGCCGGCTCCAATTGGAAAACAAGCCGCTGCCCAGCTTGATTCTGATCGACGGCGGCATCGGCCAACTGCATGCGGCGGCGAAGGCCCTCGAGAAGCTGGCCATCATCAATCAGCCCATGGCCAGCATCGCCAAAAAAGAGGAAATCCTCTATATCCTCGGCCGCGAGGATGAGCCGGTGGTTCTCGATCATCACTCGCCCGTACTGCACCTGATCCAGCAGATTCGCGACGAGACGCACCGCTTCGCCGTGACCTTTCATCGCCAGCGCCGCTCCAGTGGACGCCTCCGCACTTCTCTTACCGAAATCGCGGGCGTGGGCAGCCGCACGGCGCTAAAACTCCTGCGCCGTTTCGGCAGCGTCACCCGGCTCAAGGAATTGACCGTCGAAGACATCGCCGCCGAAGTGCCGCGGGCCCAGGCCCAGCGCGTGTACGACGCCTTGCACGAGATAGAATCCTCGTCATCGACGGATCCCCCCGCGAAGAGTTTATAGGGTGATTGCCGCATTGCTTGCCTGGCAAAGCCTGTGCTACTGTGACTTTAGGAGGTGAAATATGAGTGAAGGCAATGCAGGGTCTAAGGCCAGTTTCTTTCTCGTGGGCTTGGGTATTGGCGCAATCGTAGGCATTCTTTTCGCACCTAAGTCCGGTGATGAAACGCGTGAATATTTGGCGAGCAAGGCCGACGAAGGCCGGGATTACGCGCAGCGCAAGGCGCGGGAACTTCGCGAACGCGCGGAGGACTTGCTGGAACGCAGCAAGGAGATCATGGACCGCCAGAAGGACGCTATCGCCGAAGCTGTCGAAGCCGGCAAAGACACATACAAGCGCGAATCGCGAGCCTCGTAGCGTTTCGCAAGGAAGTTCGTGAGGAGTTTTATGTCCGGTTGGGTCGAAGCGTTTATTGTGATCGCGGCGATTGCCATCGTCATGCAGATGACCATCCTGCTGGTCATGATGCTGCAACTCAAGAAATCACTCGAGCACTTTACCCGTCTTTCCACCGACCTGCAGGCGCGCATCGACCCAATCCTTACCCGTGTGAACCGCATCCTCGAGGATTCCGAAGGCCGGATCTCCAGCGTGATGGGCGATACCGCGGAAATCACCCGCCTCGCGCGCAGTCAGGCCCAGAAACTCGACCGGATTTTCACCGACACCATCGAGCGCCTGCAAATTCAGGTGATTCGCGCGGATCAAATTCTTACCGGCGCATTGGAAGTTGTCGATGAAGCCGGAACGAAATTCCGCAATACGCTGTGGGGCCCGATTCGCCAGGCCTCCGCGGTTATGAAAGGCATCAAAGTTGGTTTGGATATGTTGCGCAGGCAGCAGGGCGGCCGCGAAGCACCGGACGTGGCCCCGCAGGACGAAGAACTTTTTATTTGAAACGCTTCTTTTGGAATCCCGCGTCGTACCTCCGGACAATAGTTTCATGCAAAGACCCCGCCCCGCATTAAAAGCAAGGACACGCCTGGAATATCTCAGCGAATCCATCCGCCGCCGAGCACCTTGTCGCCCGAATAAAATACGGCGGCCTGCCCCGGAGTGATGGCGCGCTGCGCCTCTTGAAATGTCACGCGCGCATCGGTTGCGCCGATGGGCGTGATCTCAGCTGCGGCGGGCTCATGGCGATTGCGGATGCGTACCGAGGCCTGTACCGGGCCATCCGGCGCGGCATACGGAATCCAATTCACGTTGCGCACCTCGAAAGTTGTGGACCGCAAATCCTGATCTTCGCCAACCACCAGGCGATTCTGTGCGCGGTCGAGCGACACCACGTACATCGGATGCGGGGTCGAAATTCCCAGGCCCTTGCGCTGGCCCACCGTGTAATGATGAAGTCCGTTGTGACGGCCCAGAACTTCGCCGCTCGTGGTCACAATGTTTCCTGGTTCTTCCGGCAGCGCGCTTCCCTGCTCCTTCAAATACCCTTCAATAAATTTGACGTAATTTCCCGTCGGCACGAAACAAATTTCCTGGCTTTCCGGCTTGTCGGCCACCGGAACTTGCAGTTTGTGCGCGATGTCGCGCACTTCGCTCTTGGATAGCTCGCCCAGCGGAAAATCGGTGCGCGCGAGCTGTTCCTGCGTCAGGCCAAAAAGAAAATAGGTTTGGTCCTTCGATTCGTCCACCGCGCGCAGCAATTCGTAGCGGCCGGTTTCCGCGTTATGGCGCACCCGCGCGTAATGTCCTGTCGCAATGCGCTCCGCTCCGATCTGTCGCGCCGTCACCAGCAACTGATCGAACTTCACGTGGTTGTTGCACATCGTGCACGGAATCGGCGTGCGCCCTTCGAGATAGTCGTTCACGAAGGGCTTGATCACGTTCAACTCGAACTCGCGTTCGAAGTTCACCACATAGAATGGAATGTTCAGGTGCTCGGCGACGCGTCGCGCGTCGTACACGTCGTCATGCGAGCAGCAGCGATGTTGCGCCGGGCCGCCGACATTCTGCAGCTCCGGCAGCCGCCGCTGATTCCACAGTTGCATGGTCAGGCCAACGATGGCCTGATTTCGATGGTGCAGAATCGCGGCCACGGTCGAGCTATCCACTCCGCCGCTCATAGCGACGGCAACGGTGTTAGCCGTGCCTATCGGCTCGCTTAGCCCTCGAGCTTCAAATTGTGTCAGTGTCGGCATGATTGCGCGCTTCTATCGTATCGCGGATGCGCCCGCGCTCAGAGGAGAAAGCGCGCGCAGGCGCTCGACCACCGGCGGAATGATGCGGATGGCCTCGTCAATTTCATGTTCCGTCGTCGGACGGCCGAGACTGAACCGTAAACTCGACCGCGCCTGATCGGGCAAAAGCCCGATGGCCGTCAAGACGTGCGAGGGCTCGACCGCGCCCGACGAACACGCCGCTCCCGACGAACACATCACGCCTTGCAGGTCCAGCGCGATGACCAGAGCTTCGCCGCCTGCCGCATCGAAAAACAGATTGCAGGTATTGGGAACGCGATGCTCCACCGAACCATTCACTTTTACGCCCGGAAGCGCATTCAGCAGCGATTTCTCGAATCGATCGCGCAGTCCGCCAAGCCGAATCGCGCTGGACGCCAGATATTCCGCCGCCAGCTCCGCTGCTTTGCCAAGCCCGGCGATGCCCGGAACATTCTCCGTCCCAGGACGCCGATCGCGTTCATGATGTCCACCGTAAAAGATCGGGCCAAGCTCGGTCCCAGCGCGCACGTACAGCGCGCCGACGCCTTTTGCCGCGTAAAGTTTGTGTCCCGAGATCGAAAGCAAATCGACGCCCAGCTTTCGCACGTCGATCGCCAGCTTCCCCGCCGCCTGCACCGCGTCGCAATGAAAATAAATATCTTCTTCCGCGGCCACGCGGCCAATTTCTTCGACCGGCTGAATCGTGCCGATTTCGTTGTTCGCCAGCATTACGCTGATCAAGACCGTCTCGGGGCGAATGGCCTCGCGGATCTCCTCGGGGTCGACGATGCCGTCGCCACCGACCGGAACGTAGGTGACGTCCACGCCCTGCTTTTCGAGGGCCTGCGCGGCATTCAGCACCGCGTGGTGCTCGATCGCCGTCGTCACCACGTGCCTGCGCGGCTGGTCGCAAGGATTCACGATCCCGAACATCGCCAGGTTGTCAGATTCGGTTCCACCGCAGGTGAATACAATCTCCGACGACTTAGCGCCGATTAGGCCGGCGACAGACTCGCGGGCCGCATCCACCGCCGCTCGTGCCCGCTGTCCCGCCGAATGAATCGAGTTCGCGTTCCCGAAATTCTCCGCGAGAAACGGCAGCATCGCGGTCAGGACCGCAGGGTCCACAGGCGTCGTCGCGTTGTAATCAAGATAAATGTTCATGGCTAAGGCTCGTTAAATCAGAATAACGGTCAACAGCAGGAAGGGTCAAGGCACACGTAACAAAACGGCACCTAGCATTGGCTTTTTTGGAGTGCGCCGGCTCTGCCGCCGCTTTCGCGGTCTACGCTTCTTGGCAGCCCGATCCTCGCAGCACTTTTCGAGCCGGCCAAGCCGCATCCTACCACCGAATCGTGTCCCGCCCTGAAACACTACTGCGTAACCATGACGAACGTCCACGCGGAGCTTATCTTGACTCTGGGTGGGGTCTTCGCTAGCGTCAAATGGACACAGCGCCTAACGTTCGACACGAGCGCAGCCCTAAAACCATCAGCGAGGAAAAACTTGGCGCGGCCAATTATTACTTTGACGACGGATTACGGCACCGGAGACCACCTGGTCGGCGTAATGAAGGGCGTGATTCTCAGCATCAATCCGGACGCAAATATCGTGGATCTGACCCACCACGTGCTGGCGCACGATATTCTCGATGGCGCGGTGACCATCGCGCAGGCCTATTCCTATTTCCCTCCCAAGACGATTCATCTGGTGGTGGTCGATCCGGGAGTAGGAACGCCGCGTCGCCCCATCCTGGTTGCCGGCGATCAGCATTATTTCGTGGCCCCGGATAACGGTGTGCTCTCCGGTGTCTACGACCAAACCGAAGCTCTCTACGTCTGGAATATCACCTCCGAGCATTATTTCCGGAATCCCGTGAGCAGCACCTTCCATGGCCGCGATATCTTCGCGCCGGTGGCGGCGTGGCTTTCGAAATCTTGGCAGACCGCGGCATTTGGCGAGCAAATCGAGGACTTCGTGCGCTTCGCGATTCCCAAGCCAAAGGTCGACGGAAACACCTACAAGTGCATCGTATTGCGCGTGGACGTCTTCGGAAATTTGATTACCAATTTGAAGGCCGAGGATTTTCCGGCGCTGCTTGCCCCGGACGCCAAATTCACGATTCGCGCGGGCAAAGCGGAGATCAAGAAAATTGTTCCCACGTTCGCATCCGGAACCGCAGCCGAACCGTTCGCCATTGTCGGCTCTAGCGGATACCTGGAACTGTGCGTCAACAAAGGCAACGCGTCGCGCGCCCTGGGAATTGGACGCGGTGCTGAGGTAACCATTCAGGTGGAATAAAATTCGATTCGCAAAGCGCCTATTGTCCCGTGCTTTAGTGCTGCTTTTTCTTCAAGAACCGTGACCATTCTGCCCTTTCCAAAAAAAGCACGGCGCGCGGTATTGTCTTTGAATTCGTTCTTGTATTTTCGTTGTCATCCCGACAGAGACGCGGCCGTTCTTGCCGCGACGACGAGGATCCCTCTTCGATTGCTACAGTCGGCGCAAAACTCCGCCCTCGCGCCCACCCGCCTTTGGCCGTCACCCAGAGGAGCGCCTTTCGCGACGAAGGACCTCTCTTCGATTGCCGCGCGGCCGCAATTCTGACATCGTCGCTCATCCCCCGCCTTCAGCCGTCGGGCTTCGCTCTTGTAGCGGGCGAATCGCCTTTGTCCCGCCACCTAACGCAGCAGCGAAGCAATAATTAAATGCGCCCTCATGCGCGGGTCCAGCCAATCGCGCAACCCGTCACCCAAGAGATTGAACGCCAAAACCGCCGTCATCACCGCCAGCGCCGGAAAAATCACCAGATGTGGCGCGTCGAAAAGATGTCCACGCGCGTCGTTGAGCATCGCGCCCCAGCTTGGCATCGGCGCCAGCACGCCAACTCCAAGAAAGCTCAATGTGGATTCAGCCAGAATCGCCCCGGCCATCGCGATCGTTGCCTGCACTAACACCGGTTGCAGAATATTCGGAAGCAAGTGCCGCACCAAAATACGGGCGTGCGTCGCGCCCAGCGACCGCGCCGCCAGCACGTACTCCATTTCCTTCGCCTGCAAAATTTGGGCGCGCGCCAGCCGTGCGTAGCCGGCCCAGCCGGTGACCACCAGCGCGAGAATCACCTTACTAATGCCTGGGCCAAGAAAAGCCGCGAAGGCAATCGCCAGAAGGATCCCGGGAAACGACAAAAACGCATTGATCAGCACGATGTTTATGAAACGATCGAGCCATCCGCCGAAGTAGCCCGCCACGGCGCCGACCGCCAGTCCGATAACCCCCGCGATGAATACCACGCACACGCTGACCATCATCGAAACCCGCGTGCCAAAAATAATCCGTGAAAGAATGTCGCGGCCAAGCTCGTCCGTGCCCATCCAGTGATGCACCGTCGGAGCTTCCAGGCGCGCCGGAAGATTTTGCACCGTCGGGCTGTAGGGCGCGATCAGCGGCGCGGCAATCGCCACGAGCAACAGGAACGCCGAAAGGGCGAAGCCTACGCGGCCAGGCCCGCTGCGGCGCAGAAATTCCGCGACGGCCACGAATGCGCGTTTCCCCGCCCCCCGCTTCGCTCCATCACTCATTCGAGTCGCACCCGTGGGTCGGCCACCGAGTAGATGAAATCCGTAAGGAGATTCACCAGTACGTACGAAAAGGCGATGAACAATATGCAGCCCTGCAGCAGTGGGTAATCCCGCGAAACGATCGCGGTCACCGCGAGGTGCCCGATCCCCGGCCAGGAAAAAATGGTCTCGGTGACGATGGTCCCGGCGAGCAGCGTCCCGAATTGCAGACCCAGAATGGTCAGAATCGGAATCAGCGCGTTACGAAACGCATGCCGGAACAGAACCGCCGGCTCGGACAGTCCTTTGGCGCGCGCGGTGCGCACATAATCCGCGGAAAGTTCTTCGATCACCGAAGTGCGCACCATGCGCGTCAGAATCGCCGCGAGCGCCGCGCCCAGCGTGAACGCGGGAAGAATGAGGTGCGAGACGCCGCCGCGGCCGGAAACCGGAAGCCATCCGAGCATGACCGAAAAAACCAGAATCAGGACCGGCCCGAGCGCGAAATTCGGAATCGAGAGACCAAAGAGCGTCAGCACGCCGACCGCGTGGTCGGTTCGTTCCCCGCGGCGGTGGGCTGCGAGAACTCCCGCGGGAATCGCGATCGCCGCGCAGATCAGCAACGCCACGATGGAAAGTTCCAGCGTCGCGGGATAATGCGAGGCCACGACCCGCAGAACCGGCTGCTGAAAACGAAATGATTCGCCGAGGTTTCCGTGCAGGAGTCCCGCGATGTAATGCCCGTATTGCGTCCACAGCGGCAGGTCCAGGCCGAGTGCGTGGCGCAATTCGCTCAGATCCTCGACGCGCGCGCCTTCGCCGAGCATTTGCGCGACGGGGTCGCCCGGAACCAGGTGCGCGAGCATGAAAACCATGGTGACAATCAGCCACAACGCCGGAATCGCATACAGAATCCGCTGGCCGATGTAGCGCAAGATCCCCATCTTAGCGTGGCGCCTTCATCGGGCGCGGCGCGGTGCTGGCGGGTTTCGTGCTTGCGAGATTTTCGGCAGTTGGCGCTGAATTCGGCGCAGGCCGTTTTTCCCCGCTTCCCGCCTGGCCGGCTGCTGCGGCGTCGCTCGCGACCGATGGGCCTGCGTCAGCCGCCGGCCGCAGGGGTTTCATCTTGATGCGCGACACGCGCCGGTGATCCATTTCCATCACCGTAAAGCGAAAGCCGTCGGCCTCGAAACTCTCGCCCCCGCGCGGAATAAATCCCAGGCGGTTCAGCACGAACCCGCCAATCGTCTCGTACGAGGGATCTTCGGGCACCACGAGGTTGTAGCGCGCCTCCAACTCGCGAATCTTTATCGCCGCGTCGAAGATCATTCCGCCGTCCGGCAAATTCAGCGGACCTTCCACCACGTCGAATTCGTCATGAATTTCGCCCACCATTTGTTCGAGTATGTCTTCCAGTGTAGCGAGCCCAAGTATGCTGCCGAATTCGTCCACGACCATCGCCAGGCCGGTACGCCGCGAACGAAACTCGAGAAGCAATTCGCTCACCGGCTTCGATTCGGGAACGATCAGCACATCGCGCAGGACGCTCCGCAAACGAAACTCGGCCTGCGGCTGATTTTCGTCGGCGCGCCGGGCGCGTTCGAGGAGAACCCAGATCATATCCTTGATGTGTACGAATCCCAGGATCTGGTCGAGCGACGTTTCGTATACCGGGATGCGTGAGCGCTGCGTGGTCGCGAACATGGTCATGGTGTCTTCGAGATTGGCGCTGGCCGGAAGCGCATGCACGTCGGGGCGCGGCACCATCACTTCGCGGACTTCCACCTGGCCCAGCTCCATCGCCGCCTGAATGAATTTCACTTCCGTGGCCGGCAGCAGGCCGCGATCGCGCGCTTGCTGGACCATCACTTGCAGTTCTTCCGTCGAGCGCACCAGCGTGTGGCTATGCGGCGCGACCACGCCAAGCGCCAGCACAATTTTTTCCGCGGAACTATCCAGTAGATCGATCGCCCAACGAAACGTGCTCAGGAACCATTGAAACGGACGCGCGATCAGCAGCGCCACGCGTTCCGCCCGCGCCAGGCTCAGGCTTTTCGGCACCAGCTCGCCCAGCACAACTTGCAGCACCGTGAGCAGCCCAAAGGCGATGATCAGCGCGATGCTGTGCGCGGCGATCGCCGCCCACGGACTCGGTATCGCCAGCAGCAACGGGCTGAGGATTCCGGCAAGCGTCACTTCTCCCAGATATCCGAGCGACAGGCTCGCCAGCGTGATGCCCACCTGCACCCCGGAGACAACCTGCGACAGATCGCTGAGCAGGTGTTCCACGATTTTGGCCCGCGCGTCACCTTTTTCGACCAGCTGGCGCACGCGCGATTGGCGCACCGCGACCAGCGAGAATTCCGCCGCCGAAAAGAACGCATTGATGCAGACCAAGGCGAGAACCGCGAACAGTTGCAGTACGATCATTGCGAAAAACCCGCGAAGTCCACGAAGGTTCGCGCCATTGCGGGGTGGCGCCTGCGCCACGAATTTTCCGGATGCACTAGGAGGACAGCCAGGGCAGCCATCACCGCTGATTTTAGCAAGAGGCGCTGCTCAAAAGGGGAAAACCAGCGCGTCGTGACGCCGCAGCGTAAGCGGTGCGCAAACCTCCGGCTTCGCTGCCAGCGCCGGTGATTGCGCCATTGCTGCAATAATGTCATCGCGATAGAATCCGGGTGACCGCAAAACCGCAATGAAAGGTTCCAGGCGCGTGCGTCCAGCGCCCATCGAGGCAGCATGAGTCCAGCACCGAACAAAACTCCAGCGCCGCTTGCCGAGCCGCCCAAGAAAGGCGACTTCGAGAAATCCCTGGCGCGTCTGGAAGAAGTCGTGAAGCGCCTCGAAAGCGCGGACCTCTCGCTCGATGAAGCCATGAAGCTTTTCGAAGAAGGCGTCAAGCTTTCGCGAGAGTGTCAGAAGCAGCTCGAAGAGGCCGAAGGGCGCGTGGAAATTCTGCTCAAGAAAGCCGATGGGAAAATTGTCGCTCAACCGTTCGAGTCGAATGACGACGCATCTTGACCTCCCGCGCGGTATAGTCTTGCCAGCTCCGACCCTACGTGGGTCGCCCTAATCCATGACCCTCCCCGAATTTTTCGAACCCGACCGCGCGGCCGTCGATGCGGCGCTGCAGCGCCTGCTTCCCGCCGATGTGACGATGCCCGCCTCCATTCATAAAGCCATGCGCTATAGCGTCTTCGCCGGAGGCAAACGTATCCGCCCGATCCTGTGCATCGAAACCGCGAAAATCTTTTCGCCCCAGGCGCAGGGCGCGGTGGAAGTCGGCTGCGCGCTGGAATTCATCCACACCTATTCGCTGATTCACGACGACCTGCCCGCGCTGGACAACGACGACCTGCGCCGCGGCAAGCCCACCAACCACAAAGTTTTTGGTGAAGCGATCGCCATCCTCGCCGGCGATGCCCTGCTCACCCTCGCGTTTCAAACTTTGGCCATGGCTCCCGTCGAACCCCAGCGCCGCCTCGCGGTTCTCGCCATGATCGCCGAAGCCGCCGGTACCGATCGTGGCATGATTGGCGGCCAGGTCGCAGACCTCGAAGCCGAAGGCAAGCCCGGCGACAAAGGGATGCTCGAATATATTCACCGCTCCAAGACGGCTGCGCTGATTCGCGCTTCCATTGTCGCCGGCGCGATAGCGGGCGGCGCGGAACGCGCCGATCTTGGCCGCCTCATGAGCTTCGGCGAAAATATCGGCTGGGCGTTTCAGGTCGTCGACGACATTCTCGATGTCGAGGAATCCTCCGAAGCGCTGGGCAAAACCGCGGGCAAGGATCACGCCCAGAAAAAAGCGACGTACCCCGCGCTACATGGGCTGGAAGAGTCGCGCGACATCGCCGCGGACCTCGAAAAGAAGGCTCTGCACGAATTGGAATTTTACGGCGACCGCGCCAAACATTTGCGCGAGCTAGCCCAATTCTTAGTAGCCCGCCGCGCCTGAGAATTCCGTCGGATTGCCAGCTCGGGCTGCGGACTTGCAGTCCGCGCAAACACCTTTGGCCTCGTCTTTGTAACGGCCGCCTTTAGGCGGCCGAAGTCGCAATGATCGACGCATGAAAAACGCCCCGCCACACTCCGCGAAAAAACCGAAACCCGGCAAAACCCGCCTCGACGTCCTGATCTTCGAACGCGGCCTGGCCCCATCGCGCGAGCGCGCCCAAGCCTTGCTCCTCGCCGGAAACATCCTCGTCGACGGCCAAAAAATCACTAAGCCAGGCACGCAGGTCGCCATCGACGCCCGCATCGAGATCATCGGCGACCAACAAAAGTACGTAAGCCGCGGCGGCCTGAAACTAGAAGGCGCGCTCCAGGATTTCGCAATCTCGCCCGCAGGGAAAATCTGCATGGACGTAGGCAGCTCCACCGGCGGCTTTACGGATTGCCTGCTGCAGAATGGCGCCACGCAAGTGTTTGCGGTCGACGTATCGATCGATCAGCTCGATTGGAAGCTGCGCCAGGATCCCCGCGTACTAAAAATCGAAAAAAACGCCCGATACTTGAAGCCCGAAGATTTGCCCACCGCCGTAAGCCCCGCCGCACCCAGCGCCGCCACACCAACCTTCGTGACCATGCCCGTTTCCGTTACCATGCCCGCCTTTGTGACCATGGACGTATCCTTCATTTCCGTCTCAAAAGTTTTGCCAGCGGTCGTCCCAGTAGCAGCTCCAGCCTCGGATTTCCTGATCCTCATCAAGCCCCAATTCGAATTAGAGCGCGGAGAAATCGGCAAAGGCGGCATAGTCAAAGACGAAGCGCTACACCAGAAAGCCATCGAACGAGTAGAAGCCGCCGCAAGCGCAGCCGGCTTAGACCTACTCGGCGTGAA